>BFBZ01001085.1_pt1 | contig 19628 bp, 18 predicted proteins | sample 1888401 | NCBI WGS metagenome assembly BFBZ01 (sample SAMD00112614, study PRJDB3348) | symbiont metagenome | host: Chara braunii | reverse complement strand
GATAGAGCCGGATCGTCGTGCCGCGGTTCTGCTCGCTCTGAAGCTTGACGTGGCCGCCGGACTGCCTGACGAAGCCATAAACCATGCTGAGGCCGAGACCGGAGCCCTTGCCGGCATCCTTGGTGGTGAAGAACGGCTCGAAGGCGCGGTCCTTCACCTCCCGCGGCATGCCGCTGCCGGTGTCGCTGACCGCGACCATGACGTAGGAGCCGGGCACGATGCCGGGATTGGCCGCTGCATGGGCCGCGTCGAGCGTGGTCTTCGCCGTCTCCAGCAGCAGCCTGCCGCCATCGGGCATCGCATCGCGCGCGTTGATCGCCATGTTGACCAGCGCGTTCGCGAGCTGCGCGGAATCGACATGGGCGATGAGATCCTCGTCGGCGAGAACGGTCCTGATCTCGACCTGCTCGCCGAGGGTCGGCCGCAGCAGCTTGGCGATGTCCTCCACCGTGGCGTTGACGTCGATGTCGCGCGGACGCAGCGGCTGCTTGCGGGCGAAGGCGAGCAGATGCCGGATCAGCTCGGTGCAGCGATCGGTGGCCCTGCCGATCAGGGCTGCGAACTCGGCCGCCGCCGGCCGGTCCTGCACCGCGTCGATCAGGACCTCGATCGATCCGGTGATGATCGTCAGCATGTTGTTGAAGTCGTGCGCGACGCCGCCGGTGAGCTTGCCGATGGCATCGAGCTTCTGCGCCTGCTGCAGCAGGCGCTCTGTCTCGTGCACGTCGGTGACGTCGTGATACACCAGCGCGGCGCCGCTGATCGCGCCTGCGGAATTGCGCAGCGGCCGCCCGCTGACCATCAGGCGAAACTGCGGCCGGCCGTCGGTCGGCTTGACCACGACCTCGCGGCGGTCGAACGACAGCCCGCACAAGGCGCGCGCGATCGGGAGCTCCTCATCGACGATGCGGGTGACGGCGTCGCTCTCGTAGAACTGGTTGGCAGCCTGCATCTCGGCGAAGGTCTTGCCCACATTCGTTCCCAGGAAACGTCCCATCGCCTGGTTCGACAGCATGATCGTGCCTTCGGGATCGACGACGAGGACGCCCTCGGCCATGCTGTTGAAGGTGTTCGTGAGAATGGCGGAGAAGCGGCGCAGCGCGTCATAGGCGGCGGCGAGATCGCGGCGCTGCTGCACGGCCTGGGCTTCCAGCGAGGTCGCGGTCTCCCGTGACCGGGTGAGGGACGAGCGCAGCGCCCGGTCGGAAAGATGAGCGCGCCGGACGAGATAGGCCGACATCAGGAGCAGCAGGCCGACGCCGGCGAGGTCGATCGCCAGCAGCCAGGATCCGGTTCGTCGCGAGATCGTGGCGCGGTCCGCCAGCAGCCGGCGCTCCTCATCGGTAAAGGCGTCGAGCGCCTGGTTGATCGTCGTCATCGCCGCCGGACCGGCCGCGCTCGCCGCCAGCGCCTCCGGGCCGTCGCGATCGTTCGCCGCGTGGCGACGGATCAGTTCGCCGGCAAGCTGAATACGCCGCTGCACGATGCCATAAATCGATCGCAGCCGCTCGCTCTGCGAGGAATTGTCCCGGACGAGCTCTCGCAGGTCCGCCCAGGCCGCAGGAATAAGTCCACTCGTCGCCTGAAACTCTGCGATGAACCGGTCGGCTCCGGACAATGCGAAGCCGCGCGAGGCGGCTTCTGACTGTCGCAGCAGGGCGCGGAGCTCGGAGGATTTCTCCAGCACCTCCATCGTGTGCTCGACCAGGGCGGTATCGTTGCGCGCCTTGATGTCCAGTCCCGTCGACGCGGCGCCGATCGCGAGCAGGGTTCCAAGGCCAAGCCCGATCACCACCCGCCGGCGGATCATCGGTGGCCTCCAATGGCGCGGGATGCCGTCGCGTCCTGCCAATTGCATGGGGTAGGTTTCCATTGGAATTTGTGGCGCCCAGCTCCGTGACGATCGCAGTTCCGATCTGCGCGATGGTCAAGTCAGGAGAAGTGAGCGCGCGTCGGCGCGTCCTCGGAAAAGGCGTTCTCGGCCAAGGCATCATCGGCCAAGGCGTCATCCACGGGGCCTGCCAGCGCCAGCCGCACCATCTTGGCGAGCTCCGACTTGCGATAGGGCTTGGTGAGCAGCAGCGCAGCCTGGTCGAGGCGACCGTGCTCGACCATCGCATTGTCGGTATAGCCGGACGTGTACAGCACCTTGGTGCCGGGCCGCTGCCGCAGCGCCTCCTCGGCGAGCTCCTTGCCGTTGACGCCGCCGGGCATGATGACGTCGGTGAACAGGAGATCGAAGCTTTGGCCGGAGTCGATCTTGGCCAGCGCCTCGACCCCGGTCGATGCGGTGATGGTCTTGTAGCCGAGGCTCTGCAACTGTGAGACGACGAAGTCCTGCACCAGTGGATCGTCCTCGACGATGAAGATGGTCTCCTCGCCGCGCGGCGGCGGGGGCTCGGGCGGAGCAGGGCTCGCAGCCTGTCCCTTGGGCACAGGGATGTAGAGCCGGATCGTGGTGCCCCGTCCTTCCTCGCTGTAGATCTTGATGTGGCCGCCGGATTGCTTGACGAAGCCGTAGACCATGCTGAGGCCGAGGCCGGAGCCCTTGCCGGCTTCCTTCGTCGTGAAGAAGGGTTCGAAGGCGCGGTCGCGGACCTCCGGCAACATGCCAGTACCCGTGTCGCTGACGGCGACCATGACATAGGGGCCGGGCGTCACGCCGGCGTTGGCTGAGGCATAGGCCTCATCGAGCTCCACCCTGCGCGATTCCAGCAGCAGCTTGCCGCCATTGGGCATCGCGTCGCGGGCGTTGATCGCCATGTTGACCAGCGAGTTGGCGAGCTGCGCCGAATCGATGTGCGTGATCAGCGTCTCCTCTTCGAGGATCGAGTTGATCTCGATCTGCTCGCCGAGCGTCGGACGCAGCAGCTTTGCGATGTCGAGAATCGTGCTGTTGACGTCGCTGTCGCGCGGATGCAGCGGCTGCTTGCGGGCGAAGGCGAGCAGATGCCGGATCAGCTCGGTGCAGCGGTCTGCCGCCTGTCCGATCAGCGCCGCGGTCGCCGCGGCGGCGGGGCGGTCCTTCACCTCGTCGGCCAGCGTTTCGATGGTGCCGGTAATGATCGTCAGCATGTTGTTGAAGTCGTGTGCGACGCCGCCGGTGAGCTTGCCGATCGCATCCAGCTTCTGCGCCTGCTGCAGCAGCCGCTCGGTCTCGTGCGCCGTGGTGATGTCGTGATAGACCATCGCCGCGCCGGTAATGCCGCCCGCGGCGTCGCGCAGCGGGCGGCCGGAGATCATCAGCCGCAGCGTCTCGTCCCGGTCGGGCCGGTAGACGATCAGCTCGCGGCGGTCGAAGCTCTCGCCCCGCAACGCTCGCGGCGTCGGCAGGTCGTGTGCTGCGACAGGCGTCACGCCGTCGCTTTCGTAGACGCGGAGGCGCGCGCGGACGTCGGCCAGATTCTTTTCCGGGCTGTAGCCGAGCAGATGTTCGACCGCGGGGTTCGAGAATACCACGGTGTCGGTGGCATCGATGACGAGCACACCCTCTGCCATGCTGTTGAACGTGTTCTGCAGGATCTCGGCGGAATGGCGCAGCTTCTCATGGGCGGCGATCAGGTCGAGATGCTGTTGCTCGGCCTTTTCCGCCAGCGAGTTGGCCTCGGCTTCGGAGCGGACCAGCGACGCGCGCAGCGCACGATCGTGGAGATAGGTCCGCCGGATGAGGTAGAAGGCGATGATCAGCAGCAGCGCGAGACCGCACAGGTCGATCGTGAGCAGCAGCGATCCGGTGGATTTCGACGTCATCGAACGCTGCGTCAGCAGCTTGCGCTGATCGGCAACGAAACGGTCGAGATGGGCCGTGATCTCGCTCATGGTCGCCGGCCCTTCGGCGCGGCTTCTGAGGGCTTCGAGCCCCGCACGATCCGAGGCGGCGTGCAACCGGATCAGCTCCGCAGCGAGCTCGACCCTGCGGACAATCAGGGCTTCGGTCTCGGTCAGAAGCTTCAGCGGTTCGGGATTGTCGGCCACGGCGCGCCGCAGCTCGGCCATGGCGACCGGAATTCTCGTGCTGACATCGGCAAACTCCGTCCTGAATTGATCGTCACCGACGAGTGCGTAGCCGCGAGAGGTCGCTTCCGCTTCGCGTAGCAGCAGACGCAGATCGGAGGTCTTCTGCAGGATGTCGAGCGATGAATTCACCCAGGCCGCGTCGTGGCGCGACTTGATGTCGAGCGCCGTGGACGCGGCCCCGATCGCCAGCAGCGTTCCAAGACCGAGCCCCAATGCGAGGCGCTGATAGGTCATCTGCGTTTCTCAATCATCGACATGTCCGCCAGCTGGGCCGGGGATCATCGCGGCCAGCCCCATGCATCCGAGTTTCGATGCAGCTGCGTCCAAGCAGTGAAGATATGTCGGCAAGGCGCGCCTCCTTGTTCGAAGTTCTTGGCGCGTTCGCGGGCGGCAGGCCCAAGCTGCTCACCCGCGGCGTTTGCACTGCGCGAGTCCCGCGAAAATCCATGTGTCCATCAACTGATATCAACCAAGCCTGCGAAGCGGCCAAACGGGCAGAATCACGAGCTCAAACAATATTGGACCGAAACGGGACGATCATCTGCACGTCGCGGGGCACATTTTGGAATATGGGCGAAAATCGGCCTGCAACGTGGCGCATTAGACACAGAACAAACAACAATACGGCACGAAAAAGGCGGCGAGCATAGGCTCGCCGCCCTCTGTTGTCGCAGCTACTATGTCAGACTCTTACGGACATGGATGGCGAAAGCCATCATAACCGAGATAGGTTCCCGAAGCCGGATCATACGAGCGGTACCTGCGTGCGCAGTAGCTCGGGTCGACGCCTTCGGTTCCAACGATGGCGACAGGCGCGGAGTCGTCATAGTACGAGTAGTCGGAGTAATAGTCGGGCCCGTAATAATACGGATCGTTGTAGTAGGCATAGCTGCTGCCCAATCCGATCCCGACGCCAACGCCGACACCCGGCCAGAAGCCGCCGCCGCGGTGATGCCAGCCGCCACGGTGACCGCCCTGCCAGCCGCCGTCACTCCAATTGCCGCCGCTCCAGTTGCCGCGGCCGCCACCCGTGTTGACGGCGACGTTGGCGCCGGCCGCCGGACCGCGACCCGCCAGCGCTGCGCCGCCAACGGCTGCGCGTCCGGCGAAGCTGCCGCCGCTCATCCCGGCGCCACCCGGGCCCGCCGCAAAGCCGCCGCGTCCGCCGCCGCCGATCGCTCCGCCGCCGCCACCACCGACGGCCGCGCCACCGCCCCCGCCGACGGCGGCACCACCACCGCCGCCCGGACCACGACCGCCGCCGCCGGGACCCTGGGCAAAGCTTGTCGTCGCTGCCGCCAGCGGCAGAATCAGCGCCACTGCCGCCGCAGTGCTCCATCTCTTCAGTCTGGTCATCGCTATCGCTCCATCAGGGGGGGAAAGTGACCTAACCGCAGGCCGCGGATGTCGTTCCCCGCCGCGAACCGATACATCGTCGCGGGCGGAGGCGGTGCAACACTGGACAAGATGCGGGCGGGGTGGCATCAGAACCGGGACCTTCACAGAACCGGCCCCAAGCCCATGAAACAGTTCTTTCTAAAGCTCTTCACGTGGTGGAACGGCCAGACTTTCGGCACGCAATTGTGGACCTGGCGCTTCGGCGAGCTCGTGGGGCAGGATGCACAGGGCAACCGCTATTATCGGACTGCCGGCGGCAAGATCGACCCGGTGCTGCATTTCGAGCGGCGCTGGGTGATCTATAACGGCCTGGCCGAAGCCAGCCGTATTCCGCCCGAATGGCACGGCTGGATGCATCATATGGTCGATGTGCCGCCGACTCAGGAGGGCTACAAGCCCCGCGAGTGGGAAAAGCCGCATGAGCCGAACCTGACGGGGACTGCGCTGGCGTATCGCCCGGCCGGCTCGACCTTGGGCAGCGGTCGCAGGCCAAAGGCCACCGGTGATTATCAGCCCTGGACTCCTGGCGGCTGATTCGATTTCGCTCGAGATGACCCGATCGGAAAAGGCCGCCCCGAGCTCTGGGCGGCCTCTTTACTGTCGGGAGCCTGCCAAGCCTGCGCTACGCCGGGTTGCTCCTGAGGGCGGCCGCCGCATGCTCCGCCGCCTCGATTCGCCGCTTCCGGAACGGTGCGATCCGCTCCAGCATGCGTGACACCACCTCGGGCGGCGCCGTGTCGGGGGATCCAGCGGTGAAAGGGGGCGCCGGATTGTATTCGAGTCTGAGCTGGATTGCCTCCGCCGTCTGACGATCGACCAACTGCGCCACCAGGGTCAGCGCGAAGTCGATGCCGGCCGTGACGCCGCCGCCGGTGATCCGGTTGCGGTCGATGCAGACGCGCTCGGTGCTGACGGTGGCCCCGAACAGCGGCAGGCACTCGCGCGCGCTCCAATGGGTCGCCGCGCGATAGCCATCCAGCAGGCCGGCGGCGCCGAGCGCGAGCGAGCCCGTGCACACCGAGGTGACGTACCTGGCTCCTTCGGCCTGGCGGCGGATGAAGCCGATGACCTCGGTGTCATCGAGGATGGCGTCGACGCCGAAGCCGCCGGGAATGCAGATCACGTCCGCCTGCGGACAGTCAGCGAAGGTGGTGGTCGGCATCAGTGTGAGGACCGAGTCGGTCGGAATCGGCTCGATCCTTTTCCACGCCAGATGCAGTGTCGCCCCCGGCACGCTGGAGAACACCTGCACCGGACCGGTGAGATCGAGCTGGGTCAGGTGTGGAAACAGGACGAGAGCGATCGAGAGCGGTTGGGCCATGGCGGTGCTCGCAGGTGTGGTGCTTGACGGCGGGCATTCTGCATGGTCCGCTGGATGGCGCATATGCCAAAGTTCCCTCGTTTCCGGACGGGCTTGGGATTTCACACTTGGGCTCACGGACTTGGGCTCACGGAGCCATCCACCATGATCGGCGTGCTCATCTACCCCGATTTTCAGCTGCTCGACGCCGCCGGACCGATCTCGGTGTTCGAGATCGCCTCGCGTTATGCGCGCGCCGCGCCATCGATCAGGGTCGTCGCCGCCACGCCCGGACCCGTGCGGTCGTCGTCAGGGGCCGAAATGCTGGCGCGGAAATTCGGTCCGGTGTCGGCGCTGACCACGCTGCTGATCGCCGGCGGCGAGGGCGTGGAAGCTGCGAGTCGCAACGCATGCACGCTGAACTTCGTTCGTAAGGTCGCGCAGCGGGGCACCCGACTTGCCAGCATCTGTTCCGGCGCCTTCCTGCTGGCCGAAGCGGGCCTGCTGGACGGGCGGCGCGCGACCACGCATTGGCAGCGCACGCGGCAGTTCCTGCGAGCCTACCCCCAAGTGAAGCTCGAGCCTGACAGCATCTACGTCCGCGACGGCAATGTCTGGAGCTCGGCTGGGATCACTGCCGGCATCGATCTCGCACTCGCCATGGTCGCCGACGATCACGGCGAGGAGATCGCGCAGAAGACCGCACGTCAGCTCGTGCTGTATCATCGCCGCAGCGGCGGGCAGTCGCAGTTCTCCTCGCTGCTGGAGCTGAAGGCGCCGAGCGGCCGCTTCGCCGAGCTCCTGACCTGGGCGCGCGAGCATCTCGATGCGCCGCTGACGGTCGACGACCTTGCCGAGCGTGCCGGCATGAGCACGCGGCATTTCACCCGCGCCTTCGTGGCCGAGACCGGGACGACGCCGTCGAAGGCGATCGAGCGCCTCAGGCTGGAGGTGGCGCGCGATCGCGTGCAGGCTTCGCATCAGCCGATCGAGCTGGTGGCCGAGGCGACCGGCTTTCGCGATCCTGAGCGGATGCGGCGCGCCTTCATTCGCGCCTTCGGCCAGCCGCCGCAGGCCCTGCGGCGCGCGGCACGCCTCACCGCCTGACCTGGATCAGTGGACGAGCGGCCGCGGGCAGAGATCCTCGTCGGCAATTGAAGCAATTTAAAGTTGTATAACATGCAGGATGCGCTCATAGTGAGCGCATTGCCACTGTTCATGGAGGATACGATGCGCGTATTGCTTTACCTGATTTTATTCGTTGCTGCCGCGGTCGGCGGTCTCGACAGCGCTTTTGCGGCGAAGGCCGAACTCACCGGAATGTGCGTCTGCAAGAAGGGCGGCAGCGTGCTGAGCACCTATAGCGAGACGCAATGTGTGAAGAACGATCATGCGGGCTGCACGTCGGTGAAGGTGGCCTGCGTGAACGCCAATGCCGCCGCATGCCGCACGGCCGGCGGCACGATCTCCCAGTCGACCAAGACGTGCAGCGTCGGCGCCAAATGCTGAGCAACTGATTTTATCAGCTTCGCTCGGACGGTTCCGAACGTCTGAGGTAACAGGCAGTCCCGCGCGGCGGACATCGGCGCATGTCCGTCCGCGTGTTGGCATCGGCAGGTCCGGGACCTATAGTCCGCCCCGCGAAACGAGGGGCAGACCAGGGCGCGATGCGTGTCACCATCATCACCGGCAGCGGGGCCGGCATCGGCGCTGCCGTGGCGCGCCGCCTGGCCGCGCCGGGGCAGGCCGTGATGCTGCACGGGCAGGGGGCTGACGAACCGGGTCTCGCGCGTCTGCGGGACGTCGCCGCGGCGTGCCGGGAGGCCGGCGCCGAAGCCGAGTTTCATTGCGGTGACCTGGCCAGGCAGGGCGTTGCCACCGGTTTGGCGGCTGCGGCACGAACGCGTTTCGGCCGGATCGACGCGGTGGTGCATGCCGCTGGCTTTGCCGACCGCCGCAGCTTTCGCGATCTGCCGCGCGACGGGCTCGACCGCTCACTCGCAGTGATGCCGGCGGCCTTTCATGAACTCGCCAGCGCCGCGCTCCCTGACCTCGTGCAGAGCACCCATGCGCGCGTGGTCGCGATCTCCAGCTTCGTCGCGCACCGCTTCGTGCCGGGCGGCACCTTCCCGGCCTCGGCCGCCGCCAAGGCGGCGCTGGAGGCGCTGGTGAAATGTCTGGCCATCGAGCTGGCTGCGTGCGGCGGCACGGCGAATGTCGTCGTGCCCGGCTATACGCGCAAGGATGCGGGACGGCTCGGCTCGCTCGATCCGGCCGCGTGGCAGACGGCGGCGGCGGCCAATCCGCAACAGCGCCTTGCCGAGTCCGACGACATCGCCGCGGCTGTCGCCTTCTTGCTGTCGAAAGATGCCGGCCACGTCACCGGCGCGGTGCTGCCGGTCGATGGCGGCCTGACCCTGATGTAAACGGCGGATGGATCGAGAGACGATGGAGCGTATGCAGCAGACAGCCGACGTGGTCGTGCTGGGAGCGGGGATCGTCGGCGTCTCCTCCGCCTACGCCATCCGGGAGCGTGGGTTCTCGGTGGTGCTGGTCGACCGCAAGGCGCCGGGCGAGGAGACATCGTATGGCAATGCCGGCATTCTCTCCTCCGGCTCGATCCTGCCGCTCAACAAGCCCTCGCTGTTCTCGGCGCTGCCGTCCTATCTCCGCAATCGGAGTGCGGCCGTGCGCTGGGATCCATCGTGGACTCTGCGCAACCTCGAATGGGTGCTGCGCTTCCTCGCCAATGCCGTGGAGTCCCGCGTCAAGCCGCGCGCGACCGCGCTGCATGGCCTGATCGGCGCTTCGCTGACGCTGCATCGCGACTGGATCGTCCGATCTGGCGAGCCGCAGCGCATCCGCGAGACTGGCTGGCTCAAGGCGTGGCGCAGCGATGCGGTCGCAGCTGCCAAGGCCGAGCAGGCGTTCCTGGCCGAATATGGCATCAAGAGCGAGCTGCTCGACCGCCAGGGCATCTCGGCGCTCGAGCCGAATTTGCTGCCGGTCTACAAGGTCGGCCTGCTGCATAGCCAGACGGCGTCGGTCGATTCGCCCGGCAACGTCACCAAGGCCTATGCGCGCATGTTCGAGGGCGCGGGCGGCGTGCTGCGCCAGTCCGAGATCAGGGCCTTGCTGGCCGACGGCGATGGCTGGCGCGTCGTGCTCGGCGACGGCGAGATCCGCGCCCGCCAGGTCGTGGTCGCGCTCGGGCCGTGGTCGCCGGACATTCTCAGGTCGCTCGGCTACCGCGTGCCGATGGCGTTCGAGCGCGGCTATCACCAGGAGTTCACACCCAATCCGGCGCGCATGCTGCACCGTCCGATCCACGACGCCGAGGGCAGCTTCCTGATGACGCCGATGGAGAACGGCGTGCGCGTCACCTCCGGCGTCGAGCTGACCGATCGCGATGCGCCGTCGAATTTCGCCCAGCTCGAGCAGGTGGTGCCGCTGGCGCGCGGCGTGGTCGAGTTCGGCGAGGCCGTGGCCCAGCCCTGGCGCGGCGCGCGGCCGACCTTGCCGGATTCGCTGCCGATGATCGGGCCGGCGCCGCGCCATTCCGGCCTGTGGCTTGCATTCGGCAATCAGCACATCGGCTTCACCACGGGGCCGGCCACGGGCGCGGCGATCGCCGCGATGATCGCGGGCGAGGCGCCGCCGTTCGACGCCTCCGCCTTTGCTCCGAGCCGGTATCTGTGAGGGGCCGCGACCGCGTCACGCCGGAGCTGCGATGAACTATACCTGGGATTTCGCCATCCTCGCCAAGTACAGCCATCTGTTCTGGGTGGGGCTCGGCTGGACGATGGCGTACACGCTCGGCACCATCCTGCTCGGCTCGGTGATCGGGCTCGTCGTCGGCATCGTCAGGCTGCGCCGCCCGGTGGTGATCGACTGGCTGCTGATCGGCTATATCGAGCTGTTCCGCTGCACGCCGCTGCTGGTGCAGATCATCTGGTTCTACTACGCGTTCCCGGTGGTGATCGGCATCAACATTCCGGCGCATGTCGCCGCCGTCACCGTGCTGTCGCTCTATGCCGGGGCGTTCTATGCCGAGATCGTGCGCGGCAGCATCGAGAGCGTGCCGCGCGGGCAGTGGGATGCGGCGCGCGCGCTGGGTCTGCGTCCGTGGCGGATGATGCGGCTCGTGATCCTGCCGCAGGCGCTGAAGCCGATGCTGGCGCCTTACGTCAACCAGTCGGTGACGCAGTTGAAGAACACCTCGCTGGTGTCGGTGATCGCGGTGCCGGATCTCGTCTACAACGCGACGCTGATCAACGCCGACACGTATCGGCCGCTCGAGGTTTACACCATCATCGCGCTGATCTATTTCGCGATCCTGTTTCCGGCGACGCTGCTCGGCCGCCGCTTCGAGCGCGGCATGACCTACGACAAGGCGTGAGGCGATACATCATCGAATGCCTCCGTCGTTGCGAGCGAAGCGTAGCAATCCAGGGCGGCACGCGCGGTCCTGGATTGCTTCGTCGCTGCGCTCCTCGCAATGACGGTAGGAGAGAGCGTGGCTTCGCTTAGATATTAGATATTCACTTCGACCGGCACGTCCTCGGCCTTGACGCCGGCCAGCCCCAGGCCCTTGACGAACCATTCGCGCATCTGGCCGATGCCGCGGTTGTAGTCGATCCACACCGCGAGGAAGTCGCGCCAGCGCTTGTCGGCCTCGCGGCGCACGCCCATGCTGGAGGGGATCGCGACCGAGGGCGACTGCAGGATCTTGTAGGTGCCGAGATTGGGGTTCTTGGCGATCGCGGTGAGGCCCAGGATCAGCGCGTTGACGACGACGTCGACGCGGCCCGATGCCATCTCCAGCATCACCTCGTCGCGCGACTTCAGCGACTTGATGGTCGCGTTCGGCGCAAAACGGCGCGCCACCGCCTCGTTGGCCGAGCCGACGTCGACGGCGATCTTCACTTCCGGCTTGTTGATGTCGGCCCAGGTCTTGGCCTCCATCCCCTTCTTCAGCATCGCGCCGAACGGATGCGGAAACACCGTGCCGCAGAAGTCGATGACCAGCGCGCGCTGCGGCGTCGGGTTGAGCGCGAAGCCAAGATCGATCTTGCCGGCCTGCAGGTCGAGCACCGAATTGCCGTAGGTCGACTCGACATATTCGAGCTTCACGTCGAGCAGCTTGGCGATGTCGTTGGCCATCTCGATCGAGAAGCCCGACCACGTTCCGGAGGCGAGGTCCTTGTTGAAATAGGGCAGCTCGCCCGGCAGCACGGCGATGCGCAGCACCTTGTTGGCGCGGACCCGGTCGAGCGTGTTGTCGGCCGCTTGCGCCGAGGCGGGCGTCGTCGTCATGGCGGACGCGAGCGCGGCACCGGATCCGATGGCGAGCGCGTAGCGCAGCGCATCGCGGCGGTCTTCGGAAATTTTCTGATCGTCTGACGTGGTCACATAATCCTCCTGCACCAACAGGCACGGAGCGTAGCGCCGGCCTTGCACGCCAGCAACAACCATGTCGGCCTTGATAGTAAGCGGCTGGCCGTCGCGTCATGCCGAAGCGGCCGCAGGCCGTTGCTGCTCTGCCTCATTCCGATGCAGGGCTGATCAAGCTGTGATCGGTCCCGCCAGATGGAAGCGCCTTGGGACGCAAGCGCTCGGCGAGCGGCCGCAGCAACTGCGGGGCAAGGTGAATCGGGAACTGGCTCATCGCGAAATACAGCCAGGTGGTGCCCGGGATCGCGCCCTCGGTCGCCGCCAGCATCAGCCCCATGTTGCGCAGCGACACCATCATGCCGAGCGCCATGGCGCGTTCGCGGCCCGCGCCGCGAAACAGCAGCATCGTGGTACCAAGCAACAGCAAGAACACGGTGAAGGCGAGCAGTGCCAGTCCCAGCATGCGGAACGGGCTCGCGGTCAGGTCGGCCAGGAAATGAGCCATGATGGCGGAGGCGAACACGAACAGGATGAGGACGTTGACGCCATCGATCGGCGCGCGATGGCGGCGGATCGTATCGATGCCGAAGGCAAGGCGGATCGCGGCGGCCGCAGCCAGCGCGCCCGCAAGGATGGCGGCGAGCTTCAGCCCGAGCGCGGCCGGAGACAGTGACAATGTCTCGCCCAAAAACATATAGGCGAACAGCGGCGCCGTCAGCGGCACCAGCGCGGTCGAGGTCACCAGCGTGATGAGAACGAGCGTCGCGTCGAGCCCCATCAGCGCGGCGAGCGCGGGCGAGGCCATCATCGGCGAGGCCGTCCCCTGCAGCATCAGCGCGAGATACAGGTCGGGTGCTGTGGCATCGACGCCCGTGATGCGCCCGATCGAGCCGACCAGCGCCGGCACGGCGATCGTGGTCCAGGCCGTCGCGGCCACCACCAGCAGCGGGCGGCGCAGATGCGCTGTTAGCATCGCGACGTCGACGCGCATGAACGAGATGCAGAGCAGCAGGAAGATCGCGTGCGTGACGTAGGGGCGCGCCAGCTCGCCGAGCGGCGGCACGGCGATCGCCGCCAGCAGCACCGCGACGATGGCGCGGGTGCCCTGATTGCCGAGCCAGCTCAGGGCCTGCAGAGGAAAAGCGAGAGGCCCGAAGGACGGCATCTTCATTCCGAACGCTGTGAATCAATGAACGCGCGAACCATGCGTTGGCCGCGCGTTCATGCAAAGTCACATCTGGTTACGGACGATGTCGGCGCCTGCTCATCACTGCGCGCTGGAGCCGCCGACCACGATCTTCTCGTTGAGCTTGAAGTCGACGGTCTGCACCGTCTGGTCGATCTCGGCATTGGGCATGCCGAGCTGCTGCGAGATCAGCTTCACCAGAAGGTCGACGCGCTCGATGAACGGCGCGCCCGCGGCGACGGCCCGCGCGGCCGACGACGGCTTGAGCAGGCTCTCGGCCGCCTTGGCGTATTTTTCGAACGGCACCTGGTCGCTCGGATCTGCGCCGAGCTTGCGCGCGATGGCATCGACGTGCTCGTAGATCGATTTCGACTGGGCGAGATTGCCATGAACGGCATCGCGGATCGCCTGCGGCTCGCCGCGCGTGATGCAGCGATAGTTGCCGGTAAGCAGCATCGACCACTTCGCCAGCGGCACGAACAGCGAGTCGAACACCTTCAGCTTCACGGGGACGTCCTGGCCGTCGAGCCTGACTGCGTCGATGTCGCGCTCCAGCTCACGCAGCAGCGCATTGTGCTTTTCGTCCTCGAACGCGGCGGCCTTGAAGTTGGTCGGCAGGCCGACATGCAGCACGTTGGCGGCTTCCTCCGGCGGACGGAAGGCCTGCGGATCCGGCGAGCACAGCGTGACCAGCCCGGGCGTGAAGCGTTCCCACACCGCGGGATTGGTGTAGGCCTCGTCGAGGTCGACGTTGGCGAGCGCCGGGATGCGCTTGAGATAGGGCAGCGGCGGCATGTTCATGATCGAGAGGCACGGCAGCTTGGCCTCGGCGATCTTCACCATCAGCACGCGAATGGTGTGGTTGGTGTACTGCGGCTCCTGCATCGCAAGACCGACCAGGTCGTAGCGCGACAGGTCGACGCTGTCGGGCGTGGCCGCGTCGAGCTTGCCCGGCAGGTCGCGCGAGAAGATCGAGCGATGCGCCGGCTCGTCGCGCAGCTTGATGCGGACTTCCGTGCCGTCGCGGTTGATCAGCTCGGCTGTCTTCTTGCGGCAGACCAGCGTCACGTTGTGGCCGGCCATCAGCAGCTTGGTGCCGAGGAGGGAGCCGTAGGAGGCCCCGAGAATCAGAATGTTGCGTGCCATACCTTGGTCGTCCCCAGAGATCGGTTCGAGATTTTGCGTTCGCGTTTCTTGTTGGCGATCCAGCCGTACCGACGAGTCCGTCAGGCGTCCGGCAGGAGCGGACGGATGCGGTAACCCATTGCCTCGGTTGCTGGCATACCAGAGCTTTCATCCCACGGAATGCGCCGTCTGGCAAGGTGCAGCGCACTCGTGCGGCATCCGGCGCGTGTCACGGTGGGGCTATCCGAGCGCAGATCGACCTTGCGCTTGGAGCTGGGCCGTTCAGCTCAGCGCCATATAGCGCCCCGGCTTGTGGTTGATCGCGATGATGACGTTGACGATCACGATGCCGAGGATCGACAGCGCCAGCCGGTTCACGGGGATGACGAAGAACGCGGCGATCATGATGAGGAAATCGACGGCGAGCTGGAAATAGCCGGCGCGGATCTTCCAGTGCTCCTGCAGATACAGCGCCAGAATGTTGATCCCGCCAAGCCCGGTGCGATGCCGGAACAGCATCAACAGGCCGGTCCCGGTCAGGCCGGCGCCGATTACAGTGGCATAGATCGGATCGATATGGCTGATGTCGATCCATGACGTCGTCAGCCGTGAGAACAGGGCGACGAGCCCGACCGCGACAAAGGTGCGGATCGTGAACGGCCAGCCCATGCGCCGGACGGCCAACGCATAGAACGGCAGATTGATCAGGAAGAAGCTGACGCCGAAACCATAGCCGCTGATGTAGCTCAACAGCAGCGACAGACCGGCGGTGCTGCCGACCAGCAGCACCGTCTTGCTGTAGATCAGCATGCCGAGCGACACGAACAGCGTGCCCAGCGTCAGCGCCATCGCGTCCTCGTAGAGCTTGTGCCGCTCCTGAGCGACGATCTCTGTCACGGCCTTGATCCTTGCAGGCGATGTTTCAAAGCGACTTGAACAGGCCGGCAACGCGCGCGACGTCGGCGAGCTTCAGGCCTGCAATGTTGATGCGGCCCGAGGTCGGCATGTACACGCCGTGCTTTTCGCGCAAAGTCATGACCTCGGCCGGCGTCACCGGCAGCAGCGAGAACATGCCTTCCTGGACGCCGATCGCGATCGTGTTGGACCAGCGCCCGCCGAGCGCCTCGGCAAAAGAGCGGCGCAGCGCGGCGAGGCGCTGGCGCATCGTCTCGAGCTCGCTGCTCCAGTCGGCATAGAGGTCCGGCGTGTCGAGAATCGTCTTGACGATCGCCGAGCCATGGTCGGGCGGCATCGAATAGCTGGTGCGGGCGATGGAGACGAGATTGGAGCGCGCGGTCTCGGCTGCGGCCTGTGCCGAGGCGACGGCGTAGAGCGCGCCGGTCCGCTCGCGGTAGAGTCCGAAGGACTTCGAGCAGGACACCGCCAGCAGCGCCTCGGGCACGGCCGCGACCATTGCCCGCAGGCCGGCGGCATCGCCCTCGAGACCGGCGCCAAAACCCTGATAAGCGGAGTCGATCAGCGGCACGAGGCCACGCGCGGCCATCACGGCGGTGATGCGCGCAAAGTCCTCGGTGCTGAGCGGGGCGCCGGTCGGGTTGTGGCAGGAGGCGTGGATCAGGACGGCGTCGCCGGGCGCGGCGCGCTGCAGCGCCTCCAGCATGCGGTCGAGCTGCAGCGTCTGCGACGGAACGTCGAAGTAGGGATAGGTCTCGACCTCGAGCCCCGCCGCGGCGAAGATGCCGGCGTGGTTGGGCCAGCTCGGCAGTCCGAGCCAGATCTTCCCGGTGCCGGCCTGGCGGATCAAATCGGCGGCGAGGCGGAGCGCACCCGAGCCGCCCGGGGTCTGCACGCCTGCGGCATGGACCGAGGGCGCGGGGCCGCCGACGAGCGACCACAACAGGTCGAGGAAGAGCTGGTCGCCTTCCGGCGCCACATAGCTCTTGCTGTCCTGGCTCTCCCAGATGATGCGCTCCGCAGCTTTCACAGCGCGGAAGATCGGCGAATGGCCGGCCTCGTCGCGATACACGCCGACGCCGAGATCGACCTTGTCGGCTCTCGGGTCAGCCTTGAAGATGCCGATCAGAGCGAGCAGGGGATCCTCGGGCTGGCGGGTCAAGCGGTCGAACATCGGGGCGATCCTATTGGAGGAGGGGCCTGCCAGACGGCCATAAGCCGTCCTTGCGGGCGACGGGACACTATCTCGGTTGCAGCGCAAGAACAGCGGACATTTCGGCGATGCTCCGCTTCGTTCGCTGCATGGGCGGCCGTTGCGCCCTCAGAACTTGCCGTGGCCCGCCTGAGCGAACTGAGCGACAAGCGTCAGCGACTGCCTTCTGAGCCAGAACGGGGCTCGGGAGCCGGCTGTGGGGACTCGTTGCGGATCTTGCGCGCGCGCCTGGCGGCAAGCTGTGAGCGAACCCTGCCATCGACTTTGCGGCCTGTCGCACGTTGCCATTTCCGAAGCTCGGCCGCGGTCAGGATCACTTTCACGATCCGCTCGTCCGGGCGACTGCCGATCGTGTCGATGACCTCCTGAGCGCTGGCCAGCCATTCTTCATAAGTGTCGTGCAGATCCGGGCAGATCCGCCTGATGTCCTCCCACTCTTCGGGCTTGAACCAAGCCAGCGCAATCTCCAGAGTTGGCTCCATGTTTATCCTGCTCACCTGTCCGCTCTGAATGATATCTCAAGCTCGCGGAGGCCCGAAGGTCTGACGCCTTCCGGCGAGTCAGATGCGCGGCTTGGGCGCGGGCACCCGGTCGGAGTCGCCGGAGTTCGGTTCGCCCTTGGGTTCGATCAGGAGCACCTTGACCTCCTTGGCCGCGCGCGGCCGGTGGACGACCCCTTTGGGGACGACGAACAACTCGCCGGCCTTCACCGTCCGCGACGGCTGCCCCTGAATGTCCATCTCCATCTCGCCTTCCAGGACCAGGAAGAAGTCATCCGTCGTGTCATGCTTGTGGAACGGGAATTCTCCCATGAACTTCACGACCATCACGTCATTGTCGTTGTAGTCCGCGACCACGTGCGGGTCCCAATGGCCTGAGAATTGGCTCAGCTTGTCGGCGAGGTTCACGGTCTTCATGTGGGAGTCTCCTGCTGCGAGGAATGAAATGTGAGCTGTCCAGTCGTCCCGGCCGGCTTGCGCGGGATGTAGCTGCTGCTCGAGCGCGAGCAAGCCGATCTCACACGCGACGACTTCGGCCGCATGTGAGCACGACCCGCGAACTCGCGGGTCGGTGCGTTCTGAGCTCAGCGCGGTAACGCTCAGATGCCGCCGGGCCGGTCGAGCTGCTTCAGCCAGGCGCCGATGTCGCGTGCGGCGACATTGGCCTGGTCGAGCAGCTTGCCCATCGTGAAGAAGCCGTGGAATTGGCCGGGATGGTTGCGATGCGTCACCGGCACGCCGGCCTCGCGCAAGCGGCGCGCGTAGTCGTCGCCCTCGTCGCGCAGCGGATCGGCGCCGGCCGTGAGCACATAGGCGGGCGGTAGCCCGGCTAGGGTTTCCGCCTTCGCCGGGGAGGCCCGCCAATCGTGGATGTCGGCGGCACTGTTGAGATAATGGTCGCGAAACCAGCGGATCACCGAATGCGTCAGCAGCACGCTGGTCTCGGGCTCGCTGTGCGAGGGATGGCTCATCGAAAAGTCGGTGGCCGGATAGATCAGCACCTGGCCTGAGAGCTTCGGGCCCTTGCCGTCACGCGCCAAGAGCGCGACGACGGCGGCGAGATTGCCGCCGGCGGAATCGCCGCCGACGCTGAGCCTGGCGGCATCGATGCCGAGCGCGGCGGCATTGTCGGCGATCCATCGTATGGCCGCGGCGGCGTCGTCGACCGCGGCCGGAAACTTGTGCTCGGGCGCGAGGCGGTAGTCGACCGAGATCACGATCAGTTCGCCTTCGTGCGCCAGCGCGCGGCAGACCACGTCATGCGACTCCAGATTGCCGATCACCCAGCCGCCGCCGTGATAGAACACCAATCCTGGTGCAAGACCGTTGTTCTGCCGCACCGTCCTTGGCCGATAGAGCCGTGCCGGGATTGTGCCATGCGGGGCAGGGATGGCGAGGTCCTTGACGTCCGCAAGCTCGGGCGGCTCGGGATTGCTCACGACGCGCGCGGCCAGGTAGTAGTCCCGCGCCTCCTGTGGTGTCAGCGTCTCATAGGCCGGCCGACCGGCCTCCTGAAATGCTTTGTAGACGGCAGCGGCATCGGCATCGAGTTGCACGGGCATTGCAAAAACCTGTCGGGTTGAAAGACGGTCAAGTTGAAGGGACGTCAGGCGGCGGTGCGGCCGCCATCGACGGTGTAGGCCGCGCCGGAGACGTAGCTGGCATCGTCGGAGGCGAGGAAGGCGACGATCGAGGCGACCTCCGCGCCCTGGCCGAGCCGGCGCGCGGGGACGCGATCGACCACCTTGTCGGCCGGAACCGCGGCGCCGCTGCGCCCTTCGATGATCGCGCTCAGCATGCGGCTCTCGATCAGCCCGGGGCAGATGCAGTTCACACGGACATTGGTGCCGGTGCACTCCCAGGACGCGCTCTTGGTCAGGCCGATGACCGCGTGCTTGCTGGCGCTGTAGACGGCGATCTGCGGCGAGCCGATCAGGCCTGCGATCGAGGCGGTGTTGATGATCGAGCCGCGGTTCTGCTTCAGCATCACCGGCAGCACGTGCTTGAGGCCGAGGAAGACGCCGACGACGTTGACGTCGAGCACGCGACGGAACGCCTCCAGCGGATATGCGGTGATCGGCTTGATCTCGCCTTCGATGCCGGCATTGTTGAAGAACACGTCGATGGTGCCGAACCGATCGCACGCTTGTCGCACATAAGCCGCGGCCTGGTCCTCGTTGGTGACGTCGGCGGCCACGGCGAGCGCCTCGGCGCTCGCCGGCAGGGCGGCCGTCGCGGCGGCGAGATCGGCCTCGCGCCGGTCCACGGCGACGATGCGGGCCCCGCGCGCGGCCAGCAGCCGCATGGTCGCGGCGCCGATGACGCCGGCCGCGCCGGTAACGACGGCCACTCGGCCGTCGAGACGGATCGAATCAGACATCGATTTCCTTCCCTTTGGCGCCGGTTCCGATCCGGCTCTTGATCACGACTATCTCATTGGAAGAACCGGCTGACCAGCACGCGGAGTGCTGGCAGCTCGCCCTTCCCCCGCCGTATTCGACATGTTAACGGGAGGGCTGATCGAGAGCGGCGGATGGGTCATGACGCGATTTGATTGTCCCGAACCCCGATTCGCCTGAT
>BFBZ01000028.1_pt18 | contig 19640 bp, 21 predicted proteins | sample 1888401 | NCBI WGS metagenome assembly BFBZ01 (sample SAMD00112614, study PRJDB3348) | symbiont metagenome | host: Chara braunii | reverse complement strand
AGGATCGCGGGCTCGGACCTGACGTAACCGGCCTGCGCGAACGAGGCCAGCAGCGCATCCGCCCAGTCGGCGGATCCGGTGGCGGATCGTGGTGCGGCAGCTTCGGTCATCTCGGCGTCCAGTTCGCCCCGAAATCGCGTTCCAGGGCGGGTTCCATGAATGGTGTTGGCGGAGCCCTTAGCATGGCCGACCCGGCCTTTCGACAGGGATCGGCCAAAGATCAGCCAAAGATCAGCCAAGTGGCTTAATGATTGGGTTCGTTAACGATTTTGCGACGGCCTGGCTAGGGCAGATGTTCCACAAATGCCGAGCTACGTAGCTCCCCAATCCCCCAGCGCGGCCTGCACCAACGCCAGCGCGGCGACGGCGGCGGTGTCGGCGCGCAGGATGCGCGGGCCGAGCGCGAGGCGCAGGATCGAGGGCTGGCGCAGCAGCAGGGCGCGCTCCTCCTCGGCGAACCCGCCCTCGGGGCCGATCAGGACGTCGATCCCGGCATTGGCGACCCCTGCGGCTTGCAGCGCCTGCACCGGGTCGGCGACCTCGGCGGCCTCGTCGCAGAACACCAGAAGCCGCGCCTGGTCGCGTCCGGCGAGGAAGCGCTCCAGCGGCACGGGTTCGGCGACCTCAGCCAGCGAGATGATGCCGCATTGCTCGGCGGCCTCGACCACATTGGCCCGCATCCGCTCGCTGTTGACCCGCGACACCTGGGTGAAGCGCGTCATCACCGGCGCCAGCCGGGCCGCGCCCATCTCGACTGCCTTCTGCACCATGTAGTCGAGCCGCGCATGCTTCAGCGGCGCGAATACATAGGCGACGTCGGGCAGGCGGTCCTGGGTGCGGGTCTGCGCCAAGATCGTCAGCGTGTCCGCGCGCTTGCGGCCGGAAATCGCGGCCTGCCATTCGCCGTCGCGGCCATTGAATACCAGCACGCTGTCGCCGGCGCCAAGCCGCAGCACATTGCCGAGATAGTTGCTCTGGTCGCGGTCGAGCGAAACGGTCGTGTCTGCGCCGAGCGGGGTATCGACGAACAGGCGCGGGCTACGAAAATCGAGTTCAGGCATGTCTGATCGTCCATTTTGCCGCCGTTCGTAGCCTAAAGGCTTCAAATCGGGGAGCAATTTAATGTGGCTGGTGTGGCCCTACGCCGCGCTGTCGCCTAAATCCACGGGTTGTTAAGGCCTGACAGGAATCGTAAAACGCCCCCAAATTGGTTGCTTCGTTTTGTTGCGCTGGGGTTGCCTGGACCTTTTGCCGGAGAAACACCCTCGATGATCCGCCGCCTGATCGTGCTGACCGTTGCCGCGACCGCTCTGTCGATGGGCCAGGCCATGGCCCAGAGCGCTTTTCCGGCCCCGCTGCCCGGACAGGCCGGCACCGTCAACGACCCTGCGTTTCCGCCGGTGAATGGCGCACGTCCGGCCAGGACGAATACCGCGACCGCCACCGATTCCGCGTTCCCGCCGGTCAACGGTGCGCCGGCGGCCCGGGTCGGCGCGACGCCGTCGCCGTTCCCGAGCAATGGCGCGGCCCCGATCGCGGGCGGCGGCCTCTCGTCGCCGCCGCCACCTCCGGGCGCCGGGGAGGGGGGTGCGAGCGAGGCCTGCATGAAGAATTTCGTTCCGCTGCGTGAAGAGGCGGAGAAGCGCGGCAAGGCGATCAAGACCGCGAGCGATCGCCACGCCAGCCCCCAGGAGGCCTGCAAGCTGATCGGCAATTACAGCCAGGCCGAGATCAAGATGATCAGATATGTCGACGCCAACGCCTCGAAGTGCGGAATTCCGGCGCAGATCTCCGACCAGCTCAAGAACGGTCACAAGAATACCGAGGCTCTCCTGAAGAAGGTCTGCAATGTCGCGGAGCAGGCAGCGGCGCAGCCGCGCGGGCCGGCCGGGCCGACGTTGAGTGATGTGCTGGGCTCATCGGCTTCGCTGCCGGAAGCGACCCCGACCAAGAAGGGCGGCAGCACTTTCGATACGCTGAACGGCAACGTGCTCACCCGATGATGGCGCGCCCAATGACTGGCAGCAGATGAGCGACGTTTCCGCCCGCGTTGCCGACTCCACGGGCAACTGGGTGGATACCCATGCGCCGGTCTGGTCACGGCCCTATCTGCGGCTCGCGCGCTACGATCGTCCGATCGGGTCCTGGCTGTTGCTGATGCCGTGCTGGTGGTCGGCGGCGCTTGCCGCCGGCGTCGCGCGCGATGTCCGCTCCCTGCCGCTCGTCGTCCTGCTGTTCTTCGTCGGCGCCTTCGTCATGCGCGGCGCCGGCTGTACCTGGAACGACATCACCGATCGCGATCTCGACGCCAAGGTCGAGCGCACCCGGTCGCGGCCGATCCCGGCCGGGCAGGTGAGCGTGACGCAGGCCGTGGCCTTCATGGTCCTACAGGCGCTGATCGGGCTCGCGGTGCTGCTGCAGTTCAACCGCTTCGCGGTCATGACCGGCATCGCCTCGCTCGTGATCGTTGCGATCTATCCGTTCATGAAGCGGATCACCTGGTGGCCGCAGGTCGTGCTCGGTCTGGCCTTTTCCTATGGCGCGCTGATGGGATTTGCGGTGACGCTCGAGCGCATCGATGTCGCGGCGGTTGCGCTCTACGCCGGATCGATCGCCTGGGTGATCGCCTACGACACCATCTACGCCCACCAGGATGCCGAGGATGATGCGCTGATCGGCGTCAAATCCACCGCCCGCCTGTTCGGTGCGCGCACCCACCGGGCGCTGGTGATCTTCTACGGTCTCGCCGTGCTGTTGATCGGCTCCGCATTCGCACTGGCCGGCGCGCGCTGGCCGGCCTGGATCGGCCTCGCCGCATTTGCGCTGCATCTCGCCTGGCAGGTCCGCCGGCTCGACACCAGCGATCCCGCGCTCTGCCTGCGCATCTTCAAGTCCAACCGCGACGCGGGCCTCATCCTGTTCGCGAGCCTGGTCGTCGACGCGGTGCTGCGAGCGATGTAGCTCTCTCTCGTCATTCCGGGGCGACGCGAAGCGTCGAGCCCGGAATCTATTCCCCCACTTGTTCTGCGGCGCGATGGATTCCGGGCTCAGCCCTACGGGCTGCCCCGGAATGACGAACGGTGGAGGTACGTCGCTTGCGATATCGTACGGTCATCCTCAGCTGTCATCTCGCGCCGGGCGATGACACCGCGTGTTTGACGTCTTGATCGCGAACCATCCACCGCCGTCGTCCTGGCGAAAGCCAGGACCCATTACCCCAAATGCGCATTGTTGCGCGACGCCTGAGCCACGATCCGTTCACGATCAAATTCGGTGGTTATGGGTCCTGGCTTTCGCCAGGACGACATTGATCATGAGGCGCAAGAAGCCGTGCAACTAATTCCGCGCGATGATCTCGCGCTCGTCGCGATGCACGCTGGCTTCGTTGAGGCGAAAACCAGCACGGCGGCGGACCAGGAATTTCGGGCGGCGGGCGCGGATCGCGTTGCGGCGGCGGCGGCGCGGGGAAGGTGTCCGCGGTGCCGGCTCGGTCAGTTGTGGCAGACGGAAGATGTCGCTCCACATCTGCCAGGCAGACGAGATCTCCTCGGCATCCGAACTGGAGCCGAGCGGAATGGAAAGCGCGGGATCGCGGTGAACCAGCACCAGCATCTGCGCATCGTCGATGCCGCGCAGCGCGACGCCGAGGAAATCGCTGACGCGAACGTTGACCGCCATCCGCATGCCGAGGACGGCACGGCGCAGCACGACATGTTCGCGATGAAGTTCGACCTGCCGCATGCCGCCATCCGCGCGCGCATCCTGCGCGTGGAAGGAGAGCGGAAGGGAGAGAGGGTCGAGCCGCTGTGCGCAGCTCGACCCGGCGGAATTGATTCCGCTTGTTGGTGTTTGACGCCTCAAAGCTTTATCTCCCCGCCGGGATTATGTTCCCGGTCGATGGGGGAGAGCCTAGCCGAGCGATGGCCGTTTCAGCTTAAAAAGCCTGGTTAATCGCTCCTCACCTGGCGCCATGATTGACAAGAGGTTGGCCCGCATGATTGACGAAGCCTTGCGCCGATCACTCAAATCTTTGTTGCCCGCCAGCGCAAAGTGCTTGAAATCCTTGTGAATCCGGCACATCTGGTGAGGTCTGTCGACTTCGCTCCGGGCCCCCCTCAATCCGCAGGAATTCGTTCGTGAACTCTTCACCATCCGCATCGCGACACGGCGATACCTCCGATCTGTTCGAYCAATCCGCGCTCAGCGACCTYGCGCARCGYCTSGTCGATGCCGCCAARCGCGCCGGCGCCGATGCCGCCGATGCCATCGCGGTGCGCGGCGTCTCGCARGGCGTCGAGGTGCGCGACGGCCGCGTCGAGGARACCGAGCGCTCCGAAGGCGATGACGTGGGCCTKCGGGTGTTCGTCGGCCAGCGCCAGGCGGTGGTCTCGACCAATGACGTCAGCGGYGACGGCATCGCCAAGCTCGCCGAGCGCGCGGTGGCGATGGCCCGTGTGGCGCCCGACGACAAATATGTCGGGCTGGCCGAYCCSGCGCTGCATGCGCATGAYTTYCCSGATCTCGATCTGCTCGACCGCAMGGTSCCGACCACGGCCGAACTCGAGCAGCGCGCCATCGAAGCCGAGGCKGCGGCGCTCGCSGTCAAGGGYGTCACCAAGTCCGGMGGYGCGTCGGCCTCGACCGGSATYGGCGGCATGGTGCTGGTGACSTCGACCGGCTTCCACGGYTCYTAYYTGCGCTCCAGCCAYGGCATCTCGACGACGGCGATTTCCGGTGAGGGCACCGGCATGGAGCGCGACTATGATTTCACCAGCGCGCCGCATGCGTCCGATCTCGATTCACCCACGRCCGTTGGCCGCAAGGCCGGCGAGCGCGCRGTSGCGCGGTTCRATCCGCGCAAGGTCGAGACCTGCAAGGTGCCSGTGGTGTTCGAYCCGCGSGTTGCCGGCTCGATCGTCGGCCATCTGGTCGGYGCCATCAACGGCGCCTCGATCGCGCGCAAGACCAGCTTCCTGAAGGACAAGCTCGGYGAGCAGCTGTTCTCCARGGAGATCCGCATCATYGACGATCCSTTGCGCGTGCGYGGCCTGCGTTCGCAGACCTTCGACGCCGARGGCGTCAAGGTGAAGAAGAYSGCKYTGATCGACGMMGGCGTGCTGACCACCTGGGTGCTGGAYTCSGCGACCGCRCGCGARCTCGGCCTGGTCACRACMGGGCATGCGCATCGCGGCGTGTCGTCRTCGCCGTCGCCSGGAACKTAYAAYCTGCATCTCGAGSCGGGYGCSGTGACSCCGAAGGARYTGATCTCCGACATCAAGCAGGGCTTCTATGTCACGGACCTGATCGGTTCCGGCGTCAACGGCGTGACCGGCGATTACAGCCGCGGCGCGTCCGGCTTCTGGATCGAGAATGGCGAGATCACCTATCCGGTCAGCGAAGTGACCATCGCCGGCCATCTGCTGCCGATGTTCAAGTCGCTGGTTGCCGCCAATGATCTGGAGTTCCGCTACGGCGTCAATTCGCCGACGCTGCGCATCGAGGGCCTGACGCTTGGCGGACGCTGATACGGACGACTGGACCAAGGCGCGTGATGCCGCCTTGCTGACCAAGTCGGTGCAGGAGGCGGGACGGTTGGCGCAATCGCTGTTCCGCACCGAGTTGAAGAACTGGATCAAGGGCGCGTCGTCGCCGGTCTCGGAGGCCGACATCGCGGTCAACGACCTGCTSGAGCAACAGCTGCGTTCGGCRACGCCGGCCTATGGCTGGCTSTCGGAGGARAGYRCYGACAAYGAGRGCCGGCTCGGCAAGCGCTTCACCTGGATCGTCGATCCGATCGACGGTACCCGCGCCTATCTCGCCGGTCGCGACGACTGGTGCGTCAGTGTGGCGCTGGTTGAAGAAAACGCCCCGGTACTCGCGGCGGTGTATGCGCCGGTGAGCGGGGAATTCTTCTTTGCGGCCCGCGGCCAGGGTGCCACCCTGAACGACAGCGCCGTGCACGCGACCACCGGCGCCGATTTCGATTTCCCCCGCATGGCCGGACCGAAGCCGCTGGTGCAGCGGCTCAGCCCGACATCGGATGAGATCACGCTGCATCCGCGGATCGGATCACTGGCCTTGCGGCTGTGCCGCGTGGCACAAGGTCGACTTGACGCGGCCTTTGCGGGCGGGCAAAGCCGCGACTGGGATCTTGCCGCCGCGAATTTGATCGTGCAGGAAGCGGGTGGTAAGATGACCGCGCTCTCGGGGGATGCGATTGAGTATAATCGCCGGGAGGTGACGCATGGGGTGCTGGTGGCAGCAGGACGCGAACGTCATGCACGCATTGTCGAGCATTTTCGCAACCGTCCATTGCCGTGAGGCCCCGCCGATCCGCTCCGCGCTTCCGATTGTGACGACCGGACTTGTTACGACAGACCTGTGACAACCAGACCTGTAACGACCAATATCTGTGACGACCAAGATCTGCAACGACCAAGACTTCACTGCTTTGCCGGGCATCTCGTTAGGAAAACCACCATCATGTCAGACAATGCCCAGCCGCAACTGCTCCACCTCGTCATCGGCGGCGAGTTGACCGACCTCGAGCACAACACCTTCAAGAATCTGGACGAGGTCGAGATCGTCGGCGTGTATCCGAACTACGCGACCGCCTATGCCGCCTGGAAGGCGAAGGCGCAGCAGACCGTGGACAACGCCCAGATGCGCTATTTCGTCGTTCACCTCCACCGGTTGCTCGATCCCGAGCAGGACACAAAGCATTCCCATTGAAACGACTTCTTCGCGATCTGCTGCGCAGCGCCGTCGTGCAGCGCGCGCTGGGTGTGCTTGCGGCCGAGTATCTGCGGCTGGTCTGGCACACCAACCGCTTCAGCTACCAGCCGTCTGACGTGTACGGGATCGTCGAGCCCTTGATGCCGGCGATCTTCGTGTTCTGGCACGGCCAGCACTTCATGACGCCGTTCATCAAGACCAAGGAGAGCTACCGCGCCAAGGTCCTGATTTCGCGCCATCGCGACGGCGAGTTCAATGCGCTTGCGGTCGAGCGGCTCGGCATCGGAACCATCAGGGGGTCCGGCGATCATTCCGGCGCGTTCCATCGCAAGGGCGGCGTCGGCGCCTTCCTGGAGATGGTCCGGGCGCTGGAAGACGGTTGCAACATGGCGACCACGGCCGACGTGCCGAAGCGGGCGCGGGTGGCCGGCCTCGGGGCCATCATGCTGGCGCGGGAGAGCGGCCGGCCGATCATCCCGTTCGCGATGGTCACCAGCCGCTTCATCCGGTTGAAAAACTGGGATTCCACCACCATCAATTTGCCATTCGGGCGCGGCGCAGTGGTAGGTATTGAGCCGGTCTATGTGCCGCCCGATGCCGATGCCGCGACGATGGAACAGCTTCGGCAGCACGTCGAGGACCTTCTCAACGAAGCGACCCGGCGCGCCTATGCAGCCGTCGGGCGGCCGGAGGCAGCGCTTGGCTAGCTCGCTCCCGATGACGTTGCGCGTGTACCGCAAGCTGTCGTCCGCGATGGTGCCGCTCGCGCCTGCGCTGATCAAGCGGCGGCTGAAGCTCGGCAAGGAAGATCCCGAACGCGTCGGCGAGCGGCGCGGTGTCAGCGCCGATACCAGGCCGCAAGGCCCGCTGGTGTGGATCCATGGCGCAAGCGTCGGCGAGGTGCTGGCGGCCGTCGGGCTGATCGAGCGGCTGCGCGCGCTCAATCTGCGCATCCTGCTCACCTCGGGCACGGTGACTTCGGCTGCGATCGTGGCCAAGCGGTTTCCGCCCGACGTGATCCACCAATACGTGCCGTATGACTCGCCGCGCTATGTCGCGCGCTTCCTCGATCACTGGCGTCCGTCGCTTGCGCTGTTCATCGAGTCCGATTTGTGGCCGAACCTGATCCTGTCGAGCGCCGCGCGACGGCTGCCGATGGTGCTGATCAACGGGCGGATGTCGCAGCGCTCGTTCCCGCGCTGGCGCCGGGTCTCCAACACCATCGGGGCGCTGCTCGGTCGGTTCGACATCTGCCTTGCGCAGTCGCAGACCGACGCCGAACGCTTTGCCGCGCTCGGCAGCCACAACGTCGTGGTCACCGGCAACCTCAAGCTCGACGTCGCGGCGCCGCCGGCCGATCCGGCCAAGCTGGAGCGGCTGATGTCGGTGACGCGCGGCCGCCCGATTGTGGTGGCGGCCTCCACCCATCCCGGTGAGGAAGAGATCCTGATCGAGGCGCACAAATCGCTCGCCAAGTTCTTCCCCGGGCTGCTCACGGTGATCGTGCCGCGGCATGCCAATCGCGGAGAGGCGGTCGGTCAACTCGTGACGGAGGCCGGCCTGCGCCCCGGCCTGCGCTCGCACGAGGATCTGCCGGTTGCGACCACCGATATCTATGTCGCCGACACGATGGGCGAGCTTGGGCTGTTCTATCGCCTTGCGCCGATCGTGTTCATGGGCGGCTCGCTGGTCGCGCATGGCGGCCAGAATCCGATCGAGGCGATCAAGCTTGGTGCCGCGATCGTGCATGGTCCGCACGTCTTCAACTTCACCGACGTCTATGCAGCGCTCGATCGCGCCGGCGGGGCGCGGCACGCCGAGGATCGGGAGGCGCTGGTCAAGCAGCTTGGCCAGTTCCTCGCCGATCCCGCATCGCGCGACACGTCGTTGGCCGCCTCCGAGCGCGTCGTCGAACAGCTCGGTGGTGCGCTGGAACACACGCTGACGGCGCTCGAGCCCTATCTGTTGCAGTTGCGGCTCGAGATGGGAGCCGCGAATGCGTGAGCCGGCCTTTTGGCACCGGCCATCGTCTTGGATCGCATTTCTGTTGAGCCCTCTTGCCGCGCTCTACGGCGCGATCGCCGCGCGGCGGATGCGGCGCCCCGGCATCGGTGCCGGCATTCCCGTGATTTGCGTCGGCAACTATCATGTCGGCGGCGCAGGCAAGACGCCGACGGTGCTGGCGCTGGCGAAACTGCTGCGCGAACTCGACGAGCGACCGGTGGTGCTGAGCCGTGGTTACGGCGGCAGGCTCAGCGGCCCGGTCAAGGTCGATCCCGAATTACAAGATGCGGACGACGTCGGTGATGAACCGCTGATGATGGCGACGACATTGCCAGTCGTGGTGTCGCGTGACCGCGCTGCGGGCCTGCCGCTGGCGCGCGCGCAGAACGCCAGTGTGATCCTGATGGATGACGGCTTCCAGAATCCGTCCGTGGTCAAGGATGCGTCGATCATCGTGATCGACCGGATGCGCGGCATCGGCAATGCCCATGTCATTCCGGCGGGACCATTGCGCGCGCCGTTGCTGCCGCAACTGGAACGCACCGACGCGCTGATCGTGGTCGGCGACGGCGGCGCGGCGCGAACCATCGAGATCGAACTCGAGGCACGCGGCAAGCCGGTGCTGGCGGCCTATCTCAAGCCGGATGATGCTTCGGTCGCCGCACTCCGGGGCAAGCGTGTACTGGCATTCGCCGGGATCGGTGATCCCGAGCGGTTCTTCAAGACGTTGCGGGCAAGCGGGGTCGAGGTCGTCAAGAGCCGCACTTTCGCCGATCACCACCCGTTTTCAGAGAAGGAGGTCCAGGACCTGTTCTCGGAAGCCATGCGGGAGGGGTTAACGCCGGTGACGACTGAGAAGGATCTGGCCAGAATCCGCGGTGGCGAAGGCATGCTGCCCTTTGTCCACGGCATCGTGCCGTTCATGGTGACGATGCAGTTTGATCAGCCGGATGCGCTGCGGCGTTTCGTGACCGATCAACTGTTCAAGGCGCGGGAGAGGAAATCGAGCAAATGAGCTCAAGCCTGCGGCTTGAGCACAGCGGGATGATGGCGCTGCAGCACGGCGGTCGGAGTGGCGTAGGCCTCCTGCAGATCGACGCTCCAGTACTTCAGCTCGTCGAGCGGAATCCGGACGTCGGTGATGGCACAACGCACGAAGGTGCCGGGCGAGATCACGCGGAAATCGCCGTCGAGATATTGCACCTGCGCTTCGCCATGGCCCGAGGGACCGAACTTGTTCAGCACGTTTGAGCTCTCCGCCTTGCCTCGAACCAGGCCATCTGGATGTTCATGAAGCCATCTATCACAGATAGGGTGTCATGTCCGCCCGTTAAACCACCGACTTGTGATGATTTGGCGGCGAAAGCGCATGGTAGCGTTGCAAGCATGGTCCGCTGTGTTTGCAGCGCCATAACGAGCCGGCCGGATCGGATGCGCCTCAAGTCTGTTCTCATGTGCCTCGCCATGCTTGCCGCGCCGGCTGCTGCTGCGTCGCCGCTCCCGGCGCCGCATCAGGTCGAGATTCCCGAAGGCAACCTCACGCTGCACGCGCAGCTCTATCGGCCCGATGGCGATGGGCCGTTCCCGACGGTCATCGCGCTGCATGGCTGCGGCGGTCTTGCCGGCCATTCCGAGCCGGTCTTGCCGCGCTATCGCGACTGGGCCGAGCAATTGCTCACGTCAGGCCATGCGGTGCTGCTGCCGGACAGCTACGGCTCGCGCGAGCTCGGGCCGCAATGCCGTATCAGGGAGCATCAGGTTCAGACCCGCCGCGCGCGGGTCGCCGACATCAATGCGGCCCGGCAGTGGCTGGTGCAGCAGAAATGGGTGGCGAAAAGCCGCATCAGCCTGATCGGCTGGGGCAACGGCGCCGCCGCTCTGCTGTGGGCGGTGCGGCCGCAGATGTGGTCGCGCAATGTCGAGCCGGACTTCCGCTCGGCGGTCGCGTTCTATCCGGATTGCCGCACCTCGTTCGGCCTCGGCTGGAGCGCGCGGGTGCCGACGCTGGTGCTGATCGGCGCGCGCGATGACGTGACGTCATCATCGGCCTGCCACCAGATGGTCGACGGCGCGCACGGCCGCAGTGCGCTCGCAAAGATCGTGGTCTATCCCGAGGCCTATCACGACTTCGACCGGGCCAATCTGCCGCTGCATGCGATCGCGACCTCCGATGCCGAGGTCGCCGAGCGCGGACACGTCGGCACCGACGCGGATGCGCGCAAGGACGCGCAGAAGCAGGTCGCCGAGTGGCTGTCGCGCTAGAGCACGATCCGGAAGAGTGTGCAGCGGTTTTCCCCGCGACAAACGCGAAGCGTTTGCGCGTGGATCGGGCTCCAAAAAAATCAGAATAAGCTGCCCTGATCGACTGGCTTGATGACGCGCTTCGGCGCCGCTGGTTTCGCCTCACGTGGCTTCGGCTGGGTCTCGGGCGTCACCGTCGCTGCGGGCTGATCGGCGCTCGCAGTCGCGGCGACGCGGCCATCGGCGAACTCGATCGACAGGCTGGCATTGGGGCCGACCGCCGCGGCGGAGTGCAGCGCGTGTCCATCCGCGTCGCGCACCAGCGCAAAGCCGCGCGCCAGCACGCCGCGATAGGATAGCGCCGACAGCAGCTGGCTGCGGTGGGCGACGCGCGCCTCGAGCCGCTGCAGCGTCGTCAGCAGCGCGCGGCGGGCGCGCTCGGCGAGGCGGTGGGTGCGCTCGAGATCGCGGGCGATTGCGGTGCGTTGGGCTTTGGCATTGGCGAGCTTCGAGGCCTTGAGCCGGATCTCGAGCCCGCTGAAGCGCTCCCGCCGGCGATGCAGCAGCGCGCGCGCCGACAACGTGATGCGTTCGCCGGATGCCGTGAGCCGCTGCCGTGCATGCGCGACCTGGCCACGCAGCACGCCGATGGTGAGCCGCGAGCTCGACGCGGCAAAGCGGCGGAAATGCGCGTGCGTATTGGCCTTCAGTCCGCGCGGCAGCCCGGCCGCGAGATGGTCGAGCCGCTGCCTGGGACTGTCTCTTATACACATCTAGATGTGTATAAGAGACAGGCGTGATGTCGGTCTCGTGGCCGACCGCCGAGATCAGCGGGATATGGCTGTCGGCCGCGGCGCGGACCACGATCTCCTCGTTGAACGACCAGAGGTCCTCCAGCGAGCCGCCGCCGCGYGCCACGATCAASAGATCSGGCCGCGGAATCCGGCCRCCYTCCGGCAGYGCATTGAAGCCGCGGATCGCGGCCGCGACCTGCTCGGCGGAGCCTTCGCCCTGCACCTTGACCGGCCAGACCAGCACGCGGCGCGGAAAGCGGTCCTCGAGCCGATGCAGGATGTCGCGGATCACGGCGCCGGTCGGCGAGGTGACGACGCCGATCACCTCCGGCAGCCAGGGCAGCAGTTGCTTGCGGGCCTCGTCGAACAGACCCTCGGCCGCGAGCTTCTTCTTGCGCTCCTCCATCAGCGCCATCAGCGCGCCGACGCCGGCCGGTTCCAGGGAGTCGATGACGATCTGGTACTTCGAGGAGTTCGGATAGGTGGTCAGCTTGCCGGTGGCGATGACCTCGAGCCCTTCCTGCGGCTTGAAGCGCATCCGGGCGTGGGCGAACTTCCAGATCACGGCCTCGATCTTGGCGCTCTCGTCCTTCAGCGCGAAATAGCAATGGCCGGAGGAGTGCGGGCCGCGGAAGCCGGAGATCTCGCCGCGGACGCGGACATGGCCGAACCGGTCCTCCACCGTCCGCTTCAGGGCGGACGAGAGTTCCGAGACGGTGAATTCGGGCGCGTTGACGAGATTCGGCGCGGCAGCAGTCATTTGCAGGTGATTCGGCTGTTTGTGAGCTTCAGCGCAACGTAGGGACTTTTGCCGGTCATCGCCAATGCGCGGGCTTGTTTGTCCATATACTCTGTGATACAGAGTTCTCTATTAGAGGCGAGAATCTCGGAGGCTGACCGATGCTCCCGCAGGTGACGTTGGCAAGTTTCGTCCATACCGCGGCCGGCGCAGTCCATGCCGTCGTGGCGATATTGTGCATCGGTGTCGGGCTGATCCAGTTCCTGCGGCCAAAGCGCGGCGCGGGCCACCGGGCGCGCGGATATTTCTACGTCTATGCGATGCTGGTCGCCGACGGCACCGCGATGCTGGTCTATCGCTTCACCGGCGCCCTCAACCTGTTCCACCTCGGTGCGATCGTGAACTTCGCCTGCATCGTGGCAGCGCTTGTTCCGCTGCTGCGCAGCCCGCGGCCGGCAAACTGGCGATTGAAGCACTACTACTTCATCTCGTGGTCCTACGTGTCGCTGATGTCGGCCGCGGCCACCGAAATCGCGGTGCGCGTGCTGCCGCTGACGACGCGCGGGCAGGTCGGGCTGATCGCCCTGGTCTTGTCAGCGGTGACCATGACGATCGCCTTCGTCCTGATTGGAAAGTATCGGCCACCGGCGGAAACACCCCCGCTTGCCGCTGAGTTCGCCGAGCAGCGTGGAGTCCCGTCATGATCGACAGCCAGCAGGCCACCGCGGCGCTGAACGACATCAACGATGTCGTGCATCGTGTCCGCCAGTCGCGAATCTATCAGAACGCCAGTCTCATCATCGTCATGTGGGGCGCATTGGTGTTCGTGGGCTACATCGCCAACTACACATGGCCGCCTCACGGCTATGCGATCTGGACCGTCGTCGACCTCGCGGGAGTCGCGGGCTCGATCGGAATTGCGGCGTTCGGCGGTGTCGGTCCAGGGGGCGGCGCCTTCGCCATCCGATTGCTGATGGCGTTCCTGCTGTTCCTCGCATTCGGCATCTTCTGCTCGGCGGTGCTCGGCCATTTCGGGCCGCGCCAGATGCTGGTGTTCTGGCCGGTCTTTACGCTGCTGTTCTACGCGCTCGCCGGGCTGTGGTTCGGCTATGCCTTCATCGTGATCGCGCTGTGCAGCAGCACCTTGATCGTGACCGCCTATTTCTATGCCGGTCCGGCGCTGCTGTTGTGGATGGCGGTGGCGCATGGCGGGGCCCTGATCCTCGGCGGGCTCTGGATGCGCCGGATCTGATGCGATGACGGACCTCGACGAGATCATTCACCAGCCGCTGCGGCTGCGGATCATGGCGGCGCTCAACGCCCTGCCGCTTTCGACCGGGCTCGAATTCGCCCGGCTGAAGAAGCTGACCGGTGCAACCGACGGCAATCTCGGCGCCCATATCGAGACGCTGGCCAGGGCCGGCTATGTCGCGGTCGACAAGGCCTTCGTCGGCAAGAAGCCGCAGACCAAGGTGACCGCGACCGCGACCGGCCGAGGCGCCTTCGCCCGTCACGTCGCGACGCTGCAGGAGCTGTCTCTTATACACATCTAGATGTGTATAAGAGACAGGTACGGCGCGGTCGCCGCGCGGCGGATGCGGCGCCCCGGCATCGGTGCCGGCATTCCCGTGATTTGCGTCGGCAACTATCATGTCGGCGGCGCAGGCAAGACGCCGNGCCTTCGCCCGTCACGTCGCGACGCTGCAGGAGATCATTGCCGGCAAGCAGCCGTAATTCGGATTGACGGGGGAATCGGTCCCCTCGCCCCTTGCAGGCCGGCGGGGATTCGTGCGACCGACACAGCTCTTGCCACCCTTTTGAGCCTGTATCCGATGAACATCCTCCTGCTTGGTTCCGGCGGCCGCGAACATGCGCTGGCGTGGAAGATCGCCGCATCTCCGCTGGTGACGAAACTCTGGTGTGCGCCGGGCAATGCCGGGATCGCGCGCGAAGCCGAATGCGTCGCGCTCGATGTCGCCGATCATCCTGCCGTGATCGAATTCTGCCGGCGCAACGCGGTCGACCTGGTGGTGGTCGGTCCGGAGACGCCGCTTGCCGCCGGGATCGTCGACGATCTCGCTGATGTCGGCATCAAGGCATTCGGGCCGAGCAGGCAGGCCGCCCAGCTCGAGGGCTCGAAGGGGTTCACCAAGGACCTCTGCAGCGAATTCGACATTCCGACCGGCGCCTATCGCCGCTTCGACAACGCGAAGGATGCGCGGGCTTATGTCCGTGCCCAGGGCGCGCCGATCGTGGTCAAGGCCGACGGGCTCGCCGCCGGCAAGGGCGTCGTGGTGGCGCAGACGTTGTCTGAGGCTGAAGCCGCCATCGCGATGATGTTCGAGGGCGGGTTCGGCTCGGCCGGCGCCGAGGTCGTGATCGAGGAGTTTTTGTCCGGCCGCGAGATCAGCTTCTTCGCGCTGTGCGATGGCGAGACCGCGATCCCGCTCGCGACCGCGCAGGACCACAAGCGGGTGTTCGATCACGACAAGGGGCCGAACACGGGTGGCATGGGCGCCTATTCGCCGACACCGTTCGTGACGCCTGAGATCCACGACCAGATCATGGCCCGCATCATCCTGCCGACGGTCGCGGGGATGAAGCGCCGCGGCATCCCGTTCAAGGGCGTGCTCTATGCCGGCGTGATGCTGACCGCGCAGGGGCCAAAGCTGTTCGAGTACAATGTCCGCTTCGGCGATCCCGAGTGCCAGGTGCTGATGCTGCGGATGATGTCCGACATCGTGCCGGCGCTGCTCGCCTCGATCGACGGGCAATTGAAGAACTTCGATCTGCGCTGGTATCCGGACCCGGCGCTGACGGTGGTGATGGCGGCCAAGGGTTATCCCGGCGATTACATCAAGGGCACCCGGATCGACGGCCTCGATGACGCCGCCACGGTCGAGGGTGTCGAGATCTTCCACGCCGGGACGGTGGCCAAGGATGGTGCGGTTCTCGCCAATGGCGGGCGGGTATTGAACGTCTGCGCGATGGCCAAGACCGTCACCGAGGCGCGCGACCGCGCCTATCAGGCGGTGGATCGGATCAAATGGCCGGATGGATTCTGCCGCCGCGATATCGCCTGGCAGGCGGTGGAGGCGGAGAAGGGGTAACGCGCGCTGCCTATCTCGCATGTCATGCGCGGGCTTGACCCGCGCATCCATCATCTTCGGGAGAAATCTCTTTGTGCGATGGATTGCCGGGTCAAGCCCGGCAATGACGGAGTGTATGCGTTGCGTCACGCGGCAATGACGGTGATTACAGCAAATCCCCGCCCGCCGCTGATGCCGTGGTGCCGTGCTCGCGGAACGCCTTGATGACGTTCTTGCCGATCTTCCACTTGTGCACCTCGTCGGGACCGTCGACCAGCCGCTGCGAGCGCACCTGGGTGTACCACTTCGCCAGCGGCGTATCCTGGCTGAAGCCGAGCGCGCCGTGCAGCTGGATCGCGGTGTCGATCACCTTGTGCACCATGTGGGCGTGGAAGATCTTTGCGATCGAGTTCTCCTGGCGGATGTCGAGGCCCTTCTCGGCCTTGTAGGCGATGTGCAGCAGCATCAGCCGGCCGATGTAGAGCTCGCTCGCGCAGTCGGCGAGCATGAACTGCACCGCCTGGCGATCGGCCAGCAACTGGCCGAAGGTCGAGCGCTTGGTGACATGGGCTGCCGCCATGTCGAGCGCGCGCTGCGCCTTGGCGACGTTGTGCATGCCGTGGCGCAGCCGGCCATAGGCGAGGCGGTGCTGGCCCATGTTGAAGCCGTTGCCCTCGCCGCCAAGCAGATTGTCGGCGGACACCTTCAGGTCCTTGATCTCGATCTCGGAGTGGCCGCCATGGATCACGTCGTCATGCGGGCCCTCGATCGCCATGTTGGCGACGTTGCGCTTGATCCGGTAGCCGGGGTTGGGCAGCTCGACGATGAAGGTCGAATATTGCTTGTGGCGCGGCGCGTTCGGATCGGTCTTGGCCATGACCAGCGCCATGTCGGCGACGCTCGCCGACGACGAGAACCACTTCTCGCCGTTGAGGATGTAGTTCTCGTTGCCGTCCTTCACGGCGGTGGTCTGCATGCCGGTGGCATCGGCGCCGGCGGCCTTCTCGGTCATCGAGAAGCAGATCCGCTTTTCGCCGTTCAGCAGAGGCTTGAGGAATTTTTCCTTCTGGTACTCGGTGCCGTGCGCCAGGATCGTCATCATCGAGGCGTCATCCGGCCCCTGCGTGTTCATAGAGAGCGCCCCGAGCATGCTCTCGCCGAGCTCCATCTGCACCAGCGCGTTGGCGAGCGGGCCGAGCCCCATACCGCCATACTCCTTCGGCACGAACGGGCACCACAGGCCCTGCGCGCGGGCCTTCTTGCGCAGCGGTCCCAGCACCTCGGCAAGCGGCTTGGTGTCGAGTTCCTTTTCCGCCGGAATGCATTCGTCGTGCACGAATTTGCGGACCTTCTCGCGGATCGCCTTGGCTTCTGCGGGAATCTCGAAGTCGATCGACATGGCACTTCCTCGTTTCATGTTGTTGTTGGCCGGGCTTCCCGATGGCATAAACCCCACCCAAGCCAGCGGCAACGCCGAACAAAGTTTGAAGCAGCGCGCCGCCAGGGAAGGAGCCGCCGATGCCTGATCTCGCTGATCTTTTTCCCGGCTATGCGGCCAACTGGATCAACACCTCGCAGGGCCGCATCTTCGCCCGCGTCGGCGGCAAGGGCCCGCCGCTGCTGCTGCTGCACGGTTTCTCTTCCACCCATGTGATGTGGCACACGGTCGCGCCGAAACTCGACGACAAATTCACGCTGATCATCGCCGATTTGCCGGGCTATGGCTGGTCCGACATGCCCGACAGCGACAAGGACCATTTGCCCTACACCAAGCGGGCCTGGGCGAAGACGATGGTCGAAGTCATGGAGCAGCTTGGGCATGTGCATTTCGCACTCGCCGGCCACGACCGCGGCGGCCGGGTGTCGTACCGGCTGGCGCTCGATCATCCCGGCCGGCTGTCCAAACTCGCGGTGCTCGATATCGCACCGACCTACGACTATTGGCAGAAGCTCAATCGCCTCTCGGCGCTGAAGATCTACCACTGGGCATTCCTGGCGCAGCCCTATCCGCTACCGGAGACGCTGATCTCCAACAATGGCGAGTTCTTTCTCAAGGAGAAGATGGCGAGCCAGACCCGGACCAAGACGCTGGAGGCTATTGATCCGCGCGCGCTGGAACATTATCTCGCGCCGTTCCGCGATCCCGCGCGGATCCACGCGATGTGCGAGGACTATCGTGCCGGTGCCTATGCCGATTACGAGATCGACAAGGCCGATGTCGACGCCGGCAACAAGATCACGATCCCGATGCTGGCGCTGTGGGGCGACGCCGGGGTGGCGAGCGCGGCTACGACACCGCTCGACACCTGGAAGAATTGGGCCACCAATGTCAGCGGCGCGCCGGTGCCGTCAGGGCATTTCCTGCCTGAGGAAGCGCCGGACGCAACGGCGAAACTGCTGCGGGAGTTTTTCCTCGCGGGGTGACTCCACCCTTGCGCCGTCACGCTGAGACAATGTGAATGGATTGGTTCACAAGCGGGACCAAACGTTCAGCGTCGTCCTGGCGAAAGCCAGGACGACGGGGTGGAGAGGCCGCGCTAAAATCCACCACCGTCACCCCGCGCCCCTACCTCCGCTCCCTGAAGAACTCGCGCAACAGCCGTGCCGCCTCACTCTCCCCGACCGCGCCATAGACCTCCGGGACGTGATGGCAGGTCGGCTGGGCGAAAAACCGCACGCCCGACTCGACCGCGCCGCCCTTGGGATCGGCGGCGCCGTAATAGAGCCGGCGGATGCGGGCAAAGGAGATCGCGCCGGCGCACATGGTGCAGGGCTCCAGGGTGACGTAGAGGTCGCAATCGACCAGCCGTTCGGTGCCGATCGCCTCTGCCGCCTGCCGGATCGCCAGAATCTCGGCATGGGCAGTGGGATCGCGGTCGGTCAGGGTGCGGTTGCCCGCGGTGGCGATCACCTCGTAACCCCGCACGATCACGCATCCGATCGGAACTTCGCCCGACTTTCCGGCATTTTCGGCCGTTTTCAGCGCCAAATCCATGAAAGAAGGGGCTGACATGCCTCGTATCATCCGAAGAAACCTGCTAGTAGCGTCGCCTTCAGCAAAAGTGGATGCCGGTTTTGCGTCAAACGCTGCCACGAGGGCGCGTACGACCCGGCGACCCTTGCACCCCAATTGAACGCCCAGGCGAGACCATTCATGCCCCGCGATAGCGACAAACACAACGATTCCCGCGGCCGGCGCGATCGGCCCGGCGGTGACAAAGGCCGCGCCGGCGGTGGCAAGGGCCGCTCCGGGGCCGCTCGTGGACCGGACAAGAAATTCGCCAAGCGCGGCTTTGGCGCCAAGGATTTTGGCGGAAAAGGCGATGGCGAGAAGCGTCCATACCGTCGCCGGGAAGAGGGCGATGCGCCGCGCCGCGATTTCGGCGACAAGCCCCGGTTCAACCGGGACGATCGTCCCCGTGGTGACCGGCCGCCGCGCGGTGGCGACGGCGAGAAGCGCGCGTTCAAACCGCGTGGCGACCGGCCGAGGTTTGATCGTGACGGCGATGGCGAAAAGCGGTCGTTCAAGCCGCGCGGCGACCGCCCGAACTACAATCGCGACGACCGCGCGCCGCGCCGCGATCGCGACGATACCCGCCCGGCCGGACGATCTTCGGACCGGAAGTTTGGCGACAGGAAGCCCTATGCGTCGCGTGACCGTGACGGCGAGAAGCGGCCTTACACGCCGCGCGGCGAACGATCCTATGGCGACCGTCCGTCGCGTGATGGCGATCGTCCCGAGCGGAAATTTGGCGGCGAGCGGAAATTTTCGCGCGGCGGTGATCGTGATCGCGGGGGAGATCGTGATCGTGGCCCGCGCAAGGATTTCGGTGATCGTCCGCCGCGCGGCGAATCCAAGCCGTGGCAGAAGCGCGACGGCGGTTCCGATCGCCCCGAGCGTGGCTCGCGTCCGTTCCGCGACGGCCCGCGCAAGTTCGACAGGCCGCGCGACGATCGCGGTGGCGACGAGCGGCCGCGGTTTTCGCGTTCGCGCGACGATCGCGAGCAGGGCGATCGTCCGAAGTTCAGCCGGCCGCG
>BFBZ01001084.1_pt1 | contig 19644 bp, 20 predicted proteins | sample 1888401 | NCBI WGS metagenome assembly BFBZ01 (sample SAMD00112614, study PRJDB3348) | symbiont metagenome | host: Chara braunii | reverse complement strand
GGCCGCCGCTTGGCGCCTTCATTCACCATGCCGCGCGCTGCACGCATATCCTGCTTTACGCGCTGATGATCCTTATGCCGCTCGCCGGCTACATCACCTCCGCGGCCGGCGGCCATGACCTGCCATGGTTCGGGCTCTTCCAGTGGCCTGACCTCCTGCCGCTCGACAAGCCGCTGGAGAAAGCCGCCGCCGAAATCCATGAGTATGGCGCCTACTGCCTGTACGCGATCCTCAGCCTGCATGTCCTGGCGGCCCTTTGGCACCATCTGTTCCTGAGGGACGGAGTGCTGCGGCGAATGCTGTAGCGGGAAAGCCCACGGTGCCTTGCAACCGCAAGGAGCCGCTAGCCCAGGCGCTTGTAGGCCGAAAGCGGCCGGTCGACCCACGCTTCGATCTGCTGGGTGACGAAAGCCGCCTGATGGTAATGGATGAAGTGGCCGGCGCCCGGCAGGGCGACGACGGCGGTGACGTTGTCCACCTCGCGGAAGGTGCCATCGAAGGCGCTGGCGGGAACATAAGGATCTTCGGTGCCGAACATCACCAGGGKCGGGGCCCTGACCAGCGGCAGCGGGCCGATGTCGGGCACCCTGCCAAGCGGTATGTTGGCCCTGTAGTAGCCCAGCATTGCCTCCGGGTCGGAGCGCCGGAGCGATTCCTCGAGAGCCTGTTTGTCCGGCCCGTCGGCGAGCCATGCAGTGAGTTCGCCAATATTCAGGGCGGCTGACGCGCCCGGCACCTGGAAGCGGCGGATATAGCTGATGATCCCGGCATTGCCCGGATCGGCGATGGCACGCAGATAGTTGCGCGGATGCGGCGTAGAAAGCAGCACGAGATGACGCACCACCTGCGGCACGCGCATGGCCAGCCACCAGGCAATTGTGCCGCCCCAGTCATGGCCGACGATCGAGGCCTGGGTCAGCCCCTCGGCCGCCAGAACGGCCAGCACATCCTCCACCAGATTCGGCAGCGCATAGTTGGCATAGCCCGGCGGCGCGTCGCTACGGCCAAAGCCGCGCAAGTCCGGCGCCAGCACACGGTGGCGTGCCGATAGCGCCTCCATCTGGCGGCGCCAGCCCATGCCGTGATCGGGAAAACCGTGCAGAAAAACGATCGGCGGGCCTAAGCCCGCCGCCGTGTAGTGCAGTTTGACGCTGCCGTTGACTGCGGTCCTGGATTCGAACACCGCTCCAATCACCGCGTGCCGGTCGTCGCCGTCACATCTTCACTTCGAGGCGAAGGAACGGACCGTGGAAAGTCGAGGTGGAGTGATCGGCGTTCACAAGCAGATTGTGCCACTGCTCGACCTTGTAGCCGGCGGTAAAGGTCGCGCCGGCAAGCGGGGTCCAGCTTAGGCCGGCCGAGGCGTCGAGATTGGTCACGGTCTGATTGGAGGACTGGCTAAACACCGTTCCCGAGCCGTGATTACCATTTGTGAAGTCGAACTTAAAATTAGTTTCATCGGTGCGGCGGCCCCACATGACGGCGCCGGAAACTGCGCCCGTCAGGCCCCATGTTTCGCCAACCGGGTAATATGCTTCGGCGCCGACGCGCGGGCCGATGCCCCAATATTCCGACGATCCGATCTTGTCGACCGTGCCGCCCTTGTCGGCCGGATTGTCCGGGGTGAAACTTTCGGAGACAGCGCCTCTTTCGTCCGAATGCACCAGCCGCAGGCCGCCAAAGAAGCGGATATCGGCGGTCTGAACCTTGACGTGCTTGCCGACATCGAAATCGAACGCCTGGAAGCTATAGGAGTCGCCGTAGCCTATCGTCAACAAACCTGGGTTGCTGCCCGTTAACTGGCCACTCACGCCCCAGGAACGGTCCTTGCCCAGGTGAAACAAGCCTGAAAGGCGCCAGTCCATGTCCGGGGAAAACTGCTTGGTCAGCGCGATCGAACCCGAGAAGTCGCCATTGCTGTTTCCGAGCTTGTCGGAGCCGCCGGTCTTGTCGTCCTGATGCACGTTATTTTGATAGAATGCGCCCTCGAACGCGATCTTGACGCGCGAATCGATGGCCGACGGATCCGTGATCTTCGCATCCTCCGCGTGCGCCGCAACAATGCCTGCCGAAGTCACCGATGCGGCGGATGCCGCGACAGTCGCCAATAGTTTACCCGGTGCCCGAGCCCGCATCAATCAAACCCCCTAGAATCTAACCCCAAAACCCAAGATTGCAGACATACCCTAACGGTACATTGCAGCAAGACCGTTCATCTACTTTGCGGTGTGGTGTTGCGTCTTTGCCACGGTGTCCTGGTAGCGCCATCGGGCAGATGTGATAAGCGTCGCGCGGGGGCTGACCGGGCCTCGGCGGACAGGGGGCATGGTGGACAATCCAGCGCAGATCGAAGGCGTTCTGAACAACCTTGTCTATGCGCTCTTCGCCCAGAGCGGCCAGCAGGGAGGGACGGCCAAGGAGATCGGCAATCTGGTGGTTTTCGACCATCCGGAAGCGGTCGACGCGATCGTAAAGGCGCCCGCGGTTTTTCGGAAAAACTTCTCGCTGATCTCCGCCCTCGGCTTCAGCCGCTTCAACACAAATGACGAGGATTGGGCAGCCAGGCGGGCAATCACGCAGGACCGCTACCTGGCGGCGGCGAAGCCGGCGCAGGAGCAAGGTGTGTCGGACGTCTTTGCCAATGGCCTTGCTGGTTGCGAGCCATCGCTGGCCGGCATCCAGCAGGCACTGTTTGCCGCCGCGATGAGCATCTTCTACCGGGCGTTCGGCATGATTCCGGAGATCGCTCCGACAGCCGCGCTGCTCGACCGTGTCCGCGACGTGCTGAGGCGGCTGCAGTATTATTCCTGGGTCACGCCCACGACGGCGGAGCGCAACGGCGCCATCCACGACGCTCGCGCGGTGATCGCTGATTTCGGCGCGCAGTTGATGGCGGACCCCCGGTCGGCCGCGGAGATGAACCGCTTCTCCGAGAAGGCGGGCGACCTCGACGGCTTCTCGCCGATCGAGGAGTTCGTGATGAACCTGTTCGCCGGCGTCGAGACGACGGTGACGACGCTTCAGTGGGTGATCGACAGGCTGGGCGCCAACCAGCAGGTACAGGAACGCATCCATGCCGAGATGGTCTCGGACAGTGCACTGACTCCATTCACCGATTGCATCATCAACGAGACGATGCGCTATTTTCCGCCGATACCGTTTCTGACCCGCGAAGTCGCTGACGATACGGTGGTCGATGGCAGGCAATTGCGGGCAGGGCAGCTGATCATGCTGTCGATCGTCGGCGTGCACCAGCACCCCGCTTTCTGGCATAACCCACGGACTTTCGACGCCAGTCGCAAGGAATTCATCGAGGACAGTTTTGACCGGCGCGCGTTCATCCCGTTCCTCACCGGACCGCGCATGTGCGGCGGTGCGCGTCTTGGCCGGCTGGAAGTGACGGAGGCAGTTCGCGCCCTGGTGCGACAGTTCGCGTTTACCCGCGCCGACGATGTGATCCGGTTCGACTATGCGCTGGCGCTGCGTCCGGCGAGCGGCTTGTCTGTCGGCGTGTCCAGGCGGTAACGCATCACGGCGTCAGGCGTCGGGCAAGTCGCGCCAAAGACGTCTTATATGGCCACCGAACTGGCGCCCGATGATTGTCTTCAGCTCCGCGTCGTGTCCGTAACGCCTGCTCTCGGCTTCGGCCTTCGGGCCCGGATCGAACGCGGGAAACCAGTTGCTCATTGTCGTGCGTGCGTTCCCGGTGGGATCTGCGATGAAATCCTCATAGAAGACATGGGCGACCCTACCGCTGTCGATGGTCGCCAAATAGTTTTTCCAGCTGCGTTCGGCGCTGAAAATGTGCCGCACCGTGTCGTTCACGATCTTCTCGCTCAACATCTTCAAGGTTGGAATGCCAGGCAGGGTTTCGGGGCTGTCGAATGGCTGTCCGGTATGGAGCATCGACAGCAGGCTTATGGTCTGGTCCACCTTGTTGCGCCTGGACAGGAAGACATAGAACGATCCGGGGCCGTCATCGCCGATCGAATGGCGCGTGAACTGCAGGTTGTCGTGGAAGATCTTGGCCGAGAACACGCCGTTGACGGACCGCTTCTCCAGAAGATGACGGCCATAAACGGCCGCCCGCAGGCCTAGCCCATCCAGGTCCATGGTCTCGTCACCCGACCATCGTCGCATCAGCGGCAAGGCATACTGCCACTGGAAATACTCGGTCGGTATGCCCAGGCCGAATTGCCGCAGGACCTGGCAATAGGAATGCCCGGCCGTTCGCGGGGTCGTGCAGATCAGGATCTTGGCAGGATTTCGGGTAGATCCCTGGCGATCGTAGGTGCTGTCAATGAACCTGTTGTATAGATCGTCGAAATCCATTCCGGCTTCCATTTCGCGACGACAAGGCCTGTTTCACACGGCAGACAGGAAACCGAGGATCAGCAGCGCCTGGTCCAGCCTCATCAGGGACGGCGGATGTCCGGCCGCGACAGTGTCGGCCAGCCAGAAATCGGGCCTTGCCTCACGGGTCCGCTCGATGGCTTTCCGGTCGATGAACGGGCTGTCCTGGCCATGCATCAACAGAAACCGGGCGTCGATCTGGGCGGCAATCGGGAACAGGTCGTAGTCGCGCCCGATCAAGGTGCTGAAGTTCTCCGTCGTGGCCGGGTCGTAAGCAAGCCGGAAGCCGCCTGTCACCGCTACGATCCTGTTGTCCATATAGCGGTTCAACACGGCTTCGTCGACCGACGCCATGGCGCTCGCGGCGCGCACGTGATCCCTCGCTTGCGCGCGGGTCTCGAAGGTCAGCGTGCTGTCCCTGATGACCTCGTTGCGCATCGCGTCGACCTTCGGGCCGCCGACCATGGGCACATCGTTGAGCACGATCTTCGCGGCCCTGGAGCGGGTCATGCGCAGGAACAGGAGCAGGATCGTGCCGCCCCAGGAGGTGCCGATAAAATGGTTCTCCTTGCCGGCGAACTCGCCCAGCGCGCGCAGGCATTTGGCATAGACATTGATGTCGTAGCCAGAGCCAAGATAGGCGCTGCGCCCGCGCCCGAGCAGGTCGGGGCAGACCACCAGGAAGCCGTTGCGACAGAGGAGGGCGGCCAGATAGTCGAAATCGGCGCCGTTGCCGGTGAAGCCATGCAGGCAGAACACCGTGGCGCGCGGCGTGCCTGAAGGCTGCCAGATGCGCACGAACATGGAGGCGTAGCGGTCGTCCAGCCGGACGAGGATTTCCTGCGTCAGCGTCTCGACGGCATCGGCCGAATCCATCAGCCGCTCCGCTTGCGAACAGCGCGCTTGACCGCGCCGCGGCTGTCGATGAAGTCACGTTTCCAGAACACCGACTTGTCAAGGTTGAGGAGCTTGGCTTGCTTGATCAGCGGCAGGATGTGGGAGGATGAGCGCGTGGCCAGCACCGTCACCGCCGTGGCGCCGCCGCCGGGGAAGGGATTGAGCGGCCCGCCATTGATTGCCCAGGCCTCGGCGATCTCACGGCTGGTCTCGATCCAGCCGACATAGGCGACGATGGCGTCGTTGATCGAACCCACCATGTGCGTCTGCTGCTCCAGCTGATAGCGCAGGGTCTTCGCCATCAACCCGAACTCGTAGCCGTCGAACGGCGGGTAGTGCGCCACGAAATTGCACACGAGCCCGAAGGACATCGGAGTTGAGGGCACGCGGGAGATCAGGAGCTGGCTCATGGGACTGCTTGATCGAGATTGAAACGGGTTTCTTCTTAGTCCGATCCCGAGGCATTAAGCCATAGGCAGAAGCGGCTTGCCCCGCCATTCTCACAACTGCTAGGCCGTCAACGCCCGGCGGCGAAACGATGGTCGTCGAAAGGCGCTGCGTCGTGGCGCATTCGTATCCATTCTGGCATTGCAGCATTGGCTGCTCGTGCTATCCATCCACGCATGAAGAAAATCGGCTTTCTGTCTTTCGGTCATTGGACGCCTTCGTCTCAGTCGCAGGTGCGCTCGGCTTCCGACGCGCTGCTGCAGTCCATCGATCTCGCCGTCGCGGCGGAGGCGCTTGGCGCTGATGGGGCCTACTTCCGCGTGCACCATTTCGCCCGTCAGCTCGGCTCGCCTTTCCCGCTGCTGGCGGCGGCTGGTGCCAGGACCAGCCGCATCGAGATCGGCACCGCCGTCATCGACATGCGCTACGAGAACCCGATGTACATGGCCGAGGATGCAGGCGCCGCCGATCTCATCGCCGGCGGACGCCTGCAGCTCGGCATCAGCCGCGGGTCACCCGAACAGGTGATCGATGGCTGGAAATATTTCGGCTATGCGCCGTCGGAAGGGCAGACCGACGCCGACATGGCGAGACACCACGCGGAAGTATTCCTGGACGTGCTGCGCGGCGAGGGGTTCGCGCAGCCCAACCCACGACCGATGTTTCCCAACCCGCCCGGCCTCCTGCGCGTCGAGCCGCATTCGGAAGGCCTGCGCGAGCGGATCTGGTGGGGTGCCGCCACCAACGCAACCGCCGAATGGGCGGCGAAGCTCGGCATGAACCTGCAGAGCTCGACGCTGAAATTCGATGAAAGCGGCAAGCCGTTCCACATCCAGCAGGCCGAGCAGATCAGGCTCTACCGCGCAGCCTGGAAGGCGGCAGGCCACGAACGCGAGCCGCGCGTCTCGGTCAGCCGCAGCATCTTCGCGCTGGTCGACGATCGCGACCGCGCCTATTTCGGGCGGGGCGGACAAAGCAGCGACCAGATCGGTTTCATCGAGGAGAACACGAGGGCGATCTTCGGCCGCAACTATGCCGCCGAGCCGGACGTGCTGATCAAGGAACTGGCCGAGGATGAGGCCATCGCGGAAGCCGATACGCTGCTGCTGACCGTGCCCAACCAGCTCGGCGTCGACTACAACGCGCATATCATCGAGGCCATACTGACCCATGTCGCGCCGGCCCTGGGCTGGCGCTGAGCCCTGTCGGCGAGCGACGATTGGCGCTGGGGAACGATGGCATCCTCTGGGCCCTCCGGCACACGAGACTGGTGGCTCACAGCTCCTTCTCCGCCAGTTCCCTGAATTCATCGGGCACCGAGCGGGCGGCTTCCAGCGCCACCGTGCCGTAGCCGACGGCCTGCTTGCCGAAGCGTTCGCGGATCGTGTCGATGGCACGGTCGGCGCCGAAGCGCGCCAGGCCCTTTTTCGTGCCGGGGCGGCACTTCTCGTCGGCAAGGCCGAGCGGCAATTCCAGTTGCAGTTCGGCACTTTCCTCCAGATGCGAGACCGAAATCGCCAGCAGCGAAATCGTCCTTTCGCGGGGATGGGCGGCCAGCACGCCGCGCACCAGGTCCTCGGCGATCTCGGCCAGCATCGCGGTGGCCGAGATCGGCTGGTCCAGCGTGATCGATCGGGTGACGGCGCTGAGATCGGCGAAGCGCACGCGCACCGTGACCGTGCGGCCCGGCCGAGACTTGGCGCGCAGCCGGCTGGCGACCCGGTCGGCCAGGTGCAGCAGCGTCGGCACGAACACGCTTGCCACGGCCGGCTTCATGCCCAGCGCCGACTGGGCGCCGGCCGAGCGCGCGCGGCGATGCGTCTCGAGCTTTCGCGGGTCGCGGTTCCAGGCGAGGGCGGCGAGCTTTTCGCCGGCCGCCGGACCGAGCAGGCGCTGCAGCGCGCCGCTGTGGGTCTTGGCCAACTGGCCGATGGTCTCGACGCCGATTTCGGCGAGCCTCGCCCTGGTCACCGGGCCGACGCCCCACATCAGGCCGACGGGCAGTTCGTGCAGGAACTCAAGCTCGGTGCCGGGATCGACGACCACCAGGCCGTCCGGTTTGGCCACCTGCGAGGCGATCTTGGCCAGATGCTTGGTGCGGGCGACGCCGATCGAGATCGGCAGGCCGAGTTCGGCCCTCACGCGGCGGCGAATGGTGGCGGCGATGTCAGCCGGCGGGCCGAACAGATGCGTGCAGCCGGCGACATCGGCGAAGGCCTCGTCGATGGAGATGCGCTCGACCAGCGGCGTGAAATCGTCGAGCACTTTGATGGCGGCATCGCCCAGCCGCTGGTATTCGCTGAAATTGCCGCCGACGAAGATCAGTTGCGGGCAAAGCTCGCGCGCCTTGCGGCCGGGCATGCCGCCGCGCACGCCGAAGGCCCTGGCTTCGTAGGATGCGGCAAGCACCACGCCGCCGCCAACGGCGATCGGCTTGCCCCGCAGCGATGGATCGAGCAATTGCTCGACCGAGGCATAGAAGGCGTCGAGATCGGCGTGCAGGACGGTGGCTGTCGTTTCCATCCCGACCGCACATCCGCAGTTGCTGATAGATTAGAACAAATAGAGAACAAATGGTGATGGTTGTCAAGCGGGAGGGGGCACTGAATTGATGGCGTGGCTAATTAAACGGCGGGCAATGATCGAGACTCGGAAAGGCCGCTAGGCGCTCCAGAGGCGGTCCTCCAGTCCGGGTCATGGGACGGGCGACCTTTGGCCGTGCGAGAACACTCCGCATTTTCCGGCAGCCGACGGCCTGGATTATTGCCCGTAATAGTGAAGCTCCAGCAGAAGGCAGCCGGCCCGCGATAGGAACGGGCCGTGATAGACACCCGGCGGCCTGCAGGCGTAGGTGTTGGGCCCAAAAGTCGTCGCCTCACCTTCAGGTGAGGCATTGCCGACGACGAGGTCACCAGATACGACATAGACCTCTTCCCAGTAATCATGCACGAAGGGCGCCGAACGGCGCAGTCCTTTAGGAGAGGCAGCGCGGTCCTTACAAAAAAGCGGAGTGAGGGAATTTGAAGTACGAATGGGCGGACAATCCTCACCTGTTTATTCCAGTGACAGCCTGCGTTGTCGTATTGGCGCTGAGCTTCGCAGCTATGTTCATCTCGCTCGCAAGCATAATTCTGCGAACCCGTGCTGATGGTGTCGCCAATTAAACGGAACACCCTGCTCGCTGCCAGCCGCTCGCCAATCATGGACTGCCGAACTGGAACGTGGTTTTATGAGGCGCTGTTCCAACTGTGCGATGGCGGTCGGGTTCATGGAACTCCAGGGTTGGGCGTATCTGTTCCACCTGTCGGGCTTGGGACTGTCATTTGCCGCAGTGTCGGTGCTCGTGATGCTCGTAAGACATAGTTGGGGGAGCAGGCTCTCCAATTTCGACGTGCATCTTCTTGTGAGCTACATCTCCGGCGGTTTCATAGTAACTATCGGCGCGGTTCTACCAGCTCTCGCCGCGCAATTCAGCGAGCATATTTCTTCAGCATGGAGGCTTTCGGCCATCCCTGGCGCGCTTCTGATCGGATGGTTTGTCGTGGGTGTCATCTCGCGGCGACGGCAAGTTGGCGCCCGCAAGTTCCCTGTGCTTGTCTGGGTCGATCTGAGCTTGTACACGATCGCAGTCATACTTTTGATTGCGTCTTTGTTCATGCAAGCAGCTTTCGCACCCGGCCTGTACTGCTTGGCCTACACGATCATGCTAGCTGTCGTGATGTGGTCATTCCTGCGGCGGATCGCATCGCTGCTGGGTGAGACACCTAGCGACGACTGGGACCCGAGACGAGGCTAGCCAGAGCAATTCGGGAAAAGTGTGGAACGGTTTTCCGTCCGGAATTGCGTCAAAACAAAGAGATAGAGCGGCGGCTCAGTGGCTGAAGCGATAAACCCGCGCCAATTGATTGGGCACGGTCATGAGTTCTTCCGCCCGCTCAAAGCCAGCTTTGCGCCCCATGTCGAGCCATGTCGCGGCAGTCTCAGCGTAGTCGGACGCGCGATGATGACTGTCGAAGGCGGCAAACTCCTCATCGGAGATCAAAGGCCACTGAGGCCGCAACAGGCGAAAACGCTGCATCCAACCTTCGCGATCTTCACCGTCAAAACAAGTCGGTTCCCAGATCAGGAAGAGACCGTCCCGAGGTAGGAGAGCCTGGACCTGCCGCATAAAGGTCCTCTTCTCCCTTGACCGCAAGTGGTGGAGCGATTGACCAATCCATACGACATCGATCGGACCAACCCAAGTGTCGATGGTCTCCACGAAGTCCTGACAGCGCAATTCGACAGGAGAGCGAAGAGGCGCAAGTGCTGCACTCGCGAGCTCAAGCGAGGACTGCGAAATGTCGATGCCTATGTAGCGCCCAACGGTGGTTCCTGCGAGTGCGGCAGCGGAGCGGGGCGCCGTGCCACAAGCGAGATCGACGAAAACAAAGCCCTCTTTCGCGTCATTCAGGAGAACGGTCCGCAACCGCTCATACACCTCGCGATGCGCCATGTAGTTGGCGCCGACAACTTTCTGATAGGTCGCGAGGCCTTTCGCGAATAACGCCTGGTCAGACTTCATCGCCTTGGTTCCCTGGCACAATCTAATAGATCATGGAACGGGGCCGTAGTCTAATCGCCCCTGACTTCGACCGGTGGGCGCCCCATGTTGCTATTGTGGACGCCGGCGCTGCCCCTCATCTGCCTGCCGGCATCTTCTCCCCGTATAGTGACGGGGAGAAGGGCGCTGTCATCGACGATTTCGCCAATCATCGGCGTGGCAAAAAAGGAAGTCGGCGTAGCGGCCAGCTACTTTATCCCCGTCACTATACGGGGAGTTGAGGGGTGGTCCGCGTAGCGGATGGAAAGCCAATTGCTTGGCTTATCGAACGACGAACGCCCGGCAGGACAACGAGGGCGGCGCTGACTTTGCAGGAAAGAGCGGTGCTGCTTCAATCAAACCAAGCGCCGCCGCCTAAGCAATATGCTCCGCCCGCAACGCCGCCTTCATCCGTTCCAGCGCTGTCTCGCCGCCGGCCGCCAAATCCTCGGCGATATCAGCCAGATCCTCGTCGGCCTTGCGGTGCCTGGCTCCCCAGGCGCCCAGGGTTGCCAGCACCGGCACAAGGTCTATTCCAGCCTCGGTCAGCCGGTAGATAGCCTTCAGCTTGTGGCTGGGGTCGCCGCTTCGGGTGATGATGCCTTCGTCCTGCAAGGTCTGCAGCCGCTCGGCCAGCGTGCGCGAGGAGATGCCTTCGGCCGATTGCAGGAACTCACGGAAATGCTTCTTACCCGCGAAAACCATGTCGCGGATGATCAGCAGCGTCCAGCGGTCGCCGAGCAGTTCGAGCGACAGGTTGATGGGGCAGCCGGATTTCTGCGTCGTCGACATTTTAGTGGTTCCATTTTTAAATCACTTTACTATTGACACCATTTTGCATGGAGATCAATAGTTCCAATTGTAAACCACTAATCGCTCGGGAAAGATGACACATGAAAAAGCTCATCCTGCAGATGCAGATGTCCGTCGACGGCTTTGTCGGCGCTCATGCCGATCATGACTGGCAGCTCTGGAACTGGGGCGACGACTGGCCTTGGGACCACGCTTTGAAGCAGGACTTCAACGCCGTGTTCGCCGGCATCGACACCATATTGCTCAGCCGCAAGATGGCCGAGGAAGGGTACCTGACCCATTGGGGCAAGGCGGCGAAGAATTACCCGCAAGACGGCTTCTATGCTTTTGCGCAACGCATCGTCGATGTCCGCAAGGTGGTGCCGACAGACAGGCTCAAGGCATCGCGGTGGGAGCGCACGACGGTGGTCAGCGGAAACCTGCCTGATGAGGTCGACGCTCTGAAAGCCGCTGGCGAGGGGGACATCGTCGTCTTCGGCGGGGCGGGCTTTGCATCGGCGCTGATCGCGGCGGGGTTGGTGGACGAGTTCCAGCTGTTCATCAATCCGGCGGTGCTGGGCGACGGCGTTCGGATATTCGATGCCGGCGGTTTCTCGCGGCTGCGCCTGCTCGGCTCGAAGGCCTATGCCTGCGGCATGGKGGKGAACCGCTACGCGCCGGCTGCCTGACGCCACGATGCCCCGTCGTTTTCGATCGGATCAGGAAGGTGCGTCCAGCGGCTCCCGGCAGAATGCGGCAAGCCGCTCCGCTGTCGCCTGCCACAGGGTCTGCTGGGCTTGCCGGTCGGCGCCCGGCGCGACGGGGACAAGGGGCTGCGCGTTCTTGACGGAAAAGTAGCCGCCGCTGACCTCGGCAAAGGCGGGGTCACTGGCCAGGCGCACGATAATGCCCGCGCCACGCTCGGGATCACCGATCCCCGACCAGGTCAGCAGCCGTTCGAGCGGCGCGGCAAACCACAATTCGCGGCCGAGCCCGGTCACGTTGAATCCAGGGTCGAGGCAGTTGGCCACCACGCCGCTGCCGGCCAGTTGATGGGCAAGCTCCTGCGAGAACATGATGTCCATCAGCTTGGTCCGGCCGTAGACGGACGACGAGCCGCGAGCTGTGAATGGATTGATGTCGACGAGTGCGGCGACGGGATCGAACCCCGCGCCTTGCCGGGACGCTTCCGACGCCACGGTGATAACCCGCGACGGCGCCGATCCGGCCAATGTCTCGCGCAGGATGTTCGTCAGCAGCCAAGGTGCCAGGTAGTTAACCCCCACCATTTCGGAATAATTGTCGATGGTGACGCGTGGCGTGAAGGCATGAAGCCCGGCATTGTTGATCAGGACGTCGATGCGGGCATGGCGCGCGGCGATCTCGCGTCCAAGAGCCGCGACCGAGGCGAGGTCCGCGAAGTTGCCATGGTGGACATCGACCCGCGTGCCCGGCGCGGCAGCTTCGATGAGTGTGCGCGTCGCATCGGCCCTGGCCTGGCTGCGCGCGGTGAGAACGAGATGCGCGCCCTTGCGGGCAAGCGCGATCGCCGCGCGTTGCCCGATGCCGCTGGTGGCTCCTGTAATGACGATGGTGGGCGTTGATCGCGACATGGATGATCCCTAATTGATGGATAAATATCCATTGTATAGATGATGGATTTTTATCAATCAACATGGCACGAAGACCAGAAGCCGAAAGCTACGGACGAGGGGGATGATGGTTCTGGATACAAACGCGGCGCAGCCAGGCGACCGCGAAGGGCACGTTCGCGCGCTGGGTGACACGCTGAATGCGCTGGTCAGCCAATCCCGGGCCTTGATGGCGCAGGCGGCCGTCGCCTTTCACGCTGAACTGCAGCCCGCCGCCTTCCATATCGCGCTGTGGCTCAACGCATTCGGCCCGGCCAAGCCGAGTGCGGTGGCGCAGGCCGTCGGCATGGACCGCAGCGCAGCGAGCCGCCTGATCCGCGAACTGGCGCGTCTTGGGCTGGTCGTGTCGGTCGTCGATCCCACTGACCGCCGCAGCATCGTCCTGTCACTCAGCATCGATGGCCGCCGACGGATGGATGCCGCGATGCAGGCAAAAGGCGCCACGTTCCGGCAGCGGGTCGCATCCTGGAGCGACGAAGATCTGCTTCAGTGCGCGGATTTGCTGCGACGGTTGCTCGATCCTGCGCCGCAGCCATGATGCGTTCGGGCAAGCGGTTCGCGCCGCCGTCGCGGCGACCGGATAAAAAATGCAACCGGATTGTCGGAATAGAATCCGCCTGGGCGTCCTTCGGGGCGCAAGCGGCGTGGTGAAGCTGCGGAAGTCGCGCCGTGCGGACACCAATTCGGGAGAAAAGCATGAGCCTTTCCTATCGTTGGGTCATTGTCGCCGCCGGCGCCGTGATGACCTGTGTCGCGCTGGGCGCGATGTTTTCGCTGGCGATCTTCCTCGAGCCCATGGCACTCGACACCAACTGGTCGCGCGCCGGCATATCGAGCGCCATGACGCTGAATTTCCTGGTGATGGGCCTCGGAGGCTTCCTCTGGGGAGCTGTTTACGACCGGTTCGGCGCGCGCCCCGTCGTGATGATCGGCGCGGCCATGCTCGGCCTGGCGCTGGTGCTGGCCAGCCGGGCCGGCTCGCTGCTGTCGTTCCAGCTCACCTATGGCGTGCTGGTCGGCCTTGCGGCCAGCTCGTTCTTCGCGCCGATGATCGCGTTGACCACCGGCTGGTTCGACACCAACCGCGGCCTTGCCGTGTCGCTGGTTTCCGCCGGCATGGGCGTCGCGCCGATGACCATCTCGCCCTTCGCGCGCTGGCTGATCTCGGCCTATGACTGGCGCACCGCCATGTTCGACATCGGCGTGATGGCCTGGGTGCTGCTGATACCGGTCGTGTTCCTGGTGCGCCAGCCGCCCAGGCCCGCCGAAAACGTTACAGGCCCGGAGCCAGTCGCTGAAGGGGCGGGCATGTCGGTGGGGCAGGCGCTGCGCTCGCCGCAGTTCATCGTGCTCGGCCTCACCTTCTTTGCCTGCTGCGCGGCGCATTCGGGGCCGATCTTCCATATGGTCAGCTACGCCATGCTGTGCGGTGTGGCGCCGATGGCCGCTGTTACGATCTACAGTGTCGAGGGCCTGGCCGGCCTGGGCGGCAGGCTGCTCTACGGCGTGCTCGCGGACCGGCTGGGCGTGAAGCCGGTGCTGATCGCCGGCCTGGCCATCCAGGCAGTGGTCATCGCCGCCTATCTCGCTGTCAGCCAACTCGAGCATTTCTACATGCTGGCCGTCATCTTCGGCGCCACCTATGGCGGCGTCATGCCGCTCTACGCGGTGCTGGCGCGCGAGTATTTCGGCCAGCGCATCCTCGGCTCGGTGTTTGGCGCGGCGACCATGCTGTCCAGCCTCGGCATGGCCTTCGGGCCGCTCGCCGGCGGCATGGTGTTCGATGCCTATGCCAGCTATTCGTGGTTGTTCATCGGCTCGGCCATTGTGGGGCTGGGCGCGGCGGGCATCGCGATCGCCTTCCCCCCGCTGCCGCGCCGGGGACTGCAGCCGGCATAAAAGGGCAGGGGGGCGATTTGGCTGGATATTGCCATCCCGAGCAAAGTTCGGGTTGACCGTTCCCGGGTGCGAAGCGAGTATCCACCCGGAATGGCCGAGACCGAGTGCAGGAGGAAATGCGATGGACGAGCCCGAACGCTGGCGCCACATGTCGACGGCGCCGAGGGATGGCAGCCGGATCCTGGTCACGGTCCGGCCGTCCGAGCAGGGCCCGGCGGAAGTCGACCTTGCCTACTGGTCGCGCGCCGACCAGTTCGCCAGCGAGGGATGGCGCGCTTCAGACTCCTCGCCCGGACGGGTGATCGAATATGCCGAGCCGGAGTTGAAGTGCTGGATGCCGCTGCCGTCAGCCAATGCGGGCCGCGGTTCGATGCCGGCGCCCTGGGAGGGTGAGGACGCACAGCAACTGGATGGTTCGGGGATATAGCTGGGGGCGTTTCACGCGGCGGGTAAAGTCAACGCCGCGGGCTCGGTTCGATGAGATCCTCCGATTGTCCGGCTATTTTGCATGTCGGCTTGCGGCGCATAAGCAATCGCTAATTGACAGCCCGATGGAAACGGCGCTCACTGATTGTGCAGGTGGATCGCGGGCATCAGGCCGAAGAATTCGACCGTCAGCGCCACCTTTGGGAGGACGCTATGCCAACAGTCATCGGCCATCACAACATCACCAAAGACGTCAAGCACTGGCTCAATTCGCCCAAGCGCGCGGAGCTGTTCGGGGCCCTCGGTGTGACCAACATCCGCACATTCGTCGATCCGCAGAACCCGACACGGGTGGCCCTGATGATGGACGTTCCGGACATGGACGCCCTGGCGGCGGCCATGACCAGCAAGCAGGCCGCCGATGCCATGGCGTATGATGGCGTCGCGCCGGAATCGCTTGTGATCCTGGTCGAATCGAAAAAATAGGCGCCCCGCCCAGACCTGCAGCCTGGAGGGCCAGAGCCTCCATCCCGATGGAATCGGAATGGAGTTCTATCTGTTGCTGTCAGAACAGAAACGCAGCCGTTGCCGGATCCGGGCCGGTGCGGCCGTCGGGCGAATCCATGCCGCGGATGGTCGACATGTCCGCGGCCGTCAGCTCGAAGTCGGAGACATCGAAATTGGCGGCGATGCGGTCCTGGTGGACGGACTTCGGGATGACGATCAGCCCCTCCTGAAGGTGCCAGCGGATGATCGCCTGCGCGACGGACTTGCCGTGCTTCCTGGCGATGGCTTCGATGGTCGGATCGCTCAGCAGGCGGCCTGAACCGAGAGGGCTCCAGCTTTCGGTGTGGATGCCGTGCCTGGCATGAAAATCCCGGAGGTCGCGCTGCTGGAGGCGGGGATGCAACTCCACCTGGTTGACGACAGGAGTCTCGCCGGTCTCGCCGATGATCCGCTCCAGATGGTCACGGTTGAAGTTGGAAACGCCGATCGACTTGATGCGGCCGTCCTTCTTCAGTTCGATGAGCGTCTTCCAGGCCTCGACATATCTGTCCTGGCTGGGCACCGGCCAGTGGATCAGGAACAGGTCGATCTGGTCGATGCCAAGCTTGGCCATCGTGTCGTCGAACGCCTTGAGGGCAGCGTCACTCTTATGGGCGCCATTGCGCAATTTCGAGGTGATGAACAGGTCTCCGCGCGACACGCTGGCCGAGTGGATCGCTTCGCCGACACCTTCTTCGTTGTTGTAGCCTTCGGCGGTGTCGATCAGCCGGTACCCGGCCTCGATGCCCCAGCCCACGACCTTCGCGGTCACGTTGGGGTCGACCTGCCACACGCCAAGGCCGATCTGGGGGATGGTGGCGCCGTCGTTCAATGATATCTGCAAGGGCATGTGCACGTCCTTCTGAAATCCGGGGCGGGAGGTCCCCCCTGTGCACAGCCTATCTAGGCACGACATCGGGTGACGGCCAGTCGCGACGGAGGAATTGCCGGCGTGTGAAAGATGAATTCAGCGCGCCGGACAAGCAGTCCTACCACGCGTTGCCGCTTCTTCCCCAGCCGCAGTGCTGCCCCTCATCTGCCTGCCGGCATCTTCTCCCCGTATAGTAACGGGGAGAAGGGGCTGGCCGCGACCTTGGCTCCATGTTCTGCAACATTTGTAGTTGGCGAAATCATTGGCGCAAGCGTCCTTCTCCCCGTCACTATACGGGGAGAAGTGCCCGGCAGGGCGATGAGGGGCGGCGCCGGCTTTCGCAACCTAAAGCATGCCGTGAGAAGGGTGGAGTTCTTCGCCGAACTCCGACCCGCGCTACCTCGGTCGCCGCACCGCGCGGATGACGCGGGCGTTGCCGCTGCCGCAGAAGAGGCGGTCGCCGCCATCGGATTCCAGGCCGGAAATGCCCATGCCCGCGGGCATGTCCAGCGTCTCCAGCACTTTTCCCGTTTGCGGGTCGACACGGCGCAGGTCGCTTTGCTCGCTTTCCCAGGTGGCGTGCCACAGCTCGCCGTCGACCCAGGTCACGCCGGTGACGAAGCGGTTGGATTCGATGGTGCGCAGGATCGTGCCGGTCTCGGGATCGATCTGGTGGATCTTGCGCTCCCTGTATTGCCCGACCCACAGTTTGCCTTCAGCCCAGGTCATGCCGGAATCGCGGCCGCCGCCGGGAGAAGGGATGGTGGACAGCACCTTGCCTGTGTCGGGGTCGATCTTCTGGATGAGATCCCCTGCGATCTGGTAGAAATGCCGGCCGTCATAGGCCGTGCCGGCATGGGCGGCGACATCGATCGAGCGCAGCGTCTTTCCAGTCTCGGGGTCGAAGGCGTTCAGCCTGTCGCCCGCGGCGAACCAGACGTTTGCCCCGTCGAAGCTCACCCCGGCGACAGTCTCCGCCTCCGGAAAGGGGTACTCGCGCAGGATTTCGGCGGCTGAATGTTTCATGTCTCTACCCTCGCCAGGATTTCCATCGTACCTGATCCATGCTCCCTCTTTGCAGGAGCATGATCCCGAAAACCGGCTCCCACTTTTTGCTTCGCTGACCTTCGGTTCGGGATCATGCTTTAGCCATTCGGCAGCGGCGCGGGGAGTAACAAGGTCGTCGTGAATCCCGCCACCGGAGGCGTCATCCAGCGGCGCGCCCGTCCGTGCCCGAACGACTGCACCTTGCCGGACTCCGCGAGCTGTTCCAGCGCGCGTTGCACGCTGCGCTGGCCGCCGCCGAGCGCCAGTGCCAGGGCTGAACTCGCCCAGGCCTCGCCATCGGCCAGCAAGGCCAGCACCGCCGCGTGCCGCTCCTCGATCGGCCGCGCCAGCACCACGACCGCGCCGGGCTCACGCGGCGTCAGCGCAAAGCCACGGCTGGTGGCGCCGATGTCGGCCAGCACCCGCAGTTCGGCGCGCAGCCGGCCGATCTCGACGCGCAGCCGCGCGCGGTGCGATTCATCGGCATGCCTGCCGCCGAAGGCCTGCGCGATCAGCGTCGCCCTCGATACGTCGCCCGGCCAGGCCTCGGCCAGCGCGCGCACCAGGGCAAACAGCACCGGGCGCGTTGCCAGCGAGACCATCGTTTCCTGCCTGCGCACGGCGTAGCGAAACGTGTCGACGACCAGCCCCGGCGAGGCCTGCAGCGCCTCGACCTCGGCCAGCAGCAGCGGGCGTTCCTCGCCTTGCGCAATCAGCCGCGCCGCCGGCGTATCCAGCGCCAGGAAGGCACTGTCGACCTCCGCCATGAGGCCGGGAATGCCGGCCTGGCGGGCGGCGTGGCGTGCCCACTCCAGTGCCGTGCGCGCCGTTCTCGTCTTGACGCGTCGCATCGCGATGCCGGCGACGGCCAGCTCGTGCGCGGCCCGCGAGGCCGGCGGCAGCGGCGCAGGATCGAGTTTCGCCAGCACCTGCTCGGCCTCGTCGAGGCGGCCGATGAGCAGCAGGCGCCGCACCTTCAAATGCCCGGCATGCGCGGCGTTCAGCCGGTCGCCATGCTTTTCCAGCGTCGCGCGGGCGGCGTCGAGCGCCTTGGCCGGCCAGCCGAGGTCGCGCGAGACCAGCGCGATCTCGGCCTCGGCGACGACGCATCGGGCGCGCGCCACCGCTTCCTTCGGACCGAAGGCGCGGGCGGCACGCTTCAGCAGCGCCTTGGCGCGCTCGAACTCGCCGAGCTGCGCCATGGCGATGCCGCGCAACGCCAGCGCCGGCGCGTCCTCGCGCAGCGCCACGCGGTCGAGCGCGCCGAGCGGATCMCCCGCCGCCAGCGCCAGCGCTGCCGCCGTGATCAGCGAGTCCATTCAAATCCCGTCACACTTGTAACTCCCACCCCAACGCGTCGCGGCCCTAGCTTACGTCCGTACCGTCAACCGGCAAGCCGCTTCGGCCAACTGTATCGGCAACGCGCGGCACGCCAAGGGAGAACCGACAATGCCTACAGACACGCCTCTCCATGACACGGAAGAACACGCCGTGCGGATGCGCCACCCCTGCTGCGGGGGGCCGGAGGATGCAAATCCCGTCATGCTTGCAGCTCCTCGACCTCACGAGCCTGACCTCCCTCACGACCAGCAAACAGCAACGCGTCGCAACAACGCAACCACAGACTGACCAAGGAGAAGACCGATGAACAAGCACGTATCCATGAAGACACCGCCGATTGTTTCACCCGAGGCGTGGCAGGCAGCGCAACAAGAGCTGCTGGTGAAGGAGAAGGCGACACTGCGCGCCAGGGACGCGCTGGCCGCCGAGCGCCGGCGCATGCCATGGATGGAGGTGGACAAGGCCTATGTGTTCGAAGGGCCAAACGGCAAGGCCAGCCTGATCGACCTGTTCGAGGGCCGCCGCCAGCTGATCGTCTACCGCGCCTTCTTCGAGCCGGGCGTCTATGGCTGGCCTGATCATGCCTGCCGTGGCTGCTCGCTGGGCGCCGACCAGGTCTCGCATCTGGCCCATCTCAACGCCCGCGACACCACGCTGGCCTACGCCTCACGCGCCCCGCAGGCCGACATTGCCAGGCTGAAGACGCGCATGGGCTGGGAGATGCCCTGGTACACCATCACCGACAGCTTCGACAAAGACTTCGGCGTCGACGAATGGCACGGCCACAACGT
>BFBZ01001083.1_pt1 | contig 19657 bp, 21 predicted proteins | sample 1888401 | NCBI WGS metagenome assembly BFBZ01 (sample SAMD00112614, study PRJDB3348) | symbiont metagenome | host: Chara braunii | reverse complement strand
CGATGCGGCCTTTCTCGAGGTCGCCAGGAAATTTATCGAGTGCAAGGGCAAGATTCTCGTCACCGGAAGCGGCACCTCCGGTGCTGTCGCCAGCCGTGCTGCGCACCTTCTTTCGGTCGGGGGCACGCCGGCTTTCTATCTGCCGCCAGCCGACGGCCTCCATGGAGGCCTCGGCGTCCTGCAGCCGGAAGATTTCGTCCTCGCCCTTTCGAAGGGGGGAAGCTCGGACGAGCTCAACCACTTCTGCCAGCGGGCCAAGACGCTCTGCTCCGGCCTGATCGCCATCACGGCCGATCCGGAGTCCGAGCTGGCAAAGATGTCCGACCACGTCATTCAACTCACCTTGCCCGCCGACAGTGATCTCGGAGCCGTGGTGGCGACGGGCAGCTCGCTGGCAACGGCCGCGATGACGGACGCTCTGGTCGAGGTCTGCCGGGTCGGCCGCGGATACGGTTGGGACAAGCTCCTGTTCACTCATCCGTCGGGTGCCGTCGGCCGCGATGCAGGGGAAAGCCTCAAGCGCCTGCATAGTGTAGAGGACTAAGACAGTGTCACGGGATCTCGTCGCCGGCATTGACTCCTCCACCCAGTCTTGCACCTTCGTGCTCAGAAGGCTGGAAGACGGTATGGTCGTTGCCCAGGCGCGCGCGCCGCATCCGCCGACAACGCCGCCGCGCAGCGAGCAGGCTCCGGAAGCATGGTGGCAGGCCCTCGTCACGGCCTTCGGCGAATTGGCGGCATTTCTTCCTAGGATCGCCGGGATCTCCGTGGGTAGCCAGGGCCACGGCCTCGTGATGCTGGATGCCGACGGCCTTCCACTTCGCGACGCCAAACTCTGGAACGACACCGAGTCGGCTACTGATGCAATGGACTTGCGCTGCAGGCTTTCGCCGAAGGATTGGGCGGATCGAACTGGTTCCATCCCTGCTCCGGCCCTCACCATCAGCAAGCTCGCCTGGACACAGCGCGTCTATCCCGGCCTCGTCGCCAAGGCTCGGCATATCATGCTCCCGTCCGACTACCTGTTATACCGGCTCAGCGGTCGAACGGCGACAGAACGCGGCATTTCATCGGGAACCGGTTACTTCAATCCCTTTAAGAACGAGTGGGACTATTCGCTAGCGGCGCTCGCCGTTCCCGGCATCGATTGGGAACGAGTGCTTCCCGACATCATCGGATCAGATGAGGCGTCGGGGATCCTGCAACGGATCGAGGGGCTGGAACAGCTTCAGGGTGCGATCGTCGGCGCCGGATCGGGCGACAACATGACCGCAGCGCTTGGCATGGGTGTTCGCAAAGGCGATGTCTGCATCTCGTTTGGCACAAGCGGCACGGTCTACGGCCGGACGCCAGTCGGCATCAGGGACGAGACCGGCGCCATCAATGGCTATGCCGATGCCGCGGACGCGTTTCTTCCAATGATCACAACACTCAATTCGGCGAAGGTGACCGACGCCTTCCGGCGCATCCTGCGCGCCTCCACCGACGAATTCGATGCGATGGCATTGGCAACGGAGCCGGGTGCGGGCGGCCTTGTGCTTGTTCCCTATCTCGACGGTGAACGCACACCCGATCTCCCGAATGCGACCGGCGTGCTCGCCGGTATCCGCAGTGACATCGAACCCGGACAGATCGCCAGGGCAGCCGTCGAAGGCGTTATTTGCGGATTGCTCGAAGGCGGCGATCTCTTGGCCTCGCACGGCCTCGAGATGGACGGTCGTCTGATCGTCACAGGCGGGGCTTCGCGTTCCAAGGCCTATCGCCAGATCCTGGCCGACCTTACCGGCAAACCCATCTGGACCTGCGATATTCCCGAGGCAGCCGCAGCCGGAGCGGCGGTTCAGGCCGCTGCCGCAGCAACAGGGCGCAGCACGTCGCAGATCGCAGAGGAATGGCGGCCAGAGTACAACATCGTGGCCGAGCCGCTCGAACGAAACGTCGCGCGCATAGAAGAGGTGCGGAGCGCCTACAGGGCAGCCCAACCCCTCGCACAGTGGAGAAAGGACAATGACCGACATGACGCAACTCCAGCCGCATGAAGGCAAGGGAATAAGAATTCCCGCCGAAGCAGGAATCGCCTTTGTTCTTCTGGTTGTGATGATCGGGGGCGCCATCGCGTCTCCCAATTTCCTGACGCTGTCGAACCTGTTCGTCCTGCTCCTGAACGGGGCGGTGATCGGTTTCCTCTGCCTCGGTCAATCTTTCGTTCTCTTCACGGGCGGCATCGACCTTTCATGTGGATCCATCGTCGCGATGACCTGCGTGCTTGCCGCGGTCTTCATCGAATATCTCGGGCTGCCATGGCCGGCCGCCGCGGTATTGGTTCTCGCCTCGGGAGCGCTTGCCGGTGCATTGAACGGCCTGATTATCGACAAGACCGGTGTGCCGCCCTTTATCGTTACTTTTGCCATGATGGGCGTAGCAGCTTCGATCCCGCAGATCATTACGGGCGCGGAATCGATCCGCGTAATGGATTTCGGCTACCGGTTTATCGGACAGGCCAAGATCTTCGGAATCCCCTTCCCTGTCATCGCTCTGGCAGTCGCCATCATCGCAGCGGCAGTGTTCATCAAGCGCACGGTAACCGGCACCCACATCTTTGCGGTCGGCGGTAACGCAGAAGCAGCGCGGCTTGCGGGCGTCAGCACATCCCGCATTACCATCCTCGTCTATGCGATCTCCGGCTTCTGCGGCGCCTGCGGCGGGCTGATCTACGGCTCGCGTCTGATGACGGGCTATCCGACTGCAGGACGCGGCGACGAGCTCTTCTTCTCGATCGCAGGTGCCGTCGTCGGTGGTGTCAGCCTGTTTGGCGGCATCGGTTCGATCTATGGCGCGATGATCGGCGCGACGTTGATCGCGACCATCTCCAATCTCATGAACGTACTGAATGTCAGCGCCTATTGGCAGCCCCTCGTCATCGGCGTGATCATTCTGATCGGCGTGACCTTCGACACCATGCGGTCTTCCAGCCGGCTGTCCCTTCCCTGGATCACCCTCATCAAGAAGAAGTTTCGGCCAGCGCGTGAGGCGTAGAGCGAGACGGTGCCGGCCGGTCCGGCAATCCAGAAGATTCATCAACTATACAGGAGGAGAACGATGAAGAAATTTCTGAAGAATACCGCATTGGCAGCTTTGGGCATGTCACTCGCAATGGCCGCCGCCGCCGTTCATGCACAAGACAAGAAGGTTCTGGGCGTGGCCCTGCCGAACCTGACCAACCCCTACTACGTCGCCATGAAGAAAAGCTTCGAGGAAAATGGCGCGAAACAGGGTTTCGACGTCCGCGTGCTCATCGCCGATAATGACGATGCCAAGCAGCTTTCCCAGGTTCAGACGCTCGTGCAACAGGGCGTATCGGCCGTTGCTCTCAATTGCGTGTCTTCGGGCCCGTGCGTTGCCTCGGTTTCCGAGCTGAACCAGGCAAAGATCCCGGTATTCACCATCAATCTCCTGCCCGATCCCGCAGGCCTTAAGGCTGAAAACCTGAAGATCGAGCAGGCCGTCCAGACCGACCAGAAGGCCGGTGGCGTCTATATCGGCAAGCAGCTGCTCAAGGATATCGGTGCTGACGGCAAGGCGGTTGTCGGCATCGTCGGCGAACCGACGTCGGTGGCCGCCAATGCGCGCGATGACGGCTTCAAGGAAGGGCTGGCATCGAACCCGAATGTCAAGTTCGTCGCCCTCGTCAACGGCAAGGTCGAGGAAACCACCTCGCTCAAAGTCACGACTGAAATGCTTCAGGGCCACCCGGATATCACCGTTGTCTATTCCGACACGGAACCATCAGCTCTTGGCGCCCTGGCCGCGATCCAGCAGCTTGGCCGCGATGACGTGAAGCTTTACGCCTTCGTTGACAAGCTCGGCGTCAAGAATATCGAGGACAACTCGATCCTCAAGGCGGGCGCGATCCAGGAGCCTGCGAAGCTCGCCCAGATCCAGGTCGAGAACATCAAGAAGTTCTTCGATGGACAGAAGCTGGAACCGGTGATCAACAATCCGCCGCTTCTGGTCAACAAGGACAATGCCGCCGAGACGGCCGACAAGGCGTACTGACGTTCGCAAGCGTGCGTGGCCTCGGGTCGCGCACGCTCTTTCCGTCGAAACCTGGAGGGAATGCTACATGTCGAGCTACAAGGCCGAAGGCGTTACAAAGTCCTTTGCAGGCGTCGGCGTACTGCATGGCATTGATTTCGAGGTCAAACCCGGCACGATCCACGGCCTGTTCGGACATAACGGAGCGGGCAAATCGACGTTTTTGAAGATCCTCGCCGGCGCCCAGCCTCAAGACAACGGAGCGCTGACGGTGGACGGCGAAGCCGTGCGTTTTTCCTCACCGCGGGAGGCGCTCGCCAAAGGCATTGGCTGTGTCTATCAGGAGCTGCGTCTCATCCCGAATTTGACCGTGGCCGAAAATCTTTTCCTCGGCCGTGAAGTCACGCTTGGCGGCTTCAAGCGCATCGCGGAAATGAACGGCTATTGTAAGGATCTTCTTGCAGGCTATGGCCTCAATATCGACGTGACCCGAACGGTCAAGGGGCTCTCCCATCCGGAAAAACAGCTTCTCGAAGTCATTGCAAACCTTGAAGGCAAGGTTCGTTATCTTTTTCTCGACGAACCGACGACAGCACTAGATGGCAAGCAGTCGGCAGACCTGCTCACGCATGTTCGCCGGATTGCGCTCGAGCGCAACATCGGCGTCGTCCTGGTCTCGCACAAGCTCGACGAAGTCCTCACCGTCTGCGATGAGGCCACGGTCCTCTCGGGCGGACAGGTCGTCTATTCCGCCGCCGGCACGGATGTCAGCAAACAGGCCATCGTCGCTGCCATCGTTGGAGACGCCCATGGAAAGCATGTAGCCACGCGGCGTGAGGAAAGGCCGGCGGGCGACGTTTTTCTGAGGGTGCAGGGACTGACAGGCAAGCGTCTCAAGGGCGCCGACCTCGAGGCGCGACGCGGTGAGGTTCTTGGCCTCTACGGTCTGGTGGGCTCCGGCCGGACCAGATTCCTGCGAACATTGTATGGAATGGAGCCAATTACTGCCGGGACGATCGAAATCGCCGGAGAGCCATATAGACCTTCAAACCCAAAGCAAGCCATTAAAGCAGGGATCGCGTTTCTCACGGAAGAGCGCAAGATCGACGGGTTTATCCCGCTGATGTCCTCCTTCCAGAACGTTGTCCTTTCAACCCTGCCGAAGTATCGGAGAGGCGGGTTCGTCGATCTCGCCGGTGCGCGTGCCTCGGCGCAACGCACCCTCGGCTCCATCGGCACACGCGGGCGCCTTGATGAGCCCACCAAGTCCTTGTCCGGCGGCAATCAGCAAAAGGTTCTGCTTGGCCGCATCATCGAGCAGAATGCCGATCTCATCCTGTTGGACGAGCCGACCAAGGGCGTCGACATCGGCGCCAAGTCGGATATCTACGACATCATCCGCCGCCTCGCCGATGAGGGCCGTTGCATCGTCGTCGTATCCTCCGAGGAGGAGGAACTGATCCAGATCTGCGATCGCATCGCGATCTTCCAGCACGGTTATTGCAATTCGGCCCCCAGACGGGTGGCAGATTGGTCGCTGCCAAAGCTTCGTGAAGCTGCCTGGGCACCAGCGGCATGACGGCTCTTTCTGCCTCGGTCTATGCTGCAGATCCCTTTCGTCTGGCAGAGGAGATCGAGGCCGTTGTGGCCAATGTCGAATCCCTGCATCTCGATGTCATGGACGGCGCCTTCGCTCCCGAATACGGTTTGAACGCGCGTGTCATCCACAGTCTTAGCGAGAGCGCTCCGGTACCACTCGATGTCCATCTCATGGTCGTCCATCCAAGGGAACCGGTAATCCGCTTCGCTGAAATGGGCGTAAGGTCCGTCGCAATCCACCTGGAAGCAGAAGAGAACTTTGCGGAACTCTCCGGGATCGTCCGCAGCAATGGTGCGAAAGCATACGCGGCACTTCGCCACACGACACCTATCGCAACCCTGGATCCCCTGCTTGATCACATAGACGGCTGCCTCCTTCTCACGGCACCGGCCGGCGGGGGCGCATTTGACGAACATGCCTTCGAACGCCTCTCTCGGCGTCCGGATGGCCTACACACGGTTGTCGACGGCAAAATCGGGCCTGATCATTTCGAGCGCTTGCAAGATCTAAATGTCGACGTTGCTGTGGTCGGGGCCGCTCTGTTCTTCGCTGGAGACACCAGGAGAAGAGCAAGGATATTCGCGGGAATGCTTGACGGTAAGCTTGGTAGGTAGATAGGCTATTGAATTACATACGAAAATTACCGAATTTTGCGCTTTGCGAAAGCCAACAACCGCTTCGGAATAGTCGCGCATTTCATATGCCCGCCTCTGGTCAGCAGGGTCAATGCCAAGCGGAAAGGCGGGGATGCGGGTGAAACAGGATTCGAGCGACTATAAAGTGTCGTGTTCACAGCGCCATAGGCGTGAGCAATGTCCGCCAGGGCCCTTCAAATATCTATGATCAACCCTTTGGCCTTTAGAACCGGTTCAAGCTTGCTGACCTCGATGACCGATTTTCCTTGCTTATAAGCTTCGATATAGGCAGCCTCCGCGTCGTCTCGCTCCTGCGAGAGCCGCGCAACATCAAGCGCTTCTTCCCGACGAACGACAACGAGACCGTCTGCGTCGCCGACGATAATATCACCGGGGTTGATTGTCTCTCCTCCGACGATGATCGGATCGTTGACAGCTGCGATCGTCTCTTTCACCGTGCCCTTGATGCAGACGCTGAACGAGAACACGGGAAAGCCGAGTTCCCTCAGGTGAAGCGTGTCGCGCACGCCGGTGTCGGTCACCAGCCCGCCGATTCCCTTGGCAAGGCAGGCATTCGCCAGAACGTCGCCGAAGGAGCCTGCTTCTTCATATTCGCCCGCGGACACAACGATGATATCGCCCGGCTTGGCATAGTTGATGGCCAGCTGCAGCATGATGTTGTCGCGTGGCGCGCACTTCACCGTAAACGCCGGGCCGCAAAGCTTCATGCGATAGTCCACCGGCTTCAGACGCGACGAAAGCGCGCCACGGCGGCCCTGGGCCTCATGGATCGTCGCCGGCGAGAATTTCGAAAGGGCGTTGACGTCTGCCTGGTTCGGCCGATTGGCGATATCTTTGATGTGGGTCACGGAAATCTCCCATGGTTAAGCGGGCGGCGCAGATATCCGCCGCCTGCGATCAATGACAATTTGGGGTCGGATGATTTCTAACGGGTGCGGAAACGCGGCCCTATGGAATCGGGTCGAATTTCAATTCCGAGATCGGCACCACCTTCTCGGTGCGGGTCATCTTGTATTCGGTGTTCGGGCCCAGCCACTTTTCCCAGATCCTGTTGATCTCGCCAGTGTCGTCGAGCTTATGCAGGATGGCGTTGATCTTTGCGGTCAGCGCAGGCTGCTCCTTTTGCATGCCGATGCCGACCGGCTCCAACAGCAGGGGATCCTCGATCATGCGCATTTGCTTGCCTTTCGTCTTCGATTGGTTGACGAGCAACGTCGTCGTCATGGTATTTGCGACCATACCGCGGGCTTTCCCCTGCTGGACGGCAAGATATGCCGACCCCGTATCCTGGAACGTCAGCGGGTCGGATTTGTTGAGCTTGATCGCCAGCTCGGACGTTGAACCCTTGGTCGAGGCGAGGCGCTGGCCCACATAGTCGGTCTTGCCCTTGCCGGCGTCATCGGCCAGTACAACCAGCATTTCCTTGGCGATATAATAGGGATCGCTGAATTGGATCTGTTCGGCCCGGCTCAAGGTGTAGGCAAGATTTGCGACCGTGATATCGACCCGGCCGAGCTTGACTTCAGGAACGCGGGCTTCGACGGAAATCGGCTTGATCTCGGCCTTGACGCCAAGCTCATTTGCGATTGCCTTGCACAAGTCGACGTCGAAACCTGCCATCTCGCGGGTCTTCGGATCTGGTGAAGAAAATGGCGGAACGTCGGCATATGTCGCACAGCGAAGCGTCTTTGCCGACATGATCGTATCGAGCTGGTCGGCCTTGGCCGGCAAGGCGGCGGCGATGCCTGCCAGCACGGATATGACAGTCAAATATTTCCAGTTCATTGCTGTTCTCCTTGTTATTGGTTTCTGATGCTTAGTGGCGCAGATCGGAAAGAAAACGCTGAGCTCTGGGATGCTGGGGGCTTTTGAAGAATTCTTCGGGAGGCGCGGTCTCGAGGATCTCACCCGCATCGATGAACCAGATTCGGTCCGCCACATCGCGGGCAAAGCCCATTTCGTGCGTGACGCACAGCATGGTCATCCCTTCGGCCGCGAGACTTTTCATGACGCCGAGGACTTCACCGACCATTTCCGGATCGAGCGCACTCGTCGGCTCGTCAAACAGCATGACCGGCGGCTCCATCGCAAGCGCCCGGGCGATGGCCACGCGTTGTTGCTGGCCGCCGGAAAGCTGGGCGGGATAGGCATTCGCCTTGTCGGCAAGGCCTACTCTGTGAAGCAGCTTGATCGCCTTGTCGTGGGCTACGTTTGCCGGCACGCCCTTGATCCGGATAGGCGACATGGAAATATTGTCGACCACTGACAGATGCGGAAACAGGTTGAAATTCTGAAAGACGAAACCGATCCGGCTGCGCAGGCGATTGAGCGCTCCACTCGCCATTGGGGCGTGGATGTTCTGCCCCTCGAAGCTTATCGAGCCGCTGTTGATCTCCTCCAGCCTGTTGATCGTACGGATGAGGGTGGACTTGCCTGAGCCGGAAGGTCCGCAAATGACAACCACCTCGCCACGACTGACCTCGGCATTGATATTCTTCAACACCTGATAATGACCGTAGCTCTTGCAGACCTCGTGAAGGCGTATCGCCTGAGCGTCGTCCTGCGACCCGGAAACTGGGATGCTCATGGCTGCTCCGTAAATGTTTTCAAGGGAACGACATCCGTGCGAAGACGAGCCTTGCGTGGTCCCGCACGTCGGCGGGAAATTCGCTTCTCAACGCTGTTGGCGATCTGGGTCAGGCTCCAGCAGAGGAGGTAATAGACCACCGCAAGAATCAAGAAAACCTGGAAGGGTTGCGAGAGCAGCTGGTTGTTCACCTGGCTTGCCGCAAATGTCAGGTCCGGCACGTTGATGACATAGCCGAGCGTCGTATCCTTGATGGTTGAGACAAATGTCGAGATCATACTCGGGATCATGTTGTAGAGCGCCTGCGGCAAGATCACGAAGCGCATCGCGCCGATATAGCTGTGGCCAAGTGCCCTTGCCGCATCCATCTGGCCTTGGCCGAGCGACACGATCCCCGCCCGCACGACCTCACTCAGGAAAGCGCCCTCATATATGACCAGTGTTACCAGCAGGATCAGGAAGCTTGGCACGTCAGCGCCAGTCCAAAGCGGGACGATGAAATAGCACCAAAGGATCAACATCAGCAGCGGAACACCGCGCGTGATGTAGACGAGGCCGGTCACCGGCCATCTGAGCACCGACCATTTGGAAAGGCGCGCCAAGGCGAACAGGATGCTGACGGGAAAGGCGAGTGCAATGGCGAGTGCTGAAAGGATGAGCGTATTGGCGAGGCCACCCAGCGGGCCATTGGGATATTGGCCGACGAGCAACAGTAGCCAGTAGTCGTGGATGATCGTCATGACATCCTGGATCATGTGCGCGCCCTCCGCACCGGGTCGGCTCGCATGGAAAGGTGTGCGCCCAAAGCCATGATGATGAGGGAGAAGAATAGATAGATGACAGTACCGATTAGATAGATCTCAAAGGTACGAAAGCTGACATTGTCGATTTCCTTTATCGCATGCGTAAGCTCTGATGCACCAATGACAATCGCGATGCTGCTGTTTTTGAAAAGGGACACACTGTGATTAATGAGCGGCGGCAGCGCGTTGCGCATGCCCTGAGGCATGATGACGAAACGCAGTGCGGAGACATAGCCATGACCGAGCGCCTTGGCAGCTTCCATCTGTCCCGGGCTGACCGAGCGCAGGCCGGAGCGTAAGTCTTCGCTGAAGTAGGCCGCCTGGCACAATCCGAGCCCGATGACGGCGAATATGGCTTCGGCGTTGTGATTGGCGAGCCAGTCCGTAAGGCCCTGCGGCATCAATGAATAGATCCCGAAATACCATAGCATGAGCTGCACAAGGGTCGGGACGTTGCGATGATAGGAGACGTAGGCCTTGACGATGGGGTCGCCGATGCGGAATGGCGACATCCGCAAGGCAAAAAGGAGAATGGCGAGCAGCATGGCAAGCAGCCAGGAGCCGATGAAGATGACAAATGTCATGCCGATGCCCTGCAAAAGCATCGCCAGATAGTCTGGATTGGTCAGGATAGCGGAAAGATCGAACCCGCTCACGGTTTCGTGCCTTCCGCATCGGGTGTCGCTATGGGTATTTGCGGTTTTGCCGTCTGAAGACCACCCATCACCTGCAATGTCGGGGTGATCTCCATATGGCCGATATTGACCGCGACCGGCGCCGAGATTGCGAAGGCGATCGCATCCGCGATATCGGTCGCCTGCGGCAGCTCAAACCCGTCGATGAAGCGCTCGCGCACAGCCGGATCATCGCCGTGGACGTGATTGAAAATATCGGTCGCAACGCGGCCCGGGCAGATTTCGGTCACGCGAACCCGTTTGCCAAATGCGTCGATGCGCAGCTGGTTCGACAGCATGGCGACGCCGGCTTTCACGGCATGATAGGTGGAGTTGCCGCCGAAATTGTAGTTGCCGGCAATCGAGGAAATATTGACGACATGCCCACGATCCCGAGCCACCATGCCGGGCACGATCAGACGGCAGATATGCAGGACGGCACGAAGATTGACATCGATAAGAAGATCGATGTCCTCCTGGTCCGCCTCAAGGAATTTCTTCGGCCGGTCGACACCGGCATTGTTGACAAGAATATCGAACTGAACACGGTTCGCGAGATCGGTGATGGCCGCACGATCCGTCACATCGATGACATGTGCAATACATCCCGTCCGCTCGGCCAGTTCCTTCAGCGCACCGGCGCTGCGCGCAATCGCATGCACCTCAATGCTCTCGCGGCGGAGGCGCTCTACCACTGCTGCGCCGATGCCGGAGGAAGCGCCGGTGACCAATGCGGTCCTATAATCGGAGAATGGCATTCTGGTTCCCTTATTGTTGCTGCAGACAGTAGCGGAGCTTCAACGGCTTGCCTAAGACCGATTAGTTTTGGAGCAATAAGTAAGTTTTATGGAGATCGGCCGGCTATCAGTGAATATGCTGTCGCCACAGGTAGTTGCGCTCTTATTCAGCAAGAGCCCACCTGGCTTTCCGACCCCGATCCGCGTTGCAAAACAGATGCGCGTCTGCAAACATGACCTTGCAGACTAAACAGCAGCCAATGCCATGGACATCAGACGTTTCAAATCCTTCATCGCGATCGTTGATAGCGGCAGCATCACGCGGGCAGCCGATATCCTGCACCTCGCCCAGCCGGCCCTGAGCCAGCAGCTGGCGGCGCTGGAGGAGCATTTCGGCCAGAAGCTGCTGATCCGAAGCCAGCAGGGCGTCAGCATGACCGACGCGGGACACGCGGTCTATCGGCACGCGCAGATCATTCTACGTCAGATGGAGCAGGCCCAGGCCGATGCGGCTGCCGCCGGAAACTCCCTTGCAGGGCGCGTTTCGGTCGGCCTCGTGCCCTTCAGCAGTGCTGCCACGCTCTCGGTCGATCTTCTGGCGGAAACAAGAAAGAGGCATCCGGGGATCGTCCTTCATCTGACGGAGAGCGTCGGCCAGACCTACAGTCAGATGATCATGAACGGTCGGCTGGAAATGGCGCTTATCCACGGGGTCGGTCCGATCAAGGGCGTACGCTTCGAGCCGATCCTCCGGGAGGAATTCTATTTCGTTGCCCACCGCAATCTGGCAGTCGACTCGGACCCGAAACCCCTGCCCGTCGGCGCGCTGGATGGCATGCCGATGCTGTTGCCGCCGGCTTACAATTTCGTCCGTCGCGCCGTCGATGCCGCATTCACCCGTAGCCGCATCAATCTGAAAGTCGTGGCCGAAGTCGAAATCGTGCGAACACTGGCCCGCGCCGTTGGCAGCGGGCTTGGCGCCACCATCATGCCAAAGGCCATCGCCGATCGCATTGTGGCGGAAACGAACGAACCGCTCGTGTGCCGGCTCGTCTCTCCCCGGATCGAGGAGACCTTGTCCCTGTGCACATCCGATCAGAATTCGCTGTCAGAACCAGCATTTGCCGTCAAGGATATCCTCGTCGAGTTGACTGAACAGCTGAAATTCCAAAATCTCTAGATTGCCTTCGGTGCCCGCCACCTCGAAGACCGGGCCGGCGGGCGGCATTCGCTTTCAGCGCATGTCGCGGCAGAACTGGGCGATACGCGCACAACCATCACGCAGCTTTTCCATGCTTGTCGCATAGGAGATGCGGAAATAAGGGCTCATGCCATAAGCCGAACCCTGCACCGTCGCGACGTGATGCTCGTCGACAAGCGCCATGACGAAATCGACATCGGTCTCGATCCTGCGCCCACCCTTGGTAGTCTTGCCGATCAGGCCGGACATATTGGGATAGAGATAGAAAGCGCCTTCGGGTTTATGGCAGCGCAACCCTTCGACCTTCGACAACTCATCGAGAACGAAATCGCGTCTTTCCCTGTAGATTGCCGCCCGCTCCCTTAGAAGATCCTGCGGACCTTCCAAGGCCGCAATGGCAGCCGCCTGAACAACGGTCGCAATGCCTCCGGCATTCTGTCCGTTGACATTGCTGATGGCGGCAATCAGTTCCTTCGATCCGCTAGCACAATAGCCCAGCCGCCAGCCGGTCATGGCATAGGCCTTCGAGATGCCGTTCATCGTCAGGACGCGATCATAGAGCCGGGGTTCGGCATCGGCGATCGTGCAGAATTCGAACCCGTCATAGACCAGGTGCTCATAGATATCGTCCGTGAGGATCCAGACATGGGGATGACGCAGCATGACTTCGGCAATCGCCACCATTTCGGCGCGCGAGCAGGCGGCTCCCGTCGGATTGTTTGGAAAGTTCAGAACAAGCCATTTGGTGCGCGGCGTGATCGCAGCCTCAAGATCCTCGGGACGCAGCTTGAAACCCGCCTGCTCGAAGCAAGGAACGGGCACCGGCACGCCGCCGGCAAATTTGACGATATCGGCGTAACTGACCCATGACGGAGTGGGAATGACGACCTCATCACCGGGATTGCAGGTGGCAAGCATGGCGTTGAAAATGACCTGCTTGCCACCGCCAGAGACGACGATCTGGCTGGCATCGTAGTCAAGATTATTGTCCCTCTTGAACTTTCTGCTGATTGCCGCCTTCAGCATCGGGGTGCCGTCCATCGGCGGATACTTCGTATCCCCACCGAGTGCGGCGGCGTGCGCTTCCTCGATGGCATGACCAGGCGTCGGAAAATCCGGCTCTCCGGCAGATAGGCTGACGACCTTGACGCCGCTCGCAGCCAGTTCCCTGGCGCGCTGGGTCATGGCAGCAGAGGCGGATATGGAGACTTCCTTGAGGCGATCGGCGATAGAAGGCATTGGCATGATCTTTCGATAGGGAAACGGGAAACTTGGTTATCGCAGGCAATCAGGCAGCAAGCTCGGCGGCGGGCGCAAGCGTTGCTCCGGAAGCCTCGATTTCGCTGCGGATGAGCCGGGCAAGCTCCAGAGAGCCGGGCGTATCGCTATGCACAAGGATCGACCTGGCGGGTATCGTAATTATGGTGCCATCGATCGTCTCGACCGTCCCGTCGTTCAGGAAGCGTCTTACCCGTGCACGGACCGAAGCCTCGTCTTTGACCAATGCGCCAGACTGGCCGCGCGCAACGAGCGCACCATCCGCCTGATAGGCACGATCGGCCAGAAACAGCGCCAGCGTCTTGAGCCCTGCACGTGTTGCTGCGGTCTCGATCAGGCTACCCGCGGTGACAAATATCGCCAGACAGGGATCGACGGAAGAAATGGCACCCATCATCAGGTCGGCGAGCGCGGGATCACGATTGACCATGTTGCCCATGGCGGCATGAAAGCTGAAATGCCCAACCGTCATGCCTTCGCTCTTGGCGATCGCAGTCAGCGCGCCGAGTTGATAGAGCATCTGTTGCCGCAGTTCGTCTGGCTGAAACGGCATCTCGCGCCGGCCGAAACCGTAGCGATCCGGCAGGCCCGGATGCGCGCCGATACCGACGCCATTTTGCTTGGCCAGACGTACCATGCGCGCCATCGTGTCCGGATCACCGCCATGAAATCCGCAGGCGATATTGGCCGACGACACGATCTTCATCATCGCTTCGTCGTCGCATAGCCGATAGAGGCCAAAGCCCTCGCCCATGTCGGAGTTCAGATCGATCTTCACCATTTCCCTCCCCTTGATCCCCTCGACCGCGTCAGGCCATCGCCTTCAAGGCGCGCTTGACCATCTGCGACGTCTGCCTGATGTCCTCGACATATCGGGTAACAGCTTGCTCCACCGTGCGTGCCTCGGCATGCGTCGAACGGAGGAACCGCAAACGACTGCCGATGCGAGCCTGGCCAAGACGCCACAGATCGCATTCGATGACGCCTGCGATCTTGGGATAGCCACCCGCGGTGTTGGCGTCGCTCATCTGAACGATCGGCTCGCCCCCGGGTGGAACCTGGATCACCCCAGGCACGACACCATGAGAGCGCATCTCGATGGTCGTTACCGGCCTGATCGGCTCGCCGGAAAGGCGATAACCGGTACGGTCGCTACTCGATGATATCCTCCAGGCCTGGTTCCAGAAGGCCGCTCCGTCGGACGCGAACAGCTCATGTTCGCCAGCAACGATCGCGCGGACTGGCAGTACCCCATCGACCATAGCTGGGAAGGCGTCGCGCAACGCTACCGCCGGCTCGATGACGGCCATGCCGCTTGGCGGCAGTGGAAGCGCATCGCCAGATATGCCAATTTCAATTCTGTCGCCTATGGCAAGCGGCCGGCCGGCATTTCCGCCAAACCCACCGCGCAGGGCTGTGCTTCGCGATCCCATGAGAAGCGGCACGTCCAGACCTCCGCCGAACACGATGTATGCACGCGCCAATCTCGGTGGTTGCCTGAGTTCCAGGATCTGACCCGGCTCGGCGACATAGGCGCACCATGGCAACAATTCCCGGCCGTCCAGGATCGAACCGCCATCGGCACCCGTCACGGCAAAAGCCATGCCGGCTTCAAACCGCAGCCTGAATGGAAACGTCTGAACTTCTATCGCTGCGGCATCTTCGTCATTGCCAACTAGGATATTACCGATCCTTAAAGCCAGAGGATCCATTGCACCGCTGGCCGATACCCCGATGTCACGATAGCCGGGGCGCCCGAGATCCTGGACGGTGTTGAACGGACCGGTTTCGACGATCTCGATCATAGCTCGATCCTTGCCGGCACAAACCGCACTGTATCGCCGGGCGCCAAAAGAGCCGGCCTAGAAGAAGACGGGTCAAACATCTGCAATTCGGCGTGGCCGAGGGAGTTCCACCCGTTAGGGCCAGTCAGCATTGCAATGCCAGTCTGCATCCCGCCGATCGTCACGCTCCCCTTTTCCATCTTCAACGAGGGCACGGTCTTGCGAGGCATGTATATGCGCGGATCGAGACCGTGCAGGTAAGCGAAGCCGGGCGCGCTTCCCAGGGCGAAAACACGGTAGCTTGCCTCATGGTGAATGCGCACAACCTCGCGGTCACTCAATCCGCAAAAATCGCAGATGGCTGGAAGGTCGATTGCGTAGGGACCGCCGTAGTGGACAGGAATTTCGACGATCTTTCCAGCCAGATCGAGACTTCCAGCGGCATCCCACGCTTCAATAAGCCGGCTCACGATAGCTTGTGGATCTTCAGGCGTCTCCTTGAAGTTTACCAGGACATTGGTCATTCCGGGGATCATTTCCGATACATCGGCCCAGCCCTTTACCGCATGCGCCAAGGCCCATATCCATCGCTGCGCGGGAAGATCGAATTCACCCGGTGCTTCGAGCAGGAAGGATCGAGCACCGATGCAGGAAACCCGCGGCGCGCCTTTGGTAGCGGGAATGATCTGCCTCGATGCGGCGAGAGGGTTCGAGGTCGCAATCATGATATCGGCTCGATTTCGAACAGGGGATCTCCAAAACCGACGAGGGCGTTGGGCTCAGCCAAGTGCCTGGTCAACGATCCCGGCCGTCCAGCGGCGATCGGAAGCAGAATCGAGCCGATGCGGATGAAGCCGATCATGTCTTGCCCCGAGACCATGCGTGGCAGATGCATTGCTGCGTCGGAAGCGGTAGGATGCGAAGGGTAGAAGCGTCCTGCCATAGGCGCTTTGATGATTGACAACGGCATTCCGGCCAGATTCTGCCGTGTATTTTCTGTCAGGCTGACTTGAGCGCCCTCGACCTTCGAAACGACGATGCGCAGCTTGCCTGTGGGCCTTGAGATTTCTATGCCATCTACGCCGGCTGCCATCAGTGCATCGGTCAGGGCCGCAATGAGCGAAGGATCGCTGAAATCGATCGTACTCATTGCGCCCTCCTCCGCTTCAGCCATTGCTCCAGATAGTGGATATCCGTCTCGCCACGGACAAAGGCATCATCGTCGAACAGCGCGCGTAGCAATGGCAGATTGGTGGAGACGCCTTCTATCCACGCAGCGGCCAGCGCCTCGCGCATTTTCGCCATCGCCCCCGCGCGCGTCGGCGCATGGACGATCACCTTGGCGATCAGCGAGTCATAATATGGCGAGATCCGATAGCCTGCATGAAGGTGTGTATCGACCCGGATACCAGGCCCCGCCGGCAGGGCCAGATCGGTGATGGTGCCGACCGAAGGAAGGAAACTATCTGGGTCTTCGGCATTGATGCGGCATTCGAAGGAATGACCGCCGCATGTCACCTCATCCTGATGCAGCGCCAGCGGAGCGCCTTGCGCCACCATGAGCTGCGCATGAACAATATCGACTCCGCTGGTCATCTCGGTGACGGGATGTTCGACCTGCAGGCGTGTATTCATTTCGATGAAATAGAAAGCACCGTTTTCATAAAGGAATTCGAAGGTTCCGACGCCATGGTAGCCGATCTGCCGGCAAGCTTCGACGCAGGCTGCACCGACAGGCCCGATGACTTCAGGCGAAATTCCGGGTGCCGGCGCCTCTTCAACGACCTTCTGATGTCGGCGCTGCATCGAACAATCGCGGTGCCCAAGCCAGACGGCGTTGCCATGGGTATCGCATAGAACCTGTATCTCGATATGGCGGGGATGCTGGAGGAATTTCTCCATGTAGAGCGCCGGAGAACCAAAGGCTTGCCGCGCTTCCTCGCGCGTAAGCGCAATCGCCTCGTGCAGATCTTCAGCGCGCGGAACTACGCGCATACCCCTTCCGCCACCGCCCGCAGCGGCCTTGATAATCACGGGATAGCCGATCTCCTGCGCGATGCGCGCGACGGACGCCGGATCGTCTGGAAGTGAGGTATCAGGACCGGGCACGCAAGGTACGCCCGCCGCGATCATCACACGCTTGGCCGATATCTTGTCGCCCATGGTCGCGATCGACGCCGCGTCAGGGCCGATGAAAACGAGGCCAGCTTTCTCGATGGCTTCAGAGAACCCAGCATTCTCCGACAGGAAACCGTAGCCTGGATGGATCGCCCCGGCTCCGGTCAAACGCGCCGCCAGGAGGATCGCATCCTGGTTGAGGTAACTTTTGGCCGCATTCGAGGGACCGATGCAGAGAAAACTGTCGGCGGTTTCGCCGTAAGGCGCCTGCCGGTCCGCCTCGGAGCAGATCGCAACCGTCTTCAGGCCAAGTTCGCGGCAAGCACGCTGAATTCGTGTGGCGATCTCGCCTCGGTTGGCAATGAGGACCGTATCAAAACGCCGTTCCACTGTGGCTGCGCTGTCAAACTCCGTCACCTCGAAATCTCCGCCAGCACGTCGCCTGGTTCAACTTCTCCGCCATCGATCTCGGTCAGGGACAAGACGCGGCCAGCATGCGGCGCAGCGATTTTGTTGAAGACTTTCATCGCCTCGAGGACAAACAGGGTTTGGCCTTCCCGCACTGCGTCGCCAACCTTGACGAAAGGCTCCTGCCCGGGCGCCGGCGCGCGATGCAGGATGCCGAAGATCGGCGCCTTCACGGTAATGATCGAAGCGCGCTCATTTACAGAGGCGTCGCGATCATGTTCTGCAGGTCCAGTTTCCGCGCCCTCCAGCGCCTGCGCCAAATCAACGCTAGCCAACATGCGGAAAATTCGAACAGAGACATCTTTTTCCGTTACCGTGAGTTCAGTAACGTTGGATCGCCCAACAAAATCGATCAATGTTTTTATCTTCGACAGGTCCATGCGGAGGCTCGCGATTTCGCAGTACCTCCCGCAATCCAATCGGTGATGACTGCGTTTGGCTGACTTCCTCCCTACACGATGGCTCTCACGATGGGGTCAAACGAACTTTTGATGGCACTGGCTATCAACTTGTGCGCCAGCCGGCTCGAGAAAGATATCTGCGTCGTCTTCATGCTTTGGACGCCCCGTAACGATGCCGTGGGAAACGCTATCTCAAGCAAATATTGTGGTGATCTTGAGGAGATTCGAACCCACAACGACAACTGATTTGGCTTCTTCGACCTATCGCGAGTAAGGGGTCTGTGCCTTCGCCAAGAATCGCGAGATATCGCCTGAAGCGGCTTACCTTGATGAAGACATTCCCTGGTTGCCATCACCATCACTACGATAAATACTTCGCTACATGGCGAAGCATCAGACATCATCCATGGACCGCACGTTTTGGACACTGTCGGACCCAACCCGGCGGGGCGTCCTGCAGCGTTTGCTGGATCGGCCGGGACTTTCCGTCAGCGAGCTCGCCCAATCATTTTCGCTGAAGCTACCCGGCATGACCAAGCATTTGGACGTGCTATCCGATGCTGGGTTGATCACCCGGACGAAGACCGGCCGCACCGTCGCCGTGAATCTCTCCGCCGCGCCGATGCAAGAAGCCATGGCCTGGCTCAATCGCTATGAGCGCTTCTGGACCGTTAGCCTTGATCGGCTCGCCACGCTCTTAGAGGAGGATGATACGAAATGACTGACCGCCTTCCGAGCGTGACGATCGTGCGTCGAATCAAGGCCACCCCCGCAAAAGTCTGGGCGGCCATTACACAGCCCGAGTTAATGATGCAGTGGTGGGGGCCTGATGCGGGACCGACCCTTAGCGTGGTCGCCGACGTCCGTCCGGGTGGCCGCTTCAGCGTCGTGTTCCGGCTGCTCAACGACGACGAACACAACCCGACAGGAATCTATCAAGACGCCATTCCCGAGAAACTGCTCGTCTTCACTTGGGATTTGCCCGGAACCTCAGATCCGAAATCGCTGGTGACATTCCGGCTGGAACCGTACGACGCAGGAACCGTGCTGACCCTCATCCATGAGCATCTGCCCGACGAAGATGCCCGCACAAGTCATGAAAGCGGCTGGATTGGCCTTCTCGACAAGCTTCCCGTCTTCCTTGGAGTTGATCAATGACCGACCTGATCCTGACAACATACGACTGGGTTCCCGAACTGCCGCGCGGCCTCGTGCGCGACCTGCGGGTAAGATGGGCGCTGGAAGAGGCTGGGTTACCCTATCGGGTGGAGAGCACGCCGTTTCGAGACCGTGGCCCTGAGCATTTTGCAGCACA
>BFBZ01001078.1_pt1 | contig 19657 bp, 19 predicted proteins | sample 1888401 | NCBI WGS metagenome assembly BFBZ01 (sample SAMD00112614, study PRJDB3348) | symbiont metagenome | host: Chara braunii | reverse complement strand
CCCCTGTGGCCTCTGTGGGCCGTGCGGTACGGGGGTGGCGTCCCCGGCGCTGCCCCCGATCCTGGCCCGCCGCTCGATCCTGGGTGAATCGGTGGGGGCCCCCGTCGTGGGACCGGTGACGTCGCCGCCGTGCCACGGCTGCGGCTCCTCGGTGGTGAGTCTGGGCACGAGCCCGACCAGCGTGGTGCCGGTGAACAACCCGAGCGGGTACCCGACGATCAGCTACCCGATGCCGATCACCCCCGGTCCGACGGTCGTGCCGTCTTACGAGCTGCCGTCGCCGATGCCGGTCAAACCGCCGGCCAACGGGCCGTGAGCGTGACACCGACCCGTTGAACCGGACGATCGGTGCAGCACCGAGGTGCTTCTGGGTTTCAGCCTGAAAGGCCGGTACAGCGCTGCCCGGGGCAGCGCTGTACCGGCCTTTCAGGCTGAAGATCGCATACAGGACGCAGCGCCTCCGCTCATTCCGGACCACGCGGGTTGCGATGGAGGAGCGCCCCGAATGTCTGTTGCGCTTCGGCCGCGAGTGCCGGCCAATTGAATTTCCCCTCCACCCACTGACGCCCCGCACGCCCCATGCGGGCGAGTCGCTCGGGGTCAGCGAGAAGCTCCGCCAACACGGCGGTCGGTTCGTCGGCGCGGTCGCACGCGACGAGTACCCCCGTCTCGCCCGACCGGCCGTACACCATCGTCTCCGCGGTCCCGCCCGAAGCACCCGCCAGTACCGGTCGTCCACACGCTTGCGCTTCCAGTAGCACCATGCCGAAGCCTTCCACGTCCTTGCCCACCGCGCGGTTCGGGAGCGCGAACAGGTCGCACTGCTGGTAGCAGTGCAACAACTCGGCGTCCTTCACTTCACCGAGAAATTGCACGCACGCACTCACGCCGAGGCGCCCGGCCAGGTCCACAAGGCGGGCGCGTTCTTCGCCGTCGCCGATGATCGCATAGAGCAGATTCGGGACGCGCTCGCGCAAGCGTGCGACGGCCTCGATCATCACATCGTGCCCCTTGCGCCGCTGGAGCCGGCCAACAGTCAGAATCACCGGTCGGCCGGTCCACTCGAAGCGCTTTCGCACGTCAGGGTCCGGCGCCGCCGGCTGGAAATAGTCGCAATCGACGCCGGGGTGAAGCAGGCGAACGTTCTCCGGCGGGACGTTCCATTGCTTCAACAACAGGTCGCGTGTGAAACCGGAGTTCGCAATGATCGCGGTGGCGCCACGCAGCACGCGCCGCGTGAGCCACGCGAGTTCGCGACTGGTGGTCGCGATGTTGATGTCTTCGCCGTGGGTGTAGCAGCAGTACGGGATGCCGGTGCGCAACCGCACCATGCGCGCGACGAGTCCTTCCGATAGGGGCCGGGCGGCGTGGATCATCCGCACGCCTTCCGCCCGTGCCAGTTGGCGCACGGCGCGTGCGGTGCGCACGTAGTGCGTCAAGCTGCTCCAGTTCCGGATGCTCCGGTTCCGCATTTCGAGCGGCAGCCGGGTGACGCGAAGGTCGTGGCTCGCGTCGAGCGCGGCGGCGTCCGGGTGTTCGCCCGCGGCGACGAGGTACTCCGCGCGCGGGAGCCGGCGGTAGATCTCCCAGAACCACCGGCCGCTGCCGCCGGTCTTCGGAGGGAAGATGTCACTGAGGAGCAGAGTCGGGCCGGTCATGCGGGTTTCCGAATGTTGGTCTGTCGCGTGCACAGCGAGCGGCGCGGCGTGAGCCCGCCGGSGGTGTGAGTTMCCAMCCMCCGGCGGGCTCACGCCGCGCCGCTCACTTGATTACGCCGGTGTGCCCTTCCGTCGGCGCCAGCCCTCGAACGCCCACCGAAGGATCGGCACGAGCGGACGCGGGCGCGATTTCAGCGGGCCGTACTGGCCGCACAGGGCGTCGTTCAGCCCCTCCAACACGGCGGTCGCCCCGGCGTCGTTCCCCTTGTCGCGACACCCGCAATAGAAGTAGTAGACGTGCTTGAGGTACTTCAGCCAGCTCCGGAACCTGGTCGGCGGCCGGCGGTAGTTGCCGCTGTGCTTCCGCATGAGCAGGAACAGGTTCCGTGCGTCGAAGTATCGCTGGAGCGGCTTGCCCTCGCGGTGGAACGAACTCGACCCCTTGTGCCACACGAGCGGTTCGGACAGCACCCCGCAGCGAAACCCGGCGCGGCGCGCGCGGAGACAGAAGTCCGACTCCTCGTGGATCAGGAAGAAGCGCTCGTCGAGCAGACCGATGCGGCGGATCACGTCGGCCGTTGTGGTGAGGCAGCAACCGTATACGATCTCGACATCGGTAACGGCGGGCGCGGGGCCGATGGTCACGCGATCGAAGAAACTCACGCTGCCGGGCGCGTCAAAGGTGCAGCCGTCCATCATCACCACGTCCGGCTCGTCCATCCAGTGGACCAGCGGGCCGATGACGTCGTAGCCGGCGGACAGCCCCGCGAGCAGGCGCGTGACGAGGGCCGGCGCGACGATGGTGTCGTTGTTCAGCAGTACAAAGTGGTCCGCGCCGCGGGCGAGCGCGTCGCGGATGCCGACGTTGTTCCCGCCGGCCCACCCGCCGTTAACGGGGTTCTGAATGACCCGCACCCACGGGTACGCGGCCGCGAAGGTCGCCCCGACTTGCGGCTTCGAACCGTTATCGACCAGCACAATTTCGGCGTTCGGGTAATCGAGTTCGCGCAGCGACCGCAGACACTTGTGGGTGTCGTCGGTGCCGTTGTAGTTGACCACCACAATCGCGACGCGGGGGGCCGCTGGAGTCACGACGCGGCCCCCGGCTTTTCGACGGGTACGGGGCGGTTGCGGAGCCGCTTCGCGGTCCCGATCACCTGACCGGCCAGCCGGCCGGCGCGCCCCAGGCGGTCGGCGTCGTACAGGAGTCGCGCGGCCTGAAGCCACCCGCGCAGGCCCAGCGCCCCGCGCGGACCGCTCCGCGTCGAGTACGAACGGCTTTTCACGACGGTCACGACTTCGCGCAGCGCGTCCAGCACCGCCGCACGGGCGTAGCGGCGCGCGGTCGCGTGTTCGGCCCGGAGCACCTCCCGGTACGGCTCGCCGCCCGCACGGGCGAGATCGATCGCCTTCCCCACGGCGATCGCGGCGGCGGTGGTATCGCGGTCGCGGACCCAGAAGCCGTTGGCGGGGGTCGCGTAGGGGTGCGGGAAGTTCGCCGTGCCGGGGAAGCCGGCGACGATCGCGCTGCAGGTCATCGCTTCGAGCGCGGTCAGCGGGCAGCCTTCCAGATCCTGGGCCACGAAGAACACGCGGTTGGCCCGCAGCCGCCGGGCGACTTCCGGTTCCGGCACGCCGTCGATCTCCACCCACGGCACGTCGGGGTGCGTGCGCTGCACGGCCTCGCGCACGCGCCGCACCAGGTCGGGCATCTTCCGCGGCATGTAACTCACCGCGAGCGCGCCGTCCGGTGCCGGCTCGGAAATCTCGAACGGCGGCCTCACGATCCAGTGCGGCACCGGGAACACGTGCGCGCGGGGGACGCCGTAAAACCGGTGGCTGAGGGCCGCGACATACGGAGCGTTGGCGAACACGAACTCGATCCGCCCGCGCGCCTGTGCGCGGGGCGGGCCGTAGCGCAAGCCATAGAAGCCGTTCTGGTTGTTCACCGCGACGCGGCAGTTCCATGCGCCGCACGCCGCCAGCGACTCGCGCAGACGGACCTCGGGCAGCATCAGCACGTCGTCGGGCGCCAGGAGCCCGTCGGCCCGCTCGAACGGCACCGGTGCGACCTCGACCGGTACGCGGTAGAACGTGTCGTCGTCGAACGGGTCCGGTCGGGTGAAGTACCGCTCGTCGCGCAAGAGGAACGTTTCGACGCCGAGTTCGCGCAGGAGGGTCGCCTGGAGGCGGAGCTGCTTGTTGCCCCCCGACGGCTTGTCGTGCGTCGGGTAGTAGTAGAAGAATCGCATCGGCGCCTCGGAGCGGGTCAGGCGTGGCCCTGTTGCAACGAGCGGTACATCGACCGGTCGAAGCGGCGGTAATAGGCGAGCAGGAGCCGGTCGGCGCACTCGCGGCCGACGAGCCGCGCGAGCACGGACTCTTTCCGCCCCAGCGGCGGCGGGAACCCGGCCCGGGCGAGGTCGGCAAGTAGCTCGGAGACCGCGGCTATGAGATCCGGGCGCCCGTGCTGGACTCTGAGCCGCCGGCGGACACGGAGTGCCGCGGTCGCCAGTTCGCCCCCCCACTGGGCGAGGGCGGCCGGGTTTCGCGCGAGTTCGGCGTGCGCCCGCAGGAGCACCTCGGTCCGCGTCGCGAGCATCCGCTCGTGGTTCGTACTCATCGAACCGGGCGTCTGCCGGTAGTACGCGCCCACGTGCGGCACGGGCACGAACGCGGCCCCGGCGAGCGCCAGCCGCAGCCACAGGTCCCAGTCCTCGCACGACCGCAAGCCGCGCTCGAACCGGCCGACCGCGTCCACCAGCGCTCGGGTACACAGGTACGCGTTCGGTGGGGCCAGGTTCGCGTGGATCAGCCGCGGGAGCGCGGGGCCGGGGGGGACGATGAAGTCGGCGCCGATCGGCACGGCCGGATCGGTCGCGAACTTCCGCCACCCGCACACCGCGAGGGCGGCCCCGCGGCCGGCGGCCGCGCCCMCCAGCCACTCGATCGCGCGCGCGTGGAGCAGGTCGTCGGCGTCGAGGAACAGCAGGTACTCGCCGGTCGCGGCCCCGATCCCGGCGTTCCGCGCGGCCGAGAGCCCGGCGTTCGCCTGCGCCACGTACCGGATGCGCGGCAGGAACCCGCGCGCGACCGCGTCGGTGGCGTCGTCGGACCCGTCGTTCACCACGACCGCTTCGACCGCCGGGTGCGTTTGCGCGAACACGCTCGCGAGCGCCGCCGGCAGGAAGTGCGCCTGCCGGAAGCACGGGATGACGACGGACACGAGCGGCGCGCTCACGGGTGGCCCCCATCGCGACGTTGCGGGTGTGGCGCAGCCAGTTCGTCAGGTTCAAAACGCGGACCGCCGCAGTGCATAGCCGGTTCTTGTAGGGCAGGACGAGGCTTGCGCCGTCCCACCGGTGCGCAGGAAGAAATCGCCCGAACGAAGCCGGCGGGGCGGCACAAGCCTCGTCCCGCCCAATGAAATCCCAATCGCGTCCGCAAAGCCGCGGGTGGCTTCGCCTTCAGGACGCGCCGACCACCATACTCTACTTAGCACACGAGTGACGAGCCCGGCGCGGGCGGCCCCGCCGGGCGCGGAGGAGCCCCCTGTGGCCGGGCCCCGCGCCGATCGCGGAGTACCCCCGCCGCTACCACTCCGATCGCCGCGCCGCAGCCGCCGAGTAACACGTCGGTGATATTCGGCGAGTGCGTCTCGTACCACCGCTGCCCGTTTTCGGTGAAGCCCGCAGTCAGGAGCCCGAGTGCGACGGCGATCACGGCGGTCGTCCGAACCGAACCSCCCGCCCCGCGCCGGGTCCGGGGCGGCAGGCGCCACGCCGCGACCAGCACGCCGAGCAGCCCGAACAGCACGAGTTTTGTGAGGATCTCCTCCAGGGCGTTCAGCGGCTCCCCGGTCTCCAGCGGCAGCCCGGGCACCCAGTCGAACGGTCTCGGGACCTCGAGCCGCGCCGCGCCGACCGGCGGTTGCGTGACCGGCGTCATACCCGCGAGCCACACGATGCCCCAACTGACCGCGAACGGGAGCGCGAGCCCCTCGTGGTGAACGCGCCCGGCGTACCAACCGGCCACGGCCGCAAACGCCCCCACGAGCGCGTCCGTGGCGCTCGGGGTGCGCGACCGCACCACGAGTTGCACCGCTTCGAGGCCCGCCCCCAGCGCGCAGGCCGCGAGCGCCACGCGGACAATACTCCACGTTTCGATGCGGCCTTTCAGCCGGGCGGCGAGCAACCCGATCGGAAAATAGAGACCGGCGAGCTTCGCCAGTTTGGCCGTGTGGGCCCAGCCCTCCGCGTCGGACGTCCCGTCGAACTCGCTGAACGGCCGGAACACCATCCCGCCGTCCCGGACCTTGCGGTACAGGTCGGCCGGGCTCGCGGACACGTCAAAAGGGAGCGTCCGGATGAAGCCGACGAGTGCGAGATACGCGATCAGGATGCGCCCGGCGGCGTTCACATCGGCCCCGCCCCATACGGCCCGCACCCGACCGGTCAGCGCCTGACCGCACAGCACCCACAACGCGACCCCCGCGGCGGCGCCCAGTGCTTGCGCCGCAATATCCGACGCGGCGCAGACGCGCGTTTCCGTGTACAGTTGGCCGAATTCGACCGCGGCAGAGAACAACACGCACACCGGTAACACGAGCAGCCCGACCAGCGCCCCTTTTGGGCGCGGCCAGCGCCGATCGGCGCTGGCCGCGCCCAAAAGGGCGAAGCCGAGCGGTACGCCGAGCATCACGTTCACAACGGCGTCCGACCGGGACTCGATTTTCACGCCCGCGGCCAGCGCCGCGCGGAACGCGTGAACGGCCTCGGAGCGCGCGCGGAAGTGGAACGGCACGAGGCTGCCGTACACGATGAACGCGGTCACGCCCAGCGTGGCCCAAACGAACGCGCGGCGGGCGCTCAACGCGGCGCCCCCTTCGGCGCCGGGGCCTTCGGTGGCGCCGATCCGCCCTGCTCCGGCGGGAGCGCGGTCATCACGAGGTAGGCGGGGKTGATCGCGTTCTGCTGGATCATTTCCTGGCCGCTGGCCCGGCCGCCCACGTCCACCCACACCCAGTCCAGGAGCTTCAGTTCGCCCCACAGGATGGCGAGCGCGATGGGCATCATCATCCACCCGGCGAAGTCGTGGAACACGCGGTCGCCCAGTTCCTTCCCGGCCTCGTTGTACAGCACCCCGGTGAGGGCGATGCGGATCACGTTCGCCAGCACCGCGACCGGCACGGCCGAGACGAGGATGAGAACGCGATCGACCCACGGCCGCGTGACGAGCAGGGCCATCCCGGTCGAGAGCGCGAGGAAGGTGAGCAACATGCTCAGCCCGCTACACGCCTTCTCGACCTCCAGCGCGTGGTCCTTCACGAACAGGACGACGCCCTCGCGGTAGGTCGGGAACCCGACCGTCTGGAGGACGAACTCGGAGGCCGCCGCCGCGATCAACTGGAGCTTCGAGCCGAGCGCGTGTTCGACGCGGTACGGCAGCGGGAACATGAACAGCAGGAACACGAAACACGGGAACAGCCACCGGAGCGTGGACCACCCGCCCAGCAGGAGGGCGACGCCGCACAGGTTGATCACCAGCGACAGCCCCTGGAGCCACTCCTTGCCGACGTTGAGCCGGCCGGCCACGACGAACAGCGCGATCCCGCCGGCCACGAACGCCAGCCCCCACGGTTCCGGCCACCGGAGCCGCGCCGGGGCCCCCGCCCGCCAGTGCCACGCCAGGTACACCGCGAACAGCGGCACCAGGAACCCGTGCGAATAATCGGGCTTCAGCCACTGCGTGTACGAGTACCGGAACAGACCGGCGTAGACGAACGCGAGGACGCCGATCAGGACAACCAGGGTCGCGATCCACCCGGACGAGCGGACGGTTTCGGCGGCGGGCGCGCTGTGCGTGTGGGCACTCACGGGCAGTCTCCGGAGATCGGGCGGCACCCAAACTTATAGCAGAACCGGCGCCCGGGCGTCACCCCGGGCCCCGGTAAAGTCGGTCGGCGTGACCGGCGTGCGTGCCCAGAAGGCGGCGGACCGGGGCCGGCGCCCCGTCCCTCGAAACCATAGGACAGGATCGCGGTTGCGCCCGCCGGGGAAATGTTCGGGCCGATCGGTCGTTCGTGCCCTATAGTTATGCGCGGCGCGGGGGCGGAGCCCGAACTCTGCCTCCACCCGTCGTCCCCCCCTCCGTACCCCGGTCAGGGCTGCGGCCCGTGAACGACCCGCTCATCGCCCGGTTCGCAAGCGCCTGCGGCGCGACCGCCCCGCTAGACTTGCGGGTCGATCTCGTCGGCGGCAGCGTATTGGCCGAAGGGTCCATTGATCAGCCGTTCACACTCGTCGGCCGCGACGACGCGTGCGACGTCACCCTCTCCGATCCCGAAATCAACCCGCGCCACGCCTGGCTCCAGGTCCTGGGCGGGCGCGTCTTCGTTGTCGATCTGGGCAGCCGCACCGGGCTGTTGTGGCCCAGCGGCTGGCGCGGACCGGGCTGGCTCGMCCCCGGCMCCCCCGTGGGGATCGGGCCGTTCCAGCTCCGCCTGCGGATCCCCGCCAGCGACCGCCCCAGCGCGTACCCCGCCGGCTACAACCCGCTCACCGCCGACGCGGGCGACAAGACCCGGCCGGTGGTGGCACTGGAGTTCCGGAACGGGCGCCGGGCCAAGGACCGGTGGCAGGTGAACCGGCTGCTCACGCTCGTCGGCCGGGCGACCGATTGCAAGATCCACCTGACCGCCGAGGACATTTCCCCGTACCACTGCGGCATCGTCTCCACGCCGTCCGGGTTGTGGGTGGTGGACCTGTCCGGGCGCGGGGTGGTGGTGAACGGCGAGCGGATGCGGGTGGCCCCGCTGCCCCAGGGGTCGGAGCTGTGGGTCGGGCGGTTCTTGATCGGCTGCCAGTACCAGACGCCCTCAAGCAGTAAAGGGCCCGGCCTGGTGGCGGCCCGCCCGACACCGGTCCCCGTGGCGCCCGGCGACGCGCGCCTCACGACCACGCCGCCCCCGCTCGCGTCCGAAGACGAGGTCGAACTCGGGGCGGCGCCCGAGGGCGGTTTGCCCGGCTCGCACATCATGGCCGACGCGTTCCGCATGTGGAGCGCGCCCGCCGGCGAACCGGCCTCCCACCCGATTCACGTGTCCGGGTCCGGCTCGAAATCGCCGGCCGCGACGCCGCTGCCCGAGGCACTCGCGGACGGTCCGCACGTTCCGGACGAGGGCGACGACCGGTCCGTTGTTCCGCTGCTCCGCCAAATGGCCGACGTCCACGATCGTTCGGGCGACGAGTTCCAGCAATCTCTGTTCCTACTGGCACGGGCGTTCGGTCGGGTCAAGCGCGAGCACCTCGTGGTGCTCCAACACGAATTGTCCCGGATTCAGGAACTGACCACGGAGATCAACGGGCTGCAACTCGAGGTCGCGCAACACGTTCTCACCGCCGCCGCGGACCGGGTCCGCCACCCGGCCGATGGCTCACCGAGCGATCAGGATGCCGCGGGCCCGCGTTCCGGGGGGGGATTGGCTCCGTCCGCACAGACGCCGCTCCCGGACAGCCCCCTCGCCACTTCGCCCGCCGCGGCGCGGGCGGCGGACCGGTTGGCCACACTTCAGCAGGACCGCAGCGCCCGCTGGCAGGCTCTTGTCGCCATTTTCGCCGGCCCGTGAGTGCGCTCTCAACTGTCCCAAACGACGGTACAAGTCGTTCAAGGACATTGATTTCATACAAATCCAACGTTGTGTCGGTTCTGCGCGCCTTTCTCTGTTTCCGCGCTCGGCCCACGCGGGTAAGGACGGCTTCAATCTGGGGCTGTGTACCGGCGCTGTTGTGTTAAGATTCTGAGTGAAATGCTCACTGTTCGCCTTCGCGACGGTGAGAGTGACGGGTGAGACAGTGGAGGTCTGACATGTGCCGGGTCCTGGGTACCGCTCTGGTGGTGATGGGCGTGCTAACCGTCGAAGCGGCTTCGGGCCGTGACGACAAAAAGGGGCTGCCCGAGGGCGCGTACACCATCATTGCGATCGAGGTCGGCGGGAAACCGGTACCGAAAGACCTGCTCGAGAAGGCGACCGCCGCCGAGCGGACACTGACGATCACGTCCGACACGATCACCTCGACCAAAGGCGGCAAGGACGATCCAGCGGCCTACACGATCGATTCCACCACAAAGCCGCCTCAGATCAACATGACGGCCAAGCGCGGCAGCAAAGACGACAAAATGTACGGCATTTACAAAGTGGACGGCGACACACTCATCATCTGTCTCGTCACGTCCGACAGTGCCAAGGACCGGCCCGCGGACTTCGTAACCGCTCCGAACGGTCCGGCGGTCAAGATGACGCTCAAGAAGAATCCGCCTCCACCGCCCAAGAAATAGTTGCGCTCGGACTTTCGGGTGCCGTAGCCCCACGACGGCTCTTCGCGCCGGGTGCCCTCCGGCGCTCACTTCCCGGCCCACACCTGGCACAGTTCCACCACCACGCGCACGGCGGCTTCCATTTCTTCGAGGCACGTCCACTCGAGGGGAGAGTGCGGGTTGTGTTCGCCGGTCGAGAGGTTCGGCGTCGGCAGCCCCTTCTCCGTCAGTTGCGACCCGTCCGTCCCGCCGCGGATGATCTTGTGCTTCGGCTCCAGACCCGCGCGGCGGGTCGCTTCCGCTGCGAAGGTGATCGCTTGCGGCAACCGCGCGATGCCGTCCCGCATGTTGCGGTACTGTTTCCGCACGTCCACTTGAACTTTCGCTTCCGGGTAGTCGCGCTCCACCTGTCGCCCGATCTCGCGCAGCAGGTCCGCCTGAACCGCGAGCTGGGCCGTGTCGAAGTCGCGGAGCAGGAAGCCGATCTTCACCTGACCCGTGCCGCCCTCGATCGTCAGCGGGTGCAGGAACCCGTCGCGGCCGTCGGTCGTTTCCGGGCTCATCCGCCGTTTCGGGAGCCGGTCGATGAACATCGCCGCGAGCCGCACCGCGTTCACCATCCGCCCCTTCCCGATGGACGGGTGAATGTTCACGCCGGTGATCGTGACCGTCGCGGCGTCGGCGGAGAACGTCTCGTCCTCGATCTCGCCGCTGCCCGCGCCGTCGAGCGTGTACGCGGCCACCGCGCCGATCTGGGTCGGTTCGAGGTGCTTCACGCCGAACCCGATCTCTTCGTCACAGGTGAAGACGATCCGCACCGGACCGTGCGGGATCTGCGGGTGCGCCATCAGGGTGCGGGCGGCGTCCATGATGACAGCCAGCCCGGCCTTATCATCCGCACCCAGGAGCGTGGTGCCGTCGGTGGTGACGATCGTCTTGCCGATGAGCCCGGTCAGTTCCGGGTTCTCGCTCACGCGGATCACTTTCGAGGGGTCTTTCGGGAGGACGATGTCGCCGCCCGGGTAATTGCGAATGACCTGCGGACTCACGTCCTTGCCCGAGTTCTCCGGGTTGGTGTCGATGTGGGCGTTGAACGCAATGGTCGGGGCGCCGGGCACGTTGCCGGGCACCGTCGCGAACACGAGCCCGTGTTCGTTCTGCACCGCGTCCGTCAGGCCGAGGGCGAGCAGTTCGTCGCGGAGCATCTCGCCCAGCACGAGTTGGCCCGGCGAACTCGGATAGGTGGACGATTTCTCGTCCGCCTTGGTGTCGATGCGGACGTACCGGAGGAACCGGTCGAGGAGCGTGTCCGTGGGAAAAGGCATAAGAGTCTCACCGCAGAGGACGCAAAGAACGCGGAGAACAGAGTTTTTATTTACTCTCTGTCTCGCTCTGCGCCCTCTGCGTTCTCGGCGGTGAAACGGTTTTCTTGCGCTTCCGCTTCGCCGCGAGCCCCTTCACGCCGATTTTCGGGCACAGGTCCGCGATCGCGCACGCTTCGCACCGGGGCTTGCGCGACAGGCACACCTTGCGGCCGTGCATGATGAGCCGGCCGCTGAAGTGCAGCCATTCTGCTTGCGGTACGATCTCGGCCAGCGCGAGTTCGACCTTCACGGGGTCGCGGTGGCGCGTGAGACCGAGCCGGCGCGACAGCCGGCCGACGTGCGTATCGACGGTGATACCGGGCGTCTCGAACGCGTGGCCCAGAACCACGTTCGCGGTCTTGCGGCCCACGCCGGGGAGCGTAACGAGGTCGTCGAGCGAACGGGGGACTTCACCGCCGAAACGGTTGACCATTTCGACACCGCACGCCCGGATGTTCTTCGCCTTGTTCTTGTAGAACCCGCTCGGTTTCACGAGTTGCTCGAGTTCCTTGATGTCGCACTCGGCGAAGTCGCGCGCGGTCGGAAACCGGGCGAACAGGGCCGGCGTAATTTGGTTCACGCGCGCGTCGGTACACTGCGCCGAGAGGATGACCGCGACGAGCAGTTGGAGCGGCGTCTCGTAGTTCAGCCCCTCGAACTCGGGGTAGAGCGGCGCGAGCCGGGCGTCGATCGGTCCGACGCGCTCGCGCGCGGGTGGCAGTTTCTGGGTACTCGGTGCGGGTTCGTCCATGTCACGCGACCCGGCGGAGTGCGGGTACGGGTTGCCCCGCGGGCGCGGCGACCGGTCGGGGCCGCATCTGTTCCGCTTCGAGCGGCGTGATGAACCCCCGCGCGAGCAGAGTGTCGATATCGGTCGGACCGGCGACGGGGCGGCCGAGGCCGCTCAAATCGGCCCGCCCGAACGCGCGGCGCTCGTCCGCGGAGCCCGTTTCGTCGCGGGCGCGATCGGGCACCCGCGGGGCCCGCTCGAGGTGGTCCAAAAAGGTGCGCAGGTCGATCCGCGTGCGCCGGGCGCAGAACGCGCGGTCCACGAGACCGCAATCCCGGGCCTCGCGGCCGGACAGCGTGCGGCCCGACTCGACAAACGCGGTGGCGCGCCGACCGATCCGTTTCCGCAGCCGCGTGCCGCCCCCGAAGCAGGTGAAGCGGTCCGGGAACCCCAGGAGCGTGCGCGGTGTCGCCACGCACAAGCGGTGATCGCACGCGAGCGCGAGTTCGAGGCCGGCGCCGAGACACGGCCCCTCAATGAACGCGATCGTGGTGAACGGGAGCGATGCGAGCCGGGCGAAGCTGCGCTGCCCGCGCGCGGCGAGCGCGGCGCGGTCCGCGATCTCTGCGACGGACGGGTGCAACCCGGCGCTGAAGCCGTCCGGCTTGGCGGACCGCACCACGAGTGTATTGAGGAACGGATTCGTTTCGATCGCCGCGAGAGCGACATCGAGTTCGTTGAGGCGCGCCCCGTTCCAGGCGTTCACCGGTGAACCGGGAAACGCGAGCCAGAGCGACGCGACGCCGTACTCGGCCGTGACGCGCAGGTGTGCGGACTCGAACAGCATGTCGAAATGTTCGCGAGTCGCGGGCACGAAATCAACCCGAACTGGCGAACGCCTACGGCGCCACGCTCGGTTCGCCGACGCCCCTTAGCAAATCCCGGACCGGCCACACCTTCACGCACCCGTCGCCGCCGGAGCTGAACAGCCGCGAACCGTCGGCGGACACCGCCAGACCGTGAACAATACCGAGGTGCCATTCGAACACGGCACGAAGCTCGAGCGTGTCCGCCGCGAACGCGCACACCTTCCCAAGAAAAGTGCCGGCGTACACCCACGCGCCCCCCGGGTCAACCGCCAACGAGGTGATCAGCTCCCCGAACGCATCCCCCTGCGACCGGCCCTCAACGAGCGACCGACCGGTGGTCGCGTCGAGCGCGACGAGCCACTGGCCGGTCGCCGCGATGAGTCGTTTGTTGTCGTGGGAGAAGGCCAGGCCGAAATGCCGGATCGGCCGGTCCCACAGCGGCGCCATCGCGTCACGATCGAACACCGTGACCGTTGCGCCGCCCGTGGCGAACCGCGTCCCGTCGGGCGAAACCGCGAACCGGCCGACCATTGGCGTCACCCCCGCGGCACGAACGGTTTCGCCCGACGGACGCGAACGGCTTCCGCCCGCCACTGTTCGCCGTGCCAGGTGAGGAGCAGAGCGGACCGAGAATCGGGGAGCGGAACGACCCGGAGCGCGGGCGGATCGTGTTCGAGTGTCGGTTCGACGCGGGCCGGCGGATCGACGTTGAGATCGAACGCCGCGAACAGCCGGGCGCCGACAACGAGCAGGTACCGACCGTCGGAACTGAACGCGACATCAAAGGGGGACACGTCGCTGAACTTCATCACGGTCCGCGTGCGGGTCGCAATGTCCCAGTAGGTGATACGGTTGTCGCCCTCCTTCGCCGCGACGCGGTCACCGGTCGGCGAACACGCCACCGCGCCGAGCGGGTCGCGGTCCCCGTACAGTACGCCGGGCCGGTTCGCACTCAGCCCGGTCGGTCCGATCTCTTGCTTACGATCGAAGCACGGGCCGCACGTTTCGCCCATCCACCCGAGCGACTCGGGCGTGCCCACCGCCCCGCACCCGCACCCGCACACGATCCGGGACTCCGCGCCGCTGGTGCGCCGGCACACGTACTCGGGGTACGCGTGCCAGAGCGGCGGGCGCGTGTCGAGGTCCGCGCTCTGGAGCAGCCGTTTGGCGTCGTCGTGCTCCACGCGGCGGCCGCGGAGGACGACGTGCTTGCGCCCGACCGCGTCGGTCCACCACGCGGCGAGCACCTGCGTCGCGGGCACGCCGCCCCGGCCGCCGCGGAACATCGTATAGCCCTCCGGCTTCGCGGCGGCCCCGCGGGCGAACTTCCGCCACTTCGCCGGGTCGTCCGCCAGGAGCCGCGAGCGGCACCGCTTGTTCGCGCCGGCCACGGTTTCCGCGAGGGCCGCGACGATCTGCTCCGCATCCGGATCGATGAGCTTGACTTCGTGCTTGAGCATGGTGCGCCTTGTGGGAGGGACAACGCGCCGGGCCTTGTCCCACCCTACAAAGCTATCACGGTTCTTCGTCCGCACCAGACGAGCGCGCGGCCGGCTGAGCGGGAACGTCCTTACGCGTGCGCCCCACCGGTGTGGACGGGAGCGCGGCGGCACTCACCTCGGGCGACGCGACCGGAGCCGCGGGCGTGGCGGCCGGCGGGGCCGGGCGGCCTTTCGGAGCGGCGTCCTTGGCGGACGGGCCGGTGGCACTCGGCGACGGGTTCGGTGCGGGCGGCGCGTTGGCGAACAACACGGCCGCGACGAGTACGCCGAGCACGCCGGCCAGCATGCCGAGCTTCGCGTCGTTCTTCATGAATTCACCATTCGGTAGACGGGGCACTGTCAACTATCCGCGACAATTCCGGAGGCGGACGAATCGCTTGAACCCATTTCTGGAAAACGCACCATCGGCCGGTGCGGCGCCCCGCGCATCAGGCGCCCCCCGCGCCGCCGCTACAAGTTCTCAAACGCTAGCGGCGGTGCCGGCGTGTAGGCCGCTCGGGCGGCGGCAAGCGTCATCTCCAAGTCCGTCTTGACACCGCGGGGCGCGTGTGCCCACGATTCACGCGAAACTGTCGGTACTGGGGGCAGAACGGATGCGCATCTGCATTTATGAGGACCGGCACGCGGCCGATCTGTACCCGCTCACGCTCACCCGCCCGGCGTCCGACCTCCTGTGCGGGCTCTCCACGCTCGGCGAGAAACAGGTCCGGTACTTCGCACCCGAGGTGACCGGTTACCTGTGCCGGCCGGCTCTGGTCGAATGGCTGCGGACCCGCGAACCCGGCACGCCGGTCAACGACCCGAGCTGGCTGCGCGGGGCTCCTACGGCTCTCGTCAACGCGCGATGGCTCCCGCCACACGCACCGAAGAACGAAACGCGGGACCGGTTCGCGGACGGGCCGTTCGTCGGAACGACGGGCGGGGCGACGGCGTTCGTCGTCCTCGATTCGCGCCGGCTCCAGTCGCTCGCGCCGGCCACCGTGGACGACTGTCTCGCCGACTGGGCCCAAACGCTCCCGCGGCGCGAGGTCGGCGGCACCGTCGTCGAGCGGGCGTGGGAACTGGTCGACCGCAACGCGGCGGAACTGGAACACGACTTCGCCGCCACCTGCGACCCGACCGCGGCCGGTTACCACCCGGCCGGGCTGGCGCTCGTCGGCCCCGCCGACCGGTTGTTCGTTCACCCGTCGGCGCGCGTCGAGCCCCACGTCGTTGTCGATACGACGCGGGGCCCGGTGGTCGTCGGCGCGGGGGCGGTGGTCACGGCGTTCACGCGCCTCGAGGGCCCGTGCGGCGTCGGGGCGCACACGCATTTGATGTCCGCACGGGTCCGCGGCGGCACGACCATCGGCCCGCACTGCCGCATCGGCGGCGAGGTGGAGTGCAGCGTCGTTTTGGGGTACTCGAACAAGTACCACGACGGCTTTTTGGGCCACAGCTATGTCGGCGAGTGGGTGAACCTGGCGGCCGGGACCGGGACCGGCGATCTGCGGTGCGACTACCGGCCGGTCAGCGTACCGCTCAACGGGTCCGAGGTCGCGACCGGGATGACGAAGGTGGGCAGCCTCATCGGCGACCACGCCAAGACGGGGCTCGGCGTGCTGCTCAACTGCGGGACCGCGCTGGGGGCCTTCGCACAGGTCATCCCGACCGGCACGTTCGCGCCGCGGGCGGTCCCCTCGTTCCACCGAGCCGGCCCAGACGGGTTAAAGGCACTCGATGTGGGGCGGCTATTGGAAACCGCCGGTGTGGTGATGCGCCGCCGCGGGTGCGAACTCTCCCCCGCGCGGGAAGCCGTCTACCGCGCCGGCGCCCGCGCGACCGTGCCCGCACCCACACCCGCGCCTGTTCAGGAACAACCCGCGGTGACGCTCCCGTTGCGGCGATCGGCGTGATCAAATTGTCAAGTCGCCAGTCATAAAGTCGAAGACCTTGATTGAGCGGTCTTCGACTTTATGACTGGCGACTTGACGACTTACGACTTACGACCCTACTTCCTTTCCGCGAGCTTCCCGGTGGTGCCGGCGACGCTGGCACGCGTGGCGCGGATGCGGTCGAGCAGATTCTGTTTCGCGATCGAGGCCGGGTCCTGCGGTGCACTACTGGCCGCGACAGTCGGGGTCGGGGCGTCGACCTTCAGTTTCGCCTCGGCCGACTCTTTCTTGTCCGTGCCCGCCGACAGCCGGTCCTCGGCGTCCACGTAGCCCGTTTCGCCGTACATGACCTTCAACTCGCCGAGCTTCACCACGCGCTCGAGCCGGAAGTAGGAAATTTCCTCGTACGGGACGAAGAACGCGCGCCCCTCGTCGGTAGTGCCGCCCTCGCGCCCGCGGAACGCGATGTACAGCGGTTCGAACCGGGCCACCTGGTCCACCGACAGCACCGCTTGGTTCCGGAGGATGAAGTTGATCTGCGGGTGGAACTCTTCCGGTATTCGCTTGAACAGCTCAACACACTCTTCCCGACGCATCACGTTCCTCCGGTTGGGCGAACGGCCGGCGCACCGGCCGGTGGCACGCGGGTGCCGCCCGTTACTGTTGCTCTGACCCGTCATCGAACCGTGAGGACCGGCTCCGCCGTAGCGAACGCGCCGCACATCAATTCAGGAGCGTACAAGAACGAGCGCCTCGGGGGGGCGCGTCAGGCGGCGGAACAGCCACACCTGGGCCACCGCCGCAATGACCCCGCCCGCCGCACACACCACGCGCCAATTCATCCCGCCGACGAGGGCTTCCAGCAGCGACGGCCCCGATCGGGGGGCCTCCGGACCACCGAGGTCCGCCGCGGCCCGGGCCGCGGCGCGGGCCGAGGCCATGTCCTCGAACACGCTCAGTACGAGGGCCAGCACCGCCGTGGCGACCAGCGCGCTGATCAGGAGCGCGAGCGGGCTGCGGGCGGCGGCCCAGGCGTCGCGCTTGTACGGCCGGAGCTGGAAATCTTTGCCGAGCCGCCGCCAGAGCTTCGTGTAACACGCGTCGGCGGTCTCCGCGTGCGTGAACGCCAGCGTGAGCTGGCTCGTGCCCGCCCGCCCCGTGGCGTAGTCGATCACGAGCGCGTTGGTCAACAGGTTGTGCTTCAAGCGGCGGACGGAGGAGAGGTCGATGACGACGGCGAGCGCGCCGAGCAGGTCGTCCAGGTCGCCCCCGGCCGCGACGGCCGCAGTCATTTCTGGTTTGGGCGCGCCGGCCAGCGGTGCGGCATAAATCCGGTCGGGCGTGAGTACGACCAGGGAGTGCGACCGGACCTCCGGATGCGCCCAGGTCCGACGGGTGCCGCCGGACAGTGCGGTCGTGAACGGGCTCGGTTCCGCGACGGGCATCAGGGCAGGTCCGTGAACGGATAACGGAGCGGGCACGCTCCACCCTCTACCGGTAGCACGGGGACGGGGACGGGTCAAATTTGAGGCCGGGCCTTCTGCCCCGCTTACCCAGTTTCTATTCCTGCAACTCGGGAAACACGGCCGGGGACAGGTTCGCGGCGGTAAGGTGATCGTGCAGCCGCTTCTTGGCCTGGAACTTGAGGTTGGCGATGTCCTGTTCGGAGCGCTTCAGGTGCGCGGCGACCTCGGCGTTGCCCCACCCCTTCACGTACAGGAGCTCGAGGGCCATCACCTTCGCCCACTCGCCCTTCGCTTGCAGGTCGCGCACCAGCGCGGCGAGCGCCTGGCCCAGGGCCGTCTCCTCGCGCTCCCGCTGTTCGGCGCTGCGGGCCAGGCTGGACGCGACCCGCTGCCGGTCGTCGGCCGACTGCACCATCATTTCGTCGTCGGCGTCGGTGCCGGTCTGGTACCGGAGCCGGCCCATCTTCCGCAACTGGTCGGTCACCTTGTGCGCGGCGATGGTGAACAGCCACGTCTGAAGGTCGCGCTTGTCGTCGTAGTTCGCGAGACTGTTGTTGAAGCCAATGAACGTCTCTTGAACCACGTCCTCGACGGAGGAGTGGTCCTTCAGCCGCCGGCGGACGTAGGCGGTGAGGCGCCCGCGGTACCGCTTGTCCAGTTCCGCCCACGCCGCCTGATCGTTCTTCCGCACACGGGTGATCAGCAGGCGGTCGGATTCGGTGGTCATGACCTTCCCGCATGTGACGGTTCGAGTTGCCGCTCCCAACCGACCGAAGTTCCCGCCCCGTCCGCGAAGTGTCTTGCCGGTCGCGGCGGGAAAGGGGGGCTCAAAACCGATGGCACTCCGATTCTTTCTCCCCATCCCTCTTAATACATGCCCCTGCCGACGATGTCCCAGGAAGATGCGATCGCGCCAGCGGGCTCGCGTATGCGGGGAAGGGAGAGGGGCGTTAGATAAAAGCCCGGGGCCAACCACGAGCCGGTCCGACAGGTCCAATCGGAAAGGCCCGCGCGGCTCGGCCGGCATCCGGGTTCCCATCGCGCCTGCGAACGAGCCCGGGCGCCCTCACGCCGCCGCTCCGTCGCAGAGCCGCAGCCGGGCCAGGAGCTGGTCGGGGTCGGGGCAGCCGACCCGGTTCCGGCTCTTCCACTCGCCCTGCCGGTCCTGGAGCCAATCGGCGAAGACGGACGGCAGGCACCGCCCCTCCACCAGTGAACGGGCGAGGGCGTGCGCGTCGGAGTCGACCAGGCGGAACGAACACACGCAATTGTCGCGCGACTCACGTTTGCCGCTCCCGTCAAATTGTCGAACCCATTTCTTGACCTTGATCAGCCCGAGCGGGTACGCGTCGGTCACTTCGAGCCGCCACGAGTTCGCCTCAAAGACGACGAAGTACAACCCCCTGAGGCGTCGGATCGGGTGCTTTGGCATCGGCGCTCACTGGGACGAGCCGGGAAGAAGGGGCCGTTATTCCCTTCTCTTCTCCCAAATGCCAGATCACATTAACTCAAGCGATTGTGCGTTGCTAGCGGAAGCCGGCGGCGCAGCGCGTGCGTCGGACCGGACGGGGCACCGCTCCGGAGCGGGTGCGGCCCGGGCGCCACCGGCCGCACGCGAGCGGGCCGCGCCGAGTAGCCCTGCGAACCGCCCTTCAACCGTTGAGGAACTCGGCCGTTGCCGTGGCGGTGGCGCCGGGGTGCGTGTACTGCGGGTAGTGGCCGCACGCCGCGAACTCCACCCGGCGCACGTCGGGCAGGTGGTTCATCAGGACCGCCTCGCGCCCCCATGGAACGATGGGGTCGCGGTCGCCGCCGATGAGCAGAACCGGCGTGCGGATCTCGGGCAAGAGCGGGCGCAAGTCGAGCGCGTCCAGCGCG
>BFBZ01001082.1_pt1 | contig 19666 bp, 23 predicted proteins | sample 1888401 | NCBI WGS metagenome assembly BFBZ01 (sample SAMD00112614, study PRJDB3348) | symbiont metagenome | host: Chara braunii | reverse complement strand
ATAATTCCGAGTTATGTTTCGTTGAAATGACACACATGCTATCGCCTGGAGGGCAAAAGACAATACCTCAACCTATAATTTTAGAAGATGGAGACGGTCGGCGGCATTCTTGCAGGCAATGTGCGCTCCGAATCTAGCCGTCTCTGGCTTCCAATCGGCACCATGTGGCGAACGATCGACTACCCCATATCCGCCAATGGATGGCGACGAGCACTATTTTGCAAAAACGGAGCGCCGCCGCCGCGACTCGCCTGGGCAGAACACCACATCAATCGGTGTTTAGGACTGACGGCATACCGCTAGGTGAGCCCGAATCCCCACGCAGCATGGCCGCTCAGCACACACGCCTCACCTGTTCCACGAAGCGAACCGCTCGGCGAAGAGAGGCAAATTATGTTATCGCCCACTTCCCTGACTGACGTGAGATCTATTTATCGCAGGGACATTCTCGCGCGGCGCCCAGAATTGGTCTGCTGAATGTAAAAACCCGGCGCCTATACGATGGTCTCCCGCTCTCGTAAGCTTAAAGTTTGCTGGCTTACAGACGGCGAGTTATCATGGGCAACAGTGCAGAAGCGGAGCGAGGGCAGAAAAGGCACCCGCAGGAGGGTCAGCATAGCGGCCGCCGCGTGAGCGGAGGGACCCGGGACCGAGTGCAGTCGCGAGACCGGTTAACAAGGCACCCGCGTGAAGGCAGCATAGCGGCGCCGCAGCGAAGCGGAGGCGGCCTTCGCGCGAGTGCCTCCGGCGAGCGACACAATAACCGGGTTTTAAGAGGGTAAAGCCTCTTTCTTCTCAATTGCCTTGAAGCCCATTCCCCTCTGCTCGCGGCGAGAGTCGGAACCCACCCGGTCCAAACGTCTTGAATCCGGACCGATTCAACCCTGGAGTTCCGCGTAAATGGCCCCCCGCGCCAACTGGAAAGGCTTCCTGCGTCTGTCGCTCGTCACGTGCCCGGTAGCCCTCTACCCGGCCACGTCCGAGTCCGAGAAGATCTCGTTCAACCAGCTGAACAGGCAGACCGGCCACCGTATCAGGTACGTGAAGGTCGACGCCGACACGGGTGAGGAGGTCTCGAACGAGGACATCGTCAAGGGCTATGAGCTCGAGAAGGGCCAACACGTCGAGGTCTCGAAGGAGGAGCTCGAGGAGATCGCGCTCGAGTCCACGCGCACGATCGAGATCGACGAGTTCGTGGACAAGGCCGATATCGACCCGCGCTATCTGATCCGCCCATACTACCTGCGTCCCGATGGCAAGGTCGGCCACGATGCCTTCGCCGTGATCCGCGAGACCATCCGGGAGATGAACAAGGTCGCGATCGGCCGGATCGTTCTCACCAACCGCGAGCACATCATCGCGCTCGAACCGATGGACAAGGGCCTCGTCGGCACGCTGCTACGCTACCCCTAAGAAGTGCGGTCAGAGCAAGAATACTTCGAAGAGATCCAGGACGTGAAGATCACCAAGGACATGCTGGATCTCGCGCGGCACATCGTCGAGCAGAAGGCCGGCACCTTCGCACCGGAGAAGTTCGAGGACCACTACGAGACCGCGCTGGTCGACCTGATCAACCAGAAACGTGCGGGCAAGACGATCCGCCCCAAGGATCGGCCGAAGGGCGAAAATGTCGTCGATCTGATGGAGGCGCTGCGGCGGTCGGTCGGGCAGAAGGCACCGCCGACGGAGGCGGCTGCCAAGCCAGCGAAGAAGCCGAAGAAAGCTGCCGCCGGGCAGAAAGAAATGCTGATGCCGATCGCGGGAAAGAAGACCGCCGGTAAGGAGCCGTCGGCGAAGAAGCAGGCATCCGGCCGGCAGCGGAAGTCGGCTTGAAGTATCGCGTAACTCCGGACGGACGCTACTTCGTCGTCCGCGGCCGCCTCTGGCGCATGACCGATCCTGCCATCAGCGAGGACAAAAGAGCTCAGCTGACCACGCAGCTCATGTCGGCCAGGCGCGCGGTTCGGGCCGCCAAAGCGGCGAAAGATCCAGATGCCGAAGCCGCAGCCCACCGCGCCGTGGATCAGGCCAAGAGAGCGCTGGGCGAGCGGGGACCGGTCTGGTGGAGCGACGGCTCGCCCGATCTGAACCGCCACATGGCACGGAACACGCCCTACGCCGCGTGGTATGCTGCAGTCTCACAGTCGCCCAGGTAAGCTCCGGTGCCACGTAAGCTGAAGACCTATCAGACCTCACTTGGTTTCTACGATCTCGCGATCGCGGCGCCCTCCATGAAGGCCGCGCTGAAGGCATGGGGCGCCGGCAGCAATCTCTTCCACCAGGGAGCCGCCACGGAGACCGAAGATCCGGACGTCGTTGCCGCCACCATGGCGAAGCCGGGCGTGGTGCTGAAGCGTCCGGCCGGGTCGACGGGACGATTTGCCGAGCAGTCTGAATTGCCCGATTTGGATGATGAGGAAAGTACTCCGAAAAAGAAGGCCAACCGTCCAGAGGCAAAGCGGCGAGCAGCCCCGAACGCTAGCGTTGAAGATTCGCGTAAGGCCACCGCGCAGTTCGAGCGCGAACAGCGGCGTCGAGACGCCCTGCGGGGCAAAGAGGAGGCTATCAGGGAAAAGGAACGGGCACAGCGCGAAAAGCTGATCGCGAAGGCCCAAGCGGCGCTGGATGGCGCGCAGCGGGAGCACGGCGAGCGATCTGAGAATCTTCAAGCTGACCGGCGCGATCTCGAGAAGCGGATCGAAGCCGAGGACCGACGCTGGGAGGCCGAGCAGGAGAAGCTCAGAGACGCACTACGTCGCGCCCGTGAATAGCACTCGCCCCGCCGATGTTACTCGGGCGGACACTCCGGGCAGGTATCGCCGATCGAATCCAGCACGTGGCGAACTTCCGCGACCGCATCTTCGCGAGAGACGCCGGTCGGGGGATCCTGCGTCGCGATCTCAAAGGCTCGCTCTCGCGCTTGGGGTCAGCACTCTCTTTCGCCCAGCCATGCTCTTCGCATTCCTGGATTGCTCCCGCCTCCTGCAGCACGGAGATGGCCCAGCCGCGCAGGCTGCGGATTGCCGCCCGTCGTTCCTTCGTCATCAGCATCGAAGTCGCTCCTGCCGAACGAATCTTCCACCCACCCGCTCGTTCCGAGCAGTTGCCGCGCAGCAGGGATTCGCAATCGTCGGGGCTCTGGCGTCTTCACCAGTTTGGCAAGGCCGGGCCGACCGCTAGCCCGGCGGCGCGGGGTCCTCTTTTGGCCCCGTCGCCACGATCTGCAGCGCGCCGTCCGGCAGCGGCCTCTGCAGCGCTTTCGCCTAGTACCAAGGGGCGCGCAGCCAAGCGTCATACTCCTCGGGAGTCGTCAAGATCACCGGCATCGCCTTAGGGTGGACGCGGCCGACCTCAGCGTTCGGCTCGCACGTCAGGAAGCCATAGACGTCGATCGTGACCTCACCCTCCCTCGCCTTGCGGACGGACGTCCAGTTGGTCCAGAGCCCGGCGAACGCCAGCAGCGGCCTGCTCTCGTCGGGAGCGAACCAGACCGGCACCTTCTTGCCATCGATGGTGTCGTACTCCGAGAAACTGGTGAACGGCACCAGGCACCGATTTTCCGGGCCGAGCCAACGCTTCCAGTGCGCGCTGGTCACGTTGCGGATGTTGGTCGTGCCCCCGTCCGGCTCGAGCCGCAGCAGTTCCTTGAAGTCCACCGCCTTGCCCTTCGCCTGCAGCTTCTCGGCCCGCTTCTTGGTGGCGTCCATGAGCGCCTTGGATGACGACGGCATGCCCCAGCGAGCCATCGCAAGCTCCAGGCCAGCGGCTGAATTGCGGACAATGGGAGCTGGATAATCCGGGAAGATGCCGGGCATGGAAGGCAAATTGCCCGTGAGGTCGTTCCCAGGCTGAACGCCAAAGAGCCGGCGGATCGCGTCCACGTTCTTCGTCATCGAGTAGAGATTGCACATCGTCAGGTCTCCGGAGCGGCCTGGCGCGGGCGCTGCGCCAACTGTAGCAGCGTCGCCGATGGCCGGCGATTGGCCTTGGCGCACCTGCTGCACCTGAGCCGGCCTGCAAGATCGTGGATGAACGTAGTCGACGGGCGGCGTAACGTGGCGAGGTCCACCTCACGCCGCGCCTTGCAGCGCGAGCACGCGATTTCCAGCCACGGATAGCCGCCGTTGATGGCTTGCTCGATCGTCGGAGACGGATCGACCGGACCGCCGTTCGCCCACATTCGCTCATTCCAGGACTCGCAAAGGAGCCGATCGGCCTGCCGGATCAGGGCCTCGCCCTGGGCCCGCGCGTCGTCAGCCTGCTCAGCGAGAATCGTCGTCATCGCCCTCGCCCGACCGAGCTCCTTGGCGAGCGCTTTCCGATCTCCTCCGGAGAGCGGCGTAAGATAGTGCTTAGGCACCATACAGCAGTCAGTCGAACGACGGCCAGCAGCCGTCCTCTTCGTACCGACCGGTCCGCTGCGTGCAAGTGTCATCCAGCACGCGCTGGCCGACGTCTCCCCACGGGCTTCCCAGCCATAAAGACGGACGGCATCGGCCCTTTGGATCTCGGCTGTGCGCCCGCAGCGCCGACACTCGACCCGCAGCACGTGGTCGGCGATCTGACCCAGCCATAGCAGGCGCACGGAGCCGCTGGGCGACGAATGCCTTTCGGCGGCTCCCGCTACTTCCAGGAGCGCCTGCCAGTATTCTTCGGGCAGAGCGTCGTTCGGAGCCAGTCCACGAACCGGCACGGCATGCCTGCCGACGTTACGAGCCATTTGCTCCATCTGCTTCCGGATCGGCATGCGCCAGCTGGCGGGACGGTCGCTCATAGTCGCAATGAGAAAATGAATGCGCTCGATGGTGCTCGGATGCCCTCCCCGATGGCGGGCCAGTCGGCGCTGTTTCGGTCTTGTTTCGGCTGGTTATGCGAGCCGATCAATGAACTCATGGCCGCGCATCCGACCTTGACCGAACATAAGCCAACCAACTTCTTCGAATGCTTGCAGTTCATCAGTGCGCTTTGCAGGGCCGCAAGCTGGCTACCGGATGGAGAGGAAGAAAGGGAAGTAAAACGCAGAGCTAGCACCATTGATGCGCTGGCGTTCGAGCTGCTTTCCGAAGGCAAGCTTCAGGCGATGGAGGACGCGACCGAAGCACGGGACGAGGAAAGCATCCAGTACACCTGGAGCGAATCGTTCAAACCCGATCCCGACATCAACTTAGACGATACGGTTGGGATGATCCGCGCGACGCGGTCCCAGATCATCTCTCGCGCGTCGATCCTAAATGATCCCGAGCGACCGCCCGGCCATTCGATGGCCTGGGACGAGTGGGAGAAATATACACGGCGATCCCTGGCTTACTTCGAGAGGCGACTTAGCGCGCTCACCGAGGCATTGGACCGAGCCTTTCCGGCTGCCCCGAATGCTTGAAAGGATCGTTTTGCGAGGTGCGAGGGAAGGCGGGCGGCGAGCTAATCATCGAAATCATCATCGTCCGGCGCCATGCCGTCTCGCCACGAACTCACATCGACCGCGTACTCGGTCTCGCTGAAGGCTATGTTGAGCGGATCGTCTAGCGAGACTTGGATATCGCAATGAAAAGGAAATGATAAATCGGCTTCGGCTCCATCGCCCCGCCGCATGTCCGAATTCGATCCCCATTGCAGACCGACCGCAATCGTCCCCGTCGCGCGGTACGTAATGAAGTGCGCGCCGATCGAACATACCGATGTCGCGCCCACATAGACTTCTTCGACGGAGTGATGGGTCGCCAGCTCATCTACTTCCAGGATCGTGTCGGTCATCAGCGCATTCACGGTCGTATCGTCTAATTCGTCTTGGATGGCATCCAGAATCGTCTTGCGACATTCGTGATAGGTATCGAGGAAGTTTCCCAGCGCCTCGATCGCGCCTGAGGCTGCGGCGTCCTGCTCGTCACGCCCCTCAATGATCGTGTCTTCGCGGCCGTGAACGTGCTTGCTCAGATTATCGACGGCCTTGATGAGCTTTTTTCGGATCGGCGCGATATCGATTTGAAGCGTGTCCCTAACGAAGGCGTCGGTCAAACCGCCTTGAATCGCAAACACGATCCGTTGGCCCCGGGTCGGCACATTTCCTTCACGCTCGGACACGAACCATTGTGATTGAACGACTTCTTCGACCGGCGCAAGCGTTACCAACATGTGCTCGAACAGGATGCGCATGGCCGTGCTGAAGAAATTGAGGCGCAGCGGATTGCCGAAGTCGCCAAGCGCGTGCTGCGCACCGGTAATAGTGGTTCGCGAGAAATCATCGAGTGCTTTCGGCTTAAACGCCGCCAGTTGATCATTCAGCCAAGGCAGTGCCATAGAACGTATCCGCTAGATTTCACCACGCCGCACCCGGCGCTCGTGCTTATAGTCGAAACAGCGGGACATGCGGCTCACGAACTTTCCTTTGTGGAAACGCCACTTCGGCTCGTCGTCCAGCACAGTCGTGAAGATGTCACCGGCCATGCTGACGCCAAGGCCATAGAACATCCGCACCAGCACGAGATCGTAAACCTGGAAAGCAAGGCTATTGAAGCGATTTATCGTGGCGACACTTTCCATGCCAGGATCTTCACCCTTGTCCGTGCGGATCATCGCATGCTGGAACTGCGGAACAGCGGCATGCACATAGAGCGAGAGATCGCCATAGAGCGACAGGATGGCTGCGTTGGCTTCCTGGGGCTGCTCGAACTCGTCGAAATAGCGCAATTCTCCGACATAGTCTTCGAAGCGCTTGCCCCGATCGGCAAGGCCGGCGAGCCGCGCCTCGAATGTCTTTGCATCGGTATGAAAATCGCGGGAAGAGAGTTTGACAGCGGCTTCCAGCAGGAACCGCAACTCCCGCCGCGCGGCGTTCTGCAGGCCTTCCTTGGCGCTCATCGTCACCGCCAAGACCGACTCGCTAAGGTGCGGGGCGAAGCGGAACATGAGGTAATCCTCGGCGGCGCCATAACGCGTGCCCTGTAAGCGGAGGTAGGACTGGGCCGTCAGCAAATCCGCCGTGATACCCTCAAGGTAACGCAACCCATCCTGGAACGGCCGGTTATTCAGCGTCTCCTTCTCGTATTCCTCGCGCTTGATCCGCATCGAACGGAAAATCTCCTCTAATGGATTTTCCGTGTCATCGGGGCGGTGAGAGTCATCGTCAGTCGACATCGCTCATCTCAAAAGAATTGCTGTGGATCATGGAAGGCGGATGACAAGTCCTCCCTCTGTTGCATGATTGCGTCGATGACCGCGGGCATCGCGCATGAGGTTTGCATCACGGGCCCGGTCGAAACGATACATCTTGTTGCCGTGAAATAGGTTGTTGCGAACCCGCCAGACGGCGCTCAGCAATTGCCTCGTCGTTGTGAGCGCAGGATCTTGATTGCCGAATTGCGGCTGCGCGTCATCCTGCACGTAGAGATCCTTGGGCGGACGCGCCACGAGCACGGGCGCGATGGCGGTATCCCGGATGGTTACGAAAAAGTCGGCGGGCAAGTCCGCTGCCAACCGCTCGCGAGACGCGAGCGCGACCGTCCCTTGCTCGGTGCTTTGAAGGTAGCCGCATTGCTTCATGGCGAACTCAAAGCGGGCAAGCGTCGCAAAGAACCGCAAGGTTTCGTCGGCCGGCAGGCCATTGAGAAGTTCATCGGTGCTGAGCATGGGGCAGCGTCTAAGGATAGGCTAAGGTGATGAGGAGCCCGATCAGAATGCTCCCATACCGACATTTGCGCGGCGATTCTGCAATATCTTCGATTCAGTTGCGAAGCCAAGGTCTGGGACTACAGTGGATCTGTAAACGGCGGCCTGCGGCGCTCTTCTGTCATCATCATCGCCAGACGATGGCGCTCCTCTGCAAACTCCGTGTGCACCATCTTCTTGGAAACGGAGTCGATTGCCAGAAATTTGAGTTTGGCCATATCGGCTTGCGACCGGAAGTAACGGCCAGGCTCTTCACTTACCACGACGACGGCAGCGTAAAGATCAAACAGTCGGACGGCGACGACAATTTGGCCCGGCAGGACCGAACTATATGCAATGTGATGCGCCTCATGAGGCGTCCAATAATTCGAAAAGATCGCGCAATTATTGGCTTCAAAAACGTTTCCCTCGTATGGCTTGGTGGAATCGAGATCAACGCTCATCACGGCATTCCGCAACTTGAGCCCTAAGGGATCATCTAGATAGGCATCACCCAGCCAGAGAAACGCCAATTCATAGATGATCTTGAGCAGCGCATGTTGAACGTAGGCGAAGCTGACCTGGAGATCTTTCTTGATGATTGGCGCTTGAACGATCCGCTCGGTGAAATTCTTGGATTCCGCTTTAAGTTCTTCATCGGACAACGGCCGCAACTTGTGGCGCAGCCGCTCGCGGCGGATGATTTTGGGAATCTGGTCCTTATCGCGTGGGTCCAACGTTATCTGACGGACCTTTTGGCCGTCCGGCCGCTCGACATTTTCTGCATGGTGAAGCTGTCTGGAGGTGAGTTTTCCCGTAGTCTCGTCGAATGTTGTCTGAATGCGCCCTGCCGCCTCTCCGACGAGCGTAGCATCGCCGAGAAATATCTCGTACCATTTGGGTACGACCCCTGAATTGCCGGCCAACCCGAGTTTCGCTCGCCGAGCACGAACGGGTAGAAAATCGCACAGCGCAGCATCAACGCGCGTCCCAAGTTCGGAATTGCACTGATCACACACCCGGTCAATCGTAAGGGATCCACCAATCGCTCGAGGAAAGACGTGTTCTTGACTCGGCGGCCGCTCTTCCAGGCAAAAAATGCAACGCATGACTTACCCTCGATACGCGGTGATTGACCATTGTCTAGGTTGTTCGCCTGCTCGCGTACCTAGAGAACTATTTGCCAAAACGATTCTCGAAGGGCGGAGGATCGTTGGGGAGCAAAAGAAGCGAAATTGCAAAATCATATTGCTCCGAGAGCACGGTCATTTCGAGCACAGGCTCTGGAAACCAAATGCCGCCGTCGTGCTGCCGCGTCGTTTGGCGCTCTGCCGTGAACCCCTGTGCGGCCAAGGAAGCAACCGGAATGGCAACTGGGCCAAGGGAGGTACGGAAAAACGCTCCCGTTCTGAGTGCCTTTGCACTTGAGCGAGCCCAAAGAATAAAGCCGTCTCTCGATACAACGAGAACGGCGCGCTTTTCGGTGTAGGAAAGCCACCGAAGCGCCGCCGCGATCAGTGACACCCGATAGCGGTCGGAGCAGTCCGAAAGAACGTCTAGATCAATTGCGGAATCAGGAGAGACGAGACGACGAAAATCATCGAGCGGCATGAGCAAATTTGCCGCAAAGACATTGGCTTGGTGTTCGACCTGGCCATACTCAGAACCCCACTGAACGAAATCCTGCTCGCCGCATCGGATACCGTCGGGATAAGCTAGGCGATGTAGAAGGTAGTGGCCAAATTCATGCGCGAGGGTAAAATTGATACGGCCCGTGGATCGTATTTGGTTGTTATAAAAGATACCCCAACCTTTCTTACCTGCCGGCGCCTTATACAAGGCACCATCAAACCCCGGCAGACTATCCCCGACTATCCGCGAAATGGGATCGTGTGGAAATTTTTGGGCGCTATATTCTTGAGCGACGGCGGTGACGTTAATTGGAAAGTGTTCTGCCCCCAAGACAGCATTCAAAACGTGGGTGACCTCGAAGGCCCAACGCTCGGGAGAGAACGGCGAGGTCATGAGTCATCGCCCCAAAGCTTCACCATCTTCCGTATCTTTGCCTTGGTCGCATCATCCATTTGTCGATACTGGCGATAGAACTTGGCGTCTGCCGCATCTTCGGTGGAGAGAGCCTCACCTTCATCCAGAAGATATTCTATCGTAGTATCAAGCTGATGCGCTATTTTCGCGAGCTTGTCCGCCGATGGGCGAGGCGGGTTCTTGTTTTCCAACTCCCAAATGTAACTCTTACTCGACTCTGAAAGCTCGGCGAGCTTGTCGAGGCTGAAGCCCTTCTCTTTTCGAAGGCGGCGGATTTTGTCTCCGAGTGCTGTGGACATCTGTGTCTCTCCTTTATGAGTAACGATTGGAGTGACTGTCAGGCATTATCTGCCCGCCGAGATACCAGCTTCTTACGAATGAGACGAAACAGTTCAGCTTGATATTGAGCATCGTGCAAGGCGTCGTGATCCGATTTAGACTTGGGGTTTAGCTTCTTATCAATTGCACTAGAACGCGTATCCCGCCATGTGCAGCCAGTGGCGCCCATATAATAAGCCTTGATGTCGAGCGCGGTAAATCCGAAAGGATTTCTTCCCAGAAATTTGTGGAAATAGTAGTTTACGAAGGACCAATCGAACGGGGCGTTGAAGCCTACGAACACCGCCGTGTCCTCCTCCCGCACAAAGCTTTCTATCCACACCGCAAACTTTGCCATCGCCTCCGTTGGAGGAATCCCCGTATTAGCTAGTTCCTCCAGCGAGAAGCCGCCGACTTCCAAAGCCTTCGGGTCGGCATTTCTGTTGATCGGTTGTAGTTCACAGGAAAATACACGCGTCGGCTCATCGACGTCGCAGGCTCCGATTGAGAGAAGGCTGTATTCCCCCGGTATTGGGCCGGCCGCCTCAACGTCGATCGAAATGAAGATTTCGCGTTTGGCGCTCATGAGATTAAGGGCTCTGTGGCGACAAGTGGTGGCCGACTTTGGATGGCTACCCAATGCTCTCGAAATGCTCGCCGCCGCTCCTCAACCGTGCCTGTCGTCTTCCAATGCAGGCCGGCAAAGGTGTGGATGTCGAACGGATGACTGCTTCCTTCCTTTACCGTCAACATGGTCGGAAGGCTCCGGCCAAAGGCATAGCCAAGCTCCAAAAAGCAATTGGGTCGCATTCCCGTAATATCGGCTAGCACGACCCGGCTCCTATGCAGCTTAGCAAAGATTTCCTGATCTATGCGCGCGTGCTCGTATTTTTGCTGACCATCCACGACAACCATCCGATAACCCAATTCTCCCTCAATTACCGGCTGCACGACCGTTTGGAAAAACGTCTCCACATCGGCGAAGTCCTCATGGTCCTGATTCAAAAGTCGAACGACGAACGCGGGCGGCGGTTCCAGATTTTCCAGAAGGTCTATGATGCCCTTAACCTGATCGGCCGTATCGGTACGCGCCGGGAAATTGATACGATTCATCCAGGTGTGAGCGGTTTGAGCCACAGTTCGAAAGAGGCGCGGAGCCTGGCTGCTTGACAAACCCAAGGTAAAAAGCCGGCGCGAGCCTTGATCCGCCGGGGTGATCTTGTTGCCGAGCGGTACAACCGGCTTACCCGCATCGTGATACAAGTTGGCCAGGAACAACACGCCCTCAGAACCACCAACGGTAAGGAGGATGTCGCCCCAGCGGGCCTGCGCTTCCATCCGCTTACTGTTCATATTCCAGTGGGACACGTTTTCGATCTGGATGAGATCTGAAGAACGCAATTCATCCCAAAGGCTCTGAAATTCTGCCGGGATTTGCTCTTCCGTCTTGTGGTGTTGCACGGCAACGACGAGGGGATTTGGGGCGCCGGTCGGGCGACGGGCGAGATTCTTGTGTATCGTCTCCAAGATCAGCCAATCGAAGCAGATCGGCTTGCTGTCGACTGGCCGAAGCTTATCGCCATCAACCGGCAGCACGAAGGTTACGCCCCGCGCGACAAGCTCGCGGACAACACCTTGTAGTAATTCGCGGGCCTGAGCCACGTCAGCCGTCGAAGCATGGGCCAACTCCAGTGATACGCTGCCCGCGATGTGGATACGACGTCCAAACAAAGGCGATTTAACCATCAGCGGTCCTCCAGAGTTGGCGATGGCTTCATGGCCAATACGACCGACTTAAGATGCTCGAAGGAGAGCGGGCGGTCTGGAAAGGCCAGCGCCAGCGCGCTCGGATAAAGGCGCGTGCGAATATCTGAGTACGTCCAGGACGGCTGCCCATTCTTTGCCTCGGTCGCTGCTACCAGTTCCGCGACTTGACTGTCCGGCAAACCGAGGGCTGCCAGATCGAACTTGAATAATTGTCGGCGCTCGTCGGCCGTCGGCCTCTTGAATTCCTCGACGATGGCCGCGCGTCTTTGCAAGGCGGGATCAAGGATCGAAAGCCTGTTTGTGCAAAGGAAAGTGACGACGCGGCCACCGAACCTGCGTAGATCGTCGATCCCCTGTATGAGTGTGTTGACGGCAACTTTATCTTCGTGATGGCTATGGTCTTGAGATCGTGAGGCCGCCAACGAGTCGCCCTCGTCGATAATGAGGATCGCGCGCCGCCCGCGGCCCGCAGACTGTGTCACGCGGTGAAACGCTTCCGAGAGATGAGTCCCCATCTCTCCGACCTTGCCGCTACCGCGAACGCGGTTGCTGAGCTTAAACAAGATCGAATCTTCTGCGCGCGCCTCTGCAACAATGCGGTTGGCGAGACATTCGGCGTTTGCCGTTTTTCCCGTACCCACGTCACCGTGAAAGATGGCTAGGGGATACTGTTCGGCGACTAGTTCGGACAGCAGCAACTTGCCGCCGTGGTGCTTCTTGTTCCAGGCGCCGATTTCATCGAGGCTCAGAAGAAGGCGGAGCTGGTTGTGAACGCGCTTGTATCGCTCCTCAAATCCGAGCAGCGTCTTCGCTTTGGATGTTAGCGCAGGGTCCGGAAGCGGAGTCTCGCTGTCGAAAACTTTGGGAGCGGGCTGGTTCATGAGGCAAAGTCCTTTCGCTGCATACCGAATGCGTTGCTGGCATAATCGCGGTTGCCCGCCGACTTCAGCGTCGCGTGACTGGTGTCGTCGCTTGTCGGGCTCCAATTGATCTTCAGCTTGGGGCCCATCGCCACCTTCCAGGCGGAGGTGTAGTCGTCGGTGTAGTAGAGGACGATGCGCAAGTATGGGTTGGCAACCTTGGGCCACATTACCCCGCCAGGGCGGCTCATGGTGAGGTCGCCAGAGGCAGTGTTGACGGTGTATTGCACCGCGCAGACTTCCACCGTGAAGTCGCGGAGCAAGGTGACGTCAACTTTTTCAAGGAACCCCTTTTTGGCGAGGGCTTCGACATCGTGGGCATATTCCCGCGCCTTGGCTTCGGTGATTGCGCCGGAGCTCTGGGCGATCATGACGAGATCGGCCGTAAACCTCCGCGCCACCGCCTCGACGTCGGCGTTGGTATAAGAATAGGTCTGACTGGCAGTTGCAGAGTGGGTCATGCAGGTTCCTCGATCTTGAAACGGGGTCCAAAGATTTCCTTCCACACCTCGGTGTCATCCTCTGCCGAAGCAAAGTGCGCGGCTTCCCAGGCGTTCTGCGCGGCCGCCACGATCATCTGCCGCTCGGCCTCGGTGATGCGGCTGGCGACGTTGTTCAGGCTGTAGACCGGATCGATAATCACGACAGGGTCGTTGAACGTACCGAACGGCGGCGTGTTCTCGGCGAACTGGATGCGCTCCTTCAGACCCGATTGCGCGATGTAGAGAAGGATGCCCCGGAACCGCTGCTCGATCGACCCGGTGTTGCCCTCCGTGTCGAGCAGGTGCGCGACGAGCAGCTCGATGATAAACGATTTGAGCGGTTTCAGCTCGGCGTGATTGCGCCACTTCTTCATCAAGCGGACCAGCGTGCGGAAGTCCTTGTCCTTGTTCTTCCGGTCGCGCACGAACTTGAGCTGGCAAGGCGCGCAGGTCTGGAGCTTCGAGCCGTCCTGCAAATCGAACTGCCAGCCGTAGCCGGCGCGCTGCGGGTCTTCAATGACGGGGACGATGTCCACGCTCAGGCCCGTGCCGACGAACGAGACCGTTGCGGCCTTGCGCTGGATCTCGAAGTCCTCGACATCCTTGTTGGGATAGATCTCGATCAGCAGCTTGTAGATGGTGTCGTTCAGGCCCTGGAGCGTCTCGTGGTCGATGCTGCGGCCCGAGATATAGAAGACGACATCGACGTCGACGGGGTCGGTCGAAGTCTTCCGCAGGATCGTGAACTTTGCGAAGGAGCCGGCCTTGACGACCTTGGTGATCTTGATCGCCGTCTTCTCACGGACCGTGCGGCTGAGCTCGGCGATCAGGCGATCAACCTGCTCGTGATATTCTTTGCGCTTGTCGGCCGGCAGGCGCAGCACGTTCGAGTCGTAGTACTGAAGTTCTGTATTGTTCAGGGGCACGGGGAGGTTCCTCTAAAGAGTCACAAAAAGTTCGGAATAGCGAACACCGTGACCGAGTCGTTAGAAAAATACAAGGCGCAAAAATGCGTCTACTCCGAACTTCCACTGGAGATGAGCGATGGCGGCGGACACGGTGCCGCTGATCATCGTGCGCCAAACATGTGCCTTTTAGGAACTTGTAACGGTCGGCAACCGATCGGAAAGCCGCCTCGCAACACATTGATATTACATAGTAAAATGAAGAAATTTGCGGTAAGGCGTGGAAATCGCTTGTAACACATGAAAAAGCCCGCCGAAGGCGGGCTAATCCATTGATTTGTATTACGAAAGTTTGGTTGCGGGGATAGGATTTGAACCTGACCTTCAGGTTATGAGCCTGACGCGCTTCCGAAGGACACTGAAAGCGCCCACAAGCGTTGGGATGTAAAATATCAGCCAAACCGTTTGAAAAACCGTTTTAGTTTTCAAAACTCAAACGGTGATTTTGGCTAAGTGCTTGATTTAATTGGCGCGCCCGGAACGATTCGAACGTCCGACCCTCAGATTCGTAGTCTGTTGTCCTGACATTCTGGAAACTCTCGGCCTGCGAACCACCGGCCTCTTGTTCCACCCTCAGATGCTGGGGCGTTTCCCAGGATAGGTTAGCATTCTGAAAAGGACGATCAGCCTCCGTGCCACGCCAAGTCATGCGACTTCGACGCTATGGCAGCCAACCGTCATCGATGCCCGATTGTACGCTACGATATCCCAATACACTGCAGTGCAAATCTGCTGCTTTTCGACTTCGCATGCACCTGCTTCCATCCGAGTTCATCGGGTCACAGAGTGGGGAGGCATATTTGGAGCGTCACCTCGAAGGGCAGCAGCAACATCTTATTCCGCTTAAGGCTCTTCCGAGCGGATAATGTCGGCGCGCACGAGCTTGCCGCCTCGCTATCCCCCCTCAGGCGCGTGGCCGACGTTGATGCGTGCGGACATGGCCGCAGCATATCTCGACTATCGTGATACAAGAGAACTCATACGTGCGGTGACTCGCGGAGAGGCACCCCTTCCGACTGGTTATCAAGGCAAGGGCCGCGCTCGGGAACCGGTCTGGTCGAAGGCTACCATTGACAACTTCTTCGCACCGGAGTCGGATGACCCAAGTTCCCCCGACTTGGCGTCACTCGTATGAAACCACCTCGTAGAGCGTTGAAGCTGCCGCGCTACTGTCGACGCAAGCCGCTAAAAAGTGGCCGGTGGGCGTACTTCTTCGAACCACCAACATGGTCCCGTAAACAGGGCTGCGAGATCAAGGCCGAAGCCCTGGGCGAAGACTACGCGGCTGCTGTAGAGCGCGCCGAGACCATTTTACTCCCAGCATTCGACAGCTGGCGGTCTCGCGGGTTGACCGATGTCGTTCCCCCTTCGATCGTGCCGGGCACATTCGACTGGCTGACCAGCATCTTCAAGGCGCATCAAAAATGGAAGGAGATCGATCACAAGACTCAGCGCCTCTACGACCAGGGCTTGGCACTGTTTGCCAACCATCAACTCAAGGACGGTACGCGGGCGGGCTCAAAGCAGATCAGCCAATTCACGAGAGGCTTCGTCGATGCCATCTATGCGAAGCTGCTGATCGTTGAGGAAAAGGACAGTTCCGGAAACATCGTCCATCGCGAGCGGCGCCGGTTTGCAAACGCAGCAATGGTCGCGTGTCGACGGGCGTGGTTCGTCGCACAGCGCGCTCAAGAGAAACATGTGCCGGCCGTCAATCCGTTCTCCCGTATGGGGCTCAAGGCGCGCTCACCGGGCCGCCCTGCACGCGAGACACCCACCGCGACCTGGGAGGAACTCGTTGCATTCCGCACGGCGGCGAGAGAGCTGGGATACGGCTCAGTTGCGACGGCTGCGCTGGTCACATGGGAGTGGCTGCAGCGCGAAGAGCATGTCTTCGGCGCGTTCGAGATTTCGCACTACCGGCCAAAAGAGCGGCCAAACAGCGTCAAGATCGTTCATCCGAAGAACGGAGAAGAGGCCTGGTGGCCGCTGTTCGACGACACCGGAGAGCCCCTCTTCCCGGAGTTGATGGCAGAGCTCGACGAAATCAAGAAAACGATGGTCTCGGGGCTCGTATTTCGGCGCGACCATGCGCACCGGAAATCACGGACTCCTCTGCCTTGGATGACCGAGCGCAAGGATCTGCGGTACCTGCGAGGTGTCGTGAAGGAGATTGTCGAGGCGGCCGGCATTCGCAATGAGCTCTCGTTCACCTCGTTCCGACATGGCGGCTTTACCGAGGGTGCGGACAGCGATCTCACGGACGCGGAATTGCGCGCTGCAGGACGCCATCGGTCGGCACGACAACTTCCGACGTATGCGAAGCGCACGCGCAAACAGCTGATCTCAGGCAGCAAGAAACGGCGCGAGGAGCGAACAAAAACAGCCGGTTTGTCGGAATAGCCGCTGACCAGTTGTCGGAACGACTTGGTCTGCTCTGGCGTAAGTCCTTGAAAGGCTTGGTGGGCGCACCAGGGCTCGAACCTGGGACCCGCTGATTAAGAGTCAGCTGCTCTACCAACTGAGCTATGCGCCCGGATCTTGCATCCGGAGAAAGCCTTCCGCGAGAGCCGGTCGTTTAGCAAAGCGATTCCAGGATGTCCAGCGATCCCTGAGCATTTTTCGGCACTTTCGATGCAGAAAAACCGCCGGCGGGCGGCGGTTTTCCCCAAATGAAATCAGAAGGATCGTCAAACGGCTGTCAAAGCCGCCCGGACTCGCGTTCCTCCTCGGACCAGCCCATGTGGCCCATCGGTCCCGGGCCGAAGCGATGCTCGCCGAAGCGCGGACCGTCCTCCATGCCGCCCTCGCCGCGCTCCATCCAGCGGTGATGGCGCAGACCGTCCGGTCCCATCATGCGCCCCATCGGCCGGGTCAGCATCGACAGCCGGCGCTTCTGGCCATCGTCGAGCGTCTTGTAGAGCGGGTCGGCGGCGTCGGCGACCTTCTTCATCGCATCCGCCGTGACCGCCATGGTGTCGGCACGCTCGCGCAGCCGCGCCACCGGATCGACATCCTTGTCCTGCGCCTCGTCGGCTGCCTTCATCCGCGCGTTGGCACGATCGAACCGCAGCTTGACGAGATCGCGCACCGCGCTCTCGACCGGCGGCCACAATTTCTCCTGGTCCGCCGTCAGCTTCAGGCCGGCATGGACGGAAGCGATGCGCGCATCGAGCATGGCGGCGCGATCTTCCGGATTCATGCGCGCATGATGCATGTGATCATGAAACCAGCCGCGCTGGGCGTAGACCGCGGTCGAGCCGGCGATGGCGAGCACGGCGACTGCGGCAATGGTGAACCTTCTCATGCCAACCTCCTTGGAAACTCGGATCAGCATGAGCCTGCCGTTCCGCGCCTTCAACTTACAGTTTGGACAGAGTGTACGACCTTACGAAGATGTAATTGCTTCAAATACCTTTCTGTTTTTGCAAATCAGTTTCAGTTTGTTGCCGCGCCTCAAAGCATCCCCAGCATGCGCGGCAACCACAGCGAGATTTCCGGCACGTAGGTGACGAGCGCGAGGAAGCCGAGCATCGTCAGCAGCCAGGGCATGACGGCGATGGTCAGTTCGGTGATGCCCATCTTGGCGATGCCGGAGGCCACGTAGAGGTTGAGCCCGACGGGCGGGTGGCACATGCCGACCTCCATGTTGACCACCATCAGGATGCCCAGATGCACCGGATGGATGCCGAGCTTGACCGCGACCGGGAACAGGATCGGCGCCATGATCAAGACGATCGAGGTCGCCTCCATCACGTTGCCGGCGAGCAGCAGGAGGATGTTGACGACCAAGAGGAACACGATCCAGTTGACGCCAGCCGCCGCCATCCAGTTGGCGATCTGCTGCGGGATGTTCTCATTGGCCATCAGGAACGAGAACAGCACGGCATTGGTGATGATGTAGAGGATCATCGCGCTCATGTTGGCCGAGCCGAGCAGCACCTTCGGCACGTCCTTCAGCGACATGTCGCGATAGACGAACACCGCGATGACGAAGGCATAGACGGCGCTGACGGCCGCGGCCTCGGTCGGCGTGAACTTGCCGGTGTAGATGCCGCCGAGCACGATCACGATCAGCAGCAGGCCCCAGACGCATTTGCGGAAGGCCGTGAAGCGCTCGGCCCAGCTCGCCCGCGGCATCCGTGGATAGTCGTTCTTCCAGGCCCGGTAGAAGGTCGTGAGGCCGAGCAGGCTCGCCAGCATCAGCCCGGGGATAACCCCGGCGATGAACAGCTGACCGACAGAGGCCGAGGAGACGCGATGACCGGCCGGATCGAGCGCGATGCTGCCGCCGGTCGCGACCGCATAGACCACCATCACGATCGAGGGCGGGATCAGGATGCCGAGCGCGCCTGACGTCGTGATGACGCCGGCGCCAAAGCGCTTGGGAAAGCCCTGCTTGACCATCGCCGGCAGCATGATCGAGCCGATCGCGATCACGGTCGCCGGCGAGGAGCCGGAGACGGCGGCGAACAGCGCACAGGCCACGACGCCGGCAAGGCCGAGGCCGCCATACCAGTGCCCGACCATCGAGGTCGCGAAGTTGATCATCCTTCGGGCGACGCCGCCATGGGTCAGGAAATTGCCGGCGAGGATGAAGAACGGGATCGCCATGATCTCGAAATTGTCGATGCCCGTGAACAGCTTCAGCGCGACCGATTCGGTCGGCACGTTCGTCATGAAGAACACGAACGACAGCACGGTGAGGCCGAGCGCGATCGAGATCGGCATGCCCGTCAGCATCAGGAAGATGAGCAGGCTGAAGATGAGGAGGCTGCTCATCGCAGCGCCTCCGTCGCCGTCGGGTCGACGCCTTCGACATAGGCGTGGTCGTGATGCGGCAGCTCGTCGTGGCGCAGATAGTGCCAGGCGACCTGCAGGAAGCGGAAGCACATCAGATAGGAGCCGAGCGGGATGCAGAGATAGACCAGCCAGCTCGGCAGCTCCATGTCGGGCGTCACCTGGTCGGTCTGCGACAGGCCGTAGACGAACTTGGCGCCCATCGTGCCGATGATGGAGGTGAACAGCGCTCCGCACAGCAGGCCGAACAGGATGGTCACCTTGCGCAGCGATGGCCGCATCATGTTGACGACGACGTCGACGCCGACATGGATGCCCGTGCGCACGCCGTAGGCGGCGCCGAACTTGGCCATCCACACGAACATGTAGATGCAGAGCTCCTGTGCCCAGGACAGGTCGATCGGAAACAGGATGGGATAGAGGAAGGGCACGCCGACCAGATAGCGGTGCAGCACGGCCACGAAGATGATCGAGGTCGCCGCCGCGATCAGGAATGCGATCAGGATCTCCTCGAGCCGATCGAGGATGCGCAACAGAAAGCCCAAGTCCCCTCCCCCACAATCAAAACGTCCGCGGCGCTTGGCTGCGCCGTCTGCCTTCTTGCGCGCCGAGTGCTTCGCCCCCTCGGTGCGCGGGCCATTGTCCGCGCACCGCTCGTCTCACGCCATCAGTTGGTCGAGCCGCGCGTCTCCTTCAGGAACTCGTCGATCAGCGGCTGGCCGACGCG
>BFBZ01000026.1_pt23 | contig 19674 bp, 20 predicted proteins | sample 1888401 | NCBI WGS metagenome assembly BFBZ01 (sample SAMD00112614, study PRJDB3348) | symbiont metagenome | host: Chara braunii | reverse complement strand
CGGCGCGGCCGGCGTCGAAATCGCGGCGCACCGCGGCCAGCGTCGCATCCGGCAGCACGAAGCGGCCTGACTGATTCAGCGAGGCCATCAGGCGGCGGACCTGATCGGCATCGCGCCCGCTCGCCTCGAACAACAGCCGCTCGAAATTCGAGGAGACCTGGATGTCCATCGACGGCGAGGCGGTGGCGTGCACCTCGCGCACCTCGTAGATGCCGGTCTTCAGCGTGCGCGGCAGGATGTCGTTGACGTTGGCAGCGATGCGTAAGCACCGGATCGGCAGCCCCATCCGCTTTGCGACATAGCCGGCGAAGATGTCGCCGAAATTGCCGGTCGGCACCGTGAAGTCGACGGTGCGGGCGGGCGAACCGAGCGCCACCGCCGAGGTGAAATAGTAGACCACCTGCGCCACGATGCGCGCCCAGTTGATCGAATTGACGCCCGACAGCGCGACGCTGTCACGGAAGCGATGGTTGTTGAACATCGCCTTCACCAGCGCCTGGCAGTCGTCGAACGTGCCTTCGATGGCGAGCGCGTGGACATTGGCGGCGCCCGTCGTCGTCATCATGCGACGCTGCACCTCGGAGATGCGCCCGTTCGGGAACAGCACCACGAGGTCGACATTGTCGAGATTGGCAAACGCTTCGACCGCGGCGCCGCCGGTATCGCCCGAGGTTGCGACCACGATGGTGGTGCGCTGCGCGCGCTTGGCCAGCACATGATCCATCAGCCGCGAGATCAGCTGCATCGCGACGTCCTTGAACGCCAGCGTCGGGCCATGGAACAGTTCGAGCGTGAACTGGTTCGGGCCGACCTGATCGAGCGGGACCACCGCGGGATGCCGGAACGTGGCATAGGCCTCGTTGGCCATGCGGCCGAGCTCGGCATCGGAAATCTCGCCGGCGGCGAACGGCCGGATGATCTCGACCGCGACCTCCCAATAGGGACGGCCGAAGAATGCAGCGATGGTCTCGGGCGACAGCTGCGGCCAGACCTCGGGCACGTACAGCCCGCCGTCGCGGGCAAGCCCGGTCAGCATCACATCGCAGAAGCCAAGCACCGGGGCCTCGCCCCTGGTCGAAATATACCGCGTCAAACCGCCCTCCAAAGGCTTCGATCCGAGCCTTAAGCCTTTGATATCATGGAAGTATCAAGTTCACGCGCAGCGCGAACCGAACGGCCACCATAGAAGATCGGACCGGCAATGGGTAGCCCGTAGCGCGCGTTGCGGGGGCGCGTGGGATGGAGAGTTGGCGACTGGCTGACCATCGCCCGCACCGCACTCAGCGCTATCGTCCTGGTCTTCGCCAGATCCCCTCGTCATTCCGGGGCTCGCGCAGCGAGAGCCCGGAATCCATCAGGCCACATCATTTGTGGTGAAATGGATTCCGGGCTCGACGCTACGCGTCGCCCCGGAATGACGAGGGAGAGAACGCCTCACGATCCCTACCCTTTCGGCGGCGCCAGCGGCTGCACGATCTCCTGGAACGGCCGCAGCGCCTCGCAGCGCGCCGCATGCGCCTGCAGCGCAGGGTAGCGCCCGTCGAACAGATGCGGATGCGCCTCGCCGGTGAACCGCAAGGCACAGGCCACGGCGATGTCGGCATGACCGATGCGATCCCTGAACCAATAGGGCGTCTCGACCGTCGCCCGCTCCTGCTCAAGCGCCGCGAGCACGCGCGCAATCTGCCCCTCGCAGCGCTCGACCCACAGCTTGAGCTGCTCCTTGCGCAGCACGCGCTCATAGACCAGGCTCACCGCCTTGTCGGCGAGCCCGGTCGCCAACGCCATGATGCGCAGATGCCGGCGCCGCTCGATGCCGGAACGCGCAATCATCGCCTTGTCCGGCCCAACCAGCTCGTCGAGATAATCCAGGATCGCCCCGCTCTCGATCAGCGCCTCGCCGTCGTCGAGCACCAACGTCGGCACCCGCTGCACCGGATTGAACGTCGCAACCTTCTCCGCATCGCCGAAGGTCGACCACGGCCTGTGCTCGAAGCGCAAGCCATAGAGCCGCAGCGCGATCGCGGTGCGGCGGACAAAGGGCGAGTCGTACTGGCCGATCAGGAACATCTGTCATCTCGTCGGTCATGCCGCGGCAGACCGCTGCGCTCGAAAGCAGGGCTTTCGAGGTGTGGCGGTCACGCCGAGGTCAAAGGTTGCGCTTTGCACCATCCTAGATGGGCTGCGCGGCATTGCAACATGCCCAGTCATTCCGATGAAGGATTGCCCGCCATCGATTCTCCCAGAGCTAAATGTGCACTCAACGCCCGCCTCAAGTACTAGCAGGCGTAACAAGACCATTTATTTGAAGCTCGATTAACTCGCCAAACTCTTTGGGAAGCTGGTTTGCATGGACCAGGTATGAAATCGCAGCAAAAATAAACTGCCTTGCTCGATTGTTCGCCTGAAATTTCTTCCTCAGACGTTCATCTGGCTCATTTCGAGATGTTTGAGCACCTCTGAAAGCAACCTCCTTCATCAGGTAGGGCAACTCGGCTAGCGCTTCAGGTGCGTCGAGAAATGATCTAATGAGCTGAACAAATCGCGACCATTCAGGAAGGTCGAACCCAACATGCGCATCGCCACGAGCCCGATCCATCGCAGCCTTCAAGTTGGATCGCGTGTCGTAGTTGTCTTTTCCCTCCCAAACGAAATATCTGAGCGTCTTCTCGAAGTCATCTTTGACCATTGAGAATTGAAAAATTTGTATTAGCGCAGCCGCAGAAAGACTAAGGCCGACAAGAAAAGAGGATGCTACTACGCTGAATAGCAGCATATGGGGTGGCTTTCTCGGATCCAGCTCGGGCCCGCACCTCTTTAGCGAAGATAGAGCCATCCTGACGTTCTTTGGTCCGCGCGTTTCGATTGCGGATTGAGTCGTCGCGTATGATGCTAAGTCTGACAAAGCTGGGTAGTTGCGACGTATATCAATAAATGAGTCCCATACATCCATATTGTGGAGATAAGTAACATCACGATCAAAGCTAGGCGATATACTCCTTGCGTACTCTACAAAGGTACTCTCAGAATGAATTGTCACTCCTAAGTCACTCGCGGCGAGCTTATGAGAATAGGGGACTTCCTTCTTCTGAATAATAACCGCGCGATCCGCGCCCATGAACGATTTGAGCCCTCCGGCCCAAAGAGCTCGGTTAATCGCACTCATCTTAGAGGCGGTTTTGCAGTCGTAGATAGTCCTCGTCGTCGTCCCTGATCTGCCAAAATCAACCCCGAGCACATCAACGTCAGTTATGTCCGTCGGCGTCTCCTCNTCCACTTCATCAGCCACAGGATCAGCGGCAGGAACAGCATCAAGACAATATAGAGCCTGTCTCTTATACACATCTAGATGTGTATAAGAGACAGGTCCGTCGGCGTCTCCTCAAGACCGGTATGCGAACGGACAAGAACTTCAACGAATGGGACAATTCCTTGTACCGCACAGAGTTTGGCCGCCAATTGCTTCTGACCTTTATCCTTGATCATAGCGCCAACAGAAGCTGTTCCATCTCATTTTTTGCCTTGCTAGAGAGTATAGGCTTAGTCCCTTTCGACCCACGCAGTGTCGCAGATGACAGGTGCGACTTAACATAGCTGTCGCTCTCGCTGAGAAGTAACCGTGCCTCCGTGTCTTGCTCTAGGTCTGCAGGTCGTTCTCCTAGCAGTAGAGTCTTGGCAATATTCACTGCTTCGACGTTCTCAGGGATATCGATAAGGTGAAAACGATAAAATCCACCGCTACTATGCTCAAGCCTCCCCACTCCAAGAACCGCCAAGTTACGATATTGATGAGCCGCCTCGGTGCTAGCGCCGATCCACTTTCGCTCTTGCAACCGGTAGAGTAGGGCTTGCGGGGAGCGTATGCGATACTCTTCCGGGAGGAGCTGTCCCTTGCGCACCGCTGCGGCAATGGCCATACCCTTCTCATAAATTTCTCGGTTAGCCGCACTCAGCCTTGCCTTCCCCGGCGCAGGCGTGAAAATGAAATGTTCCTTTTGCTTATTCGGCCGGATAATCGAAGGCGGTTTGATAATGCCTTCCTGTGCCAAAGCTCCCAGAAGCGATAGCTCGTCAGGAGAAAGCGTCGTTCCTCCAAGCGACGCCTCCTGTGCGATTCTTGATAATGGAAGCCCTTGATTCTTTGAGATTAGCTGCAGCAATCGCTTGACTGTTGGAGCGTCGCCGCGTGCCGTAATATCAAGCAACCCATCCAAATTTCCGCTAAAGTATAAGGGACTTGCAATTATGTCCCTCCCTCGCACCCGATTCTGAGTCATTAGTCCTGCGTCCAGGCCTATTTGCACCGACGAATTGAAAGCAACTTTGTCGGCTCCAAAAGTCGATGCAAGCGCGTCTCTGTTCATCGGCGAATTATAGAGCTTGTCTAGTATTGAAATTGTGAGCTGTTCGAGCTCATTCAGCGGTCGCGTCGACACCAACTCCCCAACTCGAGCATACACATCTTCAAAATGTGGAACGCTTGGAATTATCTGCTCAATCGTAGCTCCAGTTGTAACCAACTTGATCAATTCAAGGTCGGCGAGTGTCCGCAACACTCCATCCAAGACATCAGAACGAATGTGGAAGTAATGCGCAGCGACAAGCCGCAGGGATTGATATTGTATTTCTCCGAGCCCCCTTAGATTTACAGCCAGCACTGATGCCATTCCGAGAGTCTTTGCAACATCGTACTCCGGGACATCGGCGCCTTCGAGACCTACCTGGAGGTCGAAGGCATATTCGGCAATAGCTTTGGTATTAGAAACCATTTTGGGCAACGCTCTCCATTTCAACCCTAGAAAAACTTCGCTTATACTTACAACCAACCTACCCTTATCTCCGTGCATAAACCAGTTCGCACTTCGTCGCGGTTCGGGGCGACCCACCTTCGTTTATCGTTCCGACTTAACCACTATTGACACTCGCGAGAGCTCTGCCAGGCTCACCCAATCACCGGCACATGCCTCGCCGCATCCCGCGGCAATCTGCCGTCGAGCCTCGGATCATCGGCCACTTCGATCTGCCGCTTGAACACGCGGAAGCCGGAGCGCTGGTAGAACGCGACCGCCTTGGGATGATCGAAGGTGCAGGTGTGCACCCAGACGCGGCTGACGTCGCGTGACCAGGCGATCTCGAGCGCACGGTTCATCAGGAAGCGCGCCGCGCCGGTGCCGATCAGCCTTGCGGTGACGCCGAAATAAAGCAGTTCGCAATTTCCGGGCTCACTGAAATCGAGTTCGAGCAGGCCTTCGTCGTGGCCATCGACGACCAGCCCGTAGAGCTCGACGCCCGGCGCATGAATCCGTGAAGCGAGGTCGGCGTCAGCAAGCCCAGTGCGGGTGAACCACAGCCATGCCTCGCCGACGCGGCGGTAGAGGTCGCGATACCAGTCGAGCGCGGGCGGCTCGACCTTGTGCAGGCGCCATGCGCCGGGCGGATCATCGCGCAACGGCGGGCGCTCGGTCATCTCCAGATGGGTGACGACGGCGGCGATCTTGCCGTGGGGAATGTCGGAGTATCCGTCGGGCAGCAGCATCGCGATCTCTGTTTCCATATTGCCGGCGAGAAATATCCGCGTGTCTCGCCGCAGATGCAATGCAACGCTGCGTAACAAAGTTACCGATTTGTCAGTCGGGATTTCGGCGAATCAGGAGCTCCATGTGGAGAGGCCACCGGAGCAAACGCCGTGTCGCGCCATCACACGCTGCCGCCGATCATCTACACGCCGCCGCCCCCGAAGCCGAAGCCCACGCGGCGACGGCGTGGCGTCGGCTACGCCTATGGGGCGGGCGCCGCAGGCGAGACTGAGGATATCGGTGACGATGCGCCGGTGCGCAGCGCGTCGGTCGTGCCGCAGCATGCGCGCCCGGTCGAGACCGTCGAGCGGCGCACGCCGTCACCGAACGGCAAGCTCAGCGACGACACGCTGCGCGCGATGCTGGAATTGCAGGAGAAGCAGGAGAAGTGAGTGCGCGGCGCTTGCCGCACATCCGTGTCGCCCCGGCGAAGGCCGGGACCCATTGCCACAGGATTTTGTTGCTGGGATACGCTGCGGCCCCGTCATCGCAAGGCAATCAGCATTCGTGGTTATGGGTCCCGGCCTGCGCCGGGACGACGGCGGAGTTTGCTGGACGGGCCGGCCCCTCACTCCCCCTCGTCGCTCGCCAACACGCCCTTCACCGCGCGGGCCCAGCCGGCGAGCTTGCGCTCGCGGGTGGCCTCGCTCATCGCCGGCCTGAAGCGGTGCTCGAGCCGCCAATTGTCGGCGAATTTCGCCGGCTCCGGATAGACGCCGGCCTCGAGACCGGCGAGATAGGCGGCGCCCAGCGCCGTGGTCTCCTGGATCATCGGGCGGTCGACCGGCGCGTTGAGCAGATCGGCGAGCCGCTGCATTGTCCAGTCGGACGCGGTCATGCCGCCATCAACGCGCAGCACGGTGTTGGCGGCATTGGCTTCCGGCCAGTCGGTGCGCATCGCAGCCCACAGGTCGAAGGTCTGGTAGCAGACGCTCTCCAAGGTCGCATGCGCGAGTTCGGCCGGGCCGGTGTTGCGGGTCAGCCCGAACAGCGCGCCGCGCACGCGCGGATTCCAGTACGGCGCGCCCATGCCGACGAAAGCCGGCACCAGATAGACGCTCTGCATGCTGTCGGACTTGTCGGCGAGCGGCCCGGTCTCGGCGGCGTGCTTGATGATGCCGAGCCCGTCGCGCAGCCACTGCACCGCGGAGCCAGCAACAAAGATCGAGCCTTCGAGCGCGTAGGTGCGCTGGCCGGCGAGCTGATAGGCGATGGTGGTGAGCAGCTTGTTCTTCGAGGCCACCGGCGTGGTGCCGGTGTTGAGCAGCGCGAAGCAGCCGGTGCCGTAGGTCGACTTCATCATGCCGGGCTCGAAGCACGCCTGGCCGATGGTTGCGGCCTGCTGGTCGCCGGCAATCCCCGAGATCGCGATCGGGCCGCCAAATAGATCCGCCGTGCTCTCGCCGAACCGGGCGGAGGAATCCCTCACCTCGGGCAGCATCGAGCGCGGCACGCGCAGGAGGTTGATGAGGTCGTCATCCCACGCGCCGGTGTGGATGTTGAACAGCAGCGTGCGCGAGGCGTTGGTGGCGTCGGTGGCGTGCACCCTTCCGCCGGTGAGGCGCCACAGCAGGTAACAATCGACGGTGCCGAACAGCAGCTCGCCGCGCTCGGCGCGTTCGCGCGCCCCCGGCACGTGATCGAGAATCCAGGCGACTTTCGTCCCCGAGAAATAGGGATCGATGATCAGGCCGGTCTTGGCCGAGATCGCCGGCTCATGGCCCTCGGCCTTCAGCTTGGCGCAGATGTCGGCGGTGCGGCGGTCCTGCCAGACGATGGCGCGATGCACGGCCTGGCCGGTGGCACGGTCCCACACCACCGTGGTCTCGCGCTGGTTGGTGATGCCGATCGCAGCGATATCCTTCGCCTTCAGGCCGGCTTTCTCCAGCGCCTCGCGGCACACCATCACGGTCGAGGTCCAGATGTCCTCCGGCTCGTGCTCGACCCAGCCGGAGGCCGGGAAGTGTTGCGGAAACTCCTGCTGTGCGACCGCGGCGATGGAGATGTCGCCGCGAAACACCATGGCGCGCGACGATGTGGTGCCCTGATCGATGGCCAGCACGAAAGACATGAGCGTTTCCCTTGAGGCTTGGTCGAGGCGCCAAGGGAGCGGATTACCGCGGCGAGGTCAAGCTTTGGGAAGGTGGTGGTGAGAGACCCATGGTCCTAAGGCGCAAGTGGCGCCACACGCTCCGCCGTCGTCCCGGCGAAGGCCGGGACCCATACTCCGCGGCGATTGTTGTATGCGGGACTCGTCATTCCATGAGCGCGCGACGACAATGACCCTCGGTGGTTATGGGTCCCGGCCTTCGCCGGGACGACACTGAACGCTTGGTACCGCCGGTGATTCATGCACCTACGTTCTCTGACACGCGCCAGCGGCTCCGCGCGAGGCGCGGCCGATCACATCGGCCGGTAGGTCCGCACATCCGACGGCACGTTGACGCCGATCTTGACCGCACCGACCGAGCTGATGATGTCGTCGCCGAGCAGCTGGGCGAAGCAGGCATAGCCCCAGTCGTTCATGTGCAAGCCGTCGGCGATGACGAAATCGTTGATCGGAATCGCCTGTTTCTCATGCCAGTCGCGCATCACCTCGAAGCGAGGAAAGATACCGACATGGCGCAGCGCCGCGATGCGGCCGAGCAGCTTCACCATGCCGCGCGCGCTTTCCGGGCGTTCGGTGACGCGCGGCGAATATTGCGGATCGACCAGCACGACGTCGGCGCCATCGGCCTGGATCCGCGCCACGCCGTCCTCGACCTGCTTCTCGGTCTCGGTCGGATCGAGATTGCGCAGCACCGCGTTGGTGCCGACCTGCCAGATCACCATGTCGGGATGGATGTCGATCACTTCGGTCTGCAACCGCTTCATCATTTCCGGCGCGTCTTCGCCGCCCTTGCCGCGGTTGAGCACGGTGATGTCGGCGGAGGGATATTGCCGGCGCAACTGTCCGGCGAGCCGGTTCGGATAGGTGAATTCCGGCGCCGACGATCCATAGCCCTGGGTCGAGGACGAGCCGAACGCGATGATGACGACCGGCTTGCCGGCGGCGAGCTTGGCCGCGACATGCGGCAGCGAGCCGGTGGTGTTGGCCACGCCSTTGGGCTGCTGGCASGGGACGCGATGGAAGATGTCGCTCGCCGAGCGCGCGACCTGCTTCACCTTGTCGAGCGCCTGCGAGGCGATGCCGGGCTGTTGCGAAGTGGCGACGTCGGTCGCCATCGCGGCCGGCTTGCCGGCATCGGACCGTGCGGTTTCAACCCTGGCACCCGATGAGAGCGCCGCATGCTGGTCGCCTTGGGTCTGCGCGCGCGACGGCGCAGCCGCGAACGGCGCAAACACCACCAGCGCTGTTGCGGCGCACCGGCGTCGCGCTGCGCGAGAGCGAAAAGGGAAGGCAAAACGCATCAACTCTCTGCTTCCTCTAATTCTGCTGCACCGGACCCAGATGGGCCGCATCGATCACGAATTTCGCCAGTGCGCGGCCGAGACAGGCGTGAACCTTCTTGGCCAGGTCGACACCATGCGAGGTGCTGAACAGGTCAAAATATCCGGCGTCGCTCCACTGCTTCATAATCGCGAACCGGTCGAACAGCGGAACGTCGTGCTGCTGCGCCACCACCTTGATATTGTCGAGATAGGGCGGCGCAGAGATCATCGTCTCCGTGCGCGGGCTGTATTGCAGATTGACCAGCACCACGTCGGCCCCGGCACCCCGTAACGCAACAACGCCGTCGTTGATGGCGGTACGGAAATCGTCCGGATCGACTGCTCGCATAGCATCGACCGTTCCGGTCTGCCAGATAACCAAAGTAGGCTTTTTCGCCTCGGCAAGCTTAACAAGGGTTCCCGCGGTCTCCTCGGCAGTGCTTTTTCCCTGTAATTCTACGGATAAATCGATCGTGGCCGCCGGAAACGCCTCTTTCAGCGCCGCCTGCAACCGGGCCGGATAGGCGCTTGCCTCGTTGCCCTGGATGGTCGAGGAGCGGCTGCCGACCACGAGCACGTTGAGCGGCTGGTTGGCCTTCAACGCATCCTTGACCTTCGGCAGCGAGCTCTCGCTTGCCAGCAGATAGGCGGGCACATCGCAGGGTGGCGCCGGTGGATCGGCGGTGTCGCCGGCGCGCACGGGCGCCGCCGCCAAACAGGCGGCCAGCAGCGTCAGGCCCAGCATCGTCCATGCGGACTTCATGCTCCCCCTCCCGCCAGATCGGCGTTGCCGGCGGCACCTTTTTTCGAGGCGCCTTTGTCGGCGGAGTGTTTGTACCACGAAATAATCCACGCCATGCCGCACATGATCAGGATGCCGCAGACGCTGATCAGGGCGTGCAGTGCGGCACCGCCCGAGACCTCGGCAAGCACGAAATGACCGGCAAAGGCGAGGAAAACCCCGAGGCAGAATATCTCAAGCGAATGCTGGCCACACAGGATCAATGGTCGCAGCCAGCGCGATTTCAAGCCCGGCCAATCCCGGGGCAGGAAGCGCACGGTGAGGGCTGCGAGCGCGAGGAAATGCGCGAACCGCAACACGTCAAGGTCGGTCTTGTTGATCGGATACATCCATTGCTCGATGACCTTCGGCATGATGTGGCCGAGCTGCGGCACGTACCAGGTCAGCGTCACGAAGAACGCCGCGACCAGATAGACGATGCAGATCCACATCGTGATGTTCGACGACAGGATGCGCGACATCCGCCGCGCGCCGCCGAGCGCGCACCAGGCGCCGAACACGAACAGCAACTGCCAGGCGAATGGATTGAAGGCCCAGAAGCCGTTCGGATAGGCCGACAAATACAGGTCGAACTGCCAGGTCAGCGCGTAGAGCACGACCGACAGGCCGAGCGTGACGTCGGGCTTCCACTTCATCAGCCACAGGATCAGCGGCAGAAACAGCATCAAGACAATATAGAGCGGCAGCACGTCCATGTTGACGGGACGGAAGCGCAGCAACAGCGCCTGCACGATGGTGACATCAGGCTGCTTGAGGAAGTCCATGATCCCCATCTCTTCGGAATAGAGCGGGTTCTCGAACGAGGTCGCAACATAGGAGATCTCGGCGAGGAAGATCGTGAACAGGAAGACATGCGCGACATAGATCTGCCAGACCCGGCGCAGGATGCGCGCGGTCGCGATCACGAAGCCGCCTTCCAGCATCGCGCGGCCGTAGACGAAGGCTGCGGTGTAGCCGGAGATGAAGATGAAGATCTCGGTGGCGTCGGAGAAGCCGTAGTTGCGGATCGTCAGCCAGGTCAGAAGATTGGTCGGCAGATGATCGATGAAGATCAGCCACAGCGCGAGCCCGCGGAACAGATCGAGCCTGAGCTCGCGCTCGCCGGTCGCCGGCAGCGTGATCGCGGGCGCGGCCGCCCGGGCTTTCGCCCTGACGTCGGCCTTGGCATCCGTCTTGGCATCGCTCTTGGCATCGCTCTTGGCGTCAGCCGCCGGCGCGCCGGCTATCGGATCGGCAATCGAGCTCATCAAACACCATTTCGGCGGCGGACCGTCCGCACGCCGCGCTGAAACGATCATATCGGCCCGCCACCGACCGACAAAGCACCGCGTGCGGCGACATGCGGCCGCGCTTTAGAGCGGAACTGTGTTGAATCCGCGATGAACAACCCAGACGAGGGCTGGCTTTGGCACAGCCCCGGCAGGCGATTGGTTCCGGCGGATCAATTGGCTATGATGGCGCCCTGTTCGCGCATGATCCGATCACTGGCCACGCCTCCCGATCTGCGCCAAGTTTACCGGATTGAACCGCATGTACCGCGCCATTACCCGCCAGATCGAAGTCACCGTCGAGCCGAACTTCATGCCGGATCGCTCGTCGGTCGAGCGGCGCGAATATTTCTGGTCCTACACGATCGTGATCACCAATTCAGGCCCGGAAACGGTGCAGCTGCGCACCCGGCACTGGATCATCACCGATGCCACCGGCCGCCGCCAGGAGGTGCGAGGCGCCGGCGTGGTCGGCGAGCAGCCGGTGCTCGCGCCGGGCGCGCGCTATCAATACACGAGTGGTGTGCCGCTGCCGACCGCGTCCGGCTTCATGACCGGCAGCTATCAGATGGTCACCGAAGCCGGCGAGCGCTTCGACATCGACGTGCCGACATTCTCGCTGGACAGCCCGAGTCCCGACGGGAAGCGGGTGTTGAACTAGCCAACACCCAGCCAGTCACATCACGTGGATCGGCACCGTGACCTGCAGGCTGCGCCCCATCGGATACAGCACCTGGAGCACGACGAGATCGGAGCCCACATAGCCGCGCTGCGAAACATAGGTCGCTTCGACGCCGGGCACGCGGCGGCGATTGCACGCGCTGCGGACGTTCGCTGCGGGGAAGTTCGGGAAAATGCCCGCGTGATGGATCGATACCCGCCCGTGCTCGGGGCCTTGCGCGACGCGCATCACGATCGGTCCGACGGAGGAGCAGTCCGGATTGGTGGCGTAGGTGTGATAGAGGATTAACGGCCGGCCGGACGCAACCGCCTTGTCGGCCAGCGCGGCCGACACCGACAACAAAAGCCCCACGAGAACCAGTACCACGCGCATTTCAATTCCTGCCCTTGTCTGTTTGACAACAGGCGGAACCATACACGTCACGATTGCAGCGCGTCGAGGGCTTCCGCGCATGACGAGCGCGGTCGCAATCTGCGCCCTACTCCACGCCGGCTTCCTGTGGCGTGAATTCATAAACCGACGAGCAGAACTCGCAGGTCACGACGACCTTGCCGTCCTTGACCATCTCGGCGCGATCGTTCGGCGCAAAGCTCTTCAGCATCGACGACACCGCATCGCGCGAGCAGGAGCATTGCGCGCGCAGCGTTTGCGGGTTGAAGACGCGGACGCCGCGCTCGTGGAACAGGCGGTACAACAGCCGCTCGCCGGACAGATCCGGATCGATCAGCTCGACATCCTCGACGGTAGAGATCAGCGACTGGCCCTCGACCCAGGCGTCGTCATCCGGCACCGAATGCGTCACGGTGCCTTCCGGCGCGTCGCCAGGATGCAGATCGGCCTGCTTGGCGCGTTCGGGCGCCTTGGGCAGGAATTGCAGCAGGATGCCGCCGGCGCGCCAGTGCAGCTTGCCGCCTTCGCCGCCGCGCATCTCTTCGCCGACCGCGAGCCGCACCCGCGTCGGGATCTGCTCGGAGCGCAGGAAATATTCGTGCGCCGCCTCTTCAAGGCCGCCGCCGTCAAGTGCGACCAGGCCCTGATAGCGGCTGGTGTTGGAGCCCTGATCGATGGTCATCGCAAGGTGGCCCTTGCCGAGCAGCTCGCCGGAGGTCTGGCCGGGCTTGAGCTGCGCCGCATCGTAGCGCGCATAGGCACGCAGCCGGTCGGGCGCCTGGAAATCGACGATCAGGAGCGAGACCGGACCATCGGTCCGGGTCTGCAGGATGAACCGGCCCTCGAACTTGACCGACGAGCCGAGCAGCGTGGTCAGCACGATGGCTTCGCCGAGCAGCTTGCCAACCGCCGGCGGATAATCGTGCTTGTGCAGGATCTCATCGAGCGCGGGGCCAAGCCGGGTCAGCCGGCCCCGCAGATCGAGCGCGCCGACCTCGAAGCCCAGCACGGCGTCGTCGATAGGAACCGCCGACGGCGCGCGAACCGGCGCCTCGGCCGTGATTTTGATGTCGGGGGATTGTGAAACCATCGCGCTCTATCTGGGGTCTCGGACCGTGAAATAAAGGGGTTCACTTAACCGGATCCGTCGTCCCGGCGAAGGCCGGGACCTATAACCACCATTGTCAGTTGTACATCAAGCTGGGGCCCCAGCCTGTTACAACAACGAACAACGGTGGTTATGGGTCCCGGCTCCCGTGCGCAAATGCGCACTAGGCCGGGACGACAACGTTAGTGCTTAGGCGACTTCGTTAAAACACCAGGCCAGAATGCCTTTCTGCGCATGCAGCCGGTTTTCAGCCTCGTCGAAAACAACGGATTGCGGGCCGTCGATCACCTCGTCGGTGACCTCCTCGCCGCGATGCGCGGGCAGGCAGTGCATGAACAGCGCGTCGGGCTTGGCGAGCGACATCAGCTTGGCATTGACCTGGTAGGGCCGCAGCACGTTGTGGCGGTGCTCGCCCTCCTTGTCGCCCATCGACACCCAAGTGTCGGTGACGACGCAATCGGCGTCGCGCACGGCGGCTTCCGGATCGGTGCCGAGCACGATCGGCGCGTTGGTCGCCTTGATCCAGTCACGCATCGGCTTCTTCGGCGAGAGCTCCGGGGGCGTCGCGATATTGAGCTGGAACTTGAACCGCTCGGCGGCATGCGCCCAGGAGGCCAGCACGTTGTTGTCGTCGCCGGTCCAGGCCACGGTCTTGCCCTCGATCGAACCGCGATTTTCCTCATAGGTCATGAGGTCGGCCATCACCTGGCAGGGATGCGAGCGCCGGGTCAGGCCGTTGATGACGGGCACGGTGGCGTGCGCGGCGAGTTCGAGCAGCGCGTCATGATTGAGGATGCGGATCATGATCGCATCGACATAGCGCGACAGCACGCGCGCGGTGTCGGCGATGGTCTCGCCGCGGCCGAGCTGCATCTCGGTTCCGGTCAGCATAATGGATTCACCGCCGAGCTGGCGCATGCCGACGTCGAACGACACCCTGGTGCGGGTCGACGGGCGCTCGAAGATCATCGCCAGCGTCTTGCCCTCGAGCGGCTTCCTCGCCGTCTCATGCGCCTTCAGCCTCGCCTTCATGGCGGCGCCGGCGGACAGCATGTTGCGCAGCTCGCCGAGCGGCAGCTCGTTGATGTCGAGAAAATGGCGGACCGGCTTGCTCATTATCCAGCCGCCTTCTTCGGCTGTGCCGCCGATAATGTCGCGCAGGCGCGCTCGAGCGAGCCGATCGACTGATCGATCTCGGCCTCGGTCACGATCAGGGGCGCGAGGAAACGCACCACATTGTCGCCGGCACCGACGGTCAGCAGCTTCTCGTTGCGCAGCGCGGCGATCAAATCGCCCGAGGGCACCACGGCCTTGACGCCGATCAACAAGCCCTCGCCGCGCACATCCGACAGCACGCCGGGATAACGATCGACGACGGAGGCGAGCTTCTGCTTGAGCAGCAGCGACATCTTCTGGACGTGATCGAAGAAGCCGGGCTTCAGCATGACGTCGAGCACAGCATTCGCTGCCGCGACCGCGAGCGGATTGCCGCCGAAGGTCGAGCCATGCGAGCCCGGCGCCATGCCCTCAGCGGCCTTCGCGGATGCCAGCACCGCGCCGATCGGGAAGCCGCCGCCGAGCGCCTTGGCGAGCGACATCACGTCCGGCGTAACGCCGACGCGCTTGTAGGCGAACAGATCGCCGGTGCGGCCCATGCCGGTCTGCACCTCGTCGAAAGCGAGCAACAGGCCATGCTCGTCGCACAGCGCGCGCAATGCCTTGAAGAAGGCCGGCGGCGCCGAGCGCACGCCGCCCTCGCCCTGCACCGGCTCGATCAGAATGCCGGCGGTGTGCGGGCCGATCGCCTTCTTCACCGCCTCGATGTCGCCATGCGGCACCTGGTCGAAACCGTCCATCGGCGGGCCGAAGCCTTCGAGATATTTTGCGGAGCCGGTCGCAGCCAGCGTGCCGAGCGTGCGGCCATGGAAGGCGCCTTCGAAGGTGATAATGCGGTAACGCTCCGGATGGCCCTTGGCGAAGTGATAGTGGCGAACCAGCTTGATCACGCCTTCCATCGCTTCCGCGCCGGAATTGCAGAAGAACACGAAGTCGGCAAAGCTCTGCTCGCACAGCCGCGCGGCCAGCTTCTCGCCGTCCGGGCTCTTGAACAGGTTCGACATGTGCCAGAGCCTGGTCGCCTGTTCCTGCAGCGCCTTGACCAGATGCGGATGCGCATGCCCGAGCGCGTTCACCGCGACACCCGAGGTGAAATCGAGATAACGGTCGCCGTTGGTTGCGATCAGCCAGGCGCCCTCACCGCGCTCGAAGCCGAGATCGACCCTGGCGAAGACGGGAAGCAGATGCGACGGGGCGCTGTTGGTCATGGCGTTCACTGCCGGTTAGAGGCCGACAATTGCCGCGCGCCTTGACGCCAGCGCAGCAACGGCCGGCTTCGGAAAACAAAACGGCCGCCTCTGCGGGCGGCACGTGGCAACATTCTATGCTGCGGCGGGTCAGTGTCAATCGCTAGGAGCCGGCCTTTGCCGGGCTTCCGTTCGTGCAATGCGAGCGCAATCCGGAGCATTCCGGTGCGGTGGAAAAGCCGCACTGTAATGCTTAACTTTGTGGGAACATGTGGACGCACGGCCGCGGACTCTTGCGCCAGAGTCACGCCATATTGTAGCGTTTGGCCTGTCGGGTACGACATCTCGTGCGGCAGTACTGGACCCTCTAAGTAGCCTTCGTGTCTCGTGTGAACGTTCGGGCGCAACAGCGTGCCCGGCGAGGGCTAAGGGATTCTGGCCGCAGGGATATTTGTCCAGATTTGGCTCGCAGCGCCGCTCCAATGACTGGCCGGCGCCATGCGAAAGGAAGAATGCGATGACGGTATTGACCTGGTCCGACGATCGCGTCGAGCAGCTGAAGAAGCTCTGGGAGTCTGGCCTTTCGGCCAGCCAGATCGCAGCGGAACTTGGCAATGTGACGCGAAACGCCGTGATCGGCAAAGTGCATCGGCTCGGCCTCTCCGGCCGTGCCAAGGCGCCCTCGACCGCCGCGCCGCGGCAGCGCAAGGCGCGTCCCGCCCAGCACATGATGCGGGTGGCGCGCCCGGTTTCGCGCGGCAACACCGCGCTCGCCCACGCCTTCGAGGTCGAGATGGAGCCCGATCCGATCTCCTACGACAACGTGGTGCCGATGAGCCAGCGGCTGTCGCTGATCGAGCTCAACGAAGCCACCTGCCATTGGCCGGTCGGCGATCCCTCGAGCCCGGAATTCTTCTTCTGCGGCGGCAAGGCGCTCGCCGGCCTGCCCTATTGCGCGCACCACTCGCGCATCGCCTACCAGCCCGCCGGCGATCGGCGCCGGCCATCGGCGAAACCGCAGATCAAGTAAGCGCTCGGGAAACCACGGAAGACTTCAAAAACAAATCCCCGCTTTGGCGGGGATTTTTTTTGGCTTTCAGAAGCATCACCAGCGTCGTCCCGGCGAAGGCCGGGACCCATAACCACGAATGAGCGTTGTTGGAAAGCCGTCTGGCCGCTTGCCTATTGCGCTGGCCGCGGCGTATGGGTCCCGGCCTTCGCCGGGACGACCCGCGTGTACGGCTTGTGATTACCGCACGCCCGTTACGGCTGCGGCTCGGCCTTGGCGAAGCGGTCGTCGAGCGCATAGCCGGCGCCGCGCACGGTGCGGATCGGATCCTGCTCGCGGCCCGGATTGAGCAGCTTGCGCAGGCGACCGATATGGACGTCGACGGTGCGCTCATCGATATAGATGTCGCGGCCCCAGACGCTGTCGAGCAGCTGCTCGCGGCTGAACACGCGGCCGGGATGCTCGAGGAAGAATTCGAGCAGGCGATACTCGGTCGGCCCGAGATCGATCGGCCGGCCCGAGCGCGCCACGCGGCGCTTCTCGCGATCGAGCTCGATGTCGCCATAGGTCAGCACGGTCGCAAGCCGCTCCGGGCTGGCGCGGCGCAGCAGGCCCTTCACCCGTGCCAGCAGCTCGGGCACCGAGAACGGCTTGACGATGTAATCGTCGGCGCCGGTGGCCAGCCCGCGCACGCGCTCGCTCTCCTCGCCGCGCGCGGTCAGCATGATGATCGGAAGCTGCTTGGTCTCCGGCCGCGCCCGCAGGCGGCGGCACAGCTCGATGCCGGAAAGACCCGGCAGCATCCAGTCGAGGACCACGAGGTCGGGAACGCGCTCCTTCAGCCGGGTGTCGGCATCATCGCCGCGCCCGACGGTTTCGACATCGTAGCCTTCCGCATCGAGGTTGTAGCGCAACAACGTCGTCAGCGCTTCCTCGTCTTCGACTACCAGAATGCGTGCGCTCATCGGTCTAAGTTCTTTCTCTGTGGTGATCCGTTGCCCAGACGCAAACCGAAACGCTTACTTCCTTCAGCAAGGTCCSCGCGCAAACGATYTGTCGCGAGGACAATCCGGTTCCGCTGTCGCGGATCATGCCCTAGTTGCCCGGCACCGTGGTGGCAAAGTTGGTCATGTCGCCCTTCGGGCGCTTGTCGGTGATCTGCTGGCCCTCGATCATGTAGAACACGGTCTCGGCGATGTTGGTGGCATGGTCGCCGATGCGCTCGATGTTCTTGGCGCAGAACATCAGATGGATGCAGAACGAGATGTTGCGCGGGTCCTCCATCATGTAGGTCAGCAGTTCGCGAAACAGCGAGGTGCAGATCGCATCGACCTCCTCGTCACCCTTCCAGACGTTCATCGCCGCCGGCAGGTCGTGCGCCGCGTAAGCGTCGAGCACCGACTTGACCTGCGACAGCACGAGGTCGGTCATGTGCTCGAGGCCGCGGATCAGCTTCAGCGGCTGGAAATCGCTCTCCAGCGCCGCGACGCGCTTGCCCATGTTCTTGGCGAGATCGCCGATCCGCTCGAGGTCGGTGGCGACGCGCATCGCGCTGACGATTTCACGCAGGTCGATCGCCATCGGCTGGCGGCGGGCGATGGTCAGCACCGCGCGCTCTTCGATGACGCGCTGCAGATTGTCGATCTCGATGTCGGCGGCGACCACGCGCTTGCCGAGCGCGACGTCGCGACGGATCAGCGCGTCAACCGACTCGGTAATCATCCGCTCGACGAGGCCGCCCATCTCGGCGACCAGGCGGGTCAACTCCTGCAGGTCGCTGTCGAATGCCTTGGCGGTATGTTCAGAAGCCATCGTCCCTCTCCTCAGCCGAACCGGCCGGTGATGTAATCCTGAGTCCGTCGATCGCTCGGCGAGGTGAAGATCTTATTGGTGTCGTCGAACTCGATCAGCTCGCCGAGATACATGAAGGCGGTCTTGTCGGAGACGCGCGCCGCCTGCTGCATGTTGTGGGTGACGATCGCGATCGTGTAGTCCTCGGAGAGTTCCTGGATCAGTTCCTCGACCTTGGCGGTCGAGATCGGATCGAGCGCCGAGCACGGCTCGTCGAACAGGATCACCTCGGGACGCACCGCGACGGTGCGCGCGATGCACAGGCGCTGCTGCTGACCGCCGGAGAGCGACAGGCCGGAGGCGTTCAACTTGTCCTTGACCTCGTTCCACAGCGCGCCGCCGCGCAGCGCCTTCTCGACCCGGTCGTCCATCTCGGACTTCGATATCTTCTCGTAGAGGCGGATGCCGAAGGCGATGTTCTCGTAGATCGTCATCGGGAACGGCGTCGGTTTCTGGAACACCATGCCGACCCGCGCACGCAACAGATTGAGGTCGAGCTTGGGATCGAGAATGTTGGTCTGGTCCAGCATCAGCTGGCCGACCGCGCGCTGGCCCGGATAGAGGTCATACATCCGGTTGAAGATGCGCAGCAGGGTCGACTTGCCGCAGCCGGACGGACCGATGAACGCGGTGACGCGGTTGGTGCCGAGCGTCAGATTGATGTTCTTCAGCGCGTGGTGCTCACCATAGTAGAAGTTGAGGTTGCGCACCGTGACTTTCGGCGGCGCTTCCGGCAACGGAACCTGAGGAACGTGGCCCGCGGCAGTCGTGGAAACAGAAAGCTCGGTCATTTTGCGGCCCTTTCAGCACCAAGGATACGCGCGCCGATATTAAGCGCGAGCACGGTGAATGTGATGAGCAGTGCGCCGCTCCACGCCAGCTCTTTCCAGTAGGCGTACGGGCTCTGCACGAAATTGTTGATGGTCACCGGGAGGTTGGCCATCGTCTTGGTCAGGTTGAGGCTGAAGAACTGGTTCGACAGCGCGGTGAACAGCAGCGGCGCGGTTTCGCCGGCGACACGGGCGGTCGCCAGCAGCACGCCGGTGATCAGACCCGACCGCGCCGCACGATAAGCGATCCGCTTGATCACCAGCGAACGCGGCAGGCCGAGTGCGGATGCCGCCTCGCGCAGCGGATTGGGCACCAGCAGCAGCATGTCCTCGGTGGTGCGCAGCACGACCGGGATCACGATCACGGCGAGCGCAAGCGCGCCGGCGATCGCCGAGAAGCCGCGCATCGGCACCACGACCGCA
>BFBZ01001081.1_pt1 | contig 19683 bp, 20 predicted proteins | sample 1888401 | NCBI WGS metagenome assembly BFBZ01 (sample SAMD00112614, study PRJDB3348) | symbiont metagenome | host: Chara braunii | reverse complement strand
TGGCCCATATGGGACTTGATGTCGAACTCGTCCCAGCCGGGCAGGACAGATGGCCCGACCACGCACCCACGCTTGTAGTCGACCGGGGTCGGCAGGCTGAGGCTGACGCCGAACAGCAATCTCTTGGCGGCCGATCCGTTGGTCAAAAGTTCGGTGAAAGCAGCCTTGATCTGGTCGAGCGTCTTGCTCGGACTGTCCGGTGACGACAGGGGGATTGTCTTTTGGGCGATGATCGCCGGCTGAATATCCATCACGGCAACATGGATGTGTGTCTCGCCAATATTGGCGACGAGTATGGTGCCGGCATATTCGGAGACTGCCAGCACTCTGGTCGGGCGACCACCGCTTTTCAGTGTTTCCTCGGTTTCCCGGATCAGGCCGCAAGCCAACAGGGCGTTGACCCTTTGGGTGACTGTCACACGAGACAGGCCGGACGCCTCAAGCAGGGCTCCGCGTGAGGTGGCTGCTCCGCTGGCAATCAGCGAAAGAATGTCCGCGGAATTTGCGAGCGTCGTCACGTCGATTGGAGCGTCTTGCTTTCTCATGAATCGCTATCTCCCATCCTCTCGCCATAGAGAATCGCCACTCAGGTTTAAAGCATAATCGGAGGTTTGAGGATATCTTTTGTATAAAACTATCTATATCTTTCAGTTTGTGCTCCAATGTTCGGCGCAAAGATTCCAGCCTCAGAAAGGCCGACCGCGGGTGATTGGGCGCCCTGCCGATACCCTATTTCAATCGAATCCGATCTCCGTTGTCGATTTCCACATTATGTAAAATATTATCTCTATCTATGTTGCCTTTTATATATATCCATATATAAGATCCATCAAGCGTGGAGGCGGGTGCCCGTAATGGCGCCTGAAACGCTTGAGGAGACGCATCGGACCGGTGCCGATGTGTGGAGGCTGGGCGATAGGCGCCCGTTTAAAAAGGGAGGGGAGTCATGAAATTTTCTATGTCATTTGCGGCCACGGGGCTGTTGAACACCCGGAGCAAATTGCGTCATTCGATCAGCGCGCTCGCTTCGCTTGGCCTGATGCTATCGATGGGCGGCGGAGTTGCCCACGCGGCTGACAGCAAATTCCTGATAGGCATCGTGGAACTGCAGCTTGCAAACCCGTTCTTTGGCAAGCTGCAGAAGGCGGGGGTCGAGCAGGCCAAGAAGCACGGCCTCGATGTCATGACCGCCGAGGCGACCGTTGCCGGCGATTCCGCGACGCAGATTGCCGCGGTCGAAAACATGATCAATCGCGGTGTGAAGGGTATCGTTCTCGATCCAGCCAATGCATTCGCGCTTGTTCCGATCGTCAAGAAGGCGCGCGCCGCCGGTATCGTTGTTGTCACGACAAACACCTCGTTGGACCCGGCAACCGCGGCTGATGCCTCTTTCGAGACCGACAACCTTGCCGCCGGCACGCTGATCGGCCAATGGGCAAAGGCCAAGCTCGGCGCGACACCCGCGCGTGTCGCGATGCTGGACTACGACCTTTCCGACAAGACCGCGAAAGCGCGCCACGATGGCTTCCTGAAAGGCTACGGTCTTTCCGACAGTTCGCCCGAGATCGCCGGCACGGCCCTGACGATGGGCAATGTCGAGACGGGTCAGGCGTCCATGGAGAACCTGCTGTCCGCGCATCCGGACATCAATGTCCTCTACACGATCAATGAGCCCGCCGCGCAGGGCGCCTTCCTTACGATCAAGAAGGGGAAGCAGAAGATTGTCGTGACATCCATCGATGGCAGCTGCTCGGGCGTGCGCAGCGTGGCCGATGGCACGATCGGCGCAACCGTAATGCAGTTCCCCTCAAGGATGGGTGAGATGGCGGTCGACGCCGTTGTGAAAGCCGTCAATGGCGGCGAGAAGCCAAGTGGTTTCACCAACACCGGCACGATCCTGATCACGGATCAGCCGGTTCCGGGCATTGACTCAAAGGACTCCAAATGGGGTCTCGAGAACTGCTGGGGGGAATGAAATGACGTCTAACCGTCCCTTGAACGGTGAGATCGCGGTGGACAGCGAGGCTGTCCACCGTAAAGGCCGGATCGCCACGCTCTTCGTCGAGTTGATGGCGCAGCCAATGTCCGGTCCGCTCCTCGCCCTGATCGTGATCACGTTGATCTTCTCGCTGACGACGTCGACCTTTTTCACGGTTGGGAATCTCTCGCTATTGTTTCAGCAGTCCGTCGTCGTTGGAACGCTCGCGCTTGGCCAGACGCTTATCGTCTTGGTTGCCGGCATCGATCTTGCCTGCGGTGCGATCCTGGTGCTCGGCACGGTTATGATTGGAAGCTTCGCGCCGCATGGCGATGTGCCTGCTTTGCTGCTTGGCTTGATCGTCTGTCTGGTCGCCGCATCGATCAACGGCATCGTCATCACCCGGTTTCGCTTGCCGCCCTTTATCGTCACCCTCGGCACCTTGGCTGTGCTCGCGGCCTTCGCGCGCCTCTATACCAAGTCGCAGAGCTATCCGATTTCGTCTGATTTTCTGACGATCCTGGGAACTGGCCCGACAAGCGGGCTTGTGACCTTCACCTATGGCAGCATGCTCTGGATCGCTCTCACGCTGTTCCTCAGCTATCTATTGACCCAAACGCCCTGGGGCGTTCGTGTCTATGCGATCGGCAATTCGCCAAGTGCGGCAAGATTGAATGGTATCCACGTCGGTCGCGTCACGTTCAGCGTCTATGCGCTGGCCGGCCTGTTCTACTTCCTGGCGGCCTGGCAGGCGCTTGGCCGCACGCCCATCGCCGATCCCAGTGGTTACCAGACCGCCAATCTGGATACGATTACGGCGGTGGTGATTGGCGGCACGAGCCTGTTCGGAGGTCGCGGCGGCGTCGCCGGGACTTTCGTCGGAGCCCTTATCGTCACGGTTCTGAAAAACGGACTGACGCAGGTTGGCATCGATTCTCTCTATCAGCAGATCGCGACAGGCATCCTCGTGGTGGTGGCCGTCGGAGCCGATCAATATTTCAGCAGGAGGAAGCAGTCATGAGTTCGGCTCCTTCAACACCGCATCTGGTGCTCCAGGCAACGGGTCTGAACAAGCGCTACGGCCACGTCGTGGCCCTGGACGGCGCGGACTTCGAACTTGCGCAGGGCGAAATATTGGCTGTCGTGGGCGATAACGGCGCCGGCAAGTCAAGCCTTATCAAAGCGCTGACCGGTGCGGTTAGCCCCGATAGCGGTGAGGTCTCCATCGACGGTCACACCGTGCGGTTTCGCAGTCCTCTCGATGCCAGGCTCGCCGGTATCGAGACCGTCTACCAGGAGCTCGCCGTCGCGACCGAACTGGATATTGCGCAGAACCTGTTTCTGGGTCGCGAACAGCGAAAGCAGGGAATACTCGGCAATATATTCGGGCAACTCGACAAGGCCGGCATGCGCAGACAGGCGGCCGAGCACATGAAAAACCTCGGCATACGCGTGCAGTCGATACGGCAAAAGGTTGAGACACTTTCCGGCGGTCAACGGCAAGCCGTCGCGGTCGCGCGTGCCGCGGCCTGGGGCAAAAAAGTCATCATTCTGGACGAGCCCACCGCTGCCCTTGGGGTGAGGGAGACCAAGCAGGTACTGGACCTGATCCTAAAGGTCCGCGACCAGGGCCTCTCGGTCGTGCTGATCAGCCACAGCATGCCGAACGTCTTCGAGATCGCGGATCGTATCCATATCCACCGCCTTGGCCGCCGCGCTACGATCGTGACGCCGAAAACGACCTCGATGAGTGATGTCGTTGCGGTCATGACGGGTGCGCTCAAACCCGATGACGTGAAGTCCGCCGTTTTCACCACACACTAAAATCCAAGCCTGTGACGCAATAGGGAGAGAATGCATGTCGATATTGGATCGTTTCTCGATGAAGGGGAAGGTCTCGATTGTGACCGGTGGAAATCGTGGCATCGGAAGAGCAATCGCGCAGGCGCTCGCCGAGGCAGGATCTGCGGTAGCGATAGCCGCCCGCGACGAGGCGCAGAGTGCGATCGCAATCGAAGAGCTGCGCAAACTCGGCGTCGAGGCAATCAGCGTCAAGGCTGATGTGGCGAACCGCGACGATCTGGAGGCAATGGTCGAGACCGTCAGCCGCACGCTCGGCCCGATCGATGTCCTCGTCAACAATGCCGGCATCGGCTTCCACGCCAACGCGTTGACGCTGCCCGATGACGAATGGGAACGGCTGTTTGCGATCAACCTTGGCGGCGTCTGGAAAGCGAGCCAGATCGTCGGTCGCCACATGGTGGCGAACGGCCGTGGTTCGATCGTAAACATCGGATCGATCTCGGGTCTCATCGTCAATCGGCCGCAATGGCACTCTCCCTATGGGATCGCCAAGGCGGCGGTGCACCATCTTACGAGATCGCTCGCCGCGGAGTGGGCGCAATCCGGGATCCGCGTTAACGGCATTGCTCCGGGCTATGTCAAGACAGAGATCGCCAGCGACGAATATGAAAACTATCGGCACTACTGGCGTGACGAAGTTCCCATGCAGCGCTATGCGACGGCCGACGAGATCGCGCCGATCGCCTTACTGCTGGCAAGCGACGCATCATCCTTTGTCACCGGATCTATCTTCGTCGTCGATGGGGGTTATACGCTTTGGTGAAAGCCTTCTGCTTAAGCGGCTGAGAAATAATCCAATACATCCATGCCTCTAATCTTTTGCGCCGGTACGAGCGGTTAGGGGGCGACGGGCGGTAATCCGTCAGCACCCAAGTCGCGGCGGCAAAAAATTGATGCCGCCATAGACGACACGCGGAGACTTGCAGGGGCGGCTATCTGGCTCCTATTTGCGCGGTTTTGATGGACGTAAACGTCATAGGAATGCGGTTTGGCCATCAACAGTCACGTCGGACCGATGGTTCTGACCCTTTCAAGATCAAGCCATTTGTTCATCGGGGGAAAGCTGGTGGTTTAACGAAGTGAGGGATGCGAAGTTCAGATTCCCATTGAGATAGAGAACCGCTATGGGCGTGGAAAACGAGCACAGTGTTTGATACATAATGCCGATATCCGATATCGGAGATTTTCCATGAGAACCTTGGTGGACATCGGTGACGCAGAGGTCAAGGCGCTGGATCGGTTGGCGCAACGAGAAAAAGTCTCGAGAGCAGCGCTGATCCGCAAGGCAATTGATGATTTTCTAGCTCGCAACAGCAGCGCTAGCGAAGTAGAGGCGTTTGGGCTCTGGGGTGGGCGAAAGGTCGATGGTTTGGCGTATCAGGAGGATATTCGTAGCGAATTGAAAAAGTCCTTTTCGATACAAACATCTTGATAGACCATCTCAATGCCGTACCGCAGGCGCGACAAGAGCTGACGCGGTATCAGGAAAAGGTGATTAGCAATATCACTTGGATGGAGGTTCTCGTCGGTGCCAAGCCCGCGGTGGCAATCGAAACACGCTCTTTTCCGGCAGGATTTACGGTCATTGCTGTCGATGATCACATAGCCGAATCTGCAGTATCTCTGCGGCAGCTACATCGTATCAAACTTCCCGACGCGATCCTCTGGGCAACAGCCAATGTTCACTCGATGTTATTGGCTACTCGAAACACGAAGGATTTTCCGAAGGAAATGCCCGACATTCGGGTGCTCTACGAAATCTGTGCGCCCCGTTAGTTCTATGGCAGGGCGTTATCCGATCCATAGCGCGGCTGCTGGCTCCAATCCCTTCACAAGCGCCAACGGTCGCCTTGCAGGTGAAAAGGCGTCAGCCTCAAGCGCCTCGTTCGACGAAAAATGCGCGTAGAACTCATCCTGCGTCATTAGCTATACCGACACGATCAATTCCACGTTTATGGAAAAGCGAGTTTGCCGCTTTCAGAGCCATCGACTCAATACGCCCATTGGCTTGAAGACTGTGTTGCCACTGATATCTGAAGCGACACTCAGCTTTACTGAAATATTTTCACCAAAGCATTGAACTAACGTCACGCCACTGCGTTCCTGCGCCGCATCATTTGGAGTCATCTCATGACGTTAGGATCAACGCGGCGCCAATTTAAGCAACGGTTACCGGTTCTGGTGATATTTTCGTTCCTGTCGATTGTCGGTCATGGTGTTGCGGCCACAGATCAGGAAACAGCAGCAATACCCGTCACAGCGGTCAAAGCAACGAGCGCGACGATCCATCGCGTTATCAACGGAATTGGCACTGTAGCGCCACTGCAATCGGTCACCGCCCGCCCGCGTATCGATGGTCAAGTCATCGAGATACCCTTCACCGAAGGGCAGATCATCGAGAAGGGCAGCGTCCTGCTGAGACTCGACGATCGCGAACTCCTGTCAAATCTGGCGTCTGCCAGGGCGAAGAAGGCACAGGATGAAGCGCAATTGCAAAGCGCCAAGGCCGATGCCGAACGATATGCCACGCTTGCGGAGAAAGGCGTCGCTTCGACATCAGTGCTGGAACAGAAGAACGCTTCCAGCCAACAATATGCCGCAGCCGTTCAATATGACGATGCGATGATCCAGAATGCGGAAACACAACTCGGCTTTGCGACCGTTGTGGCCCCATTCACCGGCCAGACCGGCTTTAAGCAAGTCGATGTCGGCAGTGTCGTTAGCGCGAACTCGACGAACGGTATCGTAACCATCACCCAGATGGACCCGATAGGTGTTTCCTTCGTCGCTCCGGGTGACAGGTTTGGCGAAATCCGCGACGCCTTGCAAAGCGGGATCGCCGAGGTGGAGCTATCAACGACTGACGGAACACGCAATTTGACTGCGGGCAGGTTGACCATCATGGATAATGCGGTCGATGCATCCAATGGCTCCATCCATCTGCGGGCCACCTTTGATAATAAGAACGGCATTCTCTGGCCTGGCTTGCCAGTGGCAACGCGACTGACCGTTGAGATCCGCAAGGGTGTCGTGGTGCCGGACAAGGCGCTCGCCCGTGGGCGTGACGGTCTTTATGCCTACGTCGTCCAGGCCGATGGAAAAGTAGTCAAGAGAAGTGTCAAAACAGCCTTCGTGACCGATGCGATGGCACTGGTGAGCGATGGCATTAATGATGGCGACGAGGTCGTCATGGACGGACAATCGCGGATCGGCGACGGGATGAAAGTCTCGGTCACACCCTGGAGCGGCGCCCCGACGGGTGAGCTTTCCGGAGAGGTTTCCCAATGAAGACTGCTCCCGAACATGATCGCGAGCAGTCGGACAAATCAAGTTTCTTTGACTTTTTTATCGATCATCCTGTCGCAACAGGTCTGATCATGCTCGGCATCTTCCTTGTCGGTGCGATCTGCTATCCATTCATGCCGGTATCGGCACTGCCGCAAATCGACTTTCCGACAGTCCAGATCGCTGCGAGCTTGCCCGGCGCATCCCCGGATACCATGGCATCAAGCGTTGCTCAGCCGATTGAGGAGGCCTTGTCACGGGTCAGCGGCGTCACCGAGATGACCTCTACCAGCTCGCTGGGAACGGCATCAATAACTGTCCAGTTTGATTTGGATGAGGATATCCAGACCGCGGCGAGCGATGTGCAAACCGCGATCAGCGAAGCATCCGGCCAGTTGCCGAAGGACATGCCGTCTTTGCCAACCGTGAGGAAAGTCAATCCGGCCGATACTCCCGTGATGCAGCTATCGGCAACCTCGGATAGCCTCACCCTGCCGCAGCTCGATGAATATATCGAGCGCAATGTGGCGACCAAAATCGGTCAGGTATCCGGTGTGGCCTACGTCAATATCGGGGGAAAGCAAAAGCCCGCAATCCGGGTAGCAGTCGATCCCGGGCGGTTGGCCCAGGCCGACGTCACGCTCGAAGACGTACGATCGGCAATCGGCAATCTCAGCTTGAGCGCACCCAAAGGCAATATCGACGATCCGACGCGAACCTTTCCGATCTATACCAATGACCAGATCACAACCAGTGCCGAGTGGAACGACGCCGTCATCGCCTACCGCAATGGTGGACCGGTTCGCATTCGCGACATCGGTCAGGCGGTCGACGGCGCGGAAGATGCGAAAATGGCGCATTGGACGAATGGAGAGCGCGGTATCGCGCTCGATGTCTTCCGCCAGCCCGGCGCCAATGTCATCGCGGTTGTCGATGCCGTCAAATCGCAGCTGCCAGCATTGCAGGCGTCCTTGCCGCGGTCGATCAAGCTCGAACTGGTAACTGATCGCACGACGACAATCAGAGCTTCTGTCGATGATGTGCAGTTCACTCTGGTGCTGACCATCGGCCTTGTGGTTTTGGTGATCTTCCTGTTTCTGCGCAGCATTCGCGCGACCATCATCCCGGTACTGACGCTGCCGATTGCCTTGGTCGGTTCACTTGCTCCCATGTGGGTGCTCGGCTTCAGCCTCGACAATTTGTCGCTCATGGCTCTCGTCGTTGCGGTCGGATTTGTCGTCGACGATGCGATTGTCATGCTGGAAAACATCACCCGTCATATCGAAGAAGGAATGCGGCCCAGCGAAGCGGCGAGAAAAGGCGCCGGCGAGATCGGCTTTACCATCATCTCCATCAGCCTTTCCCTGATTGCAGTTCTGATCCCAATCCTCCTGATGGGCGGTATCGTCGGGCGGCTCTTTCGCGAGTTCGCCGTCACCTTGACGATCGCGATTGCGATCTCGGCGTTCGTGTCGCTGACACTGACGCCGATGTTGGCCTCACATTTCATACGCGCCACGCCCGCACAAGAACGCGGCCGCTTCTATCGAGCCGGGGAAGCGTTTTTCGACTGGCTTCTATCTCTCTATGGTCGCAGCCTCATCCCCGTCATTCGCCATCGCTATCTAACGCTTTTGGTTTTCCTGGGTACCGTCGCGCTGACCGGTTATTTATTTGCGATCACACCAAAAGGGTTCTTTCCGGAACAGGACACCGGCTTTATTGCGGGATTGTCCCAGGCGTCGCCAGATATCTCCTTCACCGAAATGGCAAAGCTGCAGGAGCGCGTCAGCGCCATCATCCTTCGGGATCCTGCGGTCTATAGTGTCTTTATGGATATCGGCGGCGGCAATGGTGGCAACGCCCTCAATCAGGGGCATGTCAATATCACGTTGAAACCGCTCTCGCAGCGTAATGTCAGCGCTCAGCAGGTCATCCAGCGGCTCAGCGACGCCTTGAACACACAACAGGGTATCAAGCTGTTCATGCAGTCGGCGCAGGATATCAACATCGGAGCGCGGCCGGCTAAAACGCAGTATCAATATACGCTCCAGGATGGCGATATCGCCGAACTTGCCAGCTGGTCCGCGAAAATCACAAACCGGCTACAGGCTCTACCCGAACTGCGCGATGTCGGCAGCGATCAGCAAGCCGAGGCGCCCAGCCTCTCCATCCGGATCGACCGTGCCGCTGCCACACTATATGGGGTCTTGCCCGCTGCGATCGATGAAACGCTTTATGACGCATTCGGCCAGCGCCAGGTTGCTTCCTATTCGACACAGGCTGATACATTCCATGTCATTCTGGAAGTGCTGCCAAACCTGCAGCGTGATATCGCAACGCTTGACCGCCTTTCGGTGAGGGCAAGCAATGGAACACTGGTACCGCTTTCCGTCGTCGCCAAGTGGTCAACCAATGGCGTCTCGCCTGTTTCGATCTCGCATCAAGGTCAATCGCCGGCGGTCACCATCTCCTTCAATCTTGCGACGTCCATTGCGCTTGGCCAAGCAACGGGCGCGATCGAGAACGCCGTGGCCGCCTTGCATCCTCCCGCTTCGCTGCAGGCCAGCTTCTCGGGCAGCGCCAAGGCCTTTCAGGATTCGCTGGCGACGGTGCCACTGCTGATCCTTGCATCGCTTGTTGTGGTCTACATTATCCTCGGCGTCCTCTACGAAAGCCTCATTCACCCGTTGACAATCCTGTCAACACTGCCGTCCGCAGCACTTGGTGCACTTTTGGCGCTACAATTTGCGGGCCTTGATTTCGGGCTTGTCGCGATGATCGGTGTCATCCTGCTCATCGGCATCGTCAAGAAGAACGGGATCATGCTCGTCGACTTCGCGGTTCAGGCGGAGAAAGAGGAGGGGTTGAGCAGCGAAGCTGCGATCATCAGGGCAGCGCACATGCGTTTTCGTCCAATCCTTATGACCACGATGGCCGCCCTTCTGGGAGGGCTGCCGCTGGCGATCGGTCACGGCTCGGGCTCAGAGCTGCGCCAGCCGCTGGGCTACGCCATCGTTGGCGGCCTTTTGGTGAGCCAGTTGCTGACCTTATATACGACACCGGTCATTTATCTTCTTCTCGACAAGTTGCGCCGACCAGGTACAGGCTCGCTGAAACCGCATACAGTTGCGGGCACTTCATAATATTTGCCGAAGCAATATCGCCGAGCCGACCATCCTACGCGCCGTCGTATCGGAACGAAAAAGCAGTCTATCTGGTCGACAGGACAAGGGGGTGCTGGCAAAGTCACGGTCACGCCGCGATTGTTAAGGAGTGGCATGTTGGCTGGGTAAGGACCTCCAGTTCTTCTACATCCACTGGGAGCCGCTCCTGTGCGGTGCGCTAGCAAGCATCAGGCAGATCTTAGCCTCGTGGCGGCGCCATCGCGTGGATCGGGCAGAACTTCCGGGAACGGTTGAGCATCGAGCGACTTGCCGCGGAGGTTGGCATGAGCCCGTCGAGCTTGCACGAGCATTTTCGCGCCGTGACGGCGATGACGCCGCTGCAATTCCAGAAGCAGCTAAGGCTTCAGGACGCACGTAGCCTGATGCTGGTCGAGGACATCGACGTCACGACTGCCGCCTTCCGCGTGGGGTACGAAAGCCCTTCACAGTTCACTCGTGAATATCGCCGTCACTTCGGAGAACCGCCGGCGCGCGACATTGCCCGTTTGCGTGCTTCGCCGGGCTTGGTAGGGATAGCTTGAGTTCAGCTTACCGATGTCGGCGTATTGGCGTTTGGTCCAAATGGTCAGGGCGCCAACGAGAATGCATTCGGCTTGCTATCACTCTCGCCGACACGCGAGGCAGTCGCTCCCTTTCGGCCCCAACGCCGCCATTACGTGACTGATCTGGGAATCTCCAAAATGACCTGGCTGGCGGCTCCTCCGCTTCCTGTAACTGGAGCAGAGGAGCCGCCAGCCAGATAGCTATTTCAGTGGCAGAAATAGCTCCGCGACAACTTCATGTGCCGACGCTTCGGGGACAGGGGATAGCCAACGCTTGCAAAACAGTGGGAAGTCGCGGGCTTCTTCGCCGCTGGTCGGAAGCCATTCGCGATAGAGATAGAGTGCAGCGGGTTCGAGATTGTTTGTATTGCCGGGATAGCGCAGCACTGCGTAGCGTCCGCCGGGAATGACGTCAGCCTTCACCCCCTCGTCGTTCGCCGCAATTGCCTGGTCGGTTCCGACACAGAGGTCCATGCTGTAATCGGCCGGGTTCGCGGGCTCCCTTTCTGACCGGAAGATCATGAAACTGGGGCGGCCTGTCTCAGGCGCCAAGCCGTGCGCCTTTGACCAAGCCAGGAAGCGTTGCCTGGTAGCGGGGATCGCAGCACGGTCGCCCCGATGCTGTATCATCGCCACCGGCGTCGGGGGCATATCGCGGATGGTTACATCCTCGCAGTCGAAAATTATCTGCATGAGCTTGCTCCTTGCGTTGTCCAAAGGCCCGAAGGCCGAAAGCCACGCCCCCCAATCGGGAGACTTGCGGAACGACGAGGGCGATTGCCCGAACCGTTGCCGAAAGGCGCGGGCAAAGGCATCCGGGGCATCGTAACCGGCATCCATGGCTATGTCCGTGACGCTTGGCACGTCCTTCGAGGCGAGCTGGTGCGCTGCGCGTTTCAAGCGGGCGAGCTGGACATAGCGATGTACAGACAATCCGAGGACCGCCGTAAACTGCCGGTGGAAATGAAATTTCGAAAAGGCTGCGACCCGGCTCACCGTTTCAAGGTCCAGATTACTGTCAAGATGCCGGTCGATATGGTCTAGCACTCGCTTCATCCGGGCATGATAGTTTTGAAACGCTGTCTTCATCGTCCATTGCTCCGTGGCGACATCATCTATTCACTACCGGCCATAGCCTGCTCGACCAATCTTGCGGTTTTGGCCGGGTCATCGGAAGATGGGCAACGACAGATCGTAGGCGATCACCGACGGTAGCCGCACGATCGCAATGAGGTCGGGAACAGACATCGGCAAGCACGCAGAGTATGTTCACATTTGGCTGAAATCAGTCCTTCCCTGCGAGCAAAACCGATGTCCAATACTGACGAAATTCAGGTCGAGGGGCTCTGCACCAACGGATTGTTGTTTCTCATCTTTTCAGGTCCACAATCACTGCCTTCACTCTGGATGTGAAATTTCGTCATGATTTGAACCGTTTTCCGCTTGGTGCTAACTCTGTTAGGCGGATATAAATCTATGAAATACCTGACTATCTCGAATTTTGCGGCTGCCGTGAAATGGAAAATGGGGTGAACTGCGTATGGAATTCAGCATCTTGATGCAGCTCTGACAGCCACATCGGTCTCACGGTCGGCGGGATAGAGCATTTCAAGCGCGATTTCCGAGACTGTCACATCCACCGGCGTGCCAAAGACGGTGACCGTGCTGAAGAATGACAAAGGGCCAAGCCTGGTTTGAATGCGCAGCGGGATCGCAAGCGCGGATGCGAGGTCTGGATGCACCTGCCTCCTTGATGGCTTTTGCAGCGTCTCGGCCTCTTTCAGCAGGTCGTACAGTCTAGGGTCGGCCGTCAGTTCGACCTCGCGTCGCAGCCTTGTCAGAAGATGATCCGCCCATGCGTCGAGATTGAGGATTCGTGGTGCAAGACCATCGGGACGGAGCGATAGACGCATAACGTTGACGGGCGGTTCCAGCAGCTCGGCACTTACCCCCTCGTACAATTCCTGAAGGGCGGCATTCGATGCCACCACATTCCACTGCCGATCGATCGCAAATGCGGGAAACGGCTTGTGCGCCTCGATGGTGCGCTCGATGGCGGACAGCAAAGGCTGGAATGAAGCGTCGCGAAGCGGTGTCTCGCGAAAGACAGGAGCGAAGCCTGCCGCGACCAGCCAGACATTTTGTTCGCGCAACGGAATGTCCAACTCCTCTGCCAGGCGTAGCAGCAATCCACGGCTTGGCGCAGCGCGGCCCAATTCCACGAATCCGAGATGGCGCACGGACACATTTACCCGCAATGCCAGATCGAGTTGAGAAAGCCTTCGCCGGCGGCGCCATTCGCTAAGGTGCTTACCGAAGCTCACGGTCGTTTGCAGCATCTCCATCTGACCTTTCAGCGATCGGGGCAGGCGATCATACCTCCCGAATACAATAGAGAGAATAGAGCCCAAAGGTCATCCAGAAAACTACCTTTCAGGTAGCTGACTTGATGCTCGGCATTGTCCCATTGTCGGCTGGCTAAGCAACTTCGGAGAAGGGAAAGCGATATGACGACCGATCTTGATGAACTGGCGAACCGGTATGTCGCCGTCTGGAATGAGCCGGATCAACTGAAGCGCCGCAACGGCATCGAAAGGTTATGGGTACAGGATGGCCTGCATTTCACGCCCACCCGCGAAGTCAAAGGCTATGAGGCACTGGAAGCCCGGATTGAGGAGTCACACAACAAGTTCGTTCGCGATCAGGGATTTGTCTTCCGAGTGTTGGGCGAGCCACTTGGGCATCACGGCGTCATCAAGTTCTATTGGGTGATGGTCGATCCGAAATTGGATGCCATCAAGGCTGTCGGCTCAGATTTCCTGTGCCTGGATGAGAGCGGCCGCATCGCCTCCGACCATCAATTCACCGAGCCGCTCACGCGAGCCTGACCAGGAGCCGCCCATGTCTGTCACCTATGTCATCAAGTTTGATGTCGTCCCCCAGCAGCGCTCCCGCTTCCTTTCGCTTCTTGAACGCGTACTCGAGGCCATGCGATCCGAGCCTATGTTCCATGAAGCGGCCCTGCATACCGATCCGGCGTCGGATTGCCGCTTCATGCTTTATGAAACCTGGGAGGATCACGACGATGTGCTGAACGTGCAACTACAGCGACCCTACAGGCAGGCGTGGCACGAAGCATTGCCCGAATTGCTTGAAAGGGAGCGCGACATTACGATCTGGAAGCCTGTCCGTTCGGATCGTGCACTGTGAAAGTCATCGCCGCGTGATCATCAGGATTGTCACGGGCATATTATCGTAAGCCGTGCCTTCTAGCTTAGCGCTTCGAGACGTTCCCAATGAACGACTTCACGCAAGTCACTATCGTAAGGCTCAGAAACAATTTGAGAATCTGGTTTGAAATCAACCATCGTGATTAAAGGGCGCCGATAGTCTCGTCGAGACTCGCGCCACTTCTCGTCCGTCGCAGTGTCGATTCGCATCTTCGGCGAATGGGGCATGCGGACATTCCGTAGATTTCTCCAGCCAAATCATCAGCGGCAAGCTGTGATATATCGAGCAGAAGACGGCAAAGCGGCGGCGGCTGTGTCAATGGCCTCGTAGGCTTCTCTCTGGTCGAGGCTGGTAACCGAGCCAAGCGTTGCGGTGGATGCGGGATCCGTGACTTCGAAATTCTTGCCAGCCTTGCCTGCTATCCAATGGCGGCCGACGTAGAAGAGGTTTCTCAACAAATGCAGGTCGTTCAGTCTCGACGGGGCTTCATGATAACCGGCATGGGCGTGGAGCGCGGTCATCGGTAAGATCTCTCTTTCCAGATGACACGATGCTCTCACGGATATTCGCGAGACATTGTCTATTGGTCATGGTCTGAAAGGAGAAAAAAGCTAAAGAAGAAAAAGACTGTAGCGAGTTTCTCTATTCCCCGTCAGGAAGTTCGCCAGAAAGAAGATCCCCCACCGGAAGGACGATTTCTTCCTTCACGGATTTGGTGACGATATAGGTCAAGTAACGCTCGATGCCGAGATCGCGATCAAGCAGATTGGAGATCAGGCGTTGATATTCAACGTTGTAATCTTCAGGATATAATCCATGCCCCCGACAGCCGAGCATGCGACGATTTCCGGGGTGGACGCAATCGCCCGCTCGAAGAGCTGCCGGTTGGCTGGGACGGACCGGTGAAAGCTGGAGTTTTTCCGCTTCATTCACGAGCGCGCGCTGGTTGCGCCTCGGGATTTCGTCAGCAAGATCGGCCTGAAGTGCCGTAATAAGGCCTCGTCCCAAGACGCCATGTTACCTTGCCAATCACTGTCATCTTCTTCCAGGTATGAAACTGATCCATGCGGTCTTCCCCTCCATCGGCGCGGATAGGTCAATGCAATGATTTGGGCGTTGCCATATTGGTTGGTTGCCCACGGAGCGCAGGCAATCTCCGAAACAATGTCAGCATCGAGAAAGATGTCCATTCCCTGGATCTTGTGGGGATAGAAGTTCTCTATGTTGTTTTGCGTGTTGCTGAGGACGATATAGCGGATGGGCTTTTCGAGCATTTTCAGAAAGTTATTACGAAGACGCTCATATTTTGCCGCAATTTTCTCCACGTCGTCCTGGTTGACCTCGTCGCTCAACTTCTCATGCCAAAACCAAAGTTTGAAATCCTCCAGTCGCAGGGCTTCTCTAGCATGGACCGGCACATACAGAGATTGGGGGGTGATTGGCCCAATGAGCAGGCGGTTCACGACTTTTGCTATCTCTGACGAGCTGACAAATACCCAATTGAAGAATCCAGACCGTTCGCGCAGACGATCATTTAAGAGGGAAGAGAGAAATCCTGCATGCTGCTGCAACTGTTGAGCGGTTTGGCAAGAGACGCCGATACTGATAAAAGCCTGATTTTCGCTGACTATAGACATCTACATAGCCGAAGAGTGCCGAGTTCCGTCGAGATCTGGCCGCCGTGCTGCTGAGTGCCGGTACCGCGAGGCCGACTCTGATCTATGAAACTCTCACCATGTTGAACCAACGTCGTACTTCGCAAAAGAGTAGACGGGATGAGTTTCCTATGGAAATCAACAGTTTGAGAGCGCGTCGGGCAATGGTGCTCTATCCTCGCGGCTCTTAGAAGCCCTTCAGGCAAGATACAGTGCTGATGGATGGCCGCCCTTCGCTCTGTCGATGGATGTCGAAGGTGGACAGGACATGAATTGTTCCACGGCGATCGGTGTCATTGGCAATGCGAGCCTCACCCTGCTTAGGGCAGGGTCTCGCTGACTTTCTGAGCAGGATCCCCTATCGCAAATGGCTTGGTAGTGAATTTCGTCGTTTTCTGACGTGTCTTTTCACTTGAGGCTGATCCTGCGAGGCGGAACCAGGCCTTTGAAGTGCTTCGCTTTTTTGAATCGATTGCAGGTTACCGTGAAGTGGAAAATGGGGTGAGTTTCGCGCGAAATTCAACACTCACTGCGAGGCATCATAGAAGCGTCTTCGAAGTGATATATATTCATTTATGAATAGCTGGTAGTAAAGTTTAGTCAATTTTGTATCTCAGCCATCAATGTTATCACTCCGACATAAAAGTTGGAGATTGAGTTATGACAGGTTTCGTCACTGGAATACCTAAAGTGCTTCTTCGCCTCGAGGGGCTTGGTGTACTCGTTGCCGCTACGGCCTGGTACGCTACACTGGATGCCAGTTGGTGGTTGTTCGCCGCCCTGATCTTGGCCCCCGACCTGTCAATGATCGGCTACCTCGCCGGTAAGAAAGTGGGTGCCGCGCTTTACAATGCGGCCCACTGGTACATCCCACCACTTGCTGTGATCGCTTGGGGAATGGTTGGACATGCACCTGTGGTCTTGGCCGTCGGATTGGTATGGGCTGCCCATATCGGCCTGGACAGAGCGCTCGGCTACGGGCTTAAATACGCAGAAGGTTTTGGCGTGACACATCTGGAGTCAATCCGGCGTTAGGGACGCCATACGTCTTCACAGGACCAGTTGCGAACAGGATTATCTCCGTAACCTATGATCGCAATAGGTCTACGTGGCCTGAATCGCGTGGACCGCCGCAGACACCACCATCTCTATTTGCGTGTTGACGCGATCTTGGCGATGACCTGGTGCTTCAGGCAGTTGGTAACGGAGTGGCCGCGGGTTCGATCCACTCGATGCCCTTGCGGTGGACTCGGCCGGCAGTAACCCTCGATGCGCGCAATCGCGTCTAGAGATTGGCGAGTTCTGCGTCGATACGGTCCATCAGCTCGTCAGGCAGCGGCCCTTTCTGCAGCGCCCCGACGTTTTCTTCCACTTGTGCAACGGTTCGGAATCCGGGTATCGGCAACGTACGGTTGGAGCGCGCCCAGAGCCAGGCAAGGGCGCCTTGCGTTAGCGTACGCCCATCCGCAGTCAGCAAGTTACGCACAGCATCCAGCCGCGCTGCAAATTCTGGCGCGATCTTGCCGTCCTTGAAATAAACCATCCAATCAAGGCTCGCACCGCGGACGTCATTGGCACCCACGTGCTTTTCGGCGGTGAACTTGCCGCTGAGAAGCCCCATGGCGAGCGGGCCGCGATTGATCGAGATGAGGTGATTCTTTTCGACCACATCGATCATCTCGGGCACTGCCTCAAAGACGTGCATCGTGTGCTGGACGGAAACGAAACCCTCCCGCGCCGCATGGCGCGATGCGCGATCGGGATAGTCGGTGCTCCAACCGAACGCATCGATCTTGCCTTCAGTTCTCAGGGCTTCAAGCGTTTCGAAGACCTCGTCGGATGCCTCCGGTGGAAAATCATTCAGATGAAACTGCAGCAGATCCAGTCGCTCGCGCTTCAGTCGCTGCAGCGACGTCTCGGCAGAGCGGCGAATGAAAGCTGGATCGGCAAAGGCGCCCATTGCCTGCTTGCTTTGCTCATCGGTTGCGAAACCGAACTTCGTCGCTATGACAATATCGTCGCGATTGCCGATAGCGTTCCCGACAATTTTCTCAGAGTGACCCGCTCCATAGTTCGAAGCCGTATCGAAGAAACGGATACCGAGATCGGCGGCACGATGAATGGCGCGGATCGACTCACCGTCGTCGACCTCTCCCCAGCCCAGTGGCACATCGCCTGCGTAGAACGGTCCGCCAATTGCCCAGCAGCCCATGCCAAGCCGCGGAACCTCACGGCCGTTCCATAGATCGATCGTTGTGACCTTACCAGGCTTCCTCACCGAGATATCCTCCTCTGTCGCCAATTGTTGACAATCAATAGGGGATGATCGAGATCGGCGCATACCGCAAATTTTGCCGCATATTTTTCACCGATGAAAAGCAGTGGCTGTCATCGCAGAATGGCAGGCCGCATCGATCTCGATCACGCCGAAAGCGTGACAGAGAAGTCTCGGCAATCCGGGGCAATCCACCGCGGAAGCGGGTGTACCGCCTGATTTTGGATTACGACCTAAGTGACCGGAAGTTCTGGGCTGGAGGCAACGGGCTACATTGACCTCAGACGAAAGGGCGCGCAAAAAGAGCCACAATCCAGAATGAAATTCGTCCTGGGACCACAATCGGCATATGGAAGTTAAGCAAGATGGAATTGATGTTCGCCCCTGAGTTGACGGTTTGTGGAATTGAGGAACTGCCAGCGCAAAGTTCACGCCAGGTAACCCACGTTCTTTCGATCATCGATCCCGACCGCGCTGAGCTTACCGCTTTCGCGGCCTACGGCAATCACTTCCGCACGACGCTTCGGTTTCACGACATCATCAGCCCCATACCGGGTCAAATCATGCCCACGCCCCAGCATGTCGAAGCGATCCTGGATTTCGGACGCGCCTTCCATGACCGGCAGGATCAGAATGCTCCGAGCCACATACTCGTCCATTGCCATATGGGAGTGTCCCGTTCGACAGCAGCGATGATGACCCTGATGGCACAGGCCAATCCTGACGCCTCCGCCGAAGCATTGTTCGAGCGTCTCGTCACGATCCGGCCGCAGGCATGGCCGAACTCCCAAATGATTGCCTTCGCTGACAAGCAACTCGGTCGCGAAGGCGCGCTCGGTAAAGAACTGGCGCGCCACTACGGACGACAGCTCAAAAGCAAGCCCGAATTTAGGGACTGGATGGTCTCACTTGGCCGTGAGGCCGAGATCGAGATGGCGATTTTGTGAGCCCTTGGCTGCCCGCGCACAGACGGCCAAGGGGCAATGCGAGCAGTCCCTCATCGACGTTTTCCAGATACATCGAGCCGATGATATCGAATTCCATCGGCCATCCTGACCCACGGCCAGTGCTGCATTCATGCGCAACTTTCCGCTGTACTGCAGCGATCTCGCGGTTCGTGCTAGCGGAAAGCGGCAAATAAGCACGTGGGATTATACTAAGGTTCAATATGATTTGCCCAGGGTGTGGGATATGGATCCTTGCCCCCGTCGTTGCACGGCGCCCCGCCGAGTGCAGCGGCCTGCCCTGTCGCCACAATCACCCAAAAGTGGTGGCAGGGCTTAGATTTCGTCCGAATTGGTGGAGGGATCAAAATTGAAGGTTTTCCAACTATGCGGCTGCGGTGGAAGCGAAGTTGATGGGAAGATCATGCTGCGCAAACATGACGCTACCTGCCGCTATCGGTAGGCTAGCGTGTCATCACGGACCAATCCTGAGGATCCGATCTCGCCGGCTCGATGCCAGCCATTGAACTTCGACTCCTAAGGCAGTGCCTCGCATTGAACGACAGAGGCGGTGAGATCACGGCTTTCAATTTGAAACCGCAGAATATTTTAAGCTCGGCGACGGGTTTTGTTCGATCATCCGTTCAAGCAACGGAGAACCCTATCGGAGATCCGCCTGACGGGAGCTCATTGAGACTGCGACCCACAGCGGTCCGACACTG
>BFBZ01001077.1_pt1 | contig 19717 bp, 17 predicted proteins | sample 1888401 | NCBI WGS metagenome assembly BFBZ01 (sample SAMD00112614, study PRJDB3348) | symbiont metagenome | host: Chara braunii | reverse complement strand
CGCCGCCGGTCGAGATCATGGAACAGGCCTTCCCGGTGCTCTACCGGCACTACGCCTTGCGAGAAGGCTCGGGCGGCGCCGGCAAGCATCGCGGCGGATTCGGCCTCGCCTATGAGGTGGAAATCCTGCGCGGCGATGCCCGCGCCTCCTTCGTCATGGATCACGGCCGTTTTGGCCCGCAGGGCGCGCTCGGCGGTAGCGATGGCGCTGTCAACACGGTAACCGTTTTCCGCGATGACGAGGCGCATGTGCCGCCGCATCTGTCCAAGGAGCAGGACATCGCATTGAAGGCAGGCGACCGCGTGCGTGTCGGCACGCCGGGCGGCGGCGGCTATGGCGATCCGCTTGAGCGCGAGGCCGAACAGGTGCTGAAGGACGTGTCCCTAGGATATTACACTCCCCAAGAAGCCAGCGAGAAATTCGGCGTTGTCCTGTCAGCCGGCGAGCTGGCTGTTGACCGGAAAGCGACGGACAAGAGGCGCGCCGGCTGATGCATCGGCGTCCGCAGGGCCGCTGATCGTTTCGATGCGCCGTGATCGGCGCAACGCATGTCGTTTCCGTCTCCGCCAGCGTTGCGAAAGCTCGTATTTTCCGGCCGGTAAGCGATGGAGACTTTCTTGGCTGAGCGGCGTTCCCCTTTCTACAGCAGCATCGTTGGGCTGGGCGCGACCATGGGTCGGGTCGGCGGCGATTTCATATCGGCCAAATATTATTCCGGCATCGCCGACGAGCATCTGAACACGCGCAGGAATGTCGGCGTGCAGGATCTCAGCACCATGGGCAAGATGGACATCAAGGGGCCGGATGCCGAGGCGCTGGTGAACCAAGTCATCGTCAACGACGCCTCGGCGATGAAACCGGGCCAGGTGCGTTACTCGACGGTTTGCCGCGAGGATGGCGGCATCATGGACGACCTCACCGTGTTCCGCCTGGCGCCCGAGCATTTCATGCTGGTGACCGGCTCTGTCAACCGGCTGAAGATGCTGCCCTGGCTGCTGCATCATGCCGGAGGACGGAAGGCCTATGTCACCGACATCACGGCGGCCGTCGCTTTCCCGACGATCCAGGGACCGCGCTCGCGAGAACTTCTCAAGGCGCTGGTTGCGGATGCCGACCTGGACGGGCTGAAGCGCTGGGCGTTTACCTCTGGGCGCATCGGCGACACGAAGCTGCTGATCTCGCGCACCGGCGTGACCGGCGAACTCGGCTTCGAACTGTTCGTGCCGGCCGATGAAGCGGCTTCGGTCTGGGAAAGACTGATGCATGCCGGGCGGGATTTCGGTTTGAAGCCTTACGGCGTGCTGGCGATGTTCACGCTGGGGCTGGAAAAGGCCTATCCGGCGCATGGTATCGACATGGACGAGAGCCGCACGCCGTTCCATGTCGGGCTCGATCGGTGGATCAAGTTCGACAAGGGCGATTTCATCGGCCGCGAAGCCCTGCTCAAGGTCCGCGACAATGGCCTCGACGAGCGCTGGACCGGACTAATCCTCGACGGTGACAAGCCGGCGGCAACGGATGCAAGGGTGATGGCCGACGGCGAGGATGCCGGCGTCGTCACCTACAGCGATCACGGCTATTCGCTGGGCAAAGTGCTGGCGACCGCGCATCTGCGGCTGCCTTTTACGGCTGTCGGCACCGAACTGAGCATCGTCATCGACGGCGTGCCGACACGCGCGGTGGTGGCGCCGATGCCGTTCTTCGATCCGGAAGGAGCGAGGTTGCGGGCCTAGCTTTGTGGGCGCAAGTCCCACAGCCGTCAGAGCGACCAGCCTCCGCGCTGCCCCTCACCCTGCCTGCCGGCATCCTCTCCCCGTATAGTGACGGGGAGAGGATGCTCCGTCGCCGACTGCGCCAATCATCAGCTTTGCAAGAAGGGTGCTGATGTCACCGTCAGCCCATCTCTCCCCGTTCTCCAGGGAGAGATGGCCGGCACGACAGTGAGGGGCGGCGCCAACGGTAAGATTGCTCCCTACCCTCGCCGATCCAGCCGCGCCACCAGCCTGTCCCCTGCCCACTGGATGCCGCAGACCAGGATGATCAGCACGATGACCACCGCGATCATCACCGACGTCTCGAACCGCTGGTAGCCGTAGCGGATGGCGAGGTCGCCGAGCCCGCCGGCGCCGATGGCGCCGGCCATGGCCGACGCGCCTATCAGCGTCACCAGGGTCACCGTGAAGCCGGCGACGATGCCGGGCAGCGCCTCGGGCACCAGCACCTCGCGGATGATCGTCCAGCGGTTGCCGCCCATGGCGCGCGCCGCCTCGATCAAGCCGTGGTCGACCTCGCGCAGCGACACTTCGGCGATGCGCGCATAGTAGGGCGTGGCGGCGATCGACAGCGGCACGATGGCCGCCCAGGTGCCGATCGAGGTGCCGACGATCAGCCGTGTCACCGGGATCAGCGCCACGAGCAGAATGATGAAGGGCACCGAGCGGAAGCCGTTGATGACGGCGCCAAGCGCGCGGTTGACCCACAGGCTCTCGGCGATGCCGCCGCGTTCGGTGGCGATCAATGCAAGGCCGAGCGGCAGGCCGAAGACCAGCGAGATGAGGCCGGAGGCGCCGGTCATCAGCACCGTCTCCCAGATTGAACGCAGGAGGAGCTTAAACAGAACCGGCGACATGGCCAAGCACCTCCACCCGCGCCTGGCGGGACTTCAGGAATGTGATCACCTCGGCGAGATGCCTTGCATCGGCGCCGGGGACTGAGAGAAACAGCGTCCCCACGGGCTGTTGCTGGATATGGTCGATGCCGCCATGGACGAGGCGGAACGGACCAGGGACGATTGCCGCCAGATCCGAGAGCAATGGACCCCGCGCGGCCTCGCCTGCCACGTCGACACGCAGGATGGTTTCAGCGCCGGCCGACGGCACCAAACGGGCTGCCAGTTCGGGGGGCAGTTGAGGCCGGATGGCGCCAAGCAGGCTCTTTGTAATCGTCGACTGTGGGTCGGCGAACACCGACCAGACCGGTCCTTTTTCAACGATGCGTCCGGAGTCGATCACCGCCACCCGATCGGCGATCGAACGGATCACCTCCATCTCATGGGTGATCAGCAGGATGGTCAGGCCAAGTTGCCGGTTGATGTGCTTGAGCAGGGCGAGGATGGAGCGCGTCGTCTCCGGGTCGAGCGCCGAGGTGGCTTCGTCCGACAGCAGCAGCGCCGGGCGCGCGGCAAGCGCGCGGGCGATGCCGACGCGCTGCTTCTGGCCGCCCGACAGCGACGCCGGATAGGCTTTGGCCTTCTCCGACAGGCCGACGAGATCAAGCAGTTCGGCGGCACGCTGCAACCGCTCCGCCTTCGGACGGCCCTCGATCTTGAGCGGCAACGCCACATTGTCCTCGACGGTCTTGGCCGAGAGCAGGTTGAAGTGCTGGAAGATCATGCCGATGCGCCGCCGCAGCGGCTGCAGGTCGCGCTCGCCGAGCCGGCTGATCTCGCGGCCCTCGATGATGACCTCGCCGGAATCGGGCCGTTCCAGACCGTTCAGGCAGCGGATAAGCGTCGATTTACCGGCGCCGCTGCGGCCGATGATGCCGAGGATCTCGCCCTTGCGCACCGTCAGCGAGACGCCGTCGAGCGCCGCCGTGACGCCGAAGCGGCGCTTCAGGTCGACAAGGCGCACGATGTCCTCCGCGTGTCCGGCCGTGGCCGGATTCGCATCAGCGGTAGCGATGAAATGCTGGTTCATACGTGCTCCCTGTGCTGCCGGCTCGAAACAGGAATGCGGCCCGCGCGTTGAGCGCGGACCGCAATCGTTGCCAAGCCAGGCGTGTCGACGCTGACGGCCTCAATAGGCGCTGAGGCCGGTGCCCTTGTAGACCTTGTCGAACTCGGCCTTCACCGCGTCGTTCTGGTATGAAGCGACCAGCGTCTTCACCCAGGCCTCGTTCTCATTGCCGGACTTCACCGCGATGAAGTTGCGGTACGGATTGTCGGCGATCGGCTCCTGCGCGATGCGGTTTTCCGGCGTCAGGCCGCTTTTCAGCGCCCAGTCGGTGTTGACGACGGCGGCGTCGAGATCCTCGACCGAGCGGCCGACGATGCCGGCGTCGAGTTCCTTGATCACCACCTTCTTGGCGTTCTCGGCGATGTCGGCGGTGGTGGCGAGAATGCCGGTGCCATCCTTCAGCTTGATCACGCCCTCATTCTGCAGCACGCGCAGCGCCCGGCCTTCATTGGAGGGATCGTTGGGCACACCGATGACCGCGCCCTCGGGCAGGTCGGCAGTCTTCGCGTACTTCTTGGAGTAGAGGCCGATCGGCCAGACGCCGGTATAGCCGACGCGAACGATATGGTAGCCTTGCGTCTTGATCTGGTTGTCGAGATAGGGCTGGTGCTGGAAAGCGTTGGCGTCGATCTCGCCGCGCTCAAGCGCTTCGTTCGGCTGGGTGTAATCGTTGAACACCACGGTCTCGATGGTCAGGCCCTTTTCGGCCGCCTGCGCGGTGACGACGCGCCAGACATCCTCATCCTCGCCGCTGATGATGCCGACCTTGATCGCCTTCTTGTCCTCGGCGAACGAAGCCTTGGGCGCAACCAGGCCGGTGATGGCAACGGCCGATGCGAAAAGAACTGCGAGACCAGCGCGCCGGTTGAAGGTCGACGTAAGGAGAGCAGGTAAAGTGTTTCTGAAGTCGGACATGGTTCATCTCTGCGGTTGTCAAGTCGTGGCAGCCAGGCAGACCGCCCGAGCTTGATCACAAGATCACAAACTCTATAGATTTTATCAAAGAATGCTGTTCCCCAAACGATCGGATAGCCGGGAATATTCTCTCAAAGATTCCCGGGCTGAGAGCACAGCGGCATTCCAGGGTTGGCACCCAGGGCGCGGCACTTTACCGCTTGACTGGCCGGCCGTTCCGAATAGGCTAATGAAAGAAAGTTTTCGAAGCGCATCGCGCTTTGATCGAAAATACCGGCTCTGACCGCCGGACGGCAAGAATGCCTCGTATGCCTCGCCCTCCACGGCGGTGGCTGCGGGGCATTGTTTATTTTGGGGCCTCGTTTGAAACGGCGTATCGAGATCGGCATCCTTTATTCCCGTTCGGGCAGCTATCAGCTCGTGTCGGATGCGTGCCGGATGGGCGCGATGCGCGCGATCGCCGACATCAATGCCGACCGGAGCTCGGGCATCGAGTTGGTGCCGGTCGAGCGCGACCCGCAAAGCAACGCCGACCGCTACGCGACGCTGTGCGAGGACATTTTCAAGACCAGCAGCGCCCGTCATGTCGTCGGCTGCGTCACCTCCTGGAGTCGCAAGGAAACGATCCCCGTGCTGGAGAAGGCGGGCGGCATGCTCTGGTACGCCTGCCCCTATGAGGGCTTCGAGGCAAACGAGCACGTCGTCTACATGCACGCCTGCCCCAACCAGCACCTGGTGCCGCTGATGGCCCATGTCGTGCCGCGCTTCGGCGCCAATGGCTTCCTGCTGGGATCTAATTATATCTGGGGCTGGGAGATGAACCGCGTGGCGCGCGACCTGATCGCGGATGCCGGCGGCAAGGTGCTGGGTGAACGCTATCTGCGTATCGGCGAGACCGATGTGTCGCGCCTGATCGAGGAAATCCGCGCCACGCGGCCGAACTTCATCCTCAACAACCTGATCGGCACCTCGTCCTACGCCTTCCTGGCGGCTTATCGCGAACTGGCGGAAAAGGATGCTGCGTTCCGCCCGGAAAACTGCCCGGTCATCTCCTGCAACCTCACCGAGGGCGAACTGCCGGCGATCGGCGAATCGGGCAAGGGGCATCTGTCGGTCGGGCCCTATTTCGCGCCGCGACCAGCCGCCTTCGCCTCCTCCTTCGAGGCGTCAGCCTATGCTTCCGTGCAGGTGATGGCCGATGTGCTCTCCAGCAATCCCGAGGCCGGTCCGGCGGAGTTTTCAAAAGCTTTCGCCGAACGGCGCTTCGCCACCCGGCTCGGACCTATCGCCATCGATGCGCACACCCAGCACGCGACGCTGCCGGTGATCATCGGCCGGATCGCCGACGGGTTCTTCGAGGTCGTCAGCCGCGAGGACGAGGTCGCGCCGGACCCCTACCTGTCGCGCTACGACCCTGCCAAGACGTTCGGCCGCCCGCGCCTGAGGGTGGTGTCGTGACCAGGACGCGCATTCCCAATCTGGGCGGCGCCAAAGCGTTCGTCCTGCATCGCCCGCACCCGACGGTGCAGGCGATCACCCGGCAATTGTCCGCCATCGGACTGGTCACGGTTGACTGCTGGCCGGAACTGCCGGCCGAGGCGCTTGCCGCCGATTTCGTCTTCTTCGATGCCGATCTCGGTTTCGACGAACAGTTTCCCTGGAAGCCGGGCGAAGCGCCGATGCCGCTGGTGGCGCTGATCGGCTCGGAAGCGCCGGGCCGCATCGAATGGGCGCTGTCACACAAGGCCGATGCCCAGTTGCTGAAGCCCGTCGGCACTGCCGGCGTCTACAGCGCGCTTTTGATCGCCCGCCAGAGCTTCGAAGCGCGAAAATACCTGGCCAGCGAGATTGCGTCGCTTCGCCAGCGGGTCGCTGAACGGCAGACCATCGTGCGGGCGGTCGAGGCACTGTCAAAGGGAGCGGAAGACGGCCGCGCCTACGCACAACTGCGTTCGCTGGCGATGAGCTGGCAGATCAGCATCGAGGAGGCCGCGCGCCGCATCGTGGCCATGACGGAAGAGGAAGGCAGCGATGACCAATCCCATCGCGCCTGATCTTGCGGCAACCGCGCGCATGCCGGCCAAGCCGCGTGCCGGCGTCTGGCGGCGACTACTCAAGCGTCCGCTGGCGCTGGTCGGCCTGGTGATCGTCGCCGTCGTCGTCGCCGGCGCGATCCTGGCGCCGTGGCTGACCGGCTACGACCCCAATGAACAGATGTTCGACGGCCTGACCATCGAGGGCTCGCCACTGCCGCCGAGCGCGCATTTCTGGCTGGGCACGGACCTGCTCGGGCGCGACCTGCTGACCCGCATCCTCTACGGCGCGCGCACGTCGCTGATCATCGGCGTCGTCGCCAACGGCGTGGCGCTGCTGATCGGCACGCTGGTCGGCGTCACCGCCGGCTATTTCCGCGGCTGGATCGGCAGTGCGCTGATGCGTTTCACCGACCTGATGATGGCCTTCCCGGCGCTGCTGCTGGCGATTTGCCTGGCGGCGGTGTTCCAGCCCAGCCTGTGGATCGTCGCCATGGTCATCGCGCTGGTGAACTGGGTGCAGACGGCCCGCGTCATCTATACCGAGACCAGCTCCCTGTCCGAACGCGAATTCATCGATGCCGAGCGCACCATCGGCGCCGGCGCGCCGCGCATCCTGTTTCGCCACATCCTGCCGCATCTGCTGCCAACCATCATCGTCTGGGGCACGCTGGGCATCTCGACCACGGTGCTTCTGGAAGCGACGCTCTCCTTCCTCGGCATCGGCGTGCAGCCGCCGACCGCGTCCTGGGGCAACATCATCTTCGAGAACCAGACCTATTTCCAGGCAGCGCCCTGGCTGGTGTTCTTCCCGGGCGCCGCGATCCTGGCGCTGGCGCTGGCCTTCAACCTGATCGGCGATGCGCTGCGCGACATCCTCGACCCAACGCAACGAGGCCGGGCATGATCGCCTATCTTGGCCGCCGCATCATCCAGTCGGCGCTGATCCTGCTCGGCGTCTCGCTGATCACCTTCGCTCTGCTTTATCTGCTGCCCGCGGATCCGGTCAGACAGATCGCCGGCCGCAGTGCGACACCGCAAACTGTCGAGAACATCCGCCAGCAGCTCGGCCTCGACCAGCCCTTCGTCGTCCAGTACTGGCACTATCTGACCGGCCTGCTCAGCGGCGACCTCGGCCGCTCCTATATCCAGCGCTCGCAGGTCACCGAGCTCATCGTCTCGCGGCTGCCGGCGAGCCTGCTGCTGATGGTCGGCGCCATCCTGTGCGAGCTGGCGATCGGCCTGACCATGGGCCTCATCGCCGCCGTCAAGCGCGGCACCGCCACCGACCAGTCGCTGATGGTCGCCTCCTTCGTCGGCGTCTCGGCGCCGCAATTCGTCGTCGGCCTGCTGCTGCTCTACGTGTTCGCGGTGCGGCTCGGCTGGTTTCCGATCGGCGGCTACGGCACATGGCGCCATTTGGTGTTGCCATCGCTGACCATGGGCATACTCGGCGCCGGCTGGTACGCGCGCATGATGCGCTCGTCGATGATCGACGTGCTGCGGCAGGATTATGTGCGCACGGCGCGCGCCAAGGGCCTGGCGCGCCGCGCCATCCTCTTCCGCCACGCTTTGCCCAACGCCATCCTGCCGGTCATCGCCATGATCGGCATCGACATCGGCATCTTCATGGGCGGCATCGTGGTGGTCGAAAGCGTGTTCGGCTGGCCAGGCATCGGCCAACTCGCCTGGCAAGCCATCCAGCGCGTCGACATTCCAATCATCATGGGCGTCACGCTGGTCTCGGCCTGCGCCATCGTGCTCGGCAACCTCCTGGCCGACATCATCGCGCCCTTCATCGACCCCCGTATCAAACTGAGATGAGCATCAAGCTCAGATGAAACCAAGAAAACGAACAGAGAAAGGGAACCGTCAAATGAAGAAGTTTTTGGCCTCCACCGTGGCGGCATCGGCGCTGGCGCTGATGCTCGGCATGACGAGCGTTCGCGCCGAGGACACGATCGATCCCAACGCCAAGCAGGGCGGCGCGATCACCATCACCTACAAGGACGATGTCGCGACCCTCGATCCGGCGATCGGCTATGACTGGCAGAACTGGTCGATGATCAAGAGCCTGTTCGACGGGCTGATGGACTACGAGCCCGGCACCACCAATTTGAAGCCCGACCTCGCCGAGAGCTACGAGATTTCGCCGGACGGCAAGACCTTCACCTTCAAGCTGCGCCATGGCGTGAAATTCCACAATGGCCGCGAGATGACGGCCGACGACGTGAAATATTCGCTCGACCGCGTCACTAATCCGAAGACGCAGAGCCCTGGCGCCGGCTTCTTCGGCTCTATCAAGGGCTATGACGATGTCGCCGCCGGCAAGGCCGAAAGCCTGTCGGGCGTCACCGTCGTCGACCCCTACACCGTCAAGTTCGAACTGACCCGTCCCGACGCCACGTTCCTGCACGTCATGGCGATCAACTTCTCGCATGTCGTGCCGAAGGAAGAGGTCGAGAAATATGGCGCCGATTTCGGCAAGCATCCCGTCGGCACCGGCGCCTTCAAGCTGGCCGAATGGACGCTGGGACAGCGCATCGTCTTCGAGCGCAACGCCGATTACTGGCACAAGGGCCTGCCGCATCTCGACAAGATCACCTTCGAGATCGGCCAGGAGCCGATCGTGGCGCTGCTGCGCCTGCAGAAGGGCGAGATCGACGTGCCCGGCGACGGCATTCCGCCGGCCAAGTTCCAGGAAGTTATGGCCGACCCCGAGCAGAAGGCGCGCGTCGTCGAAGGCGGCCAGTTGCACACCGGCTATGTCACCATGAACACGACGATGGCGCCGTTCGACAATGTGAAGGTGCGCCAGGCCGTCAACATGGCGATCAACAAGGCGCGCGTCGTCCAGATCATCAACAACCGCGCGGTGCCGGCCAACCAGCCGCTGCCGCCGTCGATGCCGGGCTACGACAAGGAATACAAGGGCTATCCCTATGACGTCGCCAAGGCCAAGGCGCTGCTCGCCGAAGCCGGCCACGCTGATGGCTTCGAGACGCAACTGTTCGTCATGAACACCGACCCGAACCCTCGTATCGCCCAGGCGATCCAGCAGGATCTGGCGGCGATCGGCATCAAGGCCAGCATCCAGTCTCTGGCGCAGGCCAATGTCATCGCCGCCGGCGGCGACAAGGCCGGCGCGCCGATGATCTGGTCCGGTGGCATGGCCTGGATCGCCGACTTCCCGGATCCGTCCAACTTCTACGGCCCGATCCTCGGCTGCGCCGGCGCCGTTCCGGGCGGCTGGAACTGGTCGTGGTATTGCAACAAGGATCTCGACGCCAAGGCCGCCGAAGCCGACGCCATGGTCGACCCGGCCAAGGCCGGCGAGCGCGACAAGATGTGGAGCGCGATCTACGAGAAGGTGATGGCGGACGCCCCCTGGGCGCCGGTCTTCAACGAGCAGCGCTTCACTATGAAATCCGCGCGCATGGGCGGTGCCGACAACCTCTATGTCGACCCGGTCCATATCCCGATCAACTACGACAATGTGTACGTAAAAGATGTGCAATAACTGCGATTACACGATCCACGGGCGCCATCATCATTTCGGCTGGGACAATTCCTTTGTCCCGGCCGAGACGGTGGCGCCCGGCTCGACCATCGAATTCCAGTGCCTCGATTCGTCCGGCGGCCAGTTGCAGTCCGACAGCACCGTCGGCGACATCGCCAAGCTCGACTTCGGCAAGATCAACCCGGTGACCGGGCCGATCTTTGTCGAGCGCGCCGAGCCGGGCGATGCGCTGAAGGTGACGATCGAGATGTTCAAACCGTCCGGCTTCGGCTGGACGGCCAACATTCCGGGATTCGGCCTGCTTGCCGACGACTTCAAGGAGCCGGCGCTCAACATCTGGAAGTACGATCCCGCCTCCCTCGAGCCGGCTTTGTTCGGCAAGAACGGTCGCGTACCGCTGAAGCCGTTTGCCGGCACCATCGGCAATGCGCCGGCTGAAAAGGGCCATCACTCAGTGGTGCCTCCCCGGCGCGTCGGCGGCAATCTCGACATCCGCGATCTCGCCGCCGGCACCACGCTCTATCTGCCGGTCGAAGTGGCGGGAGCCTTGTTCTCGGTCGGCGACACGCATGCCGCGCAAGGTGATGGCGAGGTCTGCGGCACGGCGATCGAAAGCCCGATGGACGTCGTGCTCAAGCTCGACCTGGTCAAGGACGCCAGGCTGAAGACGCCGCGTTTCACCACGCCCGGGCCGGTGACGCGCCATCTCGACGCCAAGGGCTATGAGGTGACCACGGGCATTGGACCAGACCTGATGACGGGCGCCAGGGAAGCGGTCGCCCAGATGGTCGACCTGCTTGCCGGCCGCTACCAGATCGACCCCGTCGAAGCCTACATGCTGGCCTCGGTCTGCGGCGATTTGCGCATCAGCGAGATCGTCGACATGCCGAACTGGGTGGTGTCGTTCTACTTCCCACGCTGCGTGTTTGAATGAGCCAAGACGCGACCAAAAAGCAGACTGCCACGACGACAGGACCGGTGCTGGACATCGCCGGCCTGTCTGTCAGCGTGCGCGGCGAGGACGGGGAGCGCGAGGTCGTGTCCGACCTGTCGCTACGGCTTTCGCGCGGCGAGACGCTTTGCATTGCCGGGGAATCCGGTTCCGGCAAGTCGATGACGTCGCTGGCGATCATGCAACTGCTGCCGCAGCCTGCCGCCCGCATCTCCGCAGGCACAATCCGCCTTCACGACAAAGATTTCGGCGATACCGAGCTGACTGGTCTCAACGAACGGCAGATGCGGCGCATTCGCGGCAACCGCATTGCCATGATCTTCCAGGAACCAATGACCTCACTGAACCCGGTACTGTCGATCGGTCGCCAACTCACCGAATCCATCGAGGCCCACACCAGCCTGTCGCCAGCCGAGGCGCGCAATCGTGCCATCGATGCGCTGAAGGCGGTGCGCATTTCGGAAGCCGAAAGCCGGCTAAAGCAGTTTCCGCACGAACTGTCCGGGGGCATGCGCCAGCGCGTGATGATCGCCATGGCGCTGGCGCTCGAACCTGACGTGCTGATCGCCGACGAGCCGACGACGGCGCTCGACGTCACCGTGCAGGGCGAAGTGCTGGAACTGTTGCGCGACCTGCAACGCGAGCGCGGCACCAGCGTCATCCTCATCACCCACGACATGGGCGTGGTCGCCGAAATGGCCGACCGCGTCATCATCATGCGGCATGGCCGTATGGTCGAGGAAGGCAAGGCGGCGGATATTTTCGCCCGACCACAGGCTGCTTACACGCGAGAATTGCTGGCTGCGGTGCCGCGCATCGGCGCCGGCGTTGGCCGACAGGAATCCAGGGACACTGAAGCAGCGGCATCGGCAAATGTCGCCGAGGTCAAGGACCTGCATGTCCGCTTCGACCTGCATGGCGGCTTCTTCGGTCGCGTAAACCGCCGCGTCCACGCCGTCGAAGGCGTCAGCTTTTCAATCGCGCCCAACGAAACGCTGGCGCTGGTCGGCGAATCCGGTTGCGGCAAGTCGACGACCGCCAAGGCGCTGGCCGGGCTGGTCCCTTACACCGGCGACATCGTCGTTGGCGGGCGCAATCTGTCCGGCCTTGGCCGCGACGAGCGCAAGGCGGTGCGCCGCGACGTGCAGATGATTTTCCAGGACCCCTTTGCTTCGCTCGACCCGCGCATGCGCGTCGGCGACCTCGTTGCCGAGCCCCTGGTGATCCATGGCATCGCCTCGAAGGAAGAGCGCGGCCTGCGTGTGGCGGCGCTGTTCGAGCGCGTCGGCCTGACGGCCGACCAGATGGAGCTCTATCCGCACGAATTCTCGGGCGGCCAGCGCCAGCGCGTCTGCATAGCCCGTGCGCTGGCTTTGCGGCCAAAGCTGATCATCGCCGACGAGAGTGTCTCGGCGCTTGACGTCTCGGTGCAAGCGCGCGTGCTTGACCTGTTGAAGGAACTGCAGCGCGAATTCGGTGTCGCCTATCTGTTCATTTCGCATGACATGGCGGTGGTCGAGAACATTTCCGACCGCGTCGCCGTCATGTATCTCGGCCAGATCGTCGAGATGGGAACGCGCGACCAGGTGTTTTCGAACCCGCGCCCCCCCTACACCAGGCGCCTGATCGAAGCCGTGCCGGTGCCGGACCCGGCAAGGAGAAGGAGCCGCTTCGCCCGCCTCGACCAGGAGATCCCAAGCGCCACCCGCAAGATCGGCGAGGCGCCGATGAAGCTTGCCCTGCAGGATGTCGGCAACGGGCATCTCGTCGCCGCCGGAAGCTGAGGCCTGCGAGGCGGCGGCGTAATCTTGGCTGTCCGCCTACCTGATTGCGTCCAGCATCTGTCGGTGCCGGTGCATCTCCAGGAAAATCCGGTAGTCGCGGTCGAAGCGCGAGCCTGAAGCCGGGTTCGATGCGCGCGTCCTGCCGCCTTGCTGCATGGCAAGGCAGGCAGCATTGAGATCGGGGAACAGGCCGGCTGCGGTTGCCGCGACCATGCCGGTGCCAAGCAGCACTGCCTCGTCGGCCAGCGGCTCTATCACCGTGCAGCCGGTGGCGTCGGCATAGAGCTCCATCAGCAGCGGGTTCTTGGTGTGGCCGCCGGTGACATGCAGCGTGTCGATCAAATAGCCATTCTCGTTCAGCGCTTCCAGCACATGGCGCACGCCGAGCGCGATGCCGACGGCCGTGCGCCAGTAGAGCTTGCACAGGCTGTCGAAGGAAGAATCCAGCGTCAGCCCGCTGACGACGCCGACGGCATGCGGATCGGCGAGCGGCGAGCGATTGCCGTGGAAATCCGGCAGCACGTGCAGCCTCGCGGCGAGGTTCTCGCCCTCGGTGGCGCGTAGCTCGGCGACACGCCGGGCGATCCTGGCATGCATGGCGGCGTCCGGCTCGCCGCCGGCGCCGTGCCAGCGGATGATGTGGTCGAGCAAGGCGCCGGTGGCGGACTGGCCACCTTCCGACAGCCACAGCTTAGGCAGGGCCGCGCCATAGTAGGGGCCCCAGACTCCAGCGAAGGGCTGCGGGTCGGGCGACATCGCCATGACGCAGCTCGAAGTGCCGGCGATGAGTGCCAGGTGCCGGCCGATGTTCTGTTCATCGCCGGCAAAGCCGCCGAGCACGCCAAGCGCGCCGGCATAGGCATCGATGACCCCGGCGCCAACCCGGCATTTTTCCGTCAGCCCAAGCTCGGCTGCCGCTTGCGCTGTCAGGGGGCCGATGTCAGTGCCGACCGGGCTGGCCTTCTCCGGCAGATTGCCATGCTCGAAAAGATCGCCCAGGCCGACGATGTCGAAGAAGTCCCGCCGCCAGCCGCTGGCTTCATGCGCCAGATAGGTCCATTTGGCAGTCAACGTGCATTGCGAACGGGCGAGTGAGCCTGTCGCCTGCCACGTGAGGAAGTCGGTCAGGTCAAATAGAGTGCCGGCCTGCGCCCACGTCTCCGGCAGGTTCCGTTTCAGCCACATCAGCTTCGGCGTCGCCATCTCCGGCGACATGACGCCGCCGATATAGTCGAGCACGGCGTGGCCGCTTGTCGTGCATTCGTCGGCCTCGGCAATGGCACGGTGGTCAAGCCAGACGACCGTATCCCAGCGCTTGTCGCCGGTGACGGAGACGCTGAGCTGACCACCTTGCCGGTCGCGCACGACCAGCGAGCAGGTGGCGTCGAAGGAGACGCCGACGACATCCTCGGCGGCGACACCTGCCTTGGCCCGGGCGGCACGCACGGCGGTGCAGACCGCCGACCAGATATCACGAGAATCATGCTCGGCGTGATCCGGCTTTGGCTGGTTCATGGCGATTGGATGTTCGGCACGGCCGAGCAAGGTGCCCGCTGCATCAAGAATGCCCGCGCGGGCGCTCCCGGTGCCGATATCGACCGCGCAAACAAACTGTTTCGTCAAGATGCTCTGACTCTCGCTCCCAGGCCTGCAATGAGATCGGGCAATTGCAGCATGTCAGCGAATATAAAGTCCGGTTGCATCGACGCAAGCCGTGCTTTGAGCGCCGGGTTGCCGGCATGCGAGCCGCCGGTGAATGCAAAGMCCCTCATGCCCGCCGCCCGCGCCGCCTCGACACCCGCCGGACTGTCTTCGATGACGAGGCAGTTTTCCGGTTTGACGCCCATCGCACTGGCGGCGTGAAGGAAGAGGTCGGGCGCCGGCTTGCCTCGTGCCACCATGGCGGCGCTGAACAGATGCGATTCCAGCAGGCCCAGCAACCCGGTAACATCGAGTGCGTAACGGATGCGGTCGAGCGTCCCGGATGACGCGACGCAGCGAGGCATGACGAGCCTCGGCAGCATCTCCTTGACGCCGGGCACCGGCTTCAGCTCCTCGCGAAACCTGCGCATCAACTCGACGCGCATCTCGGTCAGATGCCTGTCGGTGATATCAAGCCCGAAGTCGCGGCCGAGTATCTCGCGGACGCTCTTCATGCTCTTGCCCAGGAAATGTTCGTAGGCGGTATCCTCGTCGATGGTGCCGCCGGCGAGCTTGATCATGCCGAGCAGAGCGGAGACGGAGAGCCCTTCGCTGTCCACCAGCACGCCGTCGCAGTCGAAGATGACCAGTTCGGGCGCCATGGCCTGGAAAGGTTCTCAGAGCTGGCCGGCGAGGTAGCGCGTCAGCGTGGCGCGCGCACCATTCGACCAAAGCACGCCGAGTGCATGGGCGAAGGCTTGCGCGAAGGCTGTCGAGCGGCCGACGTCGCCATAGATGTCCTCCATGGCAAGCCAGGCCGACGGCGCATCCTTCGCCGCCTTCGACGTCGCCAGCAACCGGTCCCAGCTGGGATCGTTGGGCTCGATGACGGCGCCGCTGTCCGTCGTGCCGAAGCAGTAGCGGCACCATAATGCCGACTCCAACGCGAGGCCTGCAACGCCCTTGCCGGCCTTCAGCCTGTCGGCGATGGTCGGAATGATGAATTTCGGCTGCCGATTGGAGCCGTCGAGGCACAGCCGGCGCACGGTGTCGCCGATCTTGGGGTTGGAGAACCGGCTCTCGATGAGCTGGTAATAGTCCTCCAGAACGGTGTCCGGCACCGGCGGCACGGTCGGGATGATCTCCTCGCGCTCGAGCTTTGCCAGGAAGCCGCTGACCAGTGGCTCCTGCATCGCCTCGTGGACGAAATGGATGTCCATCAAGCCGGCCGGGTAGGCGATGGTCGCGTGGCCACCATTGAGGATGCGGATCTTCATCAGCTCGTAAGGCGCAACATTCTTGACGAACTGCACGCCGACCTTCTCCAGCGGCGGACGGCCATCGGTGAAATGGTCTTCCAGTACCCATTGCCGGAATGGTTCGCAGAAGACCGGCCAGTTGTCCTCCAGGCCAAAATCGTCAGCCAGGATGCGGCGCTCGCGGTCGGTGGTCGCCGGCGTGATACGGTCGACCATGCCATTGGGAAAGGCGACATGATCGCTGACCCAGTTCGCCAGGTCCTCGTCGATCAACCGGGCGAGGCCGATGACGCCGTCCGAGGTGACGTGGCCGTTGTGGGGGATGTTGTCGCAGGACATGACGGTGAAGGGTACCGTACCCTCATCGCGGCGGCGCACCAGCCCGGCAAGGATGATGCCGAACACCGTCCTGGGCGTCGCCCCCGGCCGCGCATCCGCGACGATATCGGGATGGGTCGGGTTGAATACCCCGGATGCCGGATCGATGAAATAGCCGCCTTCGGTGATGGTCAGCGAGACGATCCTGATCGCCGGGTCGGCCAAGCGCTCGATGATCGCCGCTGCATCGCCAGGCGTGAGGAAATCGATCATGGCGCCGGTGACACGGGCGCTCATATGGCCGCTGTCCTGCTCGACCACGGTGGTCAGCCAATCCTGCTCTTCCAGCTTGAGGCGACCGACCTTCTCGCCCTCGAAGACGCCCGCGCCGACCAGGGCCCAATCATGGCCGATGCCGGAATTGAAAAGGTCGTCGAGATAAACAGCCTGGTGCGAGCGATGGAAATTGCCAACGCCGAAATGCACGATACCGGCCTTCAACGCGGAGCGGTCGTATTTCGGACCAGTGACCTTGTCGGGTAGCCTGGAGAGATTGGAGGAAGAGAGTTTCACGGTCATTTGCTTTACCCTTTTGGCCGGGCTACGGCCTTCGTTCATGGGAACAAGGTCGGGGCGCCACACCTTCCGAGGTCAGTGGGCCCTTTCACTTTGATAGCGGCCTCTGCCCCTCGCCGAGGAACCGAGAACAGAGGCCATCCCTCCTCAACTCATCCACTGGCCGCCATCGACATTGTAGGTCTGGGCGACGATGTATTCGGCGTCCTCGCTGGCGAGAAAAACCGCCATGCCCGTGAGGTCCTGCGCCGTGCCCATGCGGCCATAAGGCACCGCCTCGCCGACAAGTTTCTTCTTCTCGCCCCTGGGCCGGTTCTCGTATTTGGCAAACAGGGAATCGACGTGATCCCAATGCTCGCCGTCGACGACACCGGGCGCAATGGCGTTGACGTTGATGCGATGCTTGATCAGGTCGAGCCCCGCCGACTGAGTAAGCGAGATGACGGCGGCCTTGGTCGCGCAATAGACGCCGACCAGCGCCTCGCCGCGCCGTCCTGCCTGGCTTGCCATGTTGATGATCCTGCCGCCCTTGCCCCGCGCGATCATCGAGCGGCTTGCCGCCTGCAACATGAACAGCGTGCCGGCCACGTTGACGGAAAACAGCCGGTCGTAGCTCGCCTTGGTGATCTCGACGATCGGCGCCAGGTCGAACAGGGCGGCATTGTTGATCAGTATGTCCAGCCCGCCGGCCTTCTTCTCGACGGCTTTCACCGCCGCCTCGATCGAGGCGAGATCGGTGACGTCGAGCTCGACCGCGTAGGCGCTGTCGCCGATCTCGGCGGCTGTCTTCTCGGCAGCCTCCAGATTGATGTCGGCAATGGCGACGGTCGCGCCCTCGTGCACATAGGCTTCGGCGAAGGCCCTGCCTATGCCGCGCGCCGATCCTGTGATCAGCGCCGATTTGCCGTTCAGCCTCACTGCGCCATCGCCTTGCCGTCGGGGCCGAAGCGATGCAACTTGGTCTTGTCCAGCGTCAGGTAGATCGTGTCGCCGTGACGGACGGCCAGTTCACCGTCGGCACGCACCGTGAGCGGCCCGACACCGTCGGCCTGCACATGCAGGAAAGTGTCGGAGCCGAGATGCTCGGCAACGCCAACGATCGCCTTCCAGTCACCGGCCGTGGTCGAAATCTGCATGTGCTCGGGACGGATACCAATGGTCTTGGCGCCGTATCTGGCGGCGGGTGCCCCCTCGATCAGGTTCATCTTCGGCGAGCCTATGAAGCCGGCGACGAACAGATTCTTCGGTGTCTTGTAGAGCTCCATCGGTGAGCCGACCTGCTCGATGTTGCCGGCATTCAGCACCACGATCTTGTCAGCCATGGTCATGGCCTCGACCTGGTCGTGGGTGACATAGATCATGGTGGTCTTGAGCTGCTGGTGCAGCTCGCTGATCTCCAGCCGCATGGTGCCGCGAAGCGCCGCGTCAAGGTTGGACAGCGGCTCGTCGAACAGGAAGGCAGTCGGCTGACGCACGATGGCACGACCGATGGCGACGCGCTGACGCTGGCCGCCGGAAAGCTGGCCGGGCCGGCGTTCGAGGTAGTTGGTAAGGTTCAGCACGCGCGCCGCGTCTCCTACCTTCCTGTCGATGGTGGCCTTGTCTTCGCCAGCCATCTTCAGCGGGAAGCCGATGTTCTTGGCAACCGTCATGTGCGGGTAGAGGGCATAGGACTGGAACACCATGGCCAGCTTGCGCTTGGCCGGCGCTTCGCCGGTGACGTCGCGGCCATCGATGTTGATGGTGCCGCCGCTGGTATCCTCCAGCCCCGCGATCAACCGCAGAAGCGTGGACTTGCCGCAACCCGACGGGCCGACGAAGACAACGAACTCACCATTCTCGATCACCAGGTCGAGACCGGGGATGATCGACGTCGCCCCGAAGGACTTGGAGACGTTCTTGAGCGTGATGTTTCCCATGGTTTCCTCCCCGAGGGGTTATTGTCCGTCGTCTTTTTGCTCGTGTTTGACCGTGCCGCCGCTGCTTCACGGCGCCGCCCATTATTTGACTGCGCCAAAGGTGAGGCCCCGCACCAGCTGCTTCTGGCTGAACCAGCCCATGATCAGGATCGGGGCGATCGCCAGCGTCGAGGCCGCCGAAAGCTTGGCCCAGAACAGGCCCTGCGGGCTGGAGAAGGAGCTGATGAAGGCGGTGAGCGGAGCCGCATCCGTGGTGGTCAACCGGATCGTCCAGAACGCTTCGTTCCAGGCCAGGATGATGTTCAAGAGCATGGTCGAGGCGATGCCTGGCACCGCCATCGGCGTCAGCACATAGATGATCTCGTTCCACAGCGATGCGCCGTCCATGCGCGCCGCTTCCAGGATCTCGCCGGGAATCTCGCGGAAGTAGGTGTAGAGCATCCACACCACGATCGGCAGGTTGATCAGCATCAGCATGACCATCAGGCCGATGCGGGAATCCAGCAGTCCGAGGTTGCGGAAGATCAGGTAGATCGGGAACAGCACGGCGACCGCCGGCATCATCTTGGTGGACAGCATCCACATGAGGATGTCCTTGGTCCGCTTGGTCGGCGAGAACGCCATCGACCATGCCGCCGGTATGGCGACCAGCAAGGCAATGATGGTCGAGCCCACCGAGAGGATCACCGAGTTGAGGAAGAACTTGAAATAGCCGCTCTGTGCCTGGACCTCGGAATAGCTCTCGAACGTTCCCGACGGGATCAGGCTGAAGCCCTGGATGGCCTCCTGCTCGGACTTGAACGAGGTGATGATTGTATAGAGGATCGGGAAGAAGATCAGCAGCGCGACGATCCAGGCGGCCGCGGTCGCGATCGTCTTGTGCCGGGTGGTGACTGCACGTGCCATCTTGTCCTCCCTTACTTGTCCAGGTTCTTGCCGACGGCGCGCATGGCGAAGAAGGCAACGATGTTGGCGAGAATGACGGCAATGATACCGCCGGCGGATGCCTGGCCGATTTTGAACTCCAGCAATGCCTTCTGGTAGACGAGGAAGGGGAGGTTGG
>BFBZ01000070.1_pt16 | contig 19717 bp, 20 predicted proteins | sample 1888401 | NCBI WGS metagenome assembly BFBZ01 (sample SAMD00112614, study PRJDB3348) | symbiont metagenome | host: Chara braunii | reverse complement strand
CGGCGCTGTCGCTAATGCGGCTGCTGCCGTTTGGAGGTGAGATCACTGGCGGGCGCATCCGCTTCGACGGTGAGGACGTGCTCTCCCTGTCCGATCGGCAGATGAACCGCATGCGCGGCGGCCGCATGGCGATGCTATTCCAGCAGCCACAGGCCATGCTCGATCCGACATCGCGGGTCAGCACCCATATCGCCGAGCCATTGCAGATTCATCGCGGTTTCGGCCGGCGCGCGGCTATGGAGCGGGTGCTCGACTTGCTGCGCGAGGTCGGCATACCCGATCCGGCGGTTCGCGCGCGCAGCTTCCCGCATGAACTGTCCGGCGGCATGGCGCAACGCGTCATGATCGCCGCCGCGCTCAGTGGCGACCCGCAGATGCTGATCGCCGACGAGCCGACCACCGCGCTCGACGTCACCATCCAGGCGCAGATCCTCTACGAGGTGCAGAAACTCTCGCGCGAGACCGGAGCGGCAGTGATCTGGATCACCCACGACCTCGCCGTCGTCGCCGCGCTCGCTGACCGGGTGGCCGTGATGTATGCCGGGCGGATCGTTGAGGAAGGGCCGGCGAAGGACGTTCTTGAGAAGCCGCAGCATCCCTACACGCAAGCGCTGATGCGCTGTTCGCTGCTTGTGCCCGACCAGAGCGGGCAGTTGCTGTCGATTCCCGGCTCGGGAACTCATGCTCGGGAACTGACATGCGGCTGCCGCTTCCATCCGCGCTGCAGCGCGGCGTCGCTGCACGGCATCGCCAGCCGGTGCATGGGATCCGAGCCAGCACTGGAAACGAATTCGGATGGCCACTGGGCGCGCTGCTGGGCGTTCGAAACCGATAGGGAGACGGCCGCATGAACAGCCATACGCTTTTGCCGGTCGTTGCCGGGGACAGTGGGGCGATTGGCAGCCCGACGCCTCGACCGCCGCTCGTCAACGTCGACGGCATCGCCAAGCACTACTTGTTGCCAGGCCTCGGCCGTTCGTCCTCGGTCAAATCGGTCGACGGCGTCTCCTTCCGGGTCAATCGCGGCGAGGTGCTCGGCCTCGTCGGCGAGTCGGGCTGCGGCAAGAGCACCATCGCCCGCCTGCTGACGCGCCAAACGGCTCCGACAAGCGGCCGCGTGACAATAGCGGATCGGGAGATTGCCCACGTCAAGGGCGAGGAGTTGAAGCGCCTGCGCCGCACCGTGCAACTCGTGTTCCAGGATCCGTTCGGCGCGCTCGACCCGCGCATGCAGATTGGCACGAGCATGGAGGCGCCGCTTGCGCAGCACGGCATCGGCACGCTCCACGAGCGCCGGCAGATGGTCATGCGCATGCTGGAGGAGGTCGGCCTCGACGAGAGCTTCTCCGAACGCTACCCGAGGCAATGCTCGGGCGGCCAATTGCAGCGGGTCGTCATAGGCCGGGCGCTTCTCCTCCAGCCTTCCTTCCTGATCTGCGACGAGCCGACCTCGGCGCTCGACGCCTCGATGCGCACGCAGATCCTCAATCTGTTGACGGATCTCAAGCGCCGTCACGGGCTGACCATGCTGATGATCTCCCACGACCTCAGGGTGGTGCGCCATATCTGCGACCGCATCGCGGTCATGTATCTGGGACGGATCGTCGAGATCGCCGACCGCGACGCGCTCTTCGAGGCGCCGCGCCACCCGTATACTCGGGCACTGATAGCGGCCTCCATGCTCGACCAGACCGGACTTTACGCACCGGAGATCCAGCTTCACGGTGAATTGCCGAGCCCGCTTAACCCACCGCGAGGCTGCCATTTCCACACCCGCTGCGCCTACGCGCAGGGGAAGTGCTCACAGGCAGACCCGGAATTCGAAGCGGCGAGCGACACCCATCAGGTTCGCTGCCATTTCTGGCGGGAGTTGCAGCCAGAGGAGCCGGCAGAGAATGGCTCGGTGCAGAACAGGAGGAACAAGGTCAATTAGCAGGAAAAAACGCCGGGCTCCGTTCATGTGCCAATGGCATGGGCGCTGGTTCTGATCCGGCGATCCGTTGGCGTGACAGGTCGATACGAACACAAAAACAAGAGGTGGAACAAACAATGAAGAGATATGCTTTGACGACATTCTGCGTGGCGGCTTTGTCCACGAGCGCCATCGCTCAGGAAGGAAAGACGCTGACTTATGCCGATTTTCAGCCGGTTCAGACCAATTGGCAGATGGCCAGCGACGATTCCTATCTAGGAAGCCGCGTGGGATGTTTCGAGACGCTGGTGCGTCTCAACTGGCAATTGCAGCTTGAACCGGGCCTTGCCACCTCGTGGAAGCAGATGGAGCCGACGGTATGGGAGTTCACGCTCCGTGATCGCGTTCAATTTCAGGACGGCGCGCCGTTAACCGCCGACGCCGTGGCTGGCGCGCTGAATCATTTGTTGAAAGCGGAGATGCCGGCTCGGCCTTTCTCGCCCAAACTGATAAAGTCGGTGGAAGCGGTCGGCGAGAAGCTGGTCCGCATTACCACCCAAACCCCCTCGGTTCTACTCCCGGCGCAAATGGCTGCGCCCAATACGACGATCCTGTCGCCGGCCGCCTATCAAGGCGCTACAATCGATCCCGTCGGCCGCTGCACCGGTCCCTTCCAGATCGTCGAAGTCAAGCCGCAGGAATATGTGAAATTCAAGCGCAATGACAATTACTGGGGCGGCAAACCCGCGCTCGAAGGTGGCATGGTGGTCTTCATCCCCGACGCCAACACCCGAATGACGCAGGTCCGCAGCGGCGAGGCCGATATCGCGCGCCTAATTCCGCCTAATGGCGTGCAGCAACTGGAGGGGGCGCAGGGCATCAAACTGGCACGGCTAAAGACTCCGCGAGTAACCGAGCTGCTGCTCAACAACAAGAAGGAGCCGCTCAACGACGTCCGCGTCCGCCAGGCCATCCAGGCCGCAATCGACGGCAAGGCGATTGCCGACAGCGTCTATGAAGGCACGGTCACGGCGGCGGCTTCGGCTTTCGCGTCCGACGATCCCTGGGCGCCGAAGGGCATCAAGCCGATCTACGATCCGGCACGCGCGAAGGCGTTGCTGAAGGAGGCAGGCGTCCAGCCGGGCCAATTGCAGCTCGAGCTTTTGGCCTATACGTCAAGGACCGAACTGAAGGATGTTGCCGCCATCATTCAGGCGGAGCTTGGCGAGATCGGCATCAAAGTGAACGTGCGCGTCGCTGAATATGGTGCAATCGAACCCGAGATGATCTCCGGCGCCTACGACATGGCGCTGTTGTCACGCGGCTATCTCACCGACATTGCCGATCCCTACGGTTTCCTGACGGCCGACTATTCCTGCGGCGGCAGTTACAACATGTCGCACTACTGCTCCGAAGAGGTCGATGCCAAGATCAAGAAGGCGGCCGCTCTCAGCGATCCGCAGGCGCGTTACGAGATTTATGCGCAGCTTGCCAAGAAGTTCTTCGATGAAGCGATTACTGTTTATCTCGTGAACGAGACCTCATTCGATGCCTACAGTGAGCATATAAAGAACTACGCAATGCATCCCCTGGTCTATTACCTGATGACTAAGGATCTCACGGTCGAGTAACTGCCGTTCCGGGATCGCGCGGGCTTCTCAGTCCTGGGCGATCCCGCATTGGCGCATTCAGTCCCCACGCGTCCCGCCCGGGCATCGACCGGCGCAGCCGTGCGCGTGAGCCGGTCGGAACCGGCCGGATTCCAGAATCTGCAGGCGCCTCAGATGCTCAGTGTCCTCTCCAGTCCGACCTTCCGTGCCTTGTACCTGGCACAGGTTGCCTCGCTCGTGGGGGCGGGGGTGGCGACCTTAGCGCTCTAGCTCATGGCCTTCGAACTGGCCGGCAGTGCTGCCGGAGCTGAGCTTGCCACGGCGCTTGCGCTGAAGACGCTGACCAATGTCGGGCTCGCTCCTGGCCACCGCAGTGATAACAGCCAACGCGTCGGCCAGTCTTTTGGCTCGGAAGGCCTGCAGCCTTCCATTCGGGTTAGCCGTCCTCGAGCCGGTGAACGACATACCCTCGCGTCCGCAATGCCGCGACAGCCTCGAAGGACAGAACGCAATAGGGACCACGGCAATAAGCGATGACCTCTCGGTTCGGGCGACACAGCCTCAAGCGCGTCGCGAGCGTGGAAGTAGTCGGTCATGACGCGATTGACCTCGGCGACATTCCGCTCGCCCACCCGCCCGAGAGCCTTGATCAATTCAACCACCTGGCTATCTCCGGCAATACGATAAGGCACTTGCTTGCCGTGCCGCTGCGCCTCGACTTATGCAGTGCTGGGCACAGTATTGTCGGTCCTGCTCATCCGCGACACGCGCGACCACCTCCGATTGGAGACTTCCGCTCACGCCAGCAACCCACGCCGATCAGCTTCCGCGAGGTTTTTGCGCTGACCTCGTTCATTTTCCCATTGTTCTTCGTATCCTTCGGGCTTGGCATCGAGCGCATAGGCATCCTGAAGGCGATCTATCCCGCGACATGGGGAATCCTGCAGATCGTCAGCGGCCCCTTGAGCGATCGCTGGGGTCGCAAGGGTCTGATCGTCGCCGGAATGTGGATCCAGGCCGGCGGCCTGTTTCTCACCGCGGCCACGAGCCGGTTCGAATGGTGGCTTGTCGGCAGTCTTCTTCTCGGCCTTGGAACGGCGATGGTCTATCCGAGCCTGATCGCGGCCGTTTCCGACGCCTCGCATCCAAGCTGGCGCGCCCGCTCGCTTAGCGTCTACCGGTTCTGGCGCGATCTCGGCTACGCGATCGGTGCGCTCTCCGCAGGTCTCATCGCCGACCGCTTCGGGCTCCCGTGGGCGATCACATCGATCGCGGCATTGACGTTTCTCTCAGGCGCGATCGTTGCCATCGTGATGCAGGGAGGCAACAAGGGTCGCAGTTAACCGATGTCGCTCGGGCCCGCAACGGGACCTGCCCAGTCCTCTAGTCGTGATGGTGTCGCGTAAGCCGCCAGGCGCCGCCGATCCTCTTCAAGGTCCAGCAGGTCCCTAGTCAGGCGTCCTTGCTATGTTCAATGGGTCTACCGAATTTGACGGTGATGAGTTTGTGCCACTTAGTCGCAGCGACCTCGGCAACCACAGCCTCCATCGCCCTGCTTTAGCTCCATCACGCGGACCACAAGTCGAGGCTGTTGTTCAGCTGACAGGTGAGCAGTGGCAGCCGAGGCCACGGCCACGACCTTGCCTGTAGCCAGGTCGCATCCATTGCGGCTAGCTTCCGGGAAATAGTCGCCGTGTAGGATGCTTTCCAGACTATAAGACCGGCACCGGCAAATGAAACCGGCCGATTTTCAGGACGCCGTCACATTCGCCATCCACGTGTCGATGCGACGCCGCATTACCTCATGTTGCCAATGTGTCCTTGCGAGTACCTGCCGGGCTGCGGCCAGACGCTCAGGCCGTGGGGTTCCACGCCGACGCGGATCTTGGTCACGGCGCCGGATGTGGTGTCGAACATGTAGACCTCGCTGTCGAAGCGGCCGGAGAGCCACAACTGCTTTCCATCGGCGCTGACATTGCCCATGTCCGGGCTGCCGCCGCCGGGTATGGGCCACTGAGCGACGATCGAGCGGGTAGCGAAATCGATGACGGTGACGCTGCCCGGCCCCTTCGCACGGCCTTGCTTCATCTTGTGCGAACCGCGGTTTGAAACATAGAGCTTTGTCCCGTCACGGCTGACAACGAAGCCATGCGTGCCGATACCGGTGGCCATAAAAGCGATTTCGGTAAAACTGTCCCCGTCGATGAGGAAGACGCCGTCGTTCATCATGTCGGCGACATAGAAAACCTTGCCGTCGGGCGACAGCCGGATGTCTTGCGGCATGCCCCTCTTCGACAGCGCAAGGTGACCCAGCACCTTCTGGTTCTTCAGGTCCACCTTCAACAGGCCGCCATTGCCAAACTCGCATGTGAAGATGGCGTAGGCGTTGTCGGCGGCAAAATCGGCATGATTGATGCCGGAGCAGGTCGGTGTGGGAATGGTCGACTTCAGCGCCATGGTTTGCGGATCGCGCAGGTCGAGCTGCTTGTAGGCCTCATCGACTATGATGGCCGCACGGCCGTCCGGCATGAAATACATGTTGTAAGGGTCCTGGGCCTGAATCTCATGGCCCGGCTTGCCGGTCTTGGGGTCGATCGGCGTCAGGCTGCCGTTCTTGGTCCCGCTAGCATTGTTGGCGACCCAGAGCGTCTGCAAATCCCAGGAAGGAACCACATGCTGCGGCTTGCGCCCGACTGGGAACCTTGCCACTTCCTTCAAGGTCTGGGTGTCGATGACCGACACGCTGTTGGAAGAGCGGTTCGGGATATAGACACGTGGCAGTGCACCTATGGTGGCAGGGCTGAGATGACCGGCCGTCGTCTCGCTGTAGATATTGACGGGAGCCTGCGCTTTGGCCGGCGGCTCGCTGCAATCCTCGGGGCAGGAGCCAGCGGAGGCCGCTGTCGACAAAGCAAGCAGCAATGCGAGCGGTGTGCACAGGCTGGTGAATTGCCAGAGTGTTCTGGTCATTTGGGCTGCTTTGCGATGAATCCGCGGATGGCGTCGGTTGTTCCGTTGACGATCAGGTCGATGCCGAGCTGGCCGAACGCAGCAGAGGACCGAGTCGGATCGCCGCCATAGACTCCGTCGGCTGTGGTGAATTTGGGGGTTGTTGCAAGGCGGTCCTTGCGCACCAGGGACGGATCGACGGCAAGCATCAACGACGTGTCGGCCAACCCGGCATGCGTGCCGATCTCGGCGCGCTTCGCGCTGGCAGCCAGGAGCTTGTCGACATAGGGCCCTTGCGTGATCCTGTAATAATCGAGGGCGGCGAACACACGGACCGGCGTTTTCTTCCATTCGGCGTTCAGTCGATCCGCCACGGCGCTTTCATCGGCTTGGTAGCTGCCGTGGTCGCCGATCAGCACGATGGTCTTGAAGCCGTGCAGCTTGAAGCTGCGCGCCGCCGATTCGAGCAGCGCCTCGAACGCCTTGTCGCTGATCGTGATGGTGCCTGGAAATTTCATGTGGGCCGTCGGCGGATCGATGGTGCCTTCAGGCACATAGGCAATCACCGGTGCGACCAGCGCATTGCCCAACCGCTCGGCAATCTTTTCGGCGAGAAACTTCACCCGCACATTGTGCTTGCCCAGCGCCATGGCCGGCCCGCTCTGCTCGGTGCCGCCGATTGGAATGATAATGGTCGTCGTCCCGCCGCCGATGAGGTCGCGCAGTTCGGTCCAGGTTAGGTCTTCAAGCAAAACCGACGCATTGGCGGGGCTCGCCGCGAACAGGAAAAATGAAAGAGACCAGATTGCGAGAATGGCACGAATGAAAGGGAAGCTGCGCGGCGCGATCATTCCAACCTCGGTCCATAGGTCCGTTTCGAAAGTACATATCGATCTGTCGGTTGTCATATTACGGAATTGTAAAAGGTACGTTCTCCCTGCCGCTTCCACACGGCCGGGGAGGCAAACGGCCTTCACGCAAATCTGGCGAGCCGAAAGATGCTTGCCCACGCGAACAACTCGCGTTGTCCAACGAGGTCGGAAGAAGACAGAAACGTCGTGTGGCGACGGGTTCAGGGTTCAAGGTCACGTGCCGAGAGCTGGTGTAGCTGGGCGGTTTACGAAGCCGCTCGCAAGCGCGCTATTGGACAGCGCTATAGCGGCGTTGGGTGGTCATCGGTGCTTTCCGGTAGGGTCTGGTTGCTGACACCAAACCCGTTTTGGAAGGACCACCGATGGCCGACGATATGATGAACCTGCGCGTGCAAGCCTCGGCTTCGATCGGGCTTTTACGATCTGTTGAGGTTAACGACACGTATCGCATTTGAGACAAAATCGAGACAAGAGACCTCGCTAAGCCGCTTCTGAGATCCCCCATGAGCGAGCTTCAAATGCGTCACATCGATCGTCTTCCATTCATCTTCGCCGCAATCCTGTTTCTGCTCGCCTGGTTGTTGGGTTTCCCGATGCGTGCCCAATCCGCGCCGCTGGAAGGTGTCCAATGCGCGCTGTTTCTGGATACCGCGAGCGGCAACACACTTTACTAGGACGGCGTCTGTGCCCAGCTTTTCAGCCCCTTCTGCTAGGTTCAAGGCCCCGTTGTCACTCACCGGTTACGATTCGGGAAACCTAGCCGACAAGCGTACGCCGACCTGAGACTACAAGCCGGAGTTCAACGCGGTGCGAGATCAGAAGATCAGGCGGCCCAATAATCTGGGAAAGGCAAGGATTCTTTGGTTCTCCAGGGAAGCAAGAGGCTGAATGTCCCGTCGCCGAACAATCGACGCGAAGCCGCACGTGGCCAGCTTCTTTTGTCCGGGGCAACCGTGATAGTCGTCTTGCCGGGGCTGATTCAGATCGCGAGACCATGAGCATCCATACGCCGACTGTACCCGTTCAGGATCAACCAAGGCGCATCATCGGCCTCGACGTTCTCCGCGGCATCGCCCTGCTTGCCATGGCGAGCTACCATTTCGCCTGGGATCTCGAATTCTTCGGGTACACCGATCCCGGTCTGACAGCCTTCGGCTGGTGGAAGATCTATGCGCGTTGCATCGCTTCGACCTTCCTCTTTCTCGTTGGCGTCAGCTTGTTCCTGGCCCACGGCAAAAAAATCCGTTGGAACGGCTTCTGGAAGCGCTTGGCGATTGTTGCCGTGGCCGCCCTCGCCATTTCGACCGTCACCCGGTTCGCCACGCCGGACGGCTTCATCTTCTTCGGCATCTTGCATGAGATCGCGCTGGCGAGCCTGCTTGGTTTAGCTTTCCTACGCCTGCCGCCGTTGTTGACGCTGATTGTGGCGGCCCTTGTCATTGCCGCACCTGTCTATCTGCGGTTGGAGGCCTTCGATCACCCGGTCCTGTGGTGGGTCGGCCTGTCCGCAACCGATCCGCGCTCCAACGACTATGTTCCACTGCTGCCATGGTTCGGCGCCGTGCTTCTGGGCCTCGCGGCGGCGAAACTTGCCTCCACCTCGGGCATGCTGACTTGGCTGGCGAGCTTCACGCCTAGCAACTGGTCTAACTCGCTGGTCTTCATCGGACGGCACAGCCTTGTCTTCTATCTGATCCACCAGCCTCTGCTGATCGGTTCGGTCTGGCTGTTTTCGCAATTCTTGCCCGCGCCGGTCGAGCCCCAAGAGGTGACCTTCCTGAAATCCTGCCAGATCTCATGCAAGCAATCGCGCACAACCCAATTCTGCTCCAGCTATTGTGCCTGCGTGCTCGATACAATGCGGGGCGAAGCGACGCTCGATCGGCTCTATAACGGCGACCAGACTGCGGAATGGAGAGCGCATCTGCGCGGCCTCGCAGACACCTGCACCGCCAAAACCGAGAGCACGATGATCCAGGGCGGAATACAATGACCGACAGCTGACTGTGAGCTGCTATGAGCTTCGCCCACCGAACCAATTGGAATGATGTGACGAAGGGCGCCGACCCCAACTTGCCAACACGCACGGTGGGCTCGGTCTCGCGCCATGCCGCCCTCTACAATCACAGTCTGGTTGACGACATCGGCGGATGACGCAGCGCAAAATTGCGGTTAGGGGCGCAGTCCAAAACGGTTGATGGTTCATGTATCGATTTCTACTGTTGCAAGATTGCACCGCCACCGCGACGTCGACGCCGCTTGTTCGCAACGATTTATGGAGCGTTGGGTCCCATGTCCGATCGGAATTTGCGGCTGCGATGGACGGCGAAGTATCGCGCGAAGGATGTCTCGAAACACCAGAGAACGTCGGTAGCGGGTCTGTGTGCGGCGGCGTGTGTGGTTTGCGGGCTCGATCAGCTTTCCTGTGCATGGGACAAGAAAATGTCGCCGCAGTTGCAATCTAAACGACCTAGCTTGCTGCTTCATTCCCACCATGTCTTGTGGGCTTTCGCGGGCCATAGAGCGCCAGCAGCAGGCCCACAATCACCCAGAGGTCGGCGAGATTGAAGATCGGGGAATACCATGCACCGAGGTGCAAGCCGATAAAATCCGTGACCATTCCGACGAGTAACCGATCGATTAAATTTCCGAGCGCGCCAGCCGCCATGAGAGCGGCACCCAGGGCGACCCATCGCTCTCGCGTATGCGCGGCCCACCACCAAAGAGCGAACACAGCAAGCGCATTTACTGCTACCAGAACCAGCAGGCCTAGTGCTGTGCTACCCGAGAGAAGCCCGAATGTCGTTCCCTCATTGTACCGCGGGCGCAATGCCAGAAACGATGCTACATCGAGCCCATCGGGGGACGGCAGCGAGGCACGAACCCAAGCCTTTGTTCCGAGATCGAGCACGAGGGCGGCGCCGGAGATGACCACTGCTATCCAATTGGTTAGCTGTTGCCGACGTACGATAATATCTCTGTTGCTGTCGATTTTCCAAATCCTGTTGTTGGTCACGACCAAATACCGACCGGAGTCGTGTAAATTTAAGCCCGCTACGGCCCGCCGCCAATGGATTAGCCTTAGGGTAGCGAGCGACGAGATAGGGGGAGCCATTGTGGCGAGATCAAGGGCGCGCTCCAGCTTGGTCTTCCAACGGTTGCTGCGGGGGGTCTTTAGTGTCGCGTGCTGATCCGCGAATGCAGGGACCTTGGCGCACAGATCCTGGCAATCTTCTTGCACCCATTTTCCGGGACTATTGCGAGCACTTCGCGGCAAAACCCGAGGACCGCGAGCATTGCGGCGAGATCACCCAATTAGAATCCACCAGTCAGCCACCCAGTCCCGACGAGAAGCGTGATCAGCGTCAGTGGCAGCCCGACCTTGAAGAAGGCGCCGAAAGACAGCGGTGTACCCGCCGCTCGCGCCTGCTCGGCGACGATCAGATTGGCGACCGAGCCGAGCAACGTGAAATTGCCGGCTAGCGTCGAACTCATGGCGACAACCAGCCATGCACGCTCGGGGTTTTCGAGGCCGGGTATGAACGGCCTGAGCGCCAGCACGGCTGGAACATTGCTCATGACGTTGGAGAGCACCGCGGTGAAGCCCGACAGCCGCCACGAATCATCCAGGCCAAGACCCTTGGCGGTGGCGATCATGTCGGGTGTCAGCAGCGTCTTCTCCGCGCCGGCGACGACCACGAACAGACCGGCGAACATGAACAGCAGCGGCCCATCGATCTCGCGGTAGATGCGCGCCGGCTTGATGGCACGGGTGAGCAAGAGGATGGCGCCGCCGATGAGCGCCGCCTTGGCCACGGGAACGCCGGCGAAGAAGGCGACCGCCAGCCCAATGCAGACGATCACTGCCTTCAACACCTGTCCCCGATGCATGCGGCCACGCGAGACCTCAGGCGTCAATTGGGCAGTGCGGGCGAATTCGGCCCGATAGACGATGCGGACGATGACGATAACGGCGACGAGACCGAACAGTGCGACCGGGGCAAGCGCCGCCGAGAAGGTCGGATAAGAAATCCCCGACACGGCGCCGATCACCATATTCTGGGGATTGCCGGTGATCGTGGCGACACTGCCAGCGTTCGATGCCGTGGCGGTGGCGATCAGATAGGGGACGGGATTGCGGTTGATGACGCGGGTGACGTGGACGACAATCGGCGCCATGACGAGGCAGATGGCATCGTTGACCAGGAAGGCCGACAGTACGCCTGTCAGCAGCGTCACCATCACCAGAAGCATAAAGGGCGCATGCGCATGCTCGATGGCGATGGCGCCAAGGCCGCGAAAGGCGCCGGAGACCTTCAGATGCGCCACCACGATCATCATGCCGAGCAGAAGCGTGATTGTGTCGAAGTTGATGGCGCGGTAGGCGTTTTCCATGCTGAGCGCGCCGATGGCGATCATCGCTGCTCCGCCAAGCAGCGCAATACCGGCCCTGTCGAGGCGTAGACCGGGTATGCGGCCGATGGCGACACCGGTATAGGTCAGGACGAGAATCGTGAGCGCCGCCGCCCCCATCAATGTCATTCGCAGGCTTCCCCTGTTCGAATTCTACTTCCCGATCGGGTTCCTCCCCGTTCGGGCATTTTCACGCTCCTAAGCAAGGGGCGCCGGCAAAGTAAGCGCTTCGAAAGCTGGATTTCGATAAATAAGCGAGCTTGCGGCAGGATGACCACGCCCGCAATCCGTCGCCTGCTGCGCGCGACAATTCCAGGCTGCCGCCGCGGTGAATTCAGCGGGAATTGGCAGGCCAGCCATGGCTGGGCGTCGCCTTGTCGATGCGGCGCTCCGGCTGGGTTACATCTGGCATGGCAACTTCGTCAAGGCGAAGCCTGTCGTCGTCCATGTCGATGATGATATTGCGCCCGCCAGAAGTGCTTGCTTACCGCGACGCCTGAACCGGCTCATTGCAGGCGTTCGCCAATGCGGGCGATGTCGATGGCAAAATTCTCGCCCCGCAACGCCTCGGCGGTTGCCCGGCGATCGGAGACCGAGATCCTCCAATAGCTCACGTTTGGCTGAGCCGATCACCCCTGCTTGCCCTGTCTCCCCTATATTTTGATTGTGCCGTGCCTCGTGACCGGCACCGGCGCCTTGGCGGCCGTGACACCGCATTCTCAAGGGAGAACTCGCGCACCAGAACGGAGGTCCTCGCAAGAAATTGGCCTCAGAAACCCGGCCCATGTGCCCTTCGTTTGAGATTTCTGTCTTCCTCGGATCGACTGGGCTTAATTTGTGCGGAACCTCATGTGGTGGAAGTCGTTTCGGATAAACCTCGTAAGATCCTTCGCCATTCAAGTTGGATGATCGAGGCAACTCATCGTCAGGACTGGGAACCCCATCATGAGAAAGTACGCCGCAGCTTTTAGCGCTCTCGCCTTTGTGCTTGGCGCCGGGGAGGCGCGAGCCGATGTAAAACTCGACGTCACCTATTCGACTTATCAATTGCGCGGTCTTAGTAAGAAAGCGATACATCAAGACCTGCACCGGGTCGCCCAAAAGGACGCGGACGGGCTCATTGAAGGCGAACTAAGAGATGATTGGCACTGGAATTTCCGCTTTGTGGCGGCGGAAAACTCCTGTCGGATCAGTTCGGACGAAATCATTCTCAGACTCAACATTTTACTTCCTGCTTGGGAGGATCAGGCGCGCGCCAATAGCGCGCTGCGCTCGGTCTGGGACAGTTATTTTCGCGAGTTGAAAGCCCATGAGGACAGTCACATAAAGATCGCCGTTGATGCCGCCGAACAGATCAGCAAAATGGTTCATGGCGCAACGGCTGCAGGCTCCTGCGCTGCACTGGAGCAAACACTTGACCTCGCAGCGCGCCAAATTGTTGATAGCTCGGAAAAGGCTCAAGATCGCTTTGATGCCAACGATAAGAGCATATCGGTCCTGGAATGATCCGATGCCGGCGAGAGGGCACATCGCCACGCAGCTTGGCATGCTCCCATTTTTTCAACGGTCGCGCCAGTTCGCCGCATACCTGATCAGGAGTATCTGGCGAGTGCTGAAAAGGCTGACGTCGCCGCCGCGACTCAGGAATGGTCCGCTCATCGACGAGATGCAAAACCTCACGGATTCCTCCACCAGGAGCGGCGACGATGCGGCTTGACCGCTTTCGGACGATCGATTCCAGCGTAGGGGAGCAGTTGCATTCAAATTTGGTTGCACCGCAACAAGTCAGCGGTTGATGGTCTTGACAAACCAAACGAACAATTGTCCCAAGGGACTCGATGAGAACCCTTGGCCGAATCTCGATTGCAGGAATGGCGCCGCTCCGCGCGGTGCTTGCTTTCGTGTTCCTGGCCATGTCCTCTCTCCAGCCTGGCCTTTTTGCTAGCGCGAACGCCACTGGTTTTCATAGCGACTCTGGAGTGACGCTCGAGTTCGAAAAATCTCCCCACGACACCGGCGGCCACCTTGGCGACCACAAAGATGCGGCCACGGCGGCCGAAACGGATGTGGACGAGAAACATCCCGGTGGTGAGAAATCGGCAGATAAGGACTGTGAAGTCCACTGTGCTCCGACGCATGCCGTGCTGGTCGGCTGTCCTGAGCTGGACCGCTTTATCTCCCGCTGCTTCGCGCCTGTCGTTGCAGAAACGTCGCCAGGCGGCGAATATACAGCGCATATAAGGCCTCCCAGACACCTGAACTGACGCCGCCCCATCGAGGGCGCTCGCGCGCAGCGTGCGGAATCCGTTCCGACGCGGCCTAACGCACCCGTTTAGCTTCAGGTCTACAATGAAATTCGCAAGTCTCGCGATGCTCGCATCGCTTTTGGTTGCCGGATGCGCGGTAACCACCTCACCGGACGTCCTTCCAACTTTCAATCCGTCTGACCCCGCGATGGGCATCCACGATGCGCAGTATCGCCCGGTCGTCGCCGATTATCACCATCGGGAACCCGTCGATCCGCAGAACTGGCGGGGTCTCAATGAAGAGCGCTCCCCAGCAAAAACGGGAGCCGGATCATGAAGCCCCGGTTCCTGAACATAGCTGCGGTCATAAGTGTCCCGCTGCTCACTGCCGGATGCACGACCACTGCTGGCCTTGACGGCGTTTCCGACCCCGTGGCTGGCTTCACGACAGTCGCAGCGCGCGCTGGAGCTGTGACCGGCAAGAAAACGGTTTGGGTACAGTCCCGCGAGGAAGCTCAGGGGCTCTCCGCGCAAGTAAAGAGCCTGGTTCGAAAGAAGACCATTGGCCCTGACGTGGCGGTGCAAGTGGCCCTCCTCAACAACAAGGGCCTGCAGGCCGCCTACGCCGAGATCGGTCTGTCGGCGACCGATGTCTGGCAGGAAGGAATGCTCGTTAATCCGACAATCTCGGTCGGTATGATCGGCCTCGATCCCGTACGTACGATCGAGGGAGCGGTTGTCGGCAACATCCTTGCGCTGAGGACCCGCCAGCGACGCGTCGCGGTCGCGGATACGCGCTTCCGCCAGGCTCAGCTCCGCGCCGCCGAAGAAACGCAACGGCTTGCCGCTGAGACACGGCGAGCCTGGATTAACGCTGTGTCGGCTCGTGAAAACGTGTCCTACCTGAGCCAGGCGCAGGCCGCCGCCGATGCTGCATCCGAACTCGCTCAAAAGCTAGGCGAGACAGGCGCTTTCACAAAAACCGGCCAAGCCCGGGAACATGTCTTCCTTGCCGAGATCGCCGGCCAGGCAGCGGAAGCGCGTCTCGCCGCCCGGGCGGCCAAGGAAGAGCTCACCCGCCTCATGGGCCTTTGGGGACCAGACATCGATTACTCGGTCCCCAACATGCTTCCGACACTGCCGAAGGGTGCAAAGGCCAAACACACCATCGAGGCGGAAGCGCTAAGAAATCGGGCCGACCTTGAGATCGCCAAACTGGAACTGGAGGCCCTCGCTCAATCCTACGGTCTGACCGAGGCGACCCGCTACGTCACCGACTTGCAACTTCTTTCCGGCGCCGAGGTCGAACGAGAGAAGAAGGAGGATGGGGGAATAGCGACCACCGTCTCGCCGAGGGTCGACGTGGAGTTCGTCATCCCGATCTTCGATACGGGCAAGCCGCGCATGCGCAAGGCCGAGCTTGCCTACATGCAAGCCGCAAACCGAATGGCGGAAAAGGCGGTCAACATCCGGTCCGAGGCGAGATCCGCCTATGACGCCTACCGTTCGACTTATGACATTGCTCGGCACTATCGGAACAGTGTTGTGCCGCTGCGAACAAAGATCGAGGCAGAGTCGGTCCTCACCTACAACGGCATGATCACCAACACGTTCGAGCTTCTGGCGGATACCCGCGCGAAGATCAGCTCGATCATGCTTTCCCTCAACGCCAAGCGCAATTTCTGGCTGGCCGACGTCAACCTCGGAACCGCCATCCACGGTGGCGGCGGAAGCTCGCCTGACGGCGGCGGCGCACCGGCCGCAGCCGAAGCTGGCGCCGAAGACCACTGAACTCAAGGAGAAGAAAATGCTTTCAAGACGTCAGTTACTCGGCGCCGGAGCCCTGCTCGCCGGCACCACGGCGTGGACCAAGACATCCGCGATGGGCTTGCCGGACGCCGCTGTCATGGAATCGCCGGACATGCAGCCACCGATATTTCCGACGAGCGGGCCGGACTACCAGCCTGTGATGACCCTCAACGGCTGGACGCTGCCCCACCGCTTGAACAATGGCGTGAAGGAATTCCACTTGGTCGCCGAGGCCGTTGAGCGGGAACTGGCTCCCGGCATGACGGCCTATCTCTGGGGTTATAACGGCCAGTCTCCCGGTCCCACCATCGAGGCAGTCGAGGGCGATCGGGTCCGCATCTTCGTGACCAACAAGCTGCCGGAGCACACCACCGTGCACTGGCACGGCATGATCCTGCCCTCGGGCATGGACGGCGTGACCGGTCTTACCCAGCCGGGAATCCCCCCCGGCAAGACCTTCGTCTACGAGTTCGACCTCGTGAAGAGCGGCACCTTCATGTACCACCCGCACGCCGACGAGATGGTGCAGATGGCGATGGGCATGATGGGCTTCTTCGTCGTCCATCCCAAGGACCCGGCCCTCCGCCGCGTCGATCGCGACTTCGTCTTCCTGCTCAACGCCTTCGACATCGAGCCCGGCTCCTATGTGCCGCGCGTCGCCGAGATGACCGAGTTCAACATGTGGTGCTGGAACAGCCGCGTGTTCCCGGGCATCGACCCCTTGGTCGTCGGCAAGAACGACAAGGTCCGGATCCGCTTCGGCAACCTGACCATGACCAATCATCCGATCCACATGCATGGCTACGATTTCGAGGTGACCTGCACCGACGGGGGCTGGACCCGCCCTGAGGCTCGCTGGCCGGAAGTATCGATCGACATTCCCGTCGGTGCCATGCGGGCCTACGAGTTCGATGCCAAATACGAGGGCGACTGGGCGATCCATTGCCACAAGTCGCATCACACGATGAACGCCATGGGCCATGACGTGCCTACGCTCATCGGCGTGGACAACTCGAAGGTCACCGAAAAGATTCGCCGCGTCCAGCCCGAATACATGGCCATGGGTGACCGCGGCATGGCTGACATGGGCGAGATGGAAATGCCGCTTCCCGACAACACGATTCCGATGATGACGGGATGGGGTCAGTTCGGCGCTATCGAAATGGGAAGCATGTTCTCGGTCGTGAAGGTGCGCGAGGGCCTATCCGCCAACGATTACGCCGATCCCGGATGGTACAAACATCCGGCAGGAACCGTGGCCTACGAATGGACCGGCGATGTTCCAGCCCCGACAAAGTCAGGCGACGCAAAAACGATGGCCCCGGCAGAGCACGGCGGTCACGGCAAACAGGGATGAGAAACCGAAACCTTCAACCTCAACAATGAGAGAATGTGAAGCATGAAACGTATAATCGCAGCGGCCGTTTTGATGGCGGTCAGTTCCGGAGCAGCTCTTGCCAGTGGAACCCACGGCGGAGGCCATGGAGACAAAGCCGACACGATGCCGATCGGTAACCCTGGTGAGGCCGGCAAGGCAAAACGGACCGTCAACATCTCCATGTCGGAGAAGGACGACGGGACGATGCTGTTCCAACCGGCCGTGCTCAAGGTGAAGAAGGGCGAGACCGTTCGCCTGAAGTTCGTCAACAAGGGCCAAGTCGACCACGAATTCGTCATGGACCTCCATGAGGGGATCATGGAGCACAAGGCGCTGATGGAGAAGTTCCCCGAGATGGAGCACGCCGATCCCAACTCGATCCGGCTGGCGCCCGGCGCCAGAGGCGAGATCATCTGGACCTTCGCCAATGCCGGCGAATTCGGTTTCGCCTGTCTGGTCCCGGGTCACTACGATTCCGGCATGAAGGGCGATATCACCGTCGCCAACTGAGTTCGAAAAACGCGAAGGAAGCAATCATGACACTATTGGTAAAAGCACTCTCGACGCTCGCGCTCGCGCTCGCCATCGGCGGCAGCGCTCTCGCGCAGGAATATGTCAAAGGCGAAGTCATCAAGGTCGACGCCAAACAGAAAAAGATGACGATCAAACATGAGCCGCTGACGAATCTCGACATGCCCGCGATGACGATGGTGTTCGTCGTCGCGGAGCAGGGCTTGCTTGAGAAAGTCAAAACCGGTCAGGCGATCGAGTTCATAGCCGACCGCGTCAACGGACGCATCACGGTCACCGGTATCAAGTGAACCCGAACTGGCGCCGCGGGTTGAAAAACAACCCGCGGTCGCTTTCCGATCCGGCTATGCCACGAGCAGGAGGTGTCACGATGAGGGAGCCGCGCAGAATGTTATCCAGAGATTTTCTTTCCAATCATGTGCGGCGCGGCTTAGAGGCATTCCTATTGGGTATTTTCGCGTGCCCACGCCGACATACGCGGGATAACTACAGCGAACGCGCGCACTATGCCTAGCCGCATCTTCATACCTAATGGAACCGCTCGCGTCCGTCTCGACCAGGCCAATAGCGACATCAAAATCATAGTCCCGATCTTGCGAGACGCTGTTATTGCGGACGCTGAGCTGGACCGACGTGGCATCTGGAAAATTGGCAATGTAGAAAACCTGTTGCTCCGCCGCCATCGAGGGCGCAACCATCAAAACGCCGGCAAGAAATGCAATGGCACGCATCTCTTCCTCCTCCCGAGGATCGGAGACGACACTATCATCTAGCGCATCGGTGTTCGAATGGAATCTCTGTGCCGGTACAGGGCCGCGTCGATGGCGACGCCGCGCTGATTGCTTGCGCGCGCCGTATGCAGTCAGGCCGCCCGCCATACTGTCTACGTGACCGACCATGCCAGCGGCTCAGGCCCAGGCCCAGGCGATTGACCGCATCGTCTGACGGAAACGTGAGCGTTCAGGGCTCTTTTCTTGCACTGCACCATATGCCATAGAGCCCGGGTGAATATCCGGACCTTATTGCCCAGTTTGCTTACGACGCTGGCTGTTTTGAGCCTTCTGGCCGCGCCGATGGTGACACCGTCGGCAGCGGCTATGATGGTTGTCGATTCTATGGCGACGACAATGGCCGATATGGCATCCATGTCTGACGCCATGCCGTGTCCTTCGGACCAGAGGCAGCAACTACCTGATTGCCAGAAGTCCTGTCCTCTCGCGACCTTGTGTGTCGCCAAGTGCTTTCCGAGCGCGTCGACGACCGCTGCAATCACGCTGACCCGGTTATCTGTGGCTGGCGTGATCACGCCTGGCAACAATGTCGGACGGGATCTCCTGCCTGCTCCGCCGCCTCCCAGACCTCCACGAACCTGAATTCATCGCCGGCTCCATTGGGGCCGTTTGTCGCTGCAAGGCTGAGGTCTTGCGGCGGGAGCCCGTGGCTTTGGCATAAGCCTGGCCACGAACCTGCCGTGCGTTCCGTGCGGCCGAATGATGAACTTTGGGAAAATCTGACGATGAAATTTTTCAATGCGAAGCACGTCGCAGCCGCGGCGCTGATCGGTCTTGCTCTCGGCGGTGCCAATTCCAAGGCCTGGGCCGGGATCGACGATTATGAGTTTCAACTCGTTCAAAACGCGATCAAGAAAGGCGATGCCGCGATTGTCGCGGTCCGCCTCATCGACAAGCGTTCCGGCAAGGTGGTGCCTGATGCGGTGATTTTTGCCCAGCGCGTCGACATGGCGCCGGACGGCATGGAGATGATGACGTCGCCGATCGAGCCGTTGCCCTCGACGGAGCCCGGCATCTATCGGTTCAAGGCCAATCTGATGATGCCAGGTGGCTACCGCCTGTCACTCGGCGCCAAGGTGCAGGGCGAAACCGGCTCTCTCGAAAACAAGCTCGAATTCAAGGCCACGCCATGAAACGCGCAGGCCGTATAGGCCTCACCCTCGCCGCCATCTTGGCGGCGGGGGCTGGAGGCTATTGGGCGGGGCA
>BFBZ01001076.1_pt1 | contig 19720 bp, 19 predicted proteins | sample 1888401 | NCBI WGS metagenome assembly BFBZ01 (sample SAMD00112614, study PRJDB3348) | symbiont metagenome | host: Chara braunii | reverse complement strand
GCGCTGGCGCGCCGACCTCTCCCCGCCGGGGAGAGGTGAGGGCCGTGGTTCTGGCACGAATTTCGATGGACGGCTGATTCTTGTGGCGGGTCCAAGCGCTATGATCGCGTGGGCGTGGCCCGGCCAACCCGGCTGGCGATCCATTCGATCGCCAGGCCGGCTGCCAGAATCCCACCTGCCGTCGCGAAGACCAGCTCATGGCTGCCGGTGCCGGCGATGAGCGCGGTGAAGCCATAGGCGCCGAGCGTCTGCAGGACGGCGAAGAGGATGGTCTGAAGGGCCCAGGCCGGGGTATGCGCCTCGGCACCGACGATTTCGCGCGTGCGGCCGGCGGTCAGCGACCCGAGGCCGATCATCAGGCCGCCGCAGAGCATGCCTGACAGCATCAGGAGCGCGAAATTGCTGGTCAGCGCCGGCAAGAACGCACCGAGGGTCATCAACGCCACCACGATGCGCAGGGCCGGAGCATAACCGAAGCGGTCGGCGGCGACGCCGGCCACCAGAGGTGCCACGACCGCGGTGGCGCCGGAGGCGATCCAGATCCAGCCGCCGGCGGCCAGCCCATAACCGAGGTCGCGGGCGACATGGTCGACGAAAAACAAGGTGTGCGGGACATAACCGATGGAGGCGCCGCCATAGGCCGCGGCAAGCCCGAGAAAGGCGGCCGACCGGCGCCAGGCGGTGGAGGCCGGGGCTGTCGATGCGGCCGGCGCCTGGGGCGCGGGTGAGCGCGGCAGCAGAGCCATCATCACGACGCTTGCCAGGGCGAGCACGGCGGCCAGGCCGAGCCAGGCGCCGGCTGGGCCGGAGCCGGCGAGCAGGGGCACCGCCGTGCCGGACAGGACGAAGCCGGCGCCGACGCCGGCAAAGGTGATGCCGCCGGCGCGGCCGCGATAATCCGGCGCCACCACGCTGGCGATGACCGGCGGCACGACGATCATGAAAATGCCGCCGGTCATGCCGGAGACGGCCCGCAGCGCGATGAAGGCCCATTCCGGCAGGGGCACCGCGGAGACGGCGAAGGCGAGCACCGACAGGACGGCCGCGACCAGGGCGGCACGGCGCAGCCCCAACCATTTGGCGACGGTAATCGCGCTGACCGCGCCGACGACATAACCGGCGAGGTTGAAGGCGCCGGCGAGCCTAAGCGCCGTCGGGCTGGCCCAGCCGGCTTCCACCATGACAGGAATCAGCGGCGGATAGCCGAAACGGCCAAGGCCGACGCCGATCAGCATGCCGCAGAAGCCGGCGAGCGCTGGGCCGAGAAAACGGCGGGACGGCTCGCTGGTCATGGTCTTGGATCCTGGAAGCGGCAAGGCGCGGGGCCGGTTGGAAAGGGAAAAGCTACACCACCCGCTCGACCGGCACGCTGCGGCAGTCCATCTCGTATTCGAGGCCGATCACCGGCGGCCGGTTGAAATGCCATGTGAGGCCGGCCCGGGCCGCCCCGCGCGCGACGATCTCGTCGGCCAGGAACGGGTGGACGTCGTGGACGCAATAGACCTGGGTCGCCGTGGTGTCGGCCCAGCCGTGGCCGAACAGCGCCATGCGCGCGGCCATTTCGTCGAGCACGAAAGCGGCCTTGTCGCGCAGGGCTTGGGCGCCGGTTTCCTGGTAGCGCACGATCCGCTCGGCATAGGGCGCGCTGCCGCTACGCGCTTCGGCGCCGCCCGAGATGACGAATGAGGGCGTGCCGGCGTCACCTTCCGCAACGTAGGAAAAGGCGTGAAAAGACGGTTCGGCCGGCGGCGCCAGTTCCGGACAGACATTGGAGCGGGCGACCGGATTGGTCCGGCCGTCGAACAGGCCCCAGTCGCGCAAGGTCTCGACATAGGCCTCGTTGAACGAGCGGAAGCCCGAATCGGAGAAAGGCGCGGGGGAGCGCAGCTCGCAGGCGCAAAATGCCGTCAGCGGCCGGCCGGCGGTCCTGATCATCGCGGCGATGAGCTCGAAACCCTGCTTCAGCGGCACCGGCGCGCGGAACATCACCCGCTCGACGTGATAGCCGGGATGGGCGGCGGCGCCGGCGGAATACTGAAAAACGCTCGGGATGAAGCGATAATTTCCGGCGGCGAAATCGGTCGATGTCATGGTGCGTCTGGGCTCCCGCTCTTGGCTTCTTGTCTGGTCCGCGATGGCCGGGAGCGTCGCGGCTCGGCCCCGGCGGGTCAACCGACGCGGACGCATTCGACCACTGCTTGGAGCCGCCCCCTCCGGCGCGAGGGCGTGGCCTTGCGCGAGGCGACAGGTTCTTTGCCGCTTCTCTTCCGGGCGGCGGGCGAGGGCGCTATATCAGGGGCATGATCAAGCTTGCTCCCATCGCCGTCATTCCCGCCCTGGTCGCCATCCTTGGCCTCGCCGCGCCGCCGGCATCCGCCCAGCCGGCGCCGCAGAGGCAGGCGCCGGTCAGCCGCGCCGAAGTCCAGCTGTCCTTCGGCCCGGTGGTGCGCCGCGCCGCGCCGGCGGTCGTGAATGTCTATGGCGCGCGTGTCGAACAGGTGCGCAATCCGTTCTTCGAGGATCCGATCTTCCGGCGCTTCTTCGGCGATCGCGGCGGCGGATCCGGACCGCGCCGGGAAGAGGTCGCCCGTTCGCTCGGCTCCGGCGTCATCGCGGATGCGGCCGGCCTGGTGATCACCAATAATCACGTCGTCGACGGCATGACGGAAGTGAAGATCGCCTTCGCCGACCGGCGCGAATTCGAGGTCGAGATCCTGTTGCGCGATCCGCGCACCGATCTCGCGGTCCTGAAGATCAAGGAGCCGCCGCGCGACCTGGCCGTGCTCGACCTGGGCGATTCGGATGCATTGGAGGTCGGTGACCTCGTGCTGGCGATCGGCAATCCCTTCGGCGTCGGCCAGACCGTCACCCATGGCATCGTTTCGGCGCTGGCGCGCACCCAGGTCGGCGTCTCCGACTACCAGTCCTTCGTGCAGACCGACGCGGCGATCAATCCCGGCAATTCCGGCGGTGCGCTGGTCGATATGAGCGGCCGCCTGATCGGCATCAACACGGCGATCTTCTCGCGCTCCGGCGGCAGCCACGGCATCGGCTTCGCCATCCCGACCGCCATGGTCCGGCTGGTGCTCGAATCGGCGCGCAACGGCAGCCAGGTGGTGCGCCGGCCCTGGTTCGGCGCCACCCTGCAGCCGGTCACCGCCGAACTGGTCGAAAGCCTCGGCCTGTCGCGTCCGGCGGGCGCGCTGATCGTCAGCACCGTGGCGAATTCACCGGCCGCCCGGGCCGGCCTCAAGTCCGGCGACCTGATCACCGCGGTGGATGGCCAGGCGGTGGATGAGCCCGACAGCTTCGGCTACCGGTTCGGCATTCGCCCGCTTGGCGGCGCGGCGAACCTGACGATCACCCGCGAGCGGCGCAGCATGACCGTTTCGGTGCCGCTGGAGCGCGCTCCGGAAGGCCCGCGCGACGCCGAGAAGATGACCGGGCCGTCGCCGTTCCAGGGGGCGACCGTCGCCACCCTGTCGCCGGCGCTCGCCGAAGAGATCCGGGTTTCGCACCGCACCGAAGGCGTGGTGATCACGACCGTCGAGCCGGGCTCGCCGGCACAGCAGATCGGCCTGCAGCCGGGCGACGTGGTGCTCGGCGTCAACGGCGCCGAAATCAAGACGCCGCGGTCGCTGCAGCAGACCACCGCCCAGCGCTCCAGGCTCTGGCGCTTCCAGATCGACCGGCAGGGACAGGTGATCAATTCCATGACGGGCGGCTGAGGTGGACCTGTTCGAGGCGGCCGGGCCGGATCCCAAGACGCCGCGCCCGCTGGCCGACCGGCTGAGGCCGAAGACGCTCGCCGAGGTCGCCGGTCAGGACCATCTGACCGGCCCCGACGGCGCGCTGACGCGGTTGTTGCGCACCCGTTCGCTCGGCTCGCTGATCTTCTGGGGCCCGCCCGGCACCGGCAAGACCACGGTGGCGCGCCTGCTGGCCGGCGAGACCGATCTCGCCTTCGAGCAGATTTCGGCGATCTTCACCGGTGTCGCCGACCTGAAGCGGGTGTTCGAGCAGGCCCGGTCGCGGCGCATCCAGGGCCGGGCGACGCTGCTGTTCGTCGACGAGATCCACCGCTTCAACCGGTCGCAGCAGGACGCCTTCCTGCCCGTGGTCGAGGACGGCACGGTGACGCTGGTCGGTGCGACCACCGAAAACCCGTCCTTCGAGCTCAACGCCGCGCTGCTGTCGCGGGCCCGCGTGCTGACCTTCAAGGCGCTCGACGAGGAGGCGCTGGAAAAACTCCTGAAGCGCGCCGAGGTCGAAGAGGCGAGGCCACTGCCGCTCGATGACGATGCTCGCGCTGCCCTGGTGCGCATGGCCGATGGCGACGGCCGGGCGGTGCTGACGCTCGCCGAGGAGGTCTGGCGTGCCGCCGGCCAGGGCGAGATCTTCGATACCGCGGGTCTGTCCGACGTGGTGCAGCGGCGCGCGCCGATCTACGACAAGGCGCAGGAAGGCCACTACAACCTGATTTCGGCCCTGCATAAGACCGTGCGCGGCTCCGATCCCGACGCCGCGCTCTATTATCTCGCGCGCATGCTCGATGCCGGCGAAAACCCGCTGTTCATCGCCCGCCGTGTCGTCCGCATGGCGGTCGAGGATATCGGGCTTGCCGACCCGCAGGCGCTGGTCGTCGCCAATGCCGCCAAGGACGCCTACGACTTCCTCGGCAGCCCGGAGGGCGAGCTGGCATTGGCCAATGCGGTGATCTATGTCGCCACCGCGCCGAAATCGAACGCCGCCTATACCGCGTGGAAGGCGGCCTCCAAGCTTGCCAAGGAACGCGGCAGCGTCATGCCGCCGAAGACCATCCTGAACGCTCCGACCAAGCTGATGAAGACCGAAGGTTATGGCGACGGCTATCGTTATGATCATGACGAGCCGGATGCCTTTTCCGGCCAGGACTACTGGCCCGAGGCGATCGGCCGCCAGACCCTCTACGAGCCGGTCGAGCGGGGCTTCGAGCGCGAGATCCGGAAGCGCATGGAGTGGTGGGACAAGCTTCGGCGCGAACGCGGTTGAGGCAAGGCCAACGAGATTGAGCGGAACGGCTCAGGCTCAGTCCGGCGAGCCGCACTGAGCGTACCCGCTCCCACGAAGACGTGGGCGAGGGTTCGTGCAGCGGCGTGACTATATGGCCGTGGCACTCTATGTGAAGGGTTTGGTGATCCTGTCGACTGCGGCTTTCGCGTCCGGGCTCATCCCTGTGAGGAGTTTCGCATGAAGGGCAAGGGAGGACGGCCGCCGGGCTCCGGCAGTGGCAGGCCGCCGCGCAAAGGGCCGCCACGTCCGGCAGGGGCGCGTCCAACGGGCGCCCGCCCTATGAGCGCTCGTCCTGGCGTCTCGCGCTCGGGACCGCGAGGCGCGGATGCCCCTGAACGTTCGTTCCGACAGGGTGCCGATGATCGCCGGCCACCGCCGCGTGGACGCAGGCCGGAAGCCGATCACGCCGAGGATCGCCGTCCGGCGCCGCGCGGCCGCCGGCCGGAGGCCGAGGCGGAGGATCGCCGTCCGGCGCCGCGAGGCCGCCGGCCGGAGGCCGAGACCGAGGATCGCCGTCCGTCGCCGCGTGGCCGCAGACCGGAGGCGGCGACCGAAGATCGCCGTCCGTCGCACCGTGGCCGCAGGCCGGAGGCCGAGGAGGGCGGATCGCGCTCCTTCGATGGCTCGCCGCGGCGCCGGCGCGACAGCGACTGGGATGTCCGCGACGAATCGAGCTGGGCACCGGAATCCGACCTGGATATTGCCGGCATCGAGGAGCCGCGCCGTCCGGTGCATGGCCGATCCGAGCGCCGCGATGAACCGCGCGGCGATGCACCGCGCCGTCAGGATCGTGAGCGCCAAGACCGCGATCGTCAGGACCGTGATGGCGCAGGCGACCAGCGCGGCGGCCGCCGCGACGCCCGCGACCGGCCGGCATCCCGCGACGACGAGGAGCGGCGTCCGCCGCCGGCGCGCCGCGACGAGCGCGCGTCGCCGCCGGCCGGCCCGACCAAGGCCGAGATGAAGGCCGCCGCCACCGAGACCCTGCAGACCGGCGTGCAGACGCTGACCATTACGGCGGACGAAGACGGCATGCGGGTCGACCGGTTCCTGGCCGCGCGCTTTCCGCAACTGTCGTTCAGCTATATCCAGCGCATCGTCCGCAAGGGCGAGCTCAGGGTCAACGGCAAACGGGTCGAGACCAAGGATCGGCTGGAAGAGGGCCAGGCGGTGCGCGTGCCGCCGCTGAAGATCGAGCAGGCCCGGCCGATGACTGCCAAGGTCGGCGAGGATATCAAGGGCTTCCTGACCTCCATCACGCTTTACGAAGACGATGACGTCTATGTCTTCGCCAAGCCGGCCGGGCTCGCGGTGCAGGGCGGTTCGGGCACCAAGAAACATCTTGATGGCATGCTCGCCGTGCTGACCGACGAGGACGGCCAGCGGCCGCGCCTGGTCCACCGGCTCGACAAGGACACGTCGGGCTGCATCCTGGTCGCCAAGAGCCGCTTCGCCGCGGCGGCGCTGGCCAAGACCTTCCGCCACCGTTCGGCGCGCAAGATCTACTGGGCGGTGGTTGCCGGCGTGCCGAAACCGCGCCAGGGCCGGGTCTCGACCTTCCTGGCCAAGGAGGAGCGCGAGGACGAAAGCCGCATGCGGCTCGCCAAGCACGGCGAAAAGGGCGCGAGCCACGCGGTCAGCTACTACGCCGTCATCGATACCATGGCGCAGAAGCTGTCCTGGCTGTCGATGAAGCCGGTTACCGGCCGCACCCATCAGCTGCGCGTCCATGCCGCCGAGATCGGCAATCCGATCATTGGCGACCCGAAATATTTCGACGTGGAGAACTGGGAAATCCCCGGCGGCATCCAGCACAAGCTGCATCTGCACGCCCGCCGCCTGGTGGTGCCGCATCCGCGCGGCAAGGGCACGATCGACGTCTCCGCGCCGCTGCCGCCCCATATGGAGCAGACCTTCAACCTGCTCGGCTGGGACGTGTCGCGCTACGATCCGATCGTCGAAGCCCCGGAAGAGTGAGGCCATGTCCTTGACCGCGGTCATCTATGTCACCACCGCGGTGCTGGCCGTCGTGCTGGTGCTGATCGTCATGGTGACGCGCCGGGTGATCCGCACCGTGCCGGGCGGCGGCGCCGACGCGCGGGCGGTCAGTCAGCTGGCGGCCGAGATCAAGCGCGCCAACGATCTCGCCGAACGGCGTATCGACGCCCTGGAAAAGCGGGTCGATGCGCTGGAGCGTCGCGGTCCGGCGGGCTGAACGGCGGGTTCAGCGACCGTTCAGCCGGCGCGGCCCAGCTTCGGTTGGAATACCGGAGGAGACGCTCATGAACCGCCTGGTCATCATTGCAGCATCCGTCCTTCTGTCGTCCGCCCCGCTTGGGGCCCAGCCGATGCCCGGCGGTCCGGGGCCGAACCCGGAACGTCAGGCCGCCCGCATGGAATGTCGGCAGGATGCCCGTGGCCGCGGCCTGTTCGGGCCGGAGCTGCGCGACGCGGTGCGCGCCTGCATGCAGGCGCGGTTTCCGCGGATGGCCAGGGGCAATCCCGAATTGCGTGGCGAGCGCATGGCCTGCCGGCAGGAGGCGCGCCAGCGCGGCCTGGGCGGGCCCGAGGTGCGCGCGGCCGTGCTGGATTGCCTGCGGGCCCGTCGGCCGGATCTCGCCCGCATCGTCGAATGTCGCCAGAATGCCCGGGCGCAAGGCCTGATCCCGCGCACGCCGGAGTTCCGCGCCACGGTGCAGGCCTGCCGGCGCGGTGCTTGACAGGGCGTCCGCGACGCGTGAAAGCGCTCCGGGCCTGGGCCCGAACGAGATATTCGGGCCGATGTTCCGGAGCGTCCGCCTTTGAAGCTTGTGATTTTCGACTGCGACGGCACGCTCGTCGACAGCCAGCATATGATCGTCGCGGCGATGAACGGCGCCTTCGCCTCGCTCAGCCGGCCGGCGCCGACGCGCGAGGCGACGCTGTCGATCGTCGGACTGTCGTTGCACGAGGCCTTCGTGCGGCTGACCCGTGCCGATGACGGCGACATCCCCAAGCTGATCGAGGCCTATAAGAACGCCTTCCACGACCTGCGCGCCGATGCCAGCCATACCGAGCCCTTGTATGACGGCGCCCGCGAGGTCATCCAGGCGCTGGCCCGCGACGGCGACGCGGTGCTCGGCATCGCCACCGGCAAATCGCAGCGCGGCGTCCGGCTGGTGCTCGGCCACCACGGCATCTTCGAGCATTTCGCCACCATTCAGACCGCCGACGATGCGCCGTCCAAGCCGCATCCGGCGATGATCGAACAGGCCATGGCTGCGGTCGGGGCTGTGCCCGAAGCGACCGTGATGATCGGCGACACGACATTCGATATCGACATGGCCCATGCCGCCGGGGTGACGGCCATCGGCGTCGCCTGGGGATATCATCCAGTCGGCGCGCTTGAGGGGGCCGGCGCCCATGTCGTGCTGGAGCGCTTCGCCGAGCTGCCGGCCGCGCTCGGGCAAATCTGGCATCCGGCCGGGCAGGGTGGTAAGCCCAGGGCATGACCCGCTCAGTATTCGACGACTGGTTCGCCAAGGGCATGGATCCGGCGGCCTATGATCCAACCGCGGCCGCGCGCCTCTCGATGAAGCCGCAACTGCCCAAGCGCTTCTACGCCGAGGCCGGCGTCGACGAGGTCGACGGCGCCTTCAGGCTGACCCTCGACGGGCGTTCGGCCAAGACGCCGTCGCGCCATGCCCTCGCCGTGCCGACCCGGCGCCTCGCCGAGGCGGTGGCGGCGGAATGGGCGGCGCAGAAGGACTTCATCGATCCGGCGACCATGCCGCTGACCCGCATCGTCAATGCGATCATCGAGGGCGTCGTGCCGGATCCGGCGCCGGTCGCCGACGATATCGTGCGCTATTCGGCCTCCGATCTCCTGTGCTACCGGGCGGCCAATCCGGCGAGCCTGGTGGCCCGCCACGCGGCCAACTGGGATCCGGTGCTCGCCTGGGCACGCGACGAACTGGGCGCCCGTTTCATCCTGTCCGAAGGCATCGTGCACGTGGCCCAGCCGGAGACCGCGCTCGCCGCGGTGCGCGCGGCCCTGCCGGATGACGCCTGGCGGCTCGGCGCCATGCATGTGGTGACCACGCTGACCGGATCGGCCCTGCTGGCGGTCGCGCTGTACAAGGGCCGCCTGACCGCCGCCGAGGCCTGGGCAGCAGCCCATGTCGACGAGGATTTCCAGACCGAACTCTGGGGCCATGACGAGGACGCCGCCGAGCGGCGCCGGGCGCGCGAACGCGAGATGATGGCGGCGGCAACCGTTCTGGCCTCGCTGTGACATCGGCATGAAACGCCGCGGCTGTTGATGTCGCGGCGCTCATGGCCCCCCTGGGCGCCGTGCCGAGGAGACCGCAAACCGTGAAAGTGACGCTCGATCTCGCCAAGCTGCTCGAGGACGGCCGGATCACCCAGGCCGAGTTCGACCGGCTCAAGGGCTTTGCCACCGAAGGCGCCGGCTCGGCCGGGATCAATATCCTGATCGGTTTCGGCGTGGTGGCGGTGGCGCTCGGCGCCATCGGGCTCGTCCCGGAGCCGGCGGCGGCCATCGCCATCGGCGCCGTGCTGGCGGCCACGGGGCTCGGTTTCATCCTGTCCGGCCACTTGGCCTGGACCATCCTCGCCAATATCTGCCTGTTGACCGGCGCGCTGCTCGCCACCGGGGGCATCGTGGTGATGACCAAGGGCTCGGCCACGACCTTGCTGGCGGTCACGGCGGTTCTGGCGGGGGCGGGGATCGCCGGGCGTTCGGGCCTGCTGATCGCACTGGCCGTGCTGGCGCTGTCGGCGACGGTCGGCGCGCGCACCGGCTATCTCCACGCCTCCTATTTCCTCGGCATCGAACGCCCGCTGATCACCGTGGTGCTGTTTTCGGGCCTGGCGATCGCCGCCTATCAGGCCTCGAAACGGCTTGGCGCCGATCAGGCGCGCCTCGCCGTCATCGCGGCCCGGACCGCGCTGCTGCTGGTCAATTTCGGCTTCTGGGTGGGTTCGCTCTGGGGCGACCGGATGCGCTGGCTGAGCGACGCGATGGGCGGGCGGGCCTTTGCCGGCTTGCCCGACTGGGTCTTCACCATCGGCTGGGCCGTGGCCATCATCGGCGCCGGCGCCTGGGCCGCGCGGGCCGGCAGGTCGTGGGTCATGAACCTCGCCGCGGTGTTCGGCGCGATCCATTTCTACACCCAGTGGTTCGAACGGCTCGGCCCCAACCCGCTGTCGATCCTGATCGCCGGCGTTCTGACGCTGGGCCTGGCGGTCGGGCTCTGGCGCTACAACCGGCGAGACACAAGCCTGGGTTGACCTCGCGGCAGCCGTCACCTGCCTGTCGCGCGGGCATTGCCAGGCGATCGCCGCCGCCGGCTTGCTCGCCATGGCACCCATCGACTTTCCCCGATGGCAATGGTTGGATACCGACTCAGGGACAACCGGGGGGATATGATGTCCGATCCGATTGACGATCGTGTCGCGAGGCTCGAACAGGCCGTCAGGCTGCTCAACGAAGCCATTGGCCGGCAACAGATCCACCTGACCGGCATGAGCAACGGCATGAATGGCGCGCTGAACGCCAGTGAGAAGACCCTCACCAATCTGGTCATCGGTGTCGTGCGGGCGGTGGCCTACGCGTTGGACGAACTCTGCGCGGAAAAAGCCGCGGATCGCGACCGGCTGATCCTCGCCCTCGAGCAGAAGCTGGCCAGGATCGGTCCCGAGACGCCGCGCCCGGCGATCGATCAGGCCCTTGCGACGATCGTCGCGGTGCTGCGCGGCGGCGCCGCCCAGGCTTTGGCGCAGGATCGGGCGCCGGCGGCCTGAGAGCCGGGCGTCGCGGCTGGCGGCAGCCCGCCCGGGCGGCGCGCGCATCCCCCGTCCGTCCGATTGGCCGGCTTATTGCTGGCATGCTATCGCAAGCGACTGGTCTCAATTCTCTCGGAGGGGGGCGCCTCGCCCCTTGGTGCGCATGAAGGACGTTCTGGAAAGGCTCGAAGAGCGGCGGGCCGAGGCCCGACTCGGCGGTGGCCAGAAGCGCATCGATGCGCAGCACGCCAAGGGCAAGCTGACCGCCCGCGAACGTGTCGAGCTCTTGCTCGATCGCGGATCGTTCGAGGAGTTCGACATGTTCGTGCAGCATCGCTGCGCGGATTTCGGCATGGAGAAGTCGCATATCCCCGGCGACGGCGTGATCACCGGCTGGGGCACGGTCAATGGCCGCACGGTCTTCGTGTTCTCCAAGGACTTCACGGTGTTCGGCGGTTCGCTGTCGGGGGCCCATGCCGCCAAGATCACCAAGATCCAGGACATGGCGCTGAAGGCCCGCGCGCCGGTCATCGGCCTGTTCGACGCCGGTGGCGCGCGAATCCAGGAAGGTGTCGATGCCTTAGGTGGTTACGGCGAAGTCTTCAGGCGAAATGTCATCGCTTCCGGTGTCATTCCGCAGATCTCGCTGATCATGGGCCCCTGCGCCGGCGGCGACGTCTATTCGCCCGCCATGACCGACTTCATCTTCATGGTGAAGGATACGAGCTACATGTTCGTCACCGGCCCGGACGTGGTGAAGACGGTGACCAACGAGATCGTCACCTCGGAGGAGCTCGGCGGCGCGTCGGTCCATGCGGTGAAGTCGTCGGTCGCCGACGGCGCCTATGAGAACGACGTCGAACTGCTGCTGCAAATGCGCCGGCTGATCGACTTCCTCCCCGCGAACAATACGGAAGGGCCGCCGGAACTGCCGTCCTTCGACACGCCGGATCGTATCGACCTGTCGCTCGACACTCTGGTGCCTGATAATCCGAACAAGCCCTACGACATGCGGGAGCTGATCCTGAAGATGGTCGACGAGGGCGACTTCTTCGAGATCCAGGGCAAGTTTGCCCAGAATATCATCACCGGTTTCGGCCGGCTCGAGGGGCGCAGCGTCGGCATCGTGGCCAACCAGCCCATGGTGCTCGCCGGCGTGCTCGATTCGGATGCCAGCCGGAAGGCGGCCCGCTTCGTCCGCTTCTGCGATGCCTTCTCGATCCCGATCGTCACTTTCGTCGACGTGCCGGGCTTCCTGCCGGGCACGTCGCAGGAATATGGCGGCCTGATCAAGCATGGCGCCAAGCTCCTGTTCGCCTATGCCCAGGCGACCGTGCCGCTGGTCACCGTGATCACTCGCAAGGCCTTTGGCGGCGCCTATGACGTGATGGCCTCCAAGCATATCGGCGGCGACGTCAACTATGCTTGGCCGAGCGCCCAGGTCGCGGTGATGGGCGCCAAGGGCGCCGTCGAGATCATCTTCCGCGCCGACATGAACGACACGGCGAAGATCGCCGCCCGCACCAAGGAGTATGAAGAGCGGTTCCTGTCACCCTTCGTCGCGGCCGAGCGCGGCTATATCGACGAGGTGATCATGCCGCACTCCACCCGCCGGCGGGTGGCGCGGGCACTCGCTTTGCTCAGGCACAAGGCCAGCGAGATTCCGTGGAAGAAGCACGACAATATTCCGCTTTGAGACATCAGGACTGACGGTCCGCTTGCGTCGGGCCGACGTACTACCGAGGATGGCTGGCGCCGTCTCGATTCAGTCGGGCGGCACCACGCAGCGGAGGTCGTGCCATGTCGATCAAGACTGTTCTCCTGGCTCTTGTCGCCGGTGACGGCGAGCGCCCGAGCGGCGCCATCAATTACGCGATTTCGCTGGCTGCCGACCACAAGGCCCATCTCTCCGTGGTGGTCGGCGCCATCAAGGTGCCGGTGGTGGTCTATTCCGGCGTCGCCGAGGTGCAGGCGATCGTCACCGACGACAACGACTTCCGCGGCCGCGATGCCGACGATCTCGCCGAAGCGATCGGCCGGAGCGCGCAGATCAACGGCGTGGCGGCTTCGGTCGAAGTGGTGAGCGACGCGATCGATCCCTTGTTCACCCGCATCGGCAAGCGCGCGCGCCTGCACGACCTGGCGATCTGCGGCCGGCCGCGCGCCGCCGACATCTGGTCGACCGAGCTTGCCGAGACGCTGCTCTTGTCGAGCGGCCGGCCGGTGATCGTCGTGCCCGACGGCTTCGAGGCGGAGCGCGCCTCCAACACGGTGATCGTCGCCTGGGACGGCTCGGCGGTCGCGGCACGCGCGGTCGGCGGCGCGACGCCGTTCATCGACCGGGCAGGGCAGGTGGAGATCGTCTCGGTGCTGGGCGACCGCCATGCCGAGGACCGCGTGGCGGGCGCGGCGCTCGCGCCCATGCTCGCCCATCACGGCGTCAAGGTGTCGGTGACCGACCTTCCCTATACGCGTGGCACCGGCAAGGCGATCGCCGATCATGCCGCTTCGGTGCGGGCCCAGCTGGTGGTGATGGGCGGCTACGCTCATTCCCGCCTGAGGCAGATGGTGCTCGGCGGCACCACCACCACCATGCTGCAATATTCCTCCGTGCCGGTGCTGATGTCGCATTGAGGGCCGATGGCGAATGGTGAGTGGCGAGTAGCGAGTGGGGGAAGAGGGGCGCTTTGCACGCCGCTCGGCGCCCCTCGAAGGACGACTGACTTCAGTGCAGAGCGCCGCTCTTCCCCCATTCGCCATTCGCTATTCGCCACTCGCCCCAAAAAACATCTCGTCCTGGCGGCGGCGCATGACCAGGAGTGGCGCCGTCTCGTCCATCTCCAGGTCGCCCGGGGTCACTGAGGCGCCGGCCGGCAGGTCGCGCGCCAGGCGGCGGCCGGCGATGAGATAATAGGGCGCCGGCCGGTCCGGCCGCAGCGGCGCGGCATCGATCAATTCCGGGCCGACGCCGTCGATCGTGTGGTGATGGCCTTCCGCGTTCAGCACCGTGCCCTTGGCCAGCGGCTTGGTGGTGCGGCCGACCAGGTCGACCCTCGGCTTCGGCGTGGCGGCGACCGAGACGCCATTGACCACGGCATCGAGCAGGCTGATGGGCGCTTCCAGGCCGAGCAGGTGCCGCGGCAGCCAGAGCATGGCTGCATCGCCGTTGCGGCTCATCGTATGGCCTTTGCCGGCCAGAACCTGCCAAGTCTCGGCGTCTTCGCAGCGCACGACGACGAAAACTCCGCCGGCGAAGGAAATCTCTCCCGGGGCCCGGAGGCAGTTGAAGACATCGAGGCGGCGCGTTCCGGAGAGCAGCCCGCCGCGCGCGCCTTCCTCGAAGACGCTGGCGACTTCGCCGATGCGCGCGATCGGCGCGTGGAAGGAGGCGACATCGGGCTTGAGACCGGTGGCGTTGGCGACCACGGCCATTTCGCAGAGGTCGGGAACCGCGAGTTGGGGCAGCGCCGCGGCGCGGGCCGACCGTTCGGCGACGAGCGCGGCGATGTTGCGCTCGCCGAGATCCCAGGTGGTGGCGAAGCCGGGGACCGGTGCCGAGCGGGTCTCGCTGGTCAAGGTCTCGCTGGCCGGGTCGAAGACGAAGTCATATTCGCTCGACTTGCCGGCGGCGATGATCGGCAGGCCGAGCGTCTCGGCCCAGGTGACCAGGCCGATGAGCAGCGCCGGCTGGTCGCCGTCGACCGGCGTGCAGACCAGGCCACGCTCGGCGGCAACCGCGGCGAGAAAGCTGCCGACCACCGAATCGGTTTCCTTGGTCACCAGCGCGACATGTTTGCCGGCCTCGAGGCTCGCCAGCGCGTGGACCGCGCCGGCTTCCGGATGGCCGCTGGCCTCGACCACGATGTCGAAAGGCAGGCCGAGCACGACGTCGAGCCGGCCAGCCGCCACCGCGCGGCCGGCAACCCAGGCTGCCTCGGCCTCGGCCGCGGTTTCGCACAGCGCGATATCGGCGGCGGCCCGGCCATCGGCCAGGAAGGCCTCGGCCGCCCGCGCCGCGCTGATGTCGACGGCAATGCGGACGTTCATCAGGGACATGCGCCGTCCCTGGCCGAGCAGCGAGCGGCCGAAGGCGCCGGCGCCGATGAGGGCGACTTCGATCGGGCGTTCGGCCCGGGCAAAACGTCTATGGCTGTTCACGAGGCTTGAACCGTTGCGAAGGGGGTGCGGAGCGGATGGGGGCGATAGACCCGCATGGCGGTGTCGAAGAACATCTTGCGCTGGTCGGACGCGCTGGCCGCGGCGACGATCGCCCGGAACCCGTCGAAGATCTCGGAGAAGCTCGCGCAGAGCCCGTCGACGGGGAAATTGCTGCCGAACATGACACGATCCGGGCCGAACAGGCCGATCACGTCGGTGACGACTTCGGCATTGTCGGCGAGACTCCATGGCCGCCCGGGCATGCAGAGGCCAGAGATCTTGGCGACCGTATTCGGTTGGGCGGCGACCGCCGCCATGCCGGCCCGCCATCCCCCGAGCGTCTCCGCCGAGCGATCGCCCGGCACGCCCGTGTGATTGACGATCAGGGTCGTCGCCGGGAAGTCGCGCGCGAGTTCGGCGGCCTCATGCAGATTCCACCAGGGCGTCTGCAGGTCGAAATGCAGGCCATGGTCGGCCAGGCGCTGGTAGCCGCGGCGCCAGACATCGTCGGACATCAGCGTGCGCTGCCCGGCCAGGGCCTCGGCTAGGGTGGTTGCCCCGTCCGGCTTGTGCCTGACGCTGCGGACCAGCGGGAAACGCGCTTGGGCCGCGAGCACGTCGGCGACGTCGGCGCGGTTCAACCAGGCCTGCGCGACGATCGCGTTGGGCAGGCCGGACATCCCGGCAAGGCCGCTGACATAGGCGGTCTCGCCGATCGGGTCGGCCGGATCCCATTCGGCCTCGACATAGACGCTCGCCGCGATGTTCACCCCGACGGCGTCGCGCCGGTAGTCGTCGGGCAGGTAGGCGCGCTTCACCGGCGTGTAGTCGCCGTAGCGATGGGGCACGAGCGTCTCGCCGGACAACCAGGGATAATTATGCTTCTGCGGCTCCCAGACGTGGTGGTGCGCGTCGATGATCGGCCCTTGGTAGAGCGTTGCCTGGCTCATGCCCGCACCGTTCCGCCGACCGGCGTCGCGAGGCTCGGCCGGAAGTCGATGATGAGCGAGCCGATCAGATAGACCAGCGCGCAGAAGGCGAAATAGGCGAGCACGGCGTCGAAGCCGCCGGTCCATTGCACCAGGACGCCGATCAGGATCGGCGCCGCGATGCCGCTGGAGGTGCCGGCGAAGTTCATCACGCCACCGATCAGGCCGATGCGCTCGCGCGGGGCGAGCATCGCCGGAATGGTCCAGTAGAGGCTGCCGAAGAAGTGGAACAGGACGGTGACGGCGAGCAGAGCCACGGCGCTGACCGGATCGGTCACATGGGGCAGGACCAGCAGGCCGCCGAGAGCGACGAGACCGGATGTGCCGAACAGGATCTTGAAGGCGACGTCGCGCGGCAGCATGCGCTGCAGCCAGTCGGCGAGCGAGCCGGCGACGATCGCCCCGATGGCACCGGCGGTGAAGATCACGAAGGTGGCGTAACCCATCGCCTTGAGGTCGAAGCCGCGCGCCGCCGACAGGTAGTTCGGGCCCCAGGTGACCAGGCCGAAAAAGATCATGGTCCAGCCGATCCGGCCGACGATCATTGCGACGAAGGTGCGGGTGGACATGGTGCGGCCATCGTCATCCGTCGCACCGTTCGCCGCCAGGTTTTTGGCGGCCACCACGGCCAGTTCGGCCGCGTTGACATCGGGGTGCTGCTCCGGCTTGTTGCGCAGCTGCCAGACGACCAGGGCGCCGAAGGCGAGCGTCAGCAGGCCGACGACGAGAAAGGCCAGCCGCCACGAATCGAGCGTGACGATCAGCCAGGCGATGATCAGGCCGCCAAAGGCCGAGCCGAGCGGGGCGCCGGCGTCGATCAGCGTGATGCCGCGCGAGCGCTCGGTGACCGGCAACCAGGAGGCGACCACCTTGCTGGCGGTCGGCATGAAGGGGGCCTCGAAGACACCGAGGCCGATGCGGGCGAGCATCATCGAGACACCGCCGACGGCGGCCGCGGCGAGGCATTGGAACGAGCCCCACAGCGCTGTCGACCAGCCGATGACCCGGCGCGGACCCCAGCGGTCGGCGGCCCAGCCGCCGGGGATCTGGAAGCCGCAATAGGTCCAGAAGAAGGCCGAGAGAATCAGTCCCTGCATCGACGGCGACAGGTTGAATTCCTTGCCGATCACCGGCAGGCCGACCGACAACGCGATGCGGTCGATGCAGTTGATGGTATAGAGCACGAACATCAGCGCAACGATGCGCCAGCGTACCTTGGAGGGACGCTGCTCCGCAGCAAAGGGGGCGTCGCCGCGCGGGACGGAAAGGGTCATGGCATTTCTCCCGGCAGCCTCCGGTTCAGGATGGGGAGGCTCGATTTGGTATACCACTCCTAGACATGACCGCTTTCTCACGTCAATGAAAAGAATAAGGCCATGAAATGACTTGTGAATATGAAATGCTATCGCAGGGAGTCTGTCTGTTTTCTGGAATACCGCGATTGACGCGCGCGGCGCGGGGCGGTTCGGCATGGTAGCGCTGGCGGTCCCGTCTGCGGCCGAAACCGGACCTGACGCGCTGCTCTCGAACCAGATCGCCGACCGTCTGCGCGATCTGATCGTCACCGAGGAGCTGCCGGCGGGGGCGCCCTTGCCGGAGCGCGCCCTGGCGGACCGGCTGGGGGTCTCGCGCACGCCGCTGCGCGATGCGCTCAAGGCGCTCGCAGCGGACGGACTGGTCGCGCTGACGCCCAAGCGCGGGGCGGTGGTGGCGCGGCTTTCGGAGGCCGCCGTGGCCGAGAAGCTCGACATCCTGGCCGTGCTCGAAGGGTTTGCCGGCGAACGGGCGGCGGTTCTGGCATCCGATGCTGAAATCGCCGAGGTGCGGGCGCTCCATCACGAACTGCTGGCGGCTTTCGAGCGCCGGGATCGCACGGCCTATTTCCATCTCAACCAGGCGATCCACCGGGCGCTTGTGGTTGCCGCGCGGAATCAGAATCTCATCACCCTGCATAGCCAGCTCAACCGGCAGCTCTATGCCTATCGCTGGCGCGGCAGCGCCGATCTGACGCTGTGGACGACGGCCATCACGGAGCACGGCCAACTCGTCGACCTGCTGGTGAAGCGTGATGCCGCGGGTCTCGCGGCGGCGCTCAGGGCCCATGTCGGCAGCACTTGGCGCCAGCTCAGGCGGAACACCGAGGGGGAGATGCGGTCAGGGGCCAGCCCGTCGTCGGCCGAGGAGCCGGCCTGAGAGACCGCCCTACGTGCCGCGAGATCCCTTGGAGCGTGATCGCTTCAGGCTGAAGCACCCTGCACAAAGCTTTGTCGTCCTTCGAGGTTCGCCAGAGCTCGCACCTCAGGACCGGTGGATTTGGGTGCAACCAAGTATCAGCTCTTGCTCGGCTCGGTCTTGGCGCGCGGCTTGAGATTGATGCTCTCGGTGGCGACCTGGGCGATGGCGGGGTGTTCGGTGCCGGCGAGCTCGCCGGCCTTCCGCTCGACGGTCTTCCACAGCCTGATCATATTGCCCGAGGCGATCTTGCCGATGGCGGCGTCCGTCCAGCCGCGCCGGATCAGCGCGGCGATCAGGTGCGGGAAGCGCGCGACATTGGCGAGATCGTCCGGATTGGGCCCGCCATAGAAGTCGGAGCCGATGCCGATATGGTTCAGGCCGGTCTTGCCGACGATATAGTCGATATGGTCGCAGAGCTCGGAAATCGAGCCCCTCGGCCAGGGCCCTTCGGCCTTGGCCTTCTCGGTGACCGCCGCGTCGATATCGAGCCCCGGCTTGGTCTTGCCGTGGACCTGGAACGGTTTCATCCATTCGCGGCTCTTCCGCGAGATGAAGTTCGGCACGAAGGTCGCCATGACCATGCCGCCATTGGCCTTGACCCGGGCGAGCACATCGTCGGTAACGTTGCGCGGATGGTCGCACAGCGCGAAGGCGTTGGAATGCGACCAGAGAAGCGGCGCGCGGGCATGGTCGAGCGCATCATGCTGCGCCTTGGGCGAGGCGTGGGCGAGATCGACCATGACGCCGAGCCGGTTGCATTCGGCGATCACGGCGCGCCCGAAATCGGTCAGCCCGTCATGGCGCGCGGTATCGGTGGCCGAATCGATCCAGTCCAGCGTCTCGTTGTGGCAGAGCGTCAGGATGCGCATGCCGGCGGCATGCCAGACCCGCAGGGGGCTCAGCGAGTTCTCCAGGCCGACGCCGCTTTCGACCGAGATGACGGAAGCGATCTTGCCGGCCTTGTGGGCTTTTGCGACGTCGGCGGCGCGCCGGGCCGGCAGGAAGACGCCGGCATGCACCGCCTCGATATCGAGGCAGATGGCGAGCTGTTCGAGGGTGAAACGGGCAGGCCTGGGCACCGAGGTCGGCACGAAGGCGGCGAAAACCTGAGCCGCGACCCGGCCTTCGCGCAGGCGCGGAATGTCGGTGTCGCTTTCCTGGTGGATACGGTCGAGCCCATAGGCCGCGACGTCGCCTCGCGCGGCCTGGTCGCGGCGGATGGTGAACGGCAGGTCGTTATGGCCGTCGAACAGCGGATATTTGCCGAGCAGCTCGTGGGCCTTGTCCAGGGCCGGATCCGACTTGGTCATTTCGGGTCTCTCATGACGCGCCGCCATGGGAATACGGCGCACTCGACTATGGCGCGTGACGGGCGTCGCCGCGCGGCTCGCCAATGCATGGCGGCCGGCCGCGGCACGCGGATCAGGCGCTGTCGCGGTCGACTGTGACCACCCGGCCGCGGCACGCGGATCAGGCGCTGTCGCGGTCGACTGTGACCA
>BFBZ01001075.1_pt1 | contig 19722 bp, 23 predicted proteins | sample 1888401 | NCBI WGS metagenome assembly BFBZ01 (sample SAMD00112614, study PRJDB3348) | symbiont metagenome | host: Chara braunii | reverse complement strand
CCCGCCGCTGGCCGGCCGCAGACGTTGAATCTCTTATCCGGCTAATTGATGACCCGCGCCACCGCATCAACGACGACGGCACTTACAACCTTTCGGAAGAACAGGCGCGTGCCATCCTCGAACTGCGTCTGGCACGTCTGACCGCTCTCGGCCGCGACGAAATCGACGAAGAGCTCAATCAGATCGGCGTCGAAATCAAGGATTATCTCGATATTCTCTCGTCGCGTGTCCGTATCCAAACCATTGTAAAGAATGAGCTTATCGCTGTTCGCGACGAGTTCGGGACGCCGCGCCGCACCGAGATCGTTGATGGCGGTCTGGAGATGGACGACGAGGACTTGATCGCCCGCGAGGACATGGTCGTCACCGTTTCGCATCTCGGCTACATCAAGCGCGTACCGCTGACGACCTACCGGGCTCAGCGCCGAGGCGGCAAGGGCCGCTCCGGCATGACGACGCGTGACGAAGATTTCGTTACCCGGCTATTCGTATTGAACACGCATACGCCGGTTCTCTTCTTCTCCTCGCGCGGTATCGTCTACAAGGAGAAGGTCTGGCGCTTGCCAATCGGCACGCCGACGTCGCGCGGCAAGGCATTGATCAATATGCTGCCTCTGGAGCCCGGTGAGCGCATTACGACCATCATGCCACTGCCTGAGGACGAGGATACCTGGGATAACCTCGACGTCATGTTCACGACGACGCGCGGTACCGTGCGCCGCAACAAGTTGTCGGACTTCATTCAGGTCAACCGTAACGGCAAGATCGCCATGAAGCTCGAAGAGGAGGGTGATGAAATCCTCTCCGTCGAGACCTGCACCGAGCAGGACGACGTGCTGATGACGACGGCGCTTGGCCAGTGCATCCGTTTCTCCGTTTCGGATGTACGCGTCTTTGCCGGCCGCAACTCGATCGGCGTTCGCGGCATCAATCTCGCAACTGGCGACCGTATCATCTCGATGACGATCGTTCGCCATGTGGATGCCGAGCCCTGGGAGCGTGCGGCCTATCTGAAGCGGTCGGTTCTCGATCGCCGCACGGCGACGGGCGAGGAAGAGGAAATCGCGCTGGTCGGCGAGGAAGTCACCGAAGAGGGACAGCTGAGCGACGAGCGCTACGAAGAACTGAAGGCACTGGAGCAATTCGTGCTGACGGTATCGGAAAAGGGCTTCGGCAAGCGCTCCTCCTCTTACGATTTCCGTATCTCCGGCCGTGGCGGCAAGGGTATCCGTGCCACCGACACGTCGAAGACGGGCGAAATCGGCGAACTCGTCGCCGCCTTCCCGGTCGAGGATGGCGATCAGATCATGCTCGTTTCCGATGGCGGCCAGTTGATCCGCGTTCCCGTCGGCGGTATCCGCATTGCCAGCCGCGCCACCAAGGGTGTGACCATCTTCTCGACCGCGAAGGACGAAAAGGTTGTCTCCGTGGAGCGCATCAGCGAGCCGGAAGGCGATGATGATGCAGGCTCAGAGGACGAGGCCGTGAATGGCGAGTCCACCGAGGCCGGAAGTGATGTTGATGGAGCCAGTGAGGAATAAGGCTCGCAGCGCACGACGCTGAAGCGAAGGTGGGCGCAAGCTCGCCGCAGTTAGAAAAATCGCCCGGGTCTGCCATGAAAAGCAGGCCCGGGCGATTTCTTTTGGATCGATACCCGGATTGACCCGCGAGCTGGAACTTCCAGGATGCCGTCTGTGCTACTCAGCCTGCCTGTTGATCGAGGAAAAAGGCGGCAAAACCTCTAGGCTTCCCCGATCCAGTTGCGTCAAAACCTCGTCATAACCGAAGCGGGCACGCCATCCCAGCGCGACATTTGCCGACGTCGAAGCATAGATGCGGTCGATCGTTTGCGGCAGAGACCACCTTCGGCGGTCGAATTCTGCGGCAAGTGTCGGAGCACGCAATCTGATGACGGAGGCCGCGTCAGCCCCCAGAGCTTCACAATCCTCTGGCTTGAAGGGCGTTTCGGTCGAAACGATGTGCCTTTGAAAGTGATCGCCCGTATTGATCAAGGCGGCCGCATGGGCATCGGCGACATCGCGGATATCGATACCACGATGCAGGCGATAGGCAGCCATTGCATCGGCAGGCTCTGGGAAACTACGAGACATGCGTAAAACGCGTACCTGCAAATCTGAACAGGCCATGTCCTCCAGGAGCTGCTCAGCCTCCAGTTTCGTCCGATGATAGATGCTTCTCGGTTCAGGCACGGTATTCTCGTCGATCCATCGGCACTGCCCGGAAACGACGGCATGGCCATAGAGCGCCGTGGTGCTGGTAAATACCAGCCGCTTGATGCCGGCCGCCAGAGCCGCCTTGGCTAGAAGGCGCGTTCCTTCGACATTGATGCGGCGAAATTCATCGTCCGATATGGTCCCGACATGGGGAGCATGCAGTGCTGCGCAATGAACAATCGCATCGGCATCGGCCAGAGCGTCCTCCAATAATCCCGTGTCGGTAAAATCGCCGACAAGATGCGTCGTCGAGAATGGGGAGCGATCGATGCCGACGAGCGTGTGGCCCGCCGCCAAGCTATTGAATATGGCGCGGCCGAGCCGCCCGGAGCTGCCGGTCAGAACAATGCGCATACCGTTACCTCGATGAAATTGAACATCCCCATCGCGATTGAGGCGATAGCCTCGCTTTATGTCGCAAAATCAGCAGCTTGCGGCAACTCGAATATATCCGGAAAAGCCGAAAAATGATGTTGGCACTCCGGAAACGAAAAAACCGGACGCTTGGGCGTCCGGTTAAAAGTCCAGCCGAGCTGTTGGTGGGGAGAAGTGCTCGGTACGCGGAGATCAGAGCGTCTTGTGACGCTTGTGCAGCCTTTTGCTCTCTTCGCTTTCACGATGGAGCGCCAAAATGGTGGATGCGACTGAGACAACAAACATGATGCTGATGAAAAGCGTAAGCAGCGTCAAAATCGTGAACATGATCGCTCCCCTCCTTGGTGGGACTAGCGTTCAGATCCCTTAGTACTGGCTCGAGACGATGTAGGGACGAGCCGAAGCAAAGGGACCATAGACCTTCGACTGGTCGGTTTTCTGATCGTAAAGCGCGATGGTAGCTGCCAGCATTCCCGTAATCATGGTCATCCAAACAGCGTTAATGAGGGTGATCTTACCGGGCATGCTCATCTTCCTTCTTGCCGCAACGTGCAATCTGAGTTCGGTGGTTAAACGCAGCGGTTCGCAAATGGTTCCGCAGATGTTGAGGTGGTATCTAGCAATGCGCTCCTGAAGCCATCTTGAATGCCTTGTTCATCTGGCGTTCAGATTCGCGATGCGTTTTGCGCATGGCAATGGCGATTTCTTGAGCAGAATTCATACCTTTGGCGGTTTCCGCGGGTGAAGTCCATTCGATCTCGTAGTTGTCGGCGAGAAGATGAACGAGGTATTCCACGAAAAATGAACCGATGACGGCGCCTGCAACAATGAAGACCAGCATGGCATGACATTCCTTGAGCCAGATATCGACAAGCCGTTGAGAGAGGCCCGTTTCGATGTTGGTGCCAGTAAAGCATTCTCGATCTGAAACGGGCTTGAACATCGCGTTCATCTACGGTTCAGAGGCGGCCCACGGGTTGCAAATGACTTGCGATGCGGCCCCATCCGTGACAAAAGGCGTCGAAACAACGAGCCGGCTTGGTATGACGACAGCCTTTTATCCCGGATCTTTCGACCCGATGACCAACGGACATCTGGATGTCCTCGTGCAGGCGCTGAATGTTGCTGCCAAGGTCATCGTTGCGATCGGCATTCACCCCGGAAAGAAACCGCTTTTTTCTTTTGAAGAGCGGGCGGAATTGATCCGCAGATCGCTTGGTGAGGCCCTGCCGCAAAAGGTGGGCGACATTTCCGTTGTGGCTTTCGACAATCTGGTGGTTGACGCAGCGCGCGCGCATGGCGCCACCTTGCTGGTCCGCGGCCTGCGCGATGGCACGGATCTCGACTATGAAATGCAGATGGCCGGCATGAACAGGCAGATGGCGCCGGATATTCAGACGCTGTTTCTGCCTGCCGGCACTGCCTCGCGGCCCATAACCGCCACATTGGTGCGGCAGATCGCATCCATGGGCGGCAATGTCAGCGCCTTCGTACCGCCGGCGGTCCTCGAAGCCCTGACTGGCAAACTCAAAGATGCGGCTGACGCCAAGAGCTGAGCCGAAATCCATTTTCGAACGGAGCACCCATGAAACTCTTTCATATCGCATTGGCAGGCTTTTTGGGCCTTGCCGCCCTCGCAGGCAGCGCATTCTCGGCCGCAGCTGCCGATCTTCTGACGATCCAGCTCAAGGATGGCCCGGTCGTCATCCAGTTGATGCCTGAGGTCGCGCCGAAGCACGTCGCGCAGATCGAAGCGCTGGCGAAGAAGGGTGCCTATGACAACGTCGTCTTCCATCGCGTCATCGATGGCTTCATGGCCCAGACAGGCGACGTCCAGTACGGCAATACCACCAAGGGCTATGATGCGAACAAGGCCGGTACCGGCGGTTCCGATCTGCCCAACTTGCCTGCAGAATTCTCCAAGGTTCCGTTCACGCGCGGTGTTGTCGGCATGGCGCGCGCCCAGGATCCGAATTCTGCCAACTCGCAGTTCTTCATCATGTTCGCCGATGGCGCTTTCCTGAATGGCCAGTACACAGTTGTCGGCAAGGTCATCTCCGGCATGGAACTCGTCGACAAGATCAAGCGCGGCGAGGGCCAGAACGGCGAAGTGAGCAACCCGGACAAGATGGTCAAGGTCACCGTCACCAAGAAGTAATGTCACGGGCATGATCCCCAAAAGTACCACGCGGTTTTTGGACAAGATCACGCGCAATCAAAACACAGAAAGAGGAAACGAACATGGCTGAGATCAAGGATCCAGAAAACACCCTCATCCTGGAAACCACCAAGGGCCAGGTTGTCATTCAGCTTCTGCCGCAGGTCGCTCCGGAGCATGTTGCCCGCATCAAGGAACTTGCCCGCGAGAAGGCCTACGACAATGTCGTCTTCCATCGCGTCATCGATGGCTTCATGGCTCAGACCGGCGACGTCGAGCATGGCAAGGTCGGCGGCAATACGGCGCGTGCCGGCACGGGCGGCTCGTCCAAGCCGGACCTGAAGGCTGAATTTTCCGCCACCTCGCATACGCGCGGCACCTGCTCGATGGCCCGTTCGCAGAACCCGAACTCGGCCAACTCGCAGTTCTTCATCTGCTTCACTGATGCGCCTTGGCTCAACAAGCAGTATTCCGTCTGGGGTCAGGTGATCAGCGGCATGGACAATGTCGACAAGATCAAGCGCGGCGAGCCGGTCAAGGATCCGGATTCGATCGTATCCGCGCGGGTTGCCGCCGACGTCTGATCGTGATTATTCCTGAAACCCGCCTCTTGCGCCTCGGGCGTGGGGGCGGGTTTCGCTTTGCCTGGATGAGTTGAATGCGTGTTGATCTTTTCGATTTCGATCTGCCGGATGAGCGTATCGCGCTTCGGCCCGCCGAGCCGCGCGATAGCGCGCGCCTGCTCGTTGTCGATCCGAATGCCGGCGATAACACGCTGAGTGATCATCTGATCCGGGATCTGCCATCCTTTCTGCAACCCGGCGACGCCATGGTCTTCAACGATACCAGGGTGATCCCGGCGCAACTGGAAGGTATTCGCCATCGCGAGGGCGCACCCGGCCAGCAGGTTTCCGCGACCTTGCATATGCGTGTGGCGCCCGATCGCTGGAAAGCCTTCGCCAAACCCGGCAAGCGCATCAAGATCGGCGACCGTATCCAGTTCGGCCATGGTGAAAATGTCTGCGCGCTCGGTACGCTGGACGCGACTGTCGAGGACAAGGGCGAGGGCGGTGAGATTACGCTGTTGTTCGATCTCTCCGGTCCGGCGCTGGACGAAGCGATTGCCACCGTGGGGCATATTCCATTGCCGCCCTATATTGCTGCCAAGCGTCCGGAAGACGAGCGCGATCGCGCCGATTACCAGACGATCTATGCGCGCGAAGAAGGCGCTGTCGCCGCGCCGACGGCCGGCCTGCATTTCACGCCATCGCTGTTTGCCACGCTCGATGCCATGGGCGTCGAACGCCACTTCGTGACGCTGCATGTCGGCGCCGGCACCTTCCTGCCAGTCAAGGCCGACGATACCGACGACCACAAAATGCATTTCGAGATCGGCTATGTCGATGCTTCGACGGCCGCAAAGCTGAATGCCGTGAAGGCGAGGGGTGGGCGCATCGTCTGCGTCGGCACGACGTCGCTGCGGCTGATCGAAAGTGCTGCCGCCGACGATGGCACAGTTCAGCCCTGGCAAGGCGCCACCGGTATTTTCATCACGCCTGGCTACCGCTTCAAGGCTGTCGACATGCTGATGACCAATTTTCACCTGCCGCGCTCGACACTGTTCATGCTCGTATCGGCCTTTGCCGGCCTCGATACGATGCGCGCGGCCTATACCCATGCTATCGAGACGGGCTATCGCTTCTATTCCTATGGCGATGGCAGCCTTCTCCACCGGAAAGACTAGGACGAGATGAGCGAGAGCTTTCAGTTTCAATTGAAGAAGACCAACGGCGGCGCTCGTCTTGGCGAAGTCTCCATGCCGCGCGGCCCGATCCGCACGCCGGCCTTCATGCCCGTCGGCACGGTCGGTACGGTCAAGGCCATGTATCTCGACCAGGTACGCGAGAGCGGCGCCGACATCATCCTCGGCAATACCTATCACCTGATGCTGCGTCCGGGCGCCGAACGTGTTGCCCGTCTTGGCGGCCTGCACGAACTGATCCGCTGGCCGCATCCGATCCTGACCGATTCCGGCGGATTCCAGGTGATGTCGCTTTCCGGGCTGCGCAAGCTCGATGAAAAGGGCGTCACCTTCAAGTCGCATGTCGATGGCAGCCTGCATCATATGTCGCCCGAGCGTTCGATCGAGATCCAGGGCCTGCTTGGCTCCGATATCCAGATGCAGCTCGACGAATGCGTGGCTTTGCCATCGACTCCCAAAGAGATCGAGCGCGCCATGGAAATGTCCCTGCGCTGGGCGGATCGCTGCAAGGTGGCCTTCGGTGATCAGCCGGGCAAGGCGATGTTCGGCATCGTTCAGGGCGGCGATATCCCCGAGCTACGTGTTCGCTCCGCCCAAGCCTTGAGCGGGCTGGACCTGAAAGGTTATGCCGTCGGCGGTCTTGCAGTCGGTGAGCCTCAAGAGGTCATGCTGCGCATGCTCGAGATCACGCTGCCCGAGCTGCCGACCCAAAAGCCGCGCTACCTGATGGGCGTCGGCACGCCGGACGATATCCTAAAGTCTGTGGCTCGTGGTATCGACATGTTCGATTGCGTCATGCCGACGCGCTCAGGCCGTCACGGGCTGGCCTTCACCCGCCGCGGCAAGGTCAATATCCGCAATGCGCGTCACGCCGAGGATATGCGCCCGCTCGACGACCAGTCCAACTGCCCGGCCTCGCGCGACTATTCCCGCGCCTATCTGCATCATCTCGTCCGCGCCAACGAGGCGCTCGGCGGTATGCTGCTTTCCTGGCACAATCTCGCCTATTATCAGGAGCTGATGCAGGGCATCCGCAAGGCGATCGCCGAAGATCGTTTCGCTGATTTCATGGCTGAGACGCAGGAAAACTGGGCGAGGGGTGATTTGGAGCCGGTTTAGCGTACCGTCTTTCGGCACCTCGCTTTGAACAAAGGTATTATGGCCCTTTGTCGCATATGATTTTTCGTGCGGCACCATGCCAGATGTAGTGACCCGAAGTTTGATCGGCGCAACGATCGATCCAGTCGTTGATCTTGTTAAAGGCTATGGCCAAAAGCACTAAATACAAGAAGCCTCCGAGCATTAGAGTGTAGACAGCGATACGAAGAAATCTTGCCAACTTGGTGCCGATTGCCATGTTTCTTCCAATCTCTGTCATCAATCATCTCTAAGACGCCAGCTGGTTCATTATCTGTAGTATCAATCTCTGATTGAATTTCGACCGTTTCATGTTTTGTCGAAAGGGCGATGGATCTTGCTCCTATCGCAATTTCGCGCTAATCGAAGCTCGTCGAAAAAGGCAGGGTCGGATCGGTAAGCCCGACCCCTTCCATGCGGAAGATCTGCTCCTCGCCTCTGGCGTGAGAACCCACGACGCGGAACTTGGCCATTGTGGTTAAGTGTCCCGCGTTGGCGTGGGCCGTTTCGACCGACATGTCTCCGCGGGAATGCCTCTTGGAGCTGTCATGAGATTGAATCACTTAGATCTTCACGTTCCCGATGTCGCCGCGACCCGGGATTTTCTTGTCTCCGTTTTTGGTCTGACCGAGGTCGAAACGCGCGGGGCGAATGGCCTTGCGATTCTACGCGACGATGCCGGTCTTGAGCTTGTCATCAGCCGGCCGATCGAGAAATTCGGTGGGGCCGATAGCATATCCGTTGGCCACAACACCTACCATATCGGCTTCATGCAGCCCTCTCGCGAGGCGGTGGATGTGCTCTATGAACGAGCAAAATCGTCCGGTTGCGAGATCGGGCAGCCGCCTGCCGCGATACGCGGAGGGTGGCTGTTTTATTGTTTTGCCCCGGGGCGGATCCTCATCGAGGTAGGCTGGCGGATGGAGCTCACCCGCGTAGTAAATCATTTATTATCAATTGATTGCTAACCTTAATCAACGTTATTTCGAGCCAGTTGAAGCGAGGGTGCCAAGACGCATTCGGTGCTTCGACTGCGCTCGCAATATGGCTTTGTGACAAGAAAGCATTGGGAAAAGTAACGAATCGGAATAAACGGTCCATCCGCCATTGATAAGCTTCACTGGCTAAATTGATTGCGCGACGCTTGGAATTTCAAATAAATCCGGCTACAACGCTTTCTCTTGATCGATAAGGGCTGTTCTATTGAAACTAGGAGGCACCTGCCGTTGAGGGCGCAACGCAAGTTTGGGGCATGTCTTTCAGGGCTATTGATCGTTGGTCTGGCAGCAACTGGCTGTACGACGACGCAGAAGACATCCCCCGCTCCACGCACTGCCACGAAGCCTATTCGCGGCGCGAAAGTGACGTATAATTACACCGCGAAGGACAAAGAGTGTCTTGAGCGCGCGATGTATTTCGAGTCAGAGCGTTCCGATCCGAGCGGCTATATGGCTGTCGGCACGGTCGTGATGAACAGATTGACCTCCGGCGCTTATCCGCCGACAATCTGTGGCGTCGTATCTCAGGAAAAGCAGTTCGCTCCAGGCGTAATGTCCAAGGAAGTCAAGGATCAGGCGAAGCCGGATCTTGATAACGCTGCTTCGGCGATCCTGCGCGGCGAACGGCATCCCCAGGTGAAAGACGCTATGTTCTTTCATACCGAAGGCCTCAGATTCCCATACGACAATATGCACTATGTCGCCTATGCTGGCGGAAATGCTTTCTACGAAAAGCGTGGCCGTGATGGCGAATTGCAGACGCCTGCGCCGCTTCCGGCTTACGAGGTCGCGATGAACTACGTGCCTGGGCAAGGCATGTCGGCAACGCAGTCGCCATTCACGCTACCGGAAACGCAGCCTGCGGTGCCGCAAGTGTCTGCTGTTGCCGCCTTTACGCCGGTCTCCAATCCGACTGTCGTAATGCCTGCAACGACAACTCCAATTCCGACGGCAACTTATATTCCCGCGGCTGTTCCCATTCCCACACCGGCTCCGACGTTTATTTCCACACCTCTCTCGGATGAAAATGCAGCCGCGGCGCCGGCTCCGATTTCAACGGTCGTTATTCCGCAGCCACGCCCCGAACTCGAGGGAACCAGCCTGTCCGCCAAATCACCTAGAATTCGAGGCTGATAGGGCTTGCCACCTCATTTCGACGGCGCGCAGCAGACGCGCCGTCTCCAGGCACTCAGATGCCTTCACTGGTGGTATTTTTAAGAATCTGCACGCCATTGATCTTGTAGCTACCGTCCGGCTGGCGGGTTATCTGATAGATAGCCGTCCAGTCCTTGCCGTCGGTGCCGGTGATCAGCACCTCCTGATAGACGACGGCGCCATTGTCGATGGCGCGGCTTTTCCCAAAAGCGTAGTTGCCCGGGTGATAGACCGGTTGGTAGGCCTTCTTCACCATGGCAAAGAAGGTATCCTTGTCTGGAAACATCGCCTTGATACCGGGCGCCGCGAAAGAATAGGCGGCGGTCGCATCGTTGTGAAGGAAGGCGCCAATTTGATCCTGGATAAGGCTTTGGGCCGTTTGCACAGGATCTTCCGCGCGTGCTGTCGAAGCAAGGATCAGGCAGAGTATGGCGGCGGCTACGGGAAATGCACGCATAGGCGATCTCCAGCTATCTATTCGATCAGAATAGCGCGCTTCCCGTTCCGGCGAAAGCGGTTACTGCCAGCGGCGGAAGAGGGCGCTGGCATTGACGCCGCCGAACCCGAAGCCGTTGGAGATCGCATAATCCATGGCCATCGGCCGGGCGGTGGCACCAACAATATCGATGCCCTCGGCCGCCGCATCCGGTTCCTGCAGATTGCGGGTCGGAGGGGCGATCTGGTCGCGCAACGCCATGATGGTGAAGATCGCCTCCATGCCGCCGGCCGCACCGAGAAGATGGCCCGTCGCCGCCTTCGTGCCGCTGACGGCAATCGCGCCATCGCGGCCGAACACCGTCTTGATGGCTTCCATCTCACCATGGTCGCCGACAGGCGTCGAGGTCGCGTGCGCATTGAGATGCTTGACCTCCGCAGGCGAGATCTTAGCCTGCGACAGAGCCGCGAGCATGGCCCGCCGTGCGCCATCGCCATCCTCCGGACCGGCCGTCATGTGATAGGCGTCGGCGGCCGTGCCATAGCCGACAAGTTCGGCAAGTGGCGTGGCGCCGCGGGCAAGCGCATGCTCCAGCGTCTCGATGACAAGCATGCCGGCGCCTTCGCCCATGACGAAGCCGTCACGCGCGCTGTCGAAGGGGCGAGAGGCTTCTTCCGGCCGATTGCTGAAGCCGGTGGAAAGGGCGCGGGCTGCGGCAAAGCCTCCAAGGCTGACCTTGTCGATGCAGGCTTCGGCACCGCCGCAGATGGCAACATCGGCTTCGCCTGAGCGGATCAACCGTGCGGCATCGCCGATTGCCTGAACGCTGGCGGCGCAAGCCGTGACTGGCGCACCGAGCGGTCCCTTGTAGCCATAGCGGATGCTGATCTGGCCGGCAGCGAGATTGACGAGAAAGGATGGGATGGTGAAGGGTGACAGGCGCCGCACACCGCGCGTTTCCGCCGTGCGCACGGCGTCGGCGATGGCCGGAAAGCCGCCGACCCCGGATGCTATGATCGTGGCGGTGCGTTCCAGATCGCCCAGCGCAGTCGGCTGCCAGCCAGATTGGAGGATCGCCTCCTCGGCAGCGGCCATGGCGAAGAGGATGAAACGATCCATCTTCTTCTGGTCCTTAATCGGCACATAGCGGTCGACATCGAAGCCGGCTTCCGCGTCCTCTTCAAGGCTCGGAACGACACCGCCCACCTTGGCCGCGAGATCGCCAACCATGTCCTCGGGCAACAGCCTGAGGCCGGAGCGCCCGGCGATCAACCGCTGCCAGCTCGCGTTGACGCCGACGCCGAGGGGAGAAACCAGGCCCATGCCGGTTACGACGATACGATCCATGTCTTGCTCCTATTTCGCTTAGGCGTCGAAGCCCAAGAACCATGCTTTCATCTGAGCGATGCGCTCATGAACCTCATCGTCGGCTGCAGGCCCCGGCACCAATATGGTGTCTTCGGGGTGGAAGGTGCGGCCGGTTACCCTATCGATCAGCAGCGGATCGCGGTCTTCTCCGGTATTTGCATCGGCGAGCCGCATCGAGACTTCCTCTGGCGGCAGATGCTGATTGCCCCAGGTGAAGAGCGCCATCAGAACAGGAAAGAAATCCCGCCCCCTGGCAGTCAGCACATATTCGTAGCGTGGCGGCCGCTCATTATAGAGGCGCCGCTCGAACAGGCCTTCATCGGTCAAGTGCTTGAGCCGTCGTGTGAGGATGTTCGGCGCGACGCCGAGATTTTTCTGAAATTCATCGAACCGGCTCAAACCCTGAAACGCGTCGCGCAGGATCAGGATACTCCACCAGTCACCGACGCTTTCAAGCGCGCGAGCGGCGGGGCATTTGAATGTACTGAAGCTGGTTCTTTGCATGCGACGGCGAATAGCACGAGTAACTATCATTATGCAAGTTACTATAGCCGGCAAAAGGCAGGCTGAGACGTCAGTACGGAGGCGCCTTCAGAGCGCGCTGTCGTTTTACCGCCTCGGTCCACCAGGAGAGGTCGTCGGCGAAGCGGGGAAAAGCTCTCGCAAGGGCATCGCCGCCGCTTCCGAGAGGTTTGTTGTCTGCGTCCAATGCTGCCGAGATATTGGCTACGGCGAGGGTGCTTGATATGACGACCATTCCCATCTCCGAAAGGGTGCCATGCCAGGGGCCCGCCGCATGCGCGCCGGAAAGGCGGCCGCCTGAGTAACTGGCAATGGCGGCTGGCCGCCAGAACCACTCCTCAAGGTAATGATCGGTCAGATTCTTCAGACCTGGCTGCATGCCCCAATTGTATTCGCCGGTCACAAAAATAAAGGCATCGGCATTCCGGATTTTCGCCGCAAGCTTCTCCATTTCCGGCGGAGCTGAGCCTTTCGGATATTCCTTGTACATCCGATCGGGCATTGGCAGGCCAACATCTTTGGCGTCGATCAGTTCCGCGTCGTCTCCGCGTTCGCGAAGGCTGTTGACGATGTAATTCGCGAGACGGATGCCGACGCGATCCGACCGATAAGAGCCGTAGAGAACCAGGATATTGTTGGTCATTGTTGAATATGTCCTCCATAGCCAACGCAGAAATAAAGTGGGCGCAAGCCATCGCCACACGCATAGCCGGCAGCCAACGCGCTACGTCGCATGGAAAGGATATAGATCTAATTCCGAAGCTCTGACAGGCGCTCCAGCAAAATGGGCCGCCTCAGGGGGCTGAATGTAACCGTTCCATTTGGGCGAGGCGGACGACTAGGTTTGCGACTCCGCCGGTACGGAAGTCGTTACCTCATCCTCCGGAATATCGTCGAAGGAAGCGTAGTTGAGGTTGTAGAGCTTCGAATAGAGTTTGCCGTTGGCCATCAGCTGGTTGTGATTGCCGCTCTCGATCAGCTGCCCGTTCTGCAGAACGATGATGCGGTCGGCCTCGCGGATGGTGGCAAGGCGGTGGGCGATCACGAGACCCGTGCGGCCTTCGAGCAGCTTGACCAGCGCCTTCTGGATCAGCATTTCGGTATAGCTGTCGATATTCGCCGTAGCCTCGTCCAGCACCAGGATCTTGGCGTCCGCTACGAGGGCACGCGCAAAACTGACAAGCTGGCGCTGGCCAAGCGAAAGACCGCCGCCGCGTTCGCCGAGAATGGTCTCGTACCCATCAGGCAACCGCTCGATGAATTCATGCGCACCGACCGCCTTGGCGGCTTCGATGGCCTCCTCGCGCGTTGCTTCCGCCTTGTTGTAGCGAATGTTCTCCAGCACCGTACCGGTGAAGAGGTAGGGTTCCTGCAGCACCATGGCGACCTGGCGGCCAAGCGAATCCTGGGTGAGGGAGCGAACATCGTGACCGCCGACCAGCACCTCGCCCTGCTGCACATCGTAGAACCGATGGATGAGCGCCATGGAGCTGGACTTGCCCGAGCCCGTGGGGCCGATCAGCGCTACGGTCTCGCCGGGATTGACCTTGAAACTGACATTCTTCAACACCGGATGGTTGGGATTGTAGCCGAAGACGACGTCGCGGAACTCAACCGAGCCGTCCATATCGGGCGAAAGCTCCTTGGCGTCGGGCGCATCCTTGATGTCTATCGGCACATCGAGCACTTCGGTCAAGCGCTGGCCCGAAGCCATGGCGCGCTGCATGACGGAATATTGCATGGTGAGCGAGCGGATCGGGTCGAAGAAGCGCTGAATGTAGAACAGGAAGGCAACCATGATGCCGACATCGAGCTTGTGGTTCAGAACCATCGAACCGCCGACGATGATGACGATCGCCATGGCCATTCCGGTCAGTGTATCGACGATTGGCACCATGATCTGGGCGTAGCGCGCTGCGGTCAGATGCGCTTCGAGATTGGTATGGGCTTTGTCGTCGAAAAGCGAGAAATTGACCCCTTGCCGGTGCATGCCCTGCACGGCACGCACGCCATGGATCGCTTCCGCCAACGCGCCGTTGGTAATGGAATTCGTCTCATGCGCATTCATGAAGGCGACGCGCGCCTTCGGCAGCCAGAACAGCCGAACGATGAAGAGGATCGGCATGACCGACAGTGTCAGCAGGCCCAGCCGGAAATCGAGCGACAGCATGACGATGACGATGCCGAAGAGCAGGGCGATATCGCCGACGGAAAGCACAGATGTTTCAAGAAATTCCTGCATGGAGTTAACGTCGCCCTGCAGGCGCGACATCAAGCGTCCAACTTCCGTCTTGTCCATGAACGAGAGCGAGACGCGTTGCAGATGGGCGAACATCGCGCGGCGTATGTCGAACAGCACCTCTTCCGCGACCTCGCCGACATAGGTCTCCTGGACATAGCTTGCGCCGTAGTTGACGAGAATCGCGACTGCGAAAATCCCCAGCGACAGCCAGAGCGCCGAGTAATCGATCGCTCCCGGCGCCATTGCATTGTCGATCGCGTGGCGAATGACCAACGGTATGACGATCTGCGACGCCGTGAACAGCAACACGGCGACCACCGAAATATAGATCTGGCGGCGATAGGGGCTAACGAAGGACCAGATACGACCGATGATCTTTGTATCGAAGACCTTGCCGAAAATTTCTTCCTCGACACGATGCGAACCGACCACGGCACGGGGAGGGCGACGTCCATCTTCGCGCACGTCGTTGCGCTCGGTTTCGATAGTTTCCGACATTGTCAGACCTCCCTTTTCGCTCTTTCGAGCTTGCCGCCGGATGTCTTGACGACATCGTCCTCAGGGCGAACCTGCAGATCGTAAAGCGCCTTGTACCGGCCACCCGCGGCCAAAAGCTGCTCATGGGTTCCGCGCTCGACGATCTTGCCATCCTCGATGAACAGGATCTGGTCGGCATGCATCAGCGAACTCAGCCGGTGAGCGACGATCAGCGTCACCCGGTCGCGGGCAAATCGCTTCATGGCGCTGCGGATACGCTGTTCGGTTGCCGCGTCGATGGCCGCGGTGGAATCGTCGAAAACCATCACTGCCGGTTTCAGCATCAGAGTCCGTGCAATGGTCAGACGCTGGCGCTGGCCGCCGGACAGCGACACGCCACGCTCGCCGACGACGGTGGTGTAGCCTGCCGGCAGGCCAAGAATGTAGTTGTGTAGCTGCGCCGACTCGGCGGCACGCTCGATCCGGCCTTCTTTCGCCCAGGGGTCGCCATAGGCGATGTTGTTCTCGATGCTCGTCGTGAACAGGAAGGAATCCTGCTGCACGACGGCGACGTTCTGCCTGAGGGATTGCAACGTCGCCTTGCCGATATCCTGGCCGTCGATGGTGATACGGCCGGAGGTCACGTCATAAAAGCGCGGAATGAGATGAGCGATGGTGGATTTGCCGCTGCCAGGTGGCCCGACGATGCCGATCGTCTCACCGCGTCTTGCCTCGAAACAGATATCCTTCAGCACCGGGCGCTTGTCCGGACCCGGATAGCTGAAGCCGACATTCTCGAAGCGCAACACGCCCTCGGTCACCGCCAATGGCTTTGCGTCCGGAGCATCCTTGATCGGGATATCGAGATCGAGCAGCGCAAATAGGCGCGAGCCGCAGGTTGAAGCACGGGCGAAGGCATTGACCATCAGCCCGAGCTGGCGCACCGGCATCTGCAGGATGGTCATGAAGGTCAGGAACGAGGCGAGGGTGCCGACGCTGATTTCACCGGCAATCACCTTGAGGCCACCTACCCAGAGCACGAGGCCCATGGCGATGAAGAAGGAGAGGTTCATCGCGCTGGTATTGATGACGCGGATGCCGACACGCTTGTGGGCGAGGGTAAGCGCGCTGTGTGAGGCACGGTCGAATTTCGCAATTTCGTGCAGCTGCGCCGCGAAAGCGCGGACGACACGAATGCCGCCGAGATTTTCTTCCATCACGCGCGTCAACACGGAAAGGCGTTCCTGCAGGTCGAGCCAGGTCGCACGCAACCTCAATTGCGTGACGGAGGAGCGCCAGGCCACGAAAGGCACGAAACTCAACGCGAGAAATCCGAGGACAACATCGGTCGACAGCAAGAGGTAGGCGCCGACACCGATGAGCACGCTGAGCAGCAGCATGCGCACCAGTGCGGTGGAGAAGTACATGCGCACCCCTTCCAGATCGAGCAGCCCGACAGTGATGAGGTCACCGGAATGCACCTTGTCGTGGAAGCTGAAGGAGAGCTGCTGGATCTTCTCATAACAGGCGAGCCTGAGTTCGTAGCCCATATGGTGGCCGACGGACTCGCTGTAATAGTTCTGCACCATCGTGAACAGGCCGCGCAGAATGCTGATGATGAGCAGCAGCAGGGCGGTCGTCAGCAGCGCATTCTCGGCAATATGCCCGGCCGCTCCGCCTGCGACCGCCGTCTGCGTCTGGTCGACCGCACGGCCAAGCAGGCGCGGAATCATCAACTGCAACGTTGCAGCTACAAAAGTTGCCCCAATGGCGAAGCTTGTCTGCCAGGGATGGCGCAGCGTCATATGGGTGATCCGCACGATGGTGGAGAGACCTTGTCCCCAACCGGTCGCATTGACATGCGCCCGCGAAGCCAAGGACTTCGCGGCGCTTCTTGATGAATCGCTGCTCACGCTTTTATCCAGGTGTTTTCAAATGAGGCGGGCCCGGAGTCGGGTTCGTATCTCAGGGGAAGTATTGATAGGATGAATTTTGCCGATTCCGTGGCGAGGTTCAAGAGTCAATTGGTCACAAGTCCCACGCGAACGTTAGATTGCGTGTTCGAAAAATTAGCGATGAGATGTCGGCATCGAAATCGGCGGGACGTCCTTGGAGCACTAAGCCTGAAACAAGGAGGACATCATGCGCAAGATCATAGCAGCAACATTCATCAGCCTCGACGGCGTCATGCAGGCACCTGGCGGCCCGCAAGAGGATCCGACCGGTGGTTTCCAGCATGGTGGCTGGGTATTTCCCCATGCCGATGAAGCGACAGGCAAGATCCTTTTCGAAATCTTCGAAAAGCCGTTCGATCTTCTGCTCGGACGCAAGACCTATGATATTTTCGCGGCCCATTGGCCGCATATCGGCGACGACGATCCTATCGGCAGGCAGTTCAACTCGGTCACCAAATATGTCGCCACGCGCGGAAGCGGTGCGCTGACGTGGAACAACAGCCGGTCGCTCGGCAGCGATGTCGTGGCGGCGATCAAGGCGTTGAAAGCAGGTGAGGGACCGGATCTCCTCATCCAGGGCAGTGGTGATCTCATTCAAAGCCTGCTGCGCCACGGGTTGATCGACGAATTCAGTCTGATGATCTTTCCGCTCGTGCTGGGCGGTGGCAAGAAGCTGTTTGCCGATGGCGCCGTCCCGGCCGCGATGAAGCTGCTGCGCACGCAATCGTCTCCGACTGGCGTCATCTTTGCGACCTATCAGCCGGACGGTCCGGTCAAGACGGGCTCCTTCGCTTTGCCCGATCCGTCGGACGAGGAAATCGAGCGCCGCAACCAGCTGCAATGATCGATAGGCGAGGGAGCTTGAAGAGCTGTCTCCGATAGAGACTAGGCTTCATGCTCCCGGTCGTCTTGAAGTTCACGCAGGGATTTCAGGATTTCGCGAAGACCTTTTGTGAGGTGCTTGTCACGGCGCAGCACGATGCCGAGTTGCCGGACGAGCCGCGGCTTGAGCGGCGAAGTGACGAGCCGGTCCGACTCCTCACGCCGCAGCGCCATGTCAGGAAGGACAGACCATCCAAGACCCGCAGCGACGAGCTCCTTGATGGCCTCGACACTTCCGAACTCCATGGCCGGCTCTGGACGAACTCCGGAAGCCTCGAACCATTCGTTGGTGGCGCGACGCGTGTTTCCGCCTTCATAAAGCAGGAGTGTCTTGTCCTTCATGAATTCCACATCTGGTCCGCCATCCGGCATCACGCTTCCCTTTGGCGCCACGGCCAGAAGCTCGTCCTCATGAAATGGCTCGACCTCGAGGGAACGGCCGGAGGCGGGCAGGGCTACCACAGCCAGATCCAGCGCATTGGCTTCGAGATCGCGCAGAATCTCGTCGATATTGCCAACGCGGACGATGATTTCGAGATCGGGCATGCGCTTCTTTGCCATGGCGATGGCGCGTGGCAGCAGATGGATTGACGCGGTGCCACCACTGCCGATCCGCACACGGCCACTCGAGCCCTCGCGAAAAGGCATCATCGCCTCTTCCGCCAGGGAACACGCTTCGATGATGCGACGCGCTTGGGGAATGAGCTCAAGTCCCGCCGGCGACGGCTGTGCCCGCCGTCCCACGCGTTCGATCAATCTCACACCGAGACGTTGCTCCAGAAGCTTCACCTGCAGGCTGACGGCCGGTTGCGTGAGGCCGGCCTTGTCGGCAGCGGCCGTGAAGCTGCCGAAATCGACGACATTGAGGAAGGCGCCAAGCTGATCCAGATTGAGCAACAAAAGAATTCCTTATGGATTGTATAATTACCATAAGCTTCTTTCATTGCAATCACCAGTGCATCCTAGAGCCACGTTGATGTGAGCTGAAGGAGCATGAAGATGACGATCGATGTCGACAGGCCAATGCTGGCGGCGACAGGTGAGGGCAGGGATCGGCAAAGGCCCGGATTTCTGCTGACAGCATTGGCCAGGTTTCTCGCCTACCTCGAAAAGCGCGGAACAAGATGGGATATGCGCGAGCTGACCGACGATCAGCTTCGCGATATCGGCGTGACAACGGCCGAAGCGCGGGCGGAAGTCAGCAAGTCATGGTTTTGGGACTAGGATACTCGACGGTGCTCGAGCCAACTGCACGCCGTCGTCGGCATCAATAGCTGCCATCATTATGTACGACACCCATGATATCTCCGCTGCGGGATAGGCTGACGAGGAGATTATCGTCGCCTCGCGTTGCCTGAACAAGAAAGCGAGCGCCGACATCTTTAACGTCTCGCACTCGATAGCCGCGGCGCTCGAGAAGACGTATCACGTCATCCGGACCGAAGGTGTTGCGGCGTTCTCCCCACATGTTGGGCGCGTCGTGGTGGCGGTTCCAGGCGTGAAGAAAGTTGGATTCAGCTTCATCCTCAGCGTCATCATCGCCAGGCGACTGATTTTGGTGAAGGACGACCTGTGCAGTTGCCGGAATGATAAGGCCGACCGAAATGATGGTTGATAGACCCAAAGCGATGAAGGCTGCCTTCATTGGTATATCCTTTGTCTATTGGTGGCCGATATGGGAGCGATCAAGGCCTCCGATAAAGCGCTTTCGCCTTGATCGGGGCACTTGTTCCTGACCTGGATCTTGAAAGCAGGGCGGTCGGCCTGGTCGAAATCCAGGCCCGTCGCTCCCGTCAGAATTTGTAGCTTGCACCGAAGACTATCTTTTGCTGATCGCCGCTGAAATCTCCGATGCGCGAACCAAAATCCTTCTTGCCGAAATCGGAGTAACGATATTCGCCGCGCAGCAGGATACTGTCGGTCAAAGCGTGCTCGACGCCGCCGCCGGCCGTCCAGCCAATCAAGATATCATCCTTCTTTCCAATTGCCGGAGCATCGACCTTGCCGCCGGCTGCTGCGAG
>BFBZ01001072.1_pt1 | contig 19725 bp, 18 predicted proteins | sample 1888401 | NCBI WGS metagenome assembly BFBZ01 (sample SAMD00112614, study PRJDB3348) | symbiont metagenome | host: Chara braunii | reverse complement strand
CCCTGGCCAAGACCGCCGATGAGGTGGAACGGTTCGACGCGACCTTCGACACCTTCTTCAAGCGCAACGCCTTCGCGTCCCCTCCCCCGCCGCCGGAAGGCGCCGAGGGCGAGGCGGGCGAACCGATGGGCGGAATGCCGGAAGGCGCCGAGCAGTCGGAACTGACCCGGATGCTGATGGAGGGCGACAGCGCCGGCCTCGTCCAGGCGATGGAAGAGGCCGCCGAGCGGGCGCAGGTGAACCAGATCCGCCTGACCACCCAGCGCTCGCGGCTGACCCGCCGGCTGCTGGAGGAGATGGGCCTGGCGGAGATCGAGCAGATCATCGCCAACGCGCGGAAGCTGGAGGGCGGCGGCGACGCCGTCGATCGGCTGGAAGCTGGTAAGCGCCGGCTGACCGAAGAGGCCCAGGCCTATGTGGAGCGGCAGCAGGAGCTCTACGCCTCCGGCAGCGCCCGATCCATGCGCGAGGACCTGCTGGCCCGCAAGGCGCTGAACGCCGAGGGCGGCATCGATCCCGTCGACCAGGCGGTGATGCAGGCCCTGGTGAAGAAGATGGCCAAGCGCCTGGCCGACCGCTACTCGCGGCGGCGTCGGGCGAAGTGGAAGGGCCACCTGGACGTCCGCCGGACCCTGCAGAAGTCCATGTCCTATGGCGGCATGCCGTTCGACATCGTCTTCAAGACCAAGAAAATCGACAAGCCGTCCATCGTCTGCATCTGCGACGTGTCGAAGTCGGTGGCCTCTGCCGCGCAGTTCCTGCTGAGCTTCCTCTACAGCCTCAACGAGGTGGTGGATCGGCTGGAGGCCTATGCGTTCTCCGGCCGGCTGATCAGCGTCAACGACATCCTCGACGACGAGCATGTGGACGTCGCCATCGTCGAGGTCCTGAAGAAGATCGGCTTCCAGCAGACCGACTATGGCCGGTCGCTGCAGGACTTCGTGGAGAACCACATCGACCATGTGGACAGCCACACCACGGTGATCTTCCTGGGCGACGGCCGGACCAACTACGCCGATCCGCGCCTGGACCTGATGGCGACGATCCAGAAGCGGGCCCGGGCGGTGATCTGGCTGAATCCCGAGCCGGAGAGCTACTGGAGCCAGGGCGACAGCGTGATGAACCGCTACGAGCGCTTCACCCACGTGGCCAAGACCTGCAACACGCTCGGCCAGCTCGAGCGGATCATCGAAGACGTGCTGCGGACCTACACGCCGCACTGAGGCGGAGTTCATCCTCCCCCATTCATGGGGGAGGGGGACCGCCCGTAGGGTGGTGGAGGGGGCGAGCCGGTGCAGGGCGTCTCCTGCTCTTGCTGACTCACAGCCCAGTCACCCCCTCAGTCGGCTGGCGCCGACAGCTCCCCCGGTGGGGGAGCATCCACTTTTCCTTCTCTCCAGATCCTCCCCCACTGGGGGAGGTGGCGCGCGTAGCGCGACGGAGGGGGACTGCGGAGTCGGAGCCCAGTCACGCCCCCTCCACCACGCAAAGAGGGCGTGGTCCCCCTCCCCCGTGAACGGGGGAGGATGAAGTGGACAAATCGCGCGCGCCTAGTTATTAAACCATATGGTTTTGGAAGATTCTCCTGCCCTGGACCGGGTGTTTCACGCCCTGGCGGACCCGACGCGGCGGGCGATGTTGCGTAGCCTGAGCGACGGCGAGCGGAACATCGGCGAGTTGGCCCAGCCGTTCGACATGTCGTTCGCCGCGGCCTCGAAGCATGTGCGGGTGCTGGAGACCGCGGGCCTCATCAAGCGCCGGGTGCAGGGCCGCTCGCACCTGTGCAGCATCGAGGCCGCACCGCTGGCCGCCGCCGAGGACTGGTTGCGGTTCTACGAAGGGTTCTGGAGCCGGAGCGTGGACGCTCTGGAGGCCGCGCTGCTGGCGGACAAGCCGAGCTAGCCCCCTCCGTCGCGCTGCGCGCGCCACCTCCCCCAGAGGGGGAGGATTTGACCAAGCCTTCGATACTCGGCCTTACGCCGCGCTGGCCGACAGCAGGCCCTCGAAAAACGGGCGAACGAAGACGGCGCCGGCCTGGCTGGAGTGCATGCCGGGCGTCCAGTGGTGCAGTTCGGCGGCGGTGTTGATCATCGCCGTCAGCATCTGGGCGGCGATATTGGCGTCCACCGGGCGGATTGAACCATCGGCGATACCGTCGGAGATGAGGGCCGCGAAGCGGTCGGAGATCCGGTCGAACTTGCCCACCAGCTCGGGCTGCAAGCTCTCGGGCGACGAGGTCAGGGCCGAAGTGCGCAGCAGGGGCGCCTGGCCGGTCATCTGGTAGTCCACGAGGGCCGCGGCGGCGGTGATCAGGGTCTGATAGCCGTTGGAGGACACCTGTTCGGCTTGGCGTAAGGCGCGGCGCATGACCTCGAAGGTGCGTTCGAAGCAGGCGACGACCAGCTCATCCTTGGTCTCGTTGTGGTGATAGAAGGCGCCCTTGGTGACGTTCAGCCGGGCGGAGATCTTCTCCACCGAGGCGCCCAGATAGCCCTCTTCGTTAATGAGCTGGGTGGCGGCGCGCAGGAACATCTCCGCGGAGTCGTCGCCCTCCGCGCCCAGGGGCGGCAAGGGAATGGGGTTCCAGACGGCCCCGGCCGGGGCGAGGCCGCCGGTGGTGATGGCGCTGAACCGCTGGGCGACGCGGTCGTAGTCCTCGACGTCGTGGCGGTGCAGCCAGACCACCGTCCAGAAGATCTCCGACATCAGCAGCAGGGCGCGGGCGTTGAGCTCGACCCGCGAGAGGCCGGCGGTCTCCGGACCGACGAACAGCTCCCGTGCGTGGCGGAACATGCCCACATAGGCGTCGTTCACCGCCGGGCTGTTTAGGGCGCGGACGTCGTTGAAGGCGGCCAACAGGTCGACCTCGCGCGAGAGTTCGCTGCGCTTGTGGTTGAAGTAGGCCTTCAGGAAACCGTCCAGGCGATCGCCGACCTGATGGGCCGCCTCACCCGATGACAACAGGTTGCGATACTGACCGATGCCATGGAGGTAGCAGGCGGCGGCCAGCTCTTCCTTGTTCTTGAAATAGTAGATCACGCCGGTGGGCACGAGGTTCAGCTTCGCCGCCACCTCGGCGAGGGTGGCCCCGCGCATGCCCTTGCGATTGATCACACCGATGGCGGCGGTGACGATGTCGGTCTTCCGCTGCTCGAAACGCTTCGTCGGCGCGCGCGCAGTCGTCATCGTATCCGTCATGTAACCACGCCCCCCTTTTTGTTGGCCTGATCATAGCGCGTATGGACCGCGCCTCAAGCTGGCCTTGGGGTTGCGTGGCTCCTAGACGCTCTTCAACAGCGAAACGTCGATGGGCAGGCGCCGGATGCGTACGCCGGTGGCGGCGAAGATGGCGTTGCACAGGGCCGGCACCACCGGAGGCATGGCGGGCTCGCCCAGGCCGGTCGGCGGATTGTCCGACTTGATGAAGTGGGTCTCGATCGGACAGGCCTCGTTGATCCGCATGAGCGGATAGTCGCCGAAGTTGCTCTCCACCGCCGCGCCGTTCTCGATGGTGATCTTCTGGTGCAGGGCGCCCGACAGGCCGTCGAGGATCGAGCCCTCGATCTGGTTCATGCCGCCCAGCGGATTGATCAGATGGCGGCCGACATCGACGCCCACCCAGACCTTCACCAGCTTGATGTCGCCTTCGGGGGCGACCTTCACCTCGACCACCTCGGCGAAGTAGCCCAGGTGGCTGTAGTGGAAGGCCACGCCCATGCCCGAACCCTTGGGCAGCTTGCGGCCCCAGCCGGACTTCTCGGCCGCCAGCTTCAGGACCGCGGCCATGCGGCCGGCGGCGTAGCCCGAGGGGGGTTCGCCGACCATCGGCTTGTCGCCCAGCAGCTTCAGGCGGAAGGCCACCGGATCGGCGCCGGCGGCATGGGCCAGCTCGTCGATGAACGACTGGATGACGAAGGAGAGCGCGTTCGACCCCGGCGCGCGAAGCGGCCCGGTGGGAATGCCGCTGGGCATCAGGGACAGGTCGTACTGGTAGTTGGCCAGGAAGCGGGCCGGGAACTCGCTGGGCGCCATGCCGGCGCTGCGGCCGACCGTGGTGGGTGTGTCGCCGGCGAAGCTGACGAAGTGATTGTGCCAGCCGACGATATCGCCGGCCGCGTTCACCCCGCCCTTGAGGAAGTGCCAGCCGGCCGGACGATACATGTCATGGCGCATGTCGTCTTCGCGGGTCCAGAGCAGCTTCACCGGGACCCCGGCCTGCTTCGAGAGCCACGCGGCCTCGACCATGTAGTCGTTGGACAGACGCCGGCCGAAGCCGCCGCCGACGCGGATCATGTGGACGGTGACGTTCTCCGGCGGCACGCCCAGGGTCTTGGCCACGAGCTGGCGGCCGGGCTCCGGGTTCTGGGTCGGCGACCAGATCTCCACCTTGCCGTCCTTGAAGTGGGCGGTGGTGTTCTGGGGCTCCAGATTGGCGTGGGAGATGAAGGGATAGGCGTAGGCCGCCTCCACCGTCTTGGTCGCGCCGGCCAGGGCCGCGGCGACATCGCCGTCCTTGCGCTCGGTACGCAGAGGGGCCTGCTTCGACAGCTTGATCGCCTGGGCGTCGAAGTCGGCGGTGGACTGCTTGGCGGTCGGGTGATCGGCCCAGGTGATGGCCAGCTTCTCGCGGCCCTTGCGCGCCGCCCACCAGGTGTCGCCAAGCACGGCGACGCCAGGCAGCAGGCCGTCCAGCGCCGTGCCACCCTCGACCACGAAGGCCTGGCGGACGCCCTTCACGGCCTTGGCGGCGTCCAGATCGGCCGAGGCCACCTTGGCGCCGAAGACCGGCGCCTTCTCGAAGGTGGCGAACAGCATGCCGGGGACGGTGACGTCGATGCCGAACAGGGGCTGGCCGGTGACGATCTTGGCCGTGTCGTACTGCCGCTTGGGCTGGCCGATGATCTTGTAGTCCTTGGGGTCCTTCAGCGGCACGGTCTTGAGGTCCGGCACCGGCACGCCGGCGGCCTTGTCGGCCAGGGACCCGTAGGTGGCCTTGCGCTTGGACTTGGCGTGCAGCACGACGCCCGACGCCGTAGTGCATTCCGTGGCGGGCACGCCCCAGCCCTGGGCGGCGGCCGCGATCAGCATGACCCGGGCGGCGGCGCCGACCCGGCGCAGTTCGTCCCAGTGCATGGGGGTGGCCATGCTGCCGCCGGCGAACTGGCGGCCATAGACCTTGGGATCGTTGGGGGCCTGGACGATGCGGACCTGGGCCCAGTCGACGTCCAGTTCCTCGGCGATCAGCATGGGCAGCATGGTCTTGATGCCCTGGCCGACCTCGGGATTCTTCGAGGCGATGGTGACGATCCCGTCGGGCGCGACCTGGACGTAGGCGTTCAACGCCTTGGGCGCGCCGTGCTCCTGGGCCTCGGCCTTGCCGGCCACTGCGAAGGTGAGCATGAGGCCGGAGCCGGCGAGGACGTCGCGGCGGGGGGCGATGGGGGGGAAGCCGTCGGCAGCCATGACTTAAGCCTCAACCTTCTGGCCGGACGCCAGTTTTATCGCCTTGCGGATCCGCGTGTAGGTGGCGCAGCGGCAGATGTTGCCGGACATGGCGGCGTCGATGTCGTCGTCGGTCGGCTTGGGGGTCGCGATCAGCAGGGCGGTGGCCGACATGATCTGGCCGGCCTGGCAGTAGCCGCACTGAGCGACGTCGAGTTCGGTCCAGGCGGCCTGGACCTTCTTGCCCACGGCGCCCGCGCCGACGCCTTCGATGGTGACGACCTTGGCGTCGCCCAGGGCCTCGATCGGCAGGGAGCAGGAGCGCGTCGGCGTTCCGTCCACATGGACCGTGCAGGCCCCGCAGGCGCCGACGCCGCAGCCATACTTGGGGCCCAGGATGCCGAGGCTGTCGCGAAGCACCCACAGCAGGGGCGTGTCGCCGTCGACATCCGCCGACAGGGTCTTGCCGTTCACGTTGAGCTTGAAGGTCATTCTCGCACCCTCCCCATGGCGCGGTGGAATCCTAGAGGGTCCGCACGTGGGGCTGCAAGCCAAGTCGTGCAAGGCGTCGCGGTTAGTTCGCGTCCGCCGCCTGCATGATTTTGTCCGACGACGGACGACCGGCCAGGCCGTCGGCCGGCGCGATGGTGATGCGCATTTCGCCGCCCTGCAGGGTGGCCGACGGTTTGCGGCCTTCCACCAGGGTGACCCGGCGCAGGCGGTTCAGCGAGGTTTTTCCGTCGCCCTGGCGGGACATCCGGACCACCGCCTCGGCCGTGACCGTGGCGGCGTCGGCCATCAGGGCCGAGGAGATCGGCGAGGCGTCGGCGTTGAACGGGATCAGACGCCGGGCGGCGCGGGAGGCCTTGGCGCTGGCCTGGGCCAGTTTCTCCAGCAGGGCTTGGGGACCGATCGACGCCAGGCGCAAGGGCGGACCACCGCCGGCCAGGGCGGCGGCCGTGCCGCCGGGACGCTCCGTGGTGAAGAGCGTGAGGCCGCCCAGCCGCGTGGCCCGCAGGACGGGCTCCCCGAGGTCGTTCTTGTAGATGATGTCACCGCGGGGCGCCGGGTGTGGGCGCAGGGCCCAGACCTCGGGGCTGTCGTCGAACTTCAGCAGCGGCCGGGTCTGGCTGCGGTCGAGGATGAAGCCGTCGCCCTCCTGGCTGACATAGCGCGCGATGGGCGGGCTGGCCGAGCGTCCGGGCGGCGTGCCGCCGAACAGGCCCTCACGCAGGGTCTGGCCTGCCGCGAGAGCCGGGGACGCAACAGCGCACGACACCGCCGCGGCGAGCGCCGCGACGATGATGGGCAACTGCGCAACCGCCGGTCTTTCACTCGCCATAGGCTAAGCAGATGCTCCGCGAGTAGGGCGCTTTTTGGACCCCAAACAGGCCCTATCGAGCCCCCACCGCCGGTTCCGAATCGGGTTCAGAACCGGACGCCGGACCGTAGTGAAGCTTGCCATGCAGAAGAAAGGACTATCCGGCCATGTACTGGCCGCCGTTGAGCGACAGTGTCGATCCGGTCACGTAGCCCGCATGTTCACCGGCCAGGAAGGCGACCATGTCGGCGATTTCCTCGCCACGGCCCAGACGGCCGACCGGGATCTGGCCGATGATGCTCTTGAGCACCTCTTCCGGCACCGACTGCACCATCTCGGTGTCGATGTAGCCGGGCGCGATGGCGTTGACGGTGACGCCCTTGCGGGCGTTTTCCAGGGCGAGCGCCTTGGTGAAGCCGATCATGCCGGCCTTGGCGGCCGAGTAGTTGGTCTGACCCATCTGGCCCTTCTGGCCGTTGATGGACGAGATGTTGATGATCCGGCCCCAGTTGCGCTCGCGCATGCCCTCGATCACGTGGCGGGTCATGTTGAAGACCGAGTCCATGTTGACCCGGATGACCTCGGACCACTGTTCGGGGCTCATCTTGTGGAAGACGCCGTCGCGGGTGATGCCGGCGTTGTTGACCAGCMCCTCCACCGGACCGAGTTCGGCTTCCACCGCCTGGACCGCCGTGCGGGCGTCCTCGAAGACCCCCACATTGCCCTTCACGACCATGACGCCGAGTTCCTTGGCGCAGGCGTTGGCGGCGTCTTCGTTGCCGGAATAGCCGGCCGCCACCTTCATGCCGTCGGCCTTCAGCCGCTCGACGATCGCACGGCCGATCCCGCGCGTGCCTCCGGTGACCAGAGCAACCCGAGCCATCTATAGCCTCCCTAAAACACCCAACGGCGCCGGTTCATCCGGCGCTCGGAAAAGTCAGACTGCCTCGACGCACATGGCCACGCCCATGCCGCCGCCGACGCACAACGTAGCGAGGCCCTTCTTGGCTCCCGAACGCTTCATCTCGTGCACCAGGGTGGTCAGGATGCGGGCGCCCGAGGCGCCGATGGGGTGACCGATGGCGATGGCGCCGCCATTGACGTTCACCTTGGCCGGGTCGAGGCCGAGGTCGCGAACCACGCAGATCGACTGCGCGGCGAAGGCCTCGTTGGATTCGATCAGGTCCAGGTCGCCGACGCTCCAGCCGGCCTTTTCCAGGGCCTTGCGGCTGGCGGGGATCGGGCCGGTGCCCATGATCTCCGGGTCGACGCCCGCCGAGGCCCAGGAGGCGATGCGGGCGAGCGGGGTCAGGCCGCGCTTCTTGGCTTCGTCGGCGCTCATAAGCACCAGGGCGGCGGCGCCGTCGTTGAGGCCCGACGCATTGGCGGCGGTGACCGAGCCTTCCTTGTTGAAGGCCGGGCGCAGGCCCGAGACGCTTTCCAAGGTCGCGCCGTGGCGGATGTATTCGTCCTGGTCGACGACAGTGTCGCCCTTGCGGCCCTTGATGGTCACCGGGGCGATCTCGCCGGCGAACTTGCCGGCCTTCTGGGCGGCTTCGGCCTTGTTCTGGCTGGCGACGGCGAATTCGTCCTGCTCGCCGCGAGTGATCTGCCAGCGCGAGGCGATGTTCTCGGCGGTCTGACCCATGTGATAGCCGTGGAAGGCGTCCAGCAGGCCATCCTTGATCATGGTATCGACGAAGGTGGTGTCGCCCATCTTGGTGCCCGTGCGGAGCTGGGAGGCGTGCGGCGACTGGCTCATGCTTTCCTGGCCGCCGGCGACGACGATGTCGGCCGAGCCGTCGGCGATCTGCTGGGCGGCCAGGGCCACCGCGCGCAGGCCAGAGCCACAGAGCTGGTTCAAGCTCCAGGCCGGGCTTTCCATCGGCACGCCGGCGTTGATCGAGGCCTGGCGGGCGGGGCCCTGGCCGGCTCCGGCCTGCAGCACCTGGCCGAGGATGACCTCCTGGACGTCGCCGACGGTGATGCCGGCGCGCTCGACCGCGGCCTGAATCGCCACCTTGCCAAGTTCGTGGGCCGGGAGGCTGGAGAGCGCTCCGTTGAACGAGCCGACGGGGGTGCGGGCGGCCGAAACGATGACGACGTCGGTCATGACGGAACTCCTTGAAGCTTCAGGCGACTATCTATCTGCAAAGGGTGGTTTCTCGGCAAGGCATGGTTTCTATACATTTCCTGGGCGAGCCGAATTGCCATCCGCACCGCATGAGCGATACTGCGGTGCAGAAAACAGGAATCCGCGCAGTGGGAGCGGATCCAAAAAGGATTTGGGATGGCCGATACCCAGGACAGCCGATCCGACGACGCTCGGGTCGTCATCAAGAAATACGCGAACAGGCGGCTCTACAACACCGCGTCGTCGTCCTATGTGACGCTCGAGCACCTGTCCGAGATGGTCAAGAAGGGCGTGGACTTCGTCGTCTACGACGCCAAGACCAATGAGGACATCACCCGCACGGTGCTGACCCAGATCATCTTCGAGGAAGAGAGCCGCGAGGGGCAGAACCTGCTGCCCATCCAGTTCTTGCGGCAGTTGATCGGGTTCTACGGCAATTCGGTGCAGGCCTTCCTGCCGAGCTATCTGGAACTGTCGCTGGCGACCTTCGCCCAGCAGCAGGAGCGGATGCGCAGCCAGCTCACCAGCCTGGGGACGCCGGGCCTGGGGGCCTATGACGACCAGATCCGTCAGAACCTGGCGATGTTCGACCGGGCGATGAAGATGTTCTCGCCGTTCAGCTTCACCGGCCGCGACGACGGGGCTGCTCCGGCGCCCGCCGCGCCGAAGGCCGAAGCCTCCCCCGCCGGCGACGAGACCCTGAACCTGCTCAAGCGCCAGATGGAAGAGATGCAGGCCCAGATCGAGAAGCTGGCCAAGCGCTGATTCTTAACGTTCCGGAGTGAGGATGAAGGCCTCATGAGCTCGCCCATCGACCCCATTCGCAGAACGGCCCTCGTCCGGCGCGCCCAGCGCCCGGACCAGGCTGGACGCAAGTCGGTGGACGAGTCCGAGGACCGCAGCGTGCCGGTGGTCTACGACCCGGCGCCCTCGCAATCGGCGGAACAACCCAGCGACGCAGCGGCGTTCAACGCCCATCTGCTGGGCCAGGACGGCCAGCGGCGCGGCCTTCGCGGCGGCCCGGCGACCCTGGACGCGGCGCGCACCACCTACAACAAGGTCGAATGGTCCGGCCCCGCCGACCGTCGGGCCCGCAAGGGCGGCGCGGCGAAGACCGAGGCCTGAAGTTCGCTTCTCCTGCCTGGCAGGGGAAGGTTGAGTTGACGCCGAGCGCGTCTTCCAAACTCACAGCCCAGTCACGCCCCCTCCACCACGCTTAAGAGGCGTGGTCCCCCTCCCCCGTGAACGGGGGAGGATGAAGGGGTCGGCTTGGTCTCTTCCTCTCCCCTTCTAAGGGGAGAGGTTAGGTGAGGGGTTCTTTGGCCTGTCCGGTTCGCGGCGGCTGGGCTGAGTTGCGCCGCTTGCGCGTCGCTTACCCCTCACCCGGCCTCTCCCCTCAGGAGGGGAGAGGAGAAGTGGATTCAGCCTCTCAGTTTCTTGAGCTCGGCTTCGAGGGTGGCGACGCGGCGTTCGAGAGCGGCGACGCGTCCGGCCAGATCATCCTGGCCCGGCGTCGGCGTTGAAATCCCGGCGCGTGAGGCGATCTCGGCGGCGGGCTCGCCCAGCAGGTCGGCGAAAATGCCCACCTCCTCGGCGGAAATCTCCCTCTGATCCTTGAAGGCCAGGGCGAGGTCGGCCTCGGACATGCCGGCGGCGGCGGCCATGMCCCGCCGCGACAGGCCCCTTTCGGCCAGTTTCGCGTCGAACCAGGCGGTGTCGAAGAAGAGGGCCATCTGGGATCCGTCTTGGCGCCAGTCTTGCTTAACCGGAAGTGAATCCAAGGCTTTCGGGACGTTCCATGCTCGCCCTCGTCACCCGCTTCCTCGACATCGCCGTGGTCACGTTGATCTTCACGGTCCTGACCTAGCCGTCGGCCTGGCCGAAATCCACGTCCCGGCGGGCCGAGACGATGGAGACGATGAAGCCGGCCAAGACGTCCAGCAGCACCATCAGGCTGAGCAGGAAGAAGGTCGAGGTGGCGAAGGCCGGCAGCAGCAGGAACTGCACCAGGCATCCCACGAACAGCAGCATCGACAGCGAGTGGTTGATGATCGCCGCGCGGCGGCTGTTGGTGGACTTCAGCAGCTCGATGAACAGCACCACCAGACCCACCGCCAGCAGCACGTCGCCCAGCGACACCGGCCAGTCGACGTTCGAGGTCATGCGGATCGAGAACAGGGCTTCGTTCAGCCGGGTCCCGGCGTCGATGGCGTGGAAGCCATCGGTCATGGTCAGGGCTACGATGTTGTAGACCAGCACCGGAATGACGAGCAGCGGAATGGCGGCGAACATGAGTGGCCCTCCCCGATTGGACCGGGGGCGAGCCTAGACCGCTTCGCAGGTTGGCCGCTACAGCTCCTGAACCGGCCCCGGCAGGCGCGAGCGCGACTGCAGCCAGACCACGCCCGCGAGGTCGGACACCGAGGCCCAGAGGCGGCCCAGGTTGGTGTACTTGGATTGGCCGGTCTGGCGGTGGCGGTGGTTCACGGGCCGGAAATCGACCTGGTAGCCTTCGCGCAGCATCAGGGCCGGGATGTAGCGGTGGATGTGATCGAAATAGGGAAGCCGCAGGAAGGCCTCCCGGCGGAAGGCCTTCAGCCCGCAGCCGGTGTCGTTGGCGGTGTCCTTCAGCAGGCGCTTGCGCACCCCGTTGCCGAACTTGGAGGCCAGCTTCTTGGCCTGGCTGTCCTGCCGCTTGACCCGCTCGCCGCCCACCAGGGCCAGTTCCGGCGGACCGGCCAACAGGGCGTCCACCAGCTTGGGGCCATCGGCCGGGTCGTTCTGGCCGTCGCCGTCCAGGGTGACGACGATGTCGCCGCGGGCGGCCAGGATGCCGGAGCGGATCGCCCGGCTCTGTCCGGAGTTCGAGGTGTGAGCCAGGACCCGCAGCTGCGGGATCTCGGTCTTCAGCGCCGCCAAGGCCGCGCGGGTGGCGTCGCGGCTACGATCGTCGACGAAGACGATTTCGAAGTTGCGGCCGGCGAAGGCCTGGGCGATTTCCCGCGCCAGATCGGGCGCCGCGCCCTCTTCGTCGAAGACGGGAACGACCACAGAGATGTCGGGCTTCAAATCGGCCATGCCCCTGCATAGCGGAAAAAGCAGCCAGCGAAAGGATCGTGCTATCAACGCGGCCATGAGTCTCGAGGACCATCTCGACCGTTTCAGCCGCGGCTGGCGCGGACCCGCGCTCGCCGCGCTGGTCGCTTTGCTGGCGGGCCTGCCCGGCGTGTTCGCCATGCCGCCGCTGGACCGCGACGAAAGCCGATTCGCCCAGGCCACAGCCCAGATGCTGGAAACCGGCGACTTCGTGGTGATCAATTTCCAGGACCAGCCCCGGTTCAAGAAGCCGGTGGGCATCCACTGGCTGCAGGCCGCCAGCGTGGCGGCGGTGTCGGAGGCCGAGGATCGGGAAATCTGGGCCTATCGCCTGCCCTCCCTGCTGGGCGCGATGCTGGCGGCGGCGGCCTGCGCCTGGGGCGCGGCGGCGTTCTTCGGGGCGCGGACCGGCCTGTTGGCCGGCGCCCTGCTGGGGGCGACCTTCCTGCTCTCCACCGAGGCTTTCATCGCCAAGACCGACGCGGTGCTGGCGGGGACCACCACCCTGGCGCTGGCGGCGCTCGGCCGGATCTATGCCGCGCACAGGGGCGGACCGCCGGCGGGGCGGATCACGCGGCTGCTGTTCTGGCTGGGCCTCTCCATGTCGATCCTGGTCAAGGGTCCGGTGGGCCTGATGATCGCGGTCCTGACGGGGCTGGCGCTGTGGGCCTGGGATCGCAAGGCCGAGTGGGCCAAGACCATGGGCTGGACCTGGGGTCTGATCCTGCTGGCGGCGATCGTCGGGCCCTGGGCGGCGGCGGTGACCGTGGCGACGGACGGCGGGTTCTGGACCGCGGCGATTGGTGGCGACTTCGCGCCGAAGCTGGTGGGCGGCCATGAAAGCCATGGCGCGCCCCCCGGCTATCACACCCTGCTGACGCCGCTGTTGATCTTCCCGGGCGCCCTGCTGCTGCCGGCGGCCCTGGTGCTGGGGTGGAAGCATCGCAACGAGCCCGGCGTGCGGTTCGCCCTCTGCTGGCTGATCCCTGCCTGGCTGGTGTTCGAGATCACCCCCACCAAGTTGGTGCACTACACCCTGCCGACCTATGGCGCCCTCGCCTGGCTGATGGCCGCGGCCTTGCGTGAGCCGCTGGGAAAGATCTCGCGGTGGAGCGGCGCGGCGCTGTCGGCCCTGGTGGGCGCGGTGTTCGCCGGCGCGGTGTTCTACCTGCTGTCGGAGTACGGCGACGCGTCGGACACCAGCGCTGCCGCAGCCGCGGCCGTCTTGCTGGCCTCGGCCGGCTTCGTCAGCGCCTACTTCCTGGCGCGGCGGGAATCGTTGACGGCCCTGGTGGCCGGGATCGCGCTGACGGCGCTGGGGCACGGAGTGTTCGCCGGGGCGTTCGCGCCGCGGCTGGAGCCGCTGTGGATCTCCAAGCGTACGGACGAGGCCCTCACCCGCGCCCGGCTGGCGCCGCGCCAGGGGTTCGCCGCAGCGCCCGTGGCGGTGGCCGGCTATGCGGAGCCCAGCCTGGTGTTCGCCCTGGGCACGCCCACCGACCTGGGCGGTCCGGCCGATGCGGTTGAGGCCCTGGCCGACAACCGTCCCGCCATCGTGGAAAGCCGCGAGCAGGCGGCGTTCGAGGCAGGGCTGAAGGCGCGCGGCGTCAAGGTCCGCGAAGTGGCCCGGGTGAACGGGCTGGACTACTCCAACGGGGACGAGACCTCTTTACGCATCTACGCCCCGGCACCAGATAAGGCCCCATGACACGCTTCATCGAGATCGTCGAAGTCGGCCCGCGGGACGGACTGCAGAACGAGAAGACCGTGGTGGACGTCGCCCAGAAGGTCGAGTTCATCAACCGCCTGGAGGCCGCGGGCGCCCGGCGGATGGAGACCGTCTCCTTCGTCAATCCCAAGCGTGTGCCGCAGATGGCCGGCGCCGAAGAGGTGGCGGCCGCCTTGCCCCACGACCCGTCGAAGTCGCGGATCGGCCTGGTGCTGAACATGCGCGGCTGGGACCGCGCTGTGGCCGCGCAATGCGACGAGGCCAATGTGGTGGTCTGCGCCACGGACGGCTTCGGCATCCGCAACCAGGGCGCCTCGGTGGCCGAACAGGCCCAGGCCCTGGCCGACATCGCCGCCAAACGGATGCAGGACGGCGGGCCGCCGATCTCGGTGACCTTCTCGGTCGCCTTCGGCTGTCCGTTCGACGGCGAGGTTTCAGAGGACCAGGTGGTGGCCCTGGCGCGCGACGCCGCCAGCCTGGGCCTGGCCGAGATCGCGCTTGCCGACACCATCGGCGTGGCCGATCCGTGGACCGTCCGGCGACGGGTGGAGGCGGTGCGCAAGGTGATCGGCGACACGCCCCTGCGGCTGCACTTCCACGACACCCGCAATACCGGCCTGGCCAACGCCTATGCCGGGATCGAGGCCGGGGTGAGCATCCTGGACGCCAGTTGCGGCGGGCTGGGCGGCTGCCCCTTCGCGCCGGACGCCACGGGCAATATCGGCACCGAGGATCTGGTCTACATGCTGGAGCGGGGCGGGTATGAGACCAGCTACGACCTCAGCAAGCTGATCGAGACCGCCAAGTGGATGTCAGGGATCCTGGGTAAGCCGCCGGCCGCCTCGGTGAGCCGGGCCGGCGTGTTCCCGATGACGCTCGCCAGCTAGGCGGCGCGACCGCGGAAGCGCCACATCACCGGGCGCGCCACCGCGGTGCAGACGATCAACGGCAGCAACAGCCAGGCGACTACGCGCTCGGTGAGGTTGGCGGCGCGCTTGCGGAAGTAGCGAGCCAGGCCGACGCCCTTGTGGAACTCCACGCGGACCGGGCTGGCGTGGCTGGTGTGACCCAGGTGGATCACCTCGGCCTTGGGCGCGAACAGGACCTCGCCGCCCGCCTGGCGCACGCGCCAGCAGAGATCAACGTCCTCGACGTGCAGGAAGTAGCCTTCGTCGAAGCCCTTCAGGGCATCGAAATCCTCGCGGCGCATGGCGAAGCAGGCGCCGGAGATGGTGGGAACCGCGGCCACCGCATCGGGCGGCGCATCGTTTTCCCAATGGACCTCGTACTGCCGCCAGGCCGGGATCCGGCGCGACAGGTGCGACAGGCTCATCAGGGCGCTGACCGGGGTGATGTCGCCACGGCGGGCGCCGCGCTGTTCGGTGCGATCGGCGTTGAGCACACGACCGCCCACCAGGGACGGCACGGGCCGATTGTCGATGGCGCGGACCAGCTCGGCGATGCAGCCCGGCTGCAGGAAGGCGTCGGGATTGAGGAAGACGATCAGGTCGCCCTTGGCCGTCCTCGCTCCCAGATTGGCGCCGCGGGCGAAGCCCACATTGCCCTGGCCCGACACGAACTGCACACGCGCATCGCGTTCGCTGAGCCCTTTCAGCCTGGCCACATCCATCCGGGTCGAGCCGTTGTCGACGACAACAAGCTCATCCACCAGCGGATCGGCCAGCACGCATTCAAGGCTCTGTTGGAGCGCTTCGCCGGTCATGTAGACGACCATGACCACCGACACCTTGCGGCGGGAGGKCAGGAAATCCTGTGTCGGCGAAGGCTCATACGCGACGATCGGTGCGGCGATGCCGTTCATCCAGCCTCCCTGGCCCCGACCGTCTCGCGAATCGGCGCCGAAGCCCGATCCGCGGCTAGACGTGCAACATCCGGCGGACTCGCCTCTAAGGCAAGCGCCTTCGCGGCTTGGTCGAGTTCGAGGATCGTCTGACCATCAGATCCGAGACGCCTCAAAGCCAACTTACCCTCCTCAGCCTCGCGCCGGCCGACGACGGCGATCACCGGCGTCTTGGCGAGACTGTGCTCACGAATCTTGTAGTTGATTTTCTCGTTCCGCAGGTCGGTTTCGACCCGAAGTCCGACAGCCCTCAACTCATCTGCCACCCGCAAGGCATAATCATCAGCGTCTGACGTAATTGTGGCGACGACGACCTGCGTTGGGGCGAGCCACAGCGGGAACGCGCCGGCGTAGTTTTCGATCACCACGCCCATGAAACGCTCCATGGATCCGCAGATCGCCCGGTGCAGCATGACCGGACGCTGCTTGGAGCCGTCCTCGGCCGTGTATTCCGCGTCCAGACGTTCAGGCAGCACGAAGTCGAGCTGCAGCGTGCCGCACTGCCAGGTCCGGCCGATGGCGTCCTTCAGGTGGAACTCGAGCTTCGGGCCGTAGAAGGCGCCTTCGCCCGGGAGGTGCTCGACCGGCATGTTCACCGCGTGACGGGCGGCGCGGTCCAGCTTGTCCTCGGCGATGTCCCAGGTCTCGTCCGTGCCGGCGCGCAGGTCGGGGCGCAGGGCCAGCTTCACGCTGTCGAGCTCCAGGCCGAAGTCCGCATAGACCGAGTTCAGCAGGTGGACGAACTTCGTCGTCTCCGCCTCGATCTGGTCCTCGCGGCAGAAGATGTGGGCGTCGTCCTGGGTGAAGGCGCGCAGGCGCATGATCCCGTGCAGGGCGCCGGACGGCTCGAACCGGTGGCACGCCCCGAACTCCGCCATCCGCAATGGCAGGTCGCGATAGCTCTTCTGGCCGAAGTTGAAGATCTGGACGTGGCCCGGGCAGTTCATCGGCTTGACGGCCAGCTCTTCGCCTTCCGTCGTTTCGCAGGTGAACATGTTCTGGCCGAACTTCTCCCAGTGGCCGGACTTCTCCCACAGGGCGCGGTCCATGATCTGGGGAGCCTTGACCTCCACGTAGCCGTCCGTGTCGAGGCGGCGGCGCATGTAGGACTCGACCGTGCGATAGAAGGTCCAACCCTTGGGGTGCCAGAAGATCATCCCCTTGGCCTCTTCCTGCATATGGAAGAGATCCATGGCGCGGCCGATCTTGCGGTGATCGCGCTTCTCGGCTTCCTCGAGGCGCGTCAGGTGCGCTTCGAGGTCGGCTTCAGACGCCCAGGCCGTACCGTAGATACGCTGGAGCATGGGGTTGCGGTGGTCGCCACGCCAGTAGGCGCCGGCCAGCTTCATCAGCTTGAAGGCCTTGCCCACGTGCTTGGTGGACGGCAGGTGCGGACCCAGGCACAGGTCCTTCCAGTCGCCCTGGCGATAGACCGTGATCGTCTCGCCCTCAGGCAGGTCGGAGATGATCTCGGCCTTGTAGGCCTCGCCGATGTCCTTGAAGTGCTTGATGGCCTCTTCGCGGTCCCAGACTTCGCGGACGATCTTCTCGTCGCGATCCACGATCTCCTTCATCCGCTGCTCGATGGAGGAGAGATCGTCCAGGCTGAACGGCGTCTCGCGGGCGAAGTCGTAATAGAAGCCGTCCTCGATCGCGGGGCCGATGGTGACCTGCGTGCCGGGGAAAAGCTCCTGCACGGCCTCGGCCATCACGTGGCTGGCGTCGTGGCGGATGGTCTCAAGCGTCTCGGGGCTCTCACGCGTGAGAATCTCGAACTTGCCGCCTTGATCGAGGGCGCGGTCGAGGTCCAGGAGCTTGCCGTCCAGCTTGATCAGCAGGGCGCGCTTCTCCAGCGACTTGGCGATGGAGGCGGCGACGTCACGGCCGGAAACGCCATCTTCGTATTGGCGTTTGGAGCCGTCGGGGAAAATCAGATCGATCATGTTTCACAGGTCCATGTCCGCGAGGCCGGCCCATTTCCATGTGGGGCCTTGTCGCGCGGTTGGGGAACCGGGTCGAAACCCGAACCTCCCCAGGGATGACAGCGGCACAACCGCCGGGTCGCGAGCCAGGAGCCGCGCCAGGGGCCGTGCAGGATCAGGGCCTCAGCCGCATATTCCGAACAGGTCGGAAGGAACCGGCATTGGCGCCCGATCAGGGGCGAAAGCGTCCACTTGTAGGCCCGAAGGGCGCCACGGACGCAGCGTTGGTAGAGGGTCATGCCGGCTCGCGGACGTGCGATTCAGTCGCAGCGATTACGCCGTGACGAGTCGGGGATCAAGCCACGCCGGCGCGGCTAGTTCGTTCCATGGCGCGGCGGACAGCCTCCGCCGCGGCCTCAAACGCCAGAAGCGTGGAGGCGTGGCGTGCGGGATAGTCTTTCACCGGGGCCAGCATGGAGAGATCCGAAAAACGTCCTTGGGGCGCGTCGGCCCCGTCCTTCAACATAGCACGGAACTGATCCCGGGCCATCTCGATCTCGGAGAGGGTGGCGCCCATGACGTGCGCGCCCAGCACCGAGGCCGAGGCCTGGCCTAGGGCGCAGGCCTTAACATCCTGGGCGAAATCGGCGACGCGATCGCCGTCGACGGACACATCCACCACCACCCGGCTGCCGCAGAGCTTGGAGACCTTCTCCGAACTGGCGTCGGGATCGGCCAGCCGTCCGCTGTGCGGCAGGTTGGCCGCCAGCTTCAGGAGTTTCGCCGAGTAGAGGTCGTCGATCATGCCTCAGATGTAGGGGCGCCGCCCTGCTCCCGCCACCTGGCCTCAGCCGCTTCCTTCAAGGCCAGGTTCATCGCCTCGAAGCCGCGCCAGACCTTGCGGCCCATGCGCTTGGCGACGCTTGGACCGAGCAGACCGCCGAAGATCTCGCCGTTGGCGACGATGCAACTGGTCTCGGTCAGGGCCTCGATCTCGATGTAGCGGGTGGTGGAGACCAGGCCCGCGGCCATCTTCAGCCGCCAATGGAGTTGCTCGCGCGGCACCCATTCCAGCACCGTCGGCTTGATGACCATGGGCTCGTCGTCAGGCAGCACCATCTTGAGGGTCAGGACCTGGCCGATCCGCACCTCGCCGGCGGCCTCCACATAGAGCGGATTCCAGTCCTTCCAGGTGGAGAGATCGTAGACCAGCTCCCAGATGACGTCGTTGGGGGCCTGAATGCCGACCCGCTGCTCGATCTTCACGCCGCCTCCGCCGCCGCCACCGCCGCCCTGGAACTTGAAGCCCGAGGCGAGATTGAAGGTCTGGGCCTGGTTCATGCCCGCACGCATCGCATATCCGTCCTGATCAAACCGATTCCTTCAACCGCCAGGTCGCTCCTGTCGGTCCGTCCATCACCTCGATGTTCAACGCGGTTAGCTCGTCGCGGATGCGGTCGGCCTCCGCCCAGTTCTTGGCGGCGCGGGCCTCGATACGGGCGGCGATGAGGCCGTCGACACGGGTGCGCAGATCCTCGTTCACCCCGCCCTGGAACCAGGCCTCGGGATCGGCCTGCAGGAAGCCGATCAGATTGGCGGCCTCCAGCAGGAGCTGGCGGGCGTAGCGGGCCTCGTCCTCAGACGCCGAGCGAACGCCCGCCCGCAGGCGGTCGGACAACTCGAACAGGGCGGCGAAGGCGGCAGGCGTGTTCAGGTCGTCGTTGAGGGCGGCCATGAACTTGCCGAAGGCTTGATCGGCCTGGGGATCGGGACTGCGGACGTCCTCGGTCTCCAGCGGATCGGGGCCAACCAGGAAGCGGTTGGCGTCCTGCACGGCGCCGTAGAGACGATCCAGCGCCTTCTTCGACTGTTCGATCAGGTCGCCGTTCCACTCCAGGGGCGCACGATAGTGGCCGATCAGCAGGGCCCAGCGCAGGGCCTCGCCGGGCGCCTGGCTCACCAGGTCGTGCACCAGGGCGACATTGCCCAGGCTCTTGGACATCTTCTCTTCGCCAAAGTTCAGGAAGCCGTTGTGCATCCAGTAGTTGGCGTAGCCGACCGAATGGTCGTCATGGGCGCAGATCCCCTGCGCCATCTCGTTCTCATGGTGGGGGAACAGCAGGTCGATGCCGCCGCCGTGGATGTCGATGGGCAGGCCCAGGCTCTGCTCGATCATCGCCGAGCACTCGATGTGCCAGCCGGGGCGGCCCTCGCCCCATG
>BFBZ01001074.1_pt1 | contig 19731 bp, 17 predicted proteins | sample 1888401 | NCBI WGS metagenome assembly BFBZ01 (sample SAMD00112614, study PRJDB3348) | symbiont metagenome | host: Chara braunii | reverse complement strand
CCTCCAGCAGCTTGCGCGTTTGCGGCTCCACGCCTTTCACGCAGTCTATCACCATGATCACGCTGTCTACCGCCGATAAGGTACGGTAAGTGTCTTCTGCAAAATCCTCGTGGCCAGGCGTATCAAGAATGTTAACCTTAAAATCCTTATAATCGAAGGCCATTACCGAGGTGGAAACGGAGATACCACGCTGCTTCTCGATCTCCATGAAATCGGAGGTGGTCGATTTCTTGATCTTATTGGATTTCACCGCACCGGCCGTTTGGATCGCCCCGCCAAATAACAGCAGTTTTTCGGTAAGGGTGGTTTTTCCCGCATCGGGGTGGGCAATAATGGCAAAGGTTTTACGGCGGTTCAGTTCTTCAACAAAGCTCATGGCGGCAATAAATAAAGGGGCAAAGATAAGATTTTGTGCGCAACCGGGAAAACACCCGTACACGAGCCAGGCATAATAGCATCAGAAAGGGTAACCGATCCCGAAGTTGAGGATCGTGCTTTTGAGCGGCTTTTTATTGTAGGTCCAGCGATCACCCTCCTTGTACTGTGGATCGTATACCCTGAACGCCGCGTCCAGCCTCAGTACAAAGAAGCTGAAATCGTAGCGGATCCCGAAACCCGAACCCACACCAAACTCCTTGTAAAACTTATTGAGCCTGAACTCGCCGTTGGGTTTTTCCACATGCGGCTTCATAAACCAGACATTACCGATGTCAGCGAACCAGGCACCATACACCGATTTGAAAATATGGAAGCGGTATTCAAAGTTCCCCTCCAGCTGGACATCGCCCAGCTTGTCGTAGCGCGCGTCCTTAGTTGAATCCTTGGTGTCGTATGATCCCGGACCGAGGGTCCTGGCACGCCAGGCCCGCACGCTGTTGGGGCCGCCGCTGAAAAAACTCTGCTCGTAGGGCAGCACATTGAGGTTGGCCAGTGGCTTACCGATACCACCGGCCAGCCTGAACACCAGCTTGCTCTGGTGCCTCACCTTCACATAGAACCTGTAATCGCCGTCGATCTTCACAAACTGTGAGAAGGGAATGTTGTAGATGTTGTAACGCCCGGCGGTATCCTTCGGCTGGTTGGTAAGCGTATAGAGCCCCCGCAGGATATTGCCAGAAGACGACAGGTTGACCTTCAGGTACATGTAATGCTTCTTCTTCGAAAAATTCTGGTTGTTGTATGTCACCGACACGCGCGACACCGGCGTTAAGTGATCGCGGAAAGAGTTGAGCAGGAAGTAATCGTTGATGTTCTTGAGGTCCTGTTCAAATGAACCAAAGAGCTTGGCCTTCACCACATAGATCTCCAGCGGCACTACATCATATTGCAACATGCCCTTGTAATTATTGAACCTGAAACCGTAAGCCACGCTCGAGATGGTCCTGGCATACTGCGGCCTCGACTGGTAATTGAGCGACATATTGACGTAGGTTTTGGGCTGCGAGAAAATACGCTTCGACTTATCATCTTTTTTGTAGTAGAACAGCGTGAAAGGGAACAGCGGTTTCGGGAAATAAATATTGAGCTCGGGACCAAACTGGTAGGTGTTAAAGGTTCCGGGGATATTATTGATATCTGTTGTTTGCGTGGTATTGAACTGTTTTTGCGCCGTCACGGAGCCTTTCAGCTTCAGCTCTATGAGCTCGGCCCCCCTGAACACGTTCTTGTTCTGGAACACAATGCTCCCCGCAATACCAAGGTTACCCGAGGTATTGGTGCCTTCTGTTTCCACGGTAATGGATTGTTTCACCACCGGTTGACACACGATGTAGCAATCGAGGCGATCGGGGTACCGGGCATTTTTAAAATACTGCAACGATACGCTCCTGAACACCCGCAGGCCCGTGAGCGCCTTGTACGTGTCTTCCGCAAGGCTTTGCTGGTATACCTGCTCTTCGGCAATAGAGACCTGCTTGGCAATATCCTTCTGCCGGAAAGCCAGCTGTTTGTTGTACAGGAAACAAAGGCTCTTGTATACGGATGTGTCCCTGAAATAAGCGTTCTTAATGGTTTCTTTGATGGTTTCCGTTACCACGTACACCTTATTGATGGTAAAACGCGGGTGCTTGAGATAGATAATGGAATCGTTGGTTTCGCTGTAGGGCGCGGCAAATTTTTTGATGCCAATGGTCACGTTCAGGGCCTGCCCCGCGAGATTGGTATCTACTACATAGTACACATACTCCGGCGCAAAATAAAAGTAGCCGTTGTCGAGCTGCGCATCCGTGATCCGTTCGCGCTCCTTTTGCAGCACATCCTCGTCGTAGCGTCTGCCACGCTTCACAAGGGTATTGGTAGTATCGTTATAGATAAAATAAGCGATGGAGCTGTCTTCTACCGCGTAGCTCACGTTCTGGATGTGGTAAGGCTCTGAGCCAGACACAGAGTAGAATACCTTGGCCCGCTTGTGCTTCACATCCACCGAGATACTGTCGCGCACCTTGCTGTTGAAATAACCCTTCGAGAACACATACTTCTGGATCTGCTTAGTGGTGATGTGGGTGAGGAAAGTGTCGAGGATCACCGGGGCTTCACCCGCTTCGAGAATGCTCTCGCGGAAAGTAAGCTTATCCTTGTTTTTCAGCTTGGGTGGTTTGGGCTTTTTGCCTTTTGCCGCACGCGCCGCGTTTTTCTTGTCGTTCTCCGCCATGCGCCGGGCATTGATCCTGTCAAAGCGGTCGTTTCGCTCCTGCTTCTTTCTCACCATTTTATCCTGGTCTACCTGGTTATAGAGCCAGAGGTTGAAACGGAATAATCTCAGTACCTTCCGGTTGGGCTTTTGCCGGATAAATGCCTCCAGGTCGCTTTTATCAAGCCGGGTACCGTTATGCAATACCTCGTTCTTTTCCACAAGGTATTCGTTGTCTTTAAGATGCTTGTTGATCCTGCACGACTGGAAAACAACCACGACCATCATAAAAGCAAGCGCCCTGCAGGCCCAGTGATTTTTTTTCACTAATTTAACAGGTGTATGCGGCATGAGGCCCAACGGATTTTTTTACTTTTATAACTTGCTAAGTTATGGCTAATAAATGATTAGTAAAAACCAGGTTAAATATATCCAATCGCTGCACCTGAAAAAGTTCAGGCAGGAACACCAGCTGTTTGTGGCCGAAGGCGTGAAGATCGTGAACGAGCTCTCGGGCAGCGAATTGTTCAGGCCCACAGAGGTTTTTGCCACAGCGCCATACCTTCGCCAGTATGCGGAGTGGCTGCAGGCACGGCAGATTAAATTTACCGAAGTGAGCGATGATGAGCTGAAAAAGATCAGCCTGCAAACCACACCCAACCAGGTGCTGGCCATTTGCCCGGCTATTACTCACACCATAGACAAGGCATACGTGAGCCAGTCGCTCACGCTTTTTCTCGACGAGATCAAAGACCCGGGAAACCTGGGCACTATCATCCGCATTGCTGATTGGTTTGGCATCCGGCAGGTGGTGTGCTCTCCTGCCACGGTAGAGCTCCACAATGCCAAAACCATCCAGGCCACTATGGGCGCTATCCTCAGGGTACAGATCGTATACGCTGAGCTGGATTTGCTTTTACAGCAGGCGGGGCAGGTGCCGGTGTATGGCGCGGTGCTTGAAGGTGAGAATATTTACAAAGCCGCTTTGCCACATGGCGTTTTGGTGATCGGCAACGAGGCCAATGGTATTTCGCAAGCGGTGCTGTCGAAGCTGACCCGGCGGATCACCATCCCGGCGGCGGCGCAAAATGGCAGCGAATCGCTCAATGCCGCCGTGGCCACGGGGATCCTTTGCAGCGAGTTTGCCAGGCAGGCTTCATTTGATTTGTGATGACAATGAGAAAACACCATTATATAACGGTCATTTGCTTTTGCCTTGCAGGCTTTGTGCTGCGGGCGCAGGTCTTTTCACTTGATGTTGATACAGACAAGCCGGAGAAAGTACCCGCTACAGGCAGTGCGCAGGTAGAGCGCATGTATCACAAATACAAAGGGAGCTATTGCAGGCGCTACACCTTTTCTCAAAAAAACACGCACTACCGTAATGATAGCGTGACAGGTCATTCGGAATGGTTCGAGGCCATTGAATTTCCTGATAAATTCAGGATAGATTTTGGCGACAAGACCTCCGGCAATTTTGTGGTGTTCAGGAACGACAGCTCCTTCAGCTATTACGGCGGCAAGCTGGTGAAATCGAAATACAATAGCAACTCATTGCTCCTCTTACTTGGTGGTATGTATTACAGGTCTTACGAGGAGGTGCTGAACCGTCTTAAAAAAGACAAGTACAATATGGACGTGCTCTCTTTGCAAACATGGAATGGCGAAGAGATATATGTGATCGGTGCCGCCAAAGATGATCTCAATGCAAACCAGTTCTGGGTGGATAAGAAAACCTGGCGCGTGGTACGCATCATCGAAAAGATCAACGATACCGACGTGATGGATATGCGCTTTGAAAGCCACCGCCGGCTCTGCAATGGCTATGTAGAAACCAAGGTGTCTTTCAGGCGGAACGGCAGGCTCGAACAGGTAGAAGAGTATGAGAACATCAAAACGGAAAACAGTTTTCCGGCAGCCGTTTTCTTCCCTGATTAAAGGGCCCGGCGGCTATTCATGCCCGCGAAAAACTTGCTTCTGATACTTCAAAACAGTACATTTATGCTTTACACAGACGCGTATGGGCAAGCAAAAAAGCAAAAAGGAAAAAAGCATTTTTACCGATCAGTCACTTGCATTTTTAAGGAACTATATCAACAATCCTTCTCCCACAGGATTTGAAAGCGAAGGACAAAAGCTCTGGCTCAATTATATCAGGCCTTATATCGATTCTTATTTTACAGATACCTATGGCACAGTGGTAGGAGTCATCAACCCCGACGCGCCATACAAAGTGGTGATAGAGGCGCATGCTGACGAGATCTCCTGGTTTGTGCACTACATTACCAAAGACGGGTTCATCTACCTGCGGAAGAATGGCGGCAGCGACCACCAGATCGCACCATCCAAGCGCGTGAACATCCATACCGACAAAGGCGTTGTAAAAGGCATTTTCGGCTGGCCTGCCATACATGTGCGCGATGCGGCACGGGAAGAGCCGCCGGCACTGAAAAATATTTTCCTGGACCTCGGCTGCAAAAGTGACAAGGAGGTGGAAGACCTGGGTGTGCACGTAGGCTGCGTGGTTACTTATGAAGACGAGTTCATGGAGCTGAACAACCGTTACTTTGTTGGCAGGGCGCTCGACAACAGGGTAGGTGGTTTTATGATCGCCGAGGTGGCCAGGCTACTGAAAGAAAGCAAAACAAAACTGCCTTTCGGGCTTTATATTGTAAACGCGGTGCAGGAAGAAATCGGCCTGCGTGGCGCCGAGATGATCGCCCACAGGATCAGGCCAAACGTAGCGATCATTACCGATGTATGCCACGACACGCAATCACCGATGATGAACAAGGTGGCCAGCGGCGACCTGTCGTGTGGCAAAGGACCAGTGGTATCGTATGGCCCGGCCGTGCAGAATAACCTGCTGAAACTGATCATCAGCACAGCCAAAAAATCGGGAATAGAATTTCAGCGACAGGCTGCCAGCCGTAGCACGGGTACCGACACAGACGCTTTTGCCTATAGCAACGAAGGCGTGGCCTCCGCGCTGATCTCGCTGCCGCTGCGTTACATGCACACAACCGTAGAAAGTGTACACAAACAGGATGTGGAGCAGGTAATCCGGCTGATCTTTGACACTTTGAAGAACATTAAGAATAACCACGATTTCAGGTATATCAGATAAATTTTATACAGACCCGCTTTCACTAAACTTTGATAAAAAATGCCTCTACTTGGTTCCATATTTAAACGGGCAATCGACATCAGGGCGAAGATCCCCAACAGGAAAAGTGCCTACAAGCAGCAGCAGAAAGTACTGAAGAAGCTGCTCACCAAAGCGCAGTACACGGCCTTTGGCGAGCACTACGGCTTTTCAGAGATCCTCAAGAACGAGAACCCTATCAGCTCTTATAAGGAGCATGTCCCTACCTTCGATTACAGCAGCATGTTCAGGCAATGGTGGTACCGCGCGCTGAACGGCGAACCTTACGTGTCGTGGCCTAACCATATCAAATATTTCGCGCTCAGCTCAGGCACCTCCGAAGCTTCCAGCAAGCATATCCCGGTCACCAAAGACATGATCAAGGCCATCACGCGCGGCAGCATCCGGCAGCTGGTGGCCAGCGCACAGTATGGTTTCACGGGCGAACATTATTCGCGCGGCATCCTGATGCTGGGCGGCAGCACACACCTCAACTACAACGGCACCTATTTCGAAGGAGACCTCAGCGGGATCACCACGGGCACCGTACCCTTCTGGTTCCAGCACATGTACTACAAACCGGGACCAAAGATCTCCAAATACACCGACTGGAATACCAAGCTGGAAGAGATCACCAAAAAAGCCAAAGACTGGGATATCGGCATCATCTGCGGCGTGCCGGCCTGGATCCAGATCCTGTTCGAAAAGATCATTGCCCATTATAATGTGAACACCATTCACGATATCTGGCCAAACCTGCAGGTATACATGCACGGCGGCGTAGCCATCGGCCCATACCTCAAAAGCCTCAACAAGCTGGTATCGTACCCGCTGATCTATAATGAGACCTATCTGTCGTCGGAAGGATTCATTGCCTACCAGGCCCGCAAAGAAAGCAATGGGGGGATGCGCCTCCTGCTTGATAATGGTATGTTCTACGAGTTTGTTCCGTTCAATGATGAGAACTTTGATTCAGACGGCGTGATGAAGCCAAACCCGCAAACCTTTGATATCAGCGAGGTGGAGGAAGGCAAAGAGTATGCCCTGCTGCTCTCCACCTGCAGCGGTGCCTGGCGCTACCTCATCGGCGATACCATCAGGTTCACTTCCATCCAGCACAGCGAGCTTGTTATCACGGGTCGCACCAAGCACTTCCTGAGCCTGTGCGGCGAGCACCTTTCGGTAGACAATATGAACAAGGCCATCAGGCTGGCAGCCGATGAGCTGAACGTGGATTTCAATGAATACACCGTGGCAGGCACCCCTTACGAAGGCCTGTTTGCGCACCACTGGTATGTTGGCAGCGATAAGCCGGTAGACCCGAAAGTGCTGAGGGAAAAGCTCGATACACACCTCAAGAACCTCAACGACGATTACCGTGTAGAGCGTCTTGCGGCACTGAAAGAGGTGATCGTGGATGTGCTGCCAGACCAGGCGTTCATCGATTTCCTGGAGAAGAAAGGTAAAACAGGCGCCCAGAATAAATTTCCGAGGGTAATGAAAGGCAAGCTGCTGGAAGACTGGGAAGAATTTGTGAAACAATATAAAAACTGATCGTTTGATTTTAAGCCTGATATACCAGGGCCTGGTAATGGTGCTCCTGCTGGCGTTCTCTTTCGGGCCCGCTTTTTTTTCGCTGATCAATACAGGCATCAAGCATGGCTACAAGCCAGGATCTTTGCTGGCTACCGGCGTGGTGATGAGCGATTTTTTCCTGTGCCTGCTGGTATGCCTGCTTGTGCATTTCGGCGCGGTGAACCTGCTCGACTCCGAGAAAGCACAGACCTTTTCGGCTATCGTGGGTGGGATCATCCTCATCGTGTTCGGGGCCTTCTATTTCAAAAAGCATGTCACTGCCAGCGAAGAGGCCATCGACATCGAGTACCAGTCGCCGCACCCCTCGCTGCTCATCCTCAAAGGCTTTGTGATCAACCTCTTCAACCCGGCCGTATGGTTCCTGTGGCTGGGCAATGTCACAGCCATTGGCAAAACCCTGCACTATTCCTTTATCGAAATGGTGCTGTTCTTCTCCATCGTGCTCACAGCCGTATTGTTTGTAGAGCTGGCAAAGGTAAAACTGGCCGGCAGGATCAAGCATATTCTCACAGACCGGCTTATGACTATCATCAACTACATCACGGGCTCCGCGCTGATCGTGTTCGGGCTTGTGCTGATCTATAACCATTTCTTCTCGAAATAATGGCAAACCAATTTGAAGAGCTGAGAAAAAAACTGGAAGCGCAGCTCACCTTCCCTTCCATCTATATGTTCAAGTTCATCATCAAATCAGACAACAGGAAAATGGCCCTTATAGAAAACCTGTTTGAAGAGGACGCAGACATTGTTCAGAACCAGTCGGGAAAAGGGAATTTCACCAGTATCACTGTCAGGCAGATCGTGATGAGCGTAGACGAGATCATTTCGGTATACGAGCGTGCCAGCGAAATAGAAGGCGTGATGAGCCTGTGATCATCATGGCAGCGCAACCATCATCCATATTTACATTAGAGAACGACTTCCTCCAGGCCACTGTTCGTGACTTCGGTGCCGAGCTGGTTTCGGTTCGCTCAAAGCTACATGGTACAGAATATATCTGGCAGGCCGATCCGTCTGTATGGCCGCGGCATGCGCCACTGCTGTTCCCTGTTGTAGGCAGGCTTAAAAATAACACTTACCGGTATAATGGTTCCACCTACCAGCTGCCGCAGCATGGCTTCGCGCGCGACAGTGTGTTTACCTGCGTGGAGCAGGCGCCGGTAAAGCTGGCATTTGAGCTCACCGCCAGCGAAGAGCGCCTGCAGATTTTTCCTTTTCATTTTTGCCTGCAGGTGAACTACGAACTGGAAAAAGACCAGCTCAAAATATCCTACCGGGTGTTCAACCCCGACAACCATCCCCTGTATTTTTCGCTGGGTGCGCATCCGGGCTTCAATTGCCCTATGACCGAAGGAGATACATTTGAAGATCACGTGCTGGAATTCGCGGGCCTGGACCACCTTACCTGCACAAAGCTATCAGATGGTCTCACCACGGATAACACCTATACACTGACACTGGCGCAGCACAGGCTCCCTGTATCGCAGCAGCTATTCTCGAATGATGCGTTGGTGCTGAGCCAGCACCAGGTAAGAACCGTTAGCCTGTTATCTTTAAGATCAGGGCGTGGCGTGGAGATGCATTGCAAGGACTGGCCTCATGTTGGTATCTGGACCAAAAGCCATACAGGGAGGTTCATCTGCCTGGAGCCCTGGCATGGCATAGCGGATCACGCAGACGCCACCGGCCACTTCGAAGAAAAGCAGGGTATTATCTGCCTGCTGCCGGAACAGACATTTGTTTGCCATTACACCACCCGTTTTTTTTAATTCATCAATGCCTGTCAATCTGCGGCAATATACATCCCTCCAAAAAACCCTGCTGCTGGCCTGCGGGCTCGTGGGTTTCGTATACCTGCTGCTAGAGGCCCGGGGAGAAGGTGATTTTCATATCTACATGTCAGCCGCCCGCGACCTGTTTTCGGGTGTCAATATCTACGACAAAGCTTATGGTAATGGCTTCCATTACCTTTATTCGGTTTTCTTCGCTATTGTATTATACCCTTTCTCTTTCCTGCCTTTCTACCTGGTGAAACTCTGCTGGCTGCTGCTCAATGCTTTCCTGCTATACAAAACTTACAGGCTCCTGTTCTCTTATGTCGATACAGGCAGGCTGTCAAACAAGCAAAGAGTTATTTTTTATACTGTGGTCTTGCTGTTTTCCGCGCGCTTTATCCACGAGAATTTTCATACCGGGCAGATCACCATCCTGATCCTCTATACCTGTATACAAGGTCTCCATCTGGTTTTTTATACGCGACGCTGGCCATGGGGCTGCCTGCTCATCGCGCTTGGCATCAACATTAAGCTACTGCCGTTGGTACTGCTGCCCTACCTGCTTTACCGTGGCAGGTTCAGGGCATTTGCCGGCACCACCCTTGTGGCGGCCGCTCTCTGGCTCCTCCCTGCCCTGGTAATAGGGATCGGTAAAAACACATTCCTGGTGCAGGAATGGTGGGCCAGGATGAATCCTTCAAATGCCTTGCATGTACTGGATGTGTCGGAAAGAAGTTTCCATAGCCTCACCACCCTGCTGTCTACGCTCTTTGTGGCGCATGTGCCCGATCTTTATGCACTGCCTCTCCGGCGGCATATTGTGGATGTGTCGCTGCATACGCTCAGCCTCATCATCACCATCAGCCGCGCCGTGCTTATCGGCAGCACCCTGTATTTTTTACGCAGCCTGCCTTTCAGGAACGCCGCCGGCAAAACACAACAGTTCGCAGAGGTAGCTTACATCCTGGCCATTGTACCGCTGATCTTCCCTCACCAGCAGCATTACGCGTTTTTGTTTACGGTACCGGCCGCCATGTATGTGGCGTATTTTACCATATGCTACTACCCGGTACTGCAACCCGCGCAAAGGTTCTTCCTGCTGGCAGGCGGCATCTTTGTATACCTGTGCTGCAACCTAAAACTGATCTTCGGGGAGTTCAACGCCTATTATGAGCACTACAAGATCCTCAGCTATGGTGCCTTGTGGCTGCTGGTGCTGCTGACTTATACAAGAACCCGGAAGAATGCGCAGCTGGATCTGCCTGCGTAACAAAAATGTATTACCTTTAAATTGATGGATTACCCAATTACACATGCTGCAGATAAACAGCTCCTGGCTGGTTTCCTGCAAGGCAAGTCAGCACACACGCTGGCGCTGTTCGATCATTTTGTAACGGCTTACCAGGCGGTGGGTGAGATCAGCCTGCACCCTGCCAAAACCATGATCGGGGTGTCTAACGGGCACAAGCGAGTGGCCTGGATCACGCAACTGGGCAAAAATTTTATCCACGTGGTATTCCCGTTTCCAAAGCCTTATGAAGATAACCTGTGTTTCCAGAAAATAGCGCAGGTGCCCGGCGATGCCAAACAATTCAATCACCATTTCCGTATGCTGCACCAGGAAGACGTGAACAAGGAAGTGATCCGGTTTATGGCCCTGGCCTACAAAGGCTGAACAGGCCGCTTTTCATGATGGCTGGTAAGGTCCGCCGGGCTCTCCCCACCCCCACTCCGGCATAGGCGCCTGTTGCTCCATGGGGTTTTCGGTTAGATGAGAATTGATGACAGCGATGCGCGAGCCCCACTCGAGGTAGGCTACAAGGGCTGAGCGGAATTCAGGATCACCCGACACGCCTACTTCATCCGCTGTTTCGAGGATCAGTGTTACCCAACGCTTGCGCTGCTGTTCCGACAGGCTCTTATTGACATGATGCCCCACCATGCCTGCATGGGAACCGCCACGCTCGCGGGTATAAAATTGAGGTCCTTTAAATACCTCCGCTATGAACTGGGCCACGTGCTTGCGGTGCGCGGGGCTCATGTGCCTGAATACGGGTTCCAGCAGATCGTCCTTCAGCACCTTATCGTAAAATACGGTTGTGAGCCGCTCCAGCTGCTCAATGCCGCCCACCCATTCGTATAAGGTAGGTACCGGCTTCTGCTCTTTGTGATCCATGCTTCTTTAGTTTTTTTGTGGTATCAATGTGCTTCCAGCCAGTTTGCGCCCACGCCCATGCCCACTTCCACCGGCACCCCCAGGCTGAGGGCATGCTTCATGTGGTGCTCTATCACAGGCTTGATGGTTTCCAGCTCAGGCTTGTACACATCAAACACCAATTCGTCATGCACCTGCAATACCATTTTCGAGCGGAGCCCCAGGCGTTTGAATTCGTGATGAAGGTTGATCATGGCCACCTTGATCATGTCGGCCGATGAGCCCTGGATAGGCGCGTTGATGGCATTTCGCTCCGCATAGCCACGCACTGTCTGGTTCCCCGAATTGATATCCTTCAGCCAGCGCTTCCTGCCCAGCAGGGTTTGCACATAGCCCTTCTCCCGGGCAAAACGCACCTGGTTATCCATATACGATTTGATGCCGCTGTATTGCGCGAAATAATTATCGATGAGCTGCTTGGCCTCCGCGCGCGGGATCCCGAGATTCTCTGCCAGGCCAAAAGCGCCCTGGCCGTAGATGATCCCGAAGTTCACGCTCTTGGATTTGTAGCGCATCTCCTTGGTCACTTCGCTCTCTGCTACGCCGTATACCCGGGCGGCAGTAGCGGTATGAATATCTTTGCCCGAATTGAAAGCCTCGCACATATTGGGGTCTCCGCTGATAGAAGCCACCACGCGCAGCTCTATCTGCGAGTAGTCGGCGCTCAGCAGCACATGGTCTGCGTCGCGTGGAATAAAAGCTTTGCGGATCTGCCGGCCGCGCTCCGTCCTGATCGGGATGTTCTGCAGGTTGGGGTTATCACTGCTCAGGCGGCCGGTCACCGCCACCACCTGGTTAAAGCTGGTATGCAGGCGGTTTGTCCGTTGGTTCACCATCAGCGGCAGGGCATCCACGTAGGTGCTCTTGAGCTTCACCAGTTCACGGTAGTCGAGTATCTTGGTTACAATAGGGTGCTTGCCTTCCAGCTTGATCAGGATATCCTCGCTGGTAGCGTACTGGCCAGTCTTGGTTTTTTTGGGCTTATCGGTGATCTTCAAATAATCGAAGAGGATCTCCCCCACCTGCTTGGGCGAAGACACATTGAATTTGGTGCCGGCCAGGTCCTGGATGGCCGCTTCCACCACCACGATATCATTTTGCAGCTGCGCCGACAGCTCCCTGAGCGTGGCCACATCCAGGTGAATTCCCTCGCGCTCCATATCTGCCAGCACCTCTATCAGCGGCACTTCCACCTCGCCGAAAAGTTTCTCCGTTTCGGTCTCTTTCAGCTTCGGCATAAATATATGCTTCAGTTGCAGCGTTACATCCGCATCCTCTGAAGCGTATTCCTTGATCTCCTCCACGGGCACATCACGCATACTCTGCTGGGCCTTGCCTTTCTTGCCAATGAGTGTTTCGATGCTCACCGGCGAGTAGCCCAGGTAAGTCTCGGACAATACATTCATATTGTGCCGCATTTCCGGCTGAATGAGAAAATGCGCCACCATGGTATCCCAAAGTTTGTTGCCGATGGTGATGCCATAGTTTTTCAGGATCTGCAGGTCGTATTTGATGTTCTGCCCGATCAGTGTTTTCTGCGGGTCTCTGAAGAGTGGCCTGAACAGTGCGAGGATCGCCAGCGCTTCCTCGCGACCGGCCGGCATGTTGATATAATAGGCTTCGCCGGATCTCACGGCAAACGACATGCCCACGATCTCGGCATCCAGCGCGTTGATGCCGGTTGTTTCCGTATCAAAGCAAAATTCCTGGTGAGCCATCAGCAGGCCGATCAGTTTATTTATCTGATCCATGCCCTCCACCAGATGATAGGTGTGCGCTACCTCGCTGATGGTCTTATAGTTTGTTTCTTCTGCGGGTACCGTATCGCTGCCCTCGTTGCCCGGCAGCTCGTCGGGCATTTCGCCAAACAGGTCGCCCTGCCCCGGGCGGGCTTTACTTTTGGTTGTTGTGGCCGGCGCTTTTTCCTTTTCGGAACCGCCGATATCCTCGTTAAGCACCTGTTGCGCGATCCGCCTGAACTCAAGCGTTTTGAATAATTCGCGCAAAATATCGCGGTTGATCTCCTTGAGCACGAGCTCCTCTTCGTTGAAATGCACCGGCACATCCAGGATGATGGTGGCCAGCCACTTCGATTGGGTAGCCATCTCGTGGTTGGCTTCCACCTTCTCCTTCAATTTGCCTTTGAGCTTATCGGTATTGGCCAGCATATTTTCAATGCTGCCAAAATCCTTAATGAGCTGGATGGCCGTTTTTTCGCCAACGCCGGGGATACCCGGAATATTGTCCACCTTATCTCCCATCAGGCCCAGGATATCGATGAGCTGCGACACATGGCTGATCTCCCATTTCTGGCAGACCTCGGCCGTGCCGATGATCTCAGCACCATTGCCCAGCCGGGCAGGCTTGTAGATAAATGTATTTTCATCCACCAGCTGGCCATAGTCCTTATCGGGTGTCATCATGTAGGTGGTAAACCCTTTCTGCTCGGCTTCCTTGGCCAGGGTGCCAATGATATCGTCTGCCTCGTAACCGGGCATAGCGATCACGGGAATATTGAAACCCCTGATGAGGTCCATGATATAAGGGATATTGCTGCGGAGGTCTTCCGGCATTTCCTCCCTGTTGGCCTTATAGGCTGTGAATTCGGTATGACGGTGTGTATCGCCTTCGGAGTCGAACACCACCGCAATGTGCGTGGGTTTTTCCTTGTTAAGGATCTCGAGCAGCGTATTGGTAAAGCCAAAAATGGCGGAGGTGTTCAGGCCCTGCGAATTGACACGGGGGTTGGTGCTGAAGGCAAAGAAAGCGCGGTAGATGAGCGCGTAGGCATCCAGCAGGAAAAGTTTTTTTGGGGTGTCTTTGGTGATCATAACATGTGTATGTAAAACCAAAGATACCCTTATTCAGCTACCAATAAAAAGGGTGTTAATAAAAGGGCAGGGCTTATTTTTTAGCGGTGTCGGCAGGCTGTAACTGCGCCGGCTGTGGCGTCATGGACACAGAGTTAAGGGCCCCGTCGATGGCTTTTTCTATGGAGTCTGAAACATGCTGGGCAGTTTGCTGCATTTTGGTTTTGTCTTCGGCGGCTTTACCACACGAGATCAGCGTAGCGGATGCAACAAAGAAGAGGATGATGGCAGGCACTTTCATGTATACAGATTTTTGCGGTAAAAGTAGCAAGGATATTCATTAAAACAAAAAACCCGCAGCCAGAGGCATACGGGTCTTTCCTAACTAAACACAACGTTTATTTTTTTGTCTCAACAGGTTTTTTTGCTTCAGCAGCAGGAGCAGCTGTTTCAGTAGTAGCAGCTGTAGCAGTTTCAGCAGCTACAGTTTCAGTTGGAGTAGCTTCTGTAGCAGTTTGCATGCTGGCTTCCAACGCTTTGTTGATAGAGTCAGAGATGCGTTTTGCTTGTTCTTCCATTTTAGCTTTTTCTTCGGCAGAAGGGCCGCAAGCTACGAAAGTTGTAGCTAACAAAGCTACAGCAACGATTGAGAATACTTTTGTCATTGTTTTGGGTTTTTAAATGTGGTTGTTTTGATCATTTATACCTGCCTGTTCAAATGGTAACCCGGGAAAGTCAAAAAAATATGGTGCTTATTTTTAAATAACTGATTAACAGCATGTTAAATTTCAACATTATTTCGCAATGATCCCAGCCAGGGCATAAAAACAAGCCGTTAAAAAAGCAAGCGGGCTCTTTGGCGCCAAATTGGGTTACCTTTGTGAAAAATTGAAATTAACCACAGTAAGACGGTATGTCAAAAGTCAGCTACACCGACCTCGATTACATTGAAGGGCTCAGGCAAAACAATGACGTGGTGTTGCGCGCCTTGTACAAAAAGTTTTACACCGTCGTTCTTAAATATGTTGTGAACAACAGCGGCAACAGCGATGCGGCCGAGGATGTGTACCAGGAAACAATCATTGTGCTGTATGAGAATGTGCAGAAGCCGGGTTTCCAGCTCAACTGCCAGTTGCAGACGTTCATTTATTCCATTGCCAGGCGCTTATGGCTCAAACAGCTCAGGAACCACAACCACCTGGCCAGGCTCAATGGCAGTGACGAAGAAGACTTTGTAGATGTGAGCGGGGAGATCGCGGAGCATCTTAAGAAAGAGTCGGATATCGAAAAGATGAACAAAAGCCTCGATCAGCTGGGAGAGCCCTGCCGGACGCTGCTGAAGGATTTTTATGTGTACAGGCTGAGCATGGATGAGATCTCCGAAAAATTCGGGTACACCAATGCCGACAACGCCAAAACACAGAAGTATAAATGTTTACAACGTTTAAAACGTTATTTTTTTGAAGACCATATCATAGAGCAGGAGTAAGAATCATGAGAACAACAGACTGGTTTGATAGTTATGTATCAGGAACATTAAGTGCAGCCGAAAAGCGGGAGTTTGAAAGCAGGCTGGCGTCAGACACTGCTTTTGCAGAGTCGTTTGAAAAGCACCGGAAGCTGGTGGAGGCATTCGGGCAGCACGAGCAGCGCAGCCAGCTGAAGCAGATCCTCAAAACCATCCACGCGCAGGAGTTTGGCAAGGATGCCAAAATTGTACCGATAAGGCAGGAAGGGGTGATGCAGAAATACGGCAAAACCCTGGCGGTAGCGGCCTCCGTAGGCGTGATCGCAGTACTGAGTACCATTGCCCTGCTGAGCACCGGTGGTTACCTGCTCAAAAAACAGAGTAACGAGATCACCGACCTGAAACGCGATGTGACCGAACTGAAATCCTCCCAGGATGCCATCCTCGGCGCCATTCATAAAGTGAACTCCAAGCTGCCGAAAACCAATTACGCACCGGCCAATATCGAAGGCACAGGCTTCGCGCTCAACAATAAAGGCTATTTCATTACCAGCTGGCACCTGGTGAAAAACGCGGACTCCGTGTTTGTGACCAATAACCTCATAGACAGGGAAGCGGCTACACTGGTGTATTCTGAACCATCCTTAGACATTGCCGTGTATAAGCTAAGCAACGATTCCGTTTTCAAAAAATTCCCTTTCCCGTTCAGCTTCAGGGAAACCCCTTCAGACATCGGCGACAGGATCTACACCCTGGGTTATCCGCGTAAGGAAATTGTATATGGCGAGGGTTCCCTCAGCGCCATTACAGGCTTCAACGGCGACACCACCATGTACCAGATGTCGATCCCTGTGAATCCCGGCAACAGCGGTGGACCCCTGATGGATGAGCAGGGCTATGTGATCGGCCTGATCCGTGGCAAGCAGAGCAATCTCGAAGGTACCAGCTTCGCTATCAAGTCTGAGCTCATCAAGCAAAGCATCCAGTCTTTGGACGACAGCCTGAAAAAAGAACTGGCTTTCAGTACCAAAAGAACAAACACCCTGAAAGGCCTGAAACGCAGCGAGCAGATCAAAAAGATCCAGCCTTTTGTGTTTAACGTGATGGTCTATAAGAAATAAACGGGCATACCCGGTATAAACAAAGGCCCGGCTGTTGCCGGGCCTTTTTATTTCTATCGTCCTGTTTAATCCTGTGGTTTGCCCAGCTCCTCTTCTTTCTGCTGCTCGTTCTCTATTTCCTTCCGGCGCTTCTCTTCCATTAGCTTTGCTTCTTTTTCACGCCTGACCCTTTCCCGGTTTTCGCGGGCGGCATCCTCACGCATCCTTTTGCTCCTGATACCGCTGAAATAATCCCTGGTGGTCACCACGATCACGCCGCTGGTGAGATCACCATACTGGGCCGGGATCCCGCCGGTGATAACGGATACGTTCTCTACAGAAAGTGCCGGGAGGCCGGTCATGTTGGCCGATCTTACACCATCGATGATATACTCCGTGGCATTACCCCGGCTGCCGCGGATGTGCAGGTCGCCGTTGGGGTCTATGCTGCCATCGGAGATCACGTTCATGATCGCCCCCTTGATATCGCCCCGCTCGCCGGGCATCCTCAGGAACTGCTCGGCATTGATGCTGTGCATGGTATACACGCTCGCATCGGCAATAGGTTTCACATATTCAGCCTCTACCGTAAAAGAACCTGCGCTATTGGGTGCGATCTTAAAATCCACGTAAGCTGTTCTTTCGGGCTCCACCTCCACGTTGTTGCGCCTGGTGGTAGGAAACTCCATAGTGCTGCTGATGACCACCACCTCGTAGTAGCCCGGGTTCAGGGGCTTGAAGATGTATTTTCCGTCCTCGTCGGTGGTGGCGCCACCCACCAGCGTACCACCCTGGGTGAGTTTTACAACAGCCGCGAAGATGGGTTTCAGCTCATCGTCTGTTACATATCCTTTTATCTGCCCTGATCCGTTCTGTGCTTTTATGCAGAAACAAAAGAGGTTGGCCGCGGCCAGTAATGCAATGGTTTTAAGTGTTTTCATCTGGTTTATTTTTTAAAAGATTGATTATTTATATTCCGGGGAGCATGCTTATCTTTAAGACGACAGGCTGGCTCCATTCCATATTTACAGGACCAAAATTTATTTTTATGGAAAAGCATCCCGGCTGCGTCTATCCTCTACAGGTATGTGGCTTTTTAAGAAACAGGCGTTCGGCAGCGACGAAGAGATCATACAGCACTACAAACAGAGTGGTGATAAAGCCGCGTTTGCTGAACTGTTCAAAAAGCATGTGAGCACGGTATACGGCACCTGCGTGTTTTACCTGGAAGATAAGGACGAAGCGCAGGACGCCGTGATGCAGATCTTTGAAAAGCTGCTGGTAGATGTACGCGAAAGGCCTATCGAAAATTTTAAAGCATGGCTCAGCTTCGTGGTGCGCAATTTCTGCATCTCCCTGATCCGGAAAAAGAAAACGCAGGCCAGGCACGCCAGATCTTATTACGAATTTGAGTATGAGCCCACTACTTACGAAACAGAGCTGAAGATCCATTCGGTAGACGATGACACGATGCTGGCCTGTATGGCAGAAAGCCTGCAGGAGCTCAAGCCCAAGCAACGCATTTGCGTAGAGCTTTTTTACTTGAAAGCCATGAGCTACCAACAGATCGCAAATCACACACATTACAGCCTCAACGAGGTGAAAAGCTATATACAGAACGCCAAGCGAAATCTGAAACTGATGATAGAGGCCAAACTGAAACAACCCCGCACAACATGAGCCATAAAGGCAACATACATCAACCCAATGACGAGGCGGCACAGCACCTGCAGGAAAAAACCTTCCAGCAGGACGAGCTGAGCTACCTGTCGTCGGTAGCCACCGAAACGTTCGGCATCAGCCAGGCCGACCTCGATAAGATGGTAAAGCGCATCGACAGGGCCACCCCTATGAGTGGCGCTACCAGCGCTGTTTTTACCAGCCTGCTTTGCGGGCTGCTGATAGGTGCCTCCATATTCTTCATCTTTTTTGGTAAAAGCCAGAACCATGCGCCTGTGCCACAGCATTTCGATGATGGTCACACCACAGCGCAACACTCCCTGAACAATACCGTGGACCAGCACGACACAACCTTTACGCTTTCGCAGGCAGAAGCCAAGCCATACAGGCAGGAGCATTTTACCTCCACGCAGGATATGGTGCCGGCTGTTCCTGCAACAGAAATGCCCGAAACCATCCAGGCCAAAGCTGTTCCCTTCGGTGAGCCGATGAATATCCCGGAAGAGGAGCTGACCCTGAAATTTGTACCCAACGCGCCGGTGGTATTTATCCATCATTTGAAGGTGACCAACTACAGGCTCTATTATTTCAGGAATGAGCAGAAGATCGACCTGCCTGCACCAAGCGGTGTGGCAGCCCAGTATGAGAACGGGTACGATATGAACGCTCTCACGCAGGGTCATGAGCACGTGTATTACGCCCACCAGCAGGTGAGGGACGCGATGCTGCAATTCAGCAAATCGCATTACGCGGATTGTATTCATCTCCTGGATGACCTGCTGACACTGAACCCAAACGATGTGAACGCTTCGTTTTACAGTGGCATGAGCTATTATTACCTGCTCAATGATACAAAAGCCATTGAGCATTTTGACCGCGTGCTGGACAGCGACAATAACGTGTTTCACCAGGAAGCGGCCTTCTATAAGGCTGAATGCCTGCTGCGCCTGAAACAAACGACAGAAGCAGCGACATTGCTCAGGCGCATAGAAAAAGAAAAAGGTTTTTACAGCGCAAGGGCCACAGAGCTGCTGGCATCGGTAAACGGCAAATGAGTCCTTCAGCAAAACACAGTAACCATTTAAACAGGAGCTATGCCCGGGCAGGTAAGATTAGATAGTTATTTGTGGGCCATCCGCATGTATAAATCGCGCAGCCTGGCCGCAGAAGCGATTAAGAAAGGCCGGGTAAAGCTGAACAGCGAACCCGTAAAGCCCTCGCACATGGTAAAGGTGGGCGAAACCTATACCCTTTCTTTTCCACAGCAATCCAAAAAAGTGATCGAGGTGACGGCGCTGCTTGAAAAACGCCAG
>BFBZ01001069.1_pt1 | contig 19747 bp, 20 predicted proteins | sample 1888401 | NCBI WGS metagenome assembly BFBZ01 (sample SAMD00112614, study PRJDB3348) | symbiont metagenome | host: Chara braunii | reverse complement strand
GATGAAGGGCAGCACCATGATGGCAAGGATCAGGGACGAGGTCAGCAGGCCGATACCATAGGGCGGGCCGGCAAACAGGTTATTGAGCCCGGGAATGCCATGGAACACGCCAATGATGAAGGGCTGTACCGTCGTCTGCAGGAAGGGCGCCAGCACGAACAGGCCCCAGATGCCGTAGATGATCGACGGGATGCCGGCGAGCAATTCCACCGCCATGCCGATCGGGCGACGAAGCGGGCGCGGACAAAGCTCGGTGAGAAAAATGGCGATGCCGATGCCGAGCGGCACGGCAATCAGTATGGCGATTGCCGAGGTGACGACGGTGCCATAGATCGGCGCCAGCGCACCGAATTTCTCAGTGACAGGGTTCCAGCTTTCAGTGGTCAGGAAAGAGAAGCCGAAGGTCGACAGGGCTTGCCAGGAACCGACAAACAGCGAGATCGCGACACCGCCAAGCAGGACCAGCACCAAAATCGCGGCAGCCCGGGTCATCCCGTGAAAGACGGCATCGGTAAGCGCGAACCGTCTGACAGTTGCGTCGCGTGAACCGCGAATGGCCGGCAAGGTTTCCTGGGCAGCGCTCATGTCAAGCTCGGCTCTTTGTCTTGAGGAAAGGGAGCGCCGCGGTGCGGCGCTCCCTCCGGGTATGTTTATTCGCCAGCGAAGACCGGCTTGCCGTCGGCCTTGATGTCGGCCTTCCACGAAGCCTTGATCAGGTCGACGACGCTGTCGGGGATCGCGACGTAGTCGAGCGCCTTGGCGGTGTCCTTGCCGTCCTTGTAGGCCCAGGCAAAGAACTTCAGCGCCTCACCGGTTGCCGCGGCATCGGCCGGAGCCTTGTGGATCAGCACCCAGGTCGAGGCTGCGATCGGCCAGGTGGTATCGCCCGGCTCGTTGGTGATGATGACGTTGAAGTTCTTCGCGCCCTTGAAATCGGCGTTCGAAGCAGCCGCGCCGAAGGATTCGAGCGACGGCTCGACCACCTTGCCAGCGGCGTTCAACATCTTGGAGTAGGACAGGTTGTTCTGCTTGGCATAGGCGTACTCGACGTAGCCGATGCCGCCATCGGTCTGCTTGACGGTGTTGGCAACGCCTTCGCTGCCCTTGGCGCCGACGCCGGTCGGCCATTCGACGGCCGTGTCCGAACCGACCTTTTCCTTCCAGTCGGGCGAGAGCTTCACGAGGTAATCGGTGAAGTTGAAGGTCGTGCCCGAGCCGTCCGAACGGTGAACGACGGCGATGGCGGTGGACGGCAGGGCGAGGGTCGGGTTCAGCGCCTTGATCGCGGCGTCGTCCCAGGTGGTGATAGCGCCGAGGTAGATCTGCGCGATCGTCTTGCCGTCAAGCACGAGTTCGCCCGGCTTGACGCCGGAGAGGTTGACGATCGGCACGATGCCGCCCATGACCATCGGGAACTGCACGAGGCCGTTCTTCTCGAGGTCCGCGTCGGACATCGGCTTGTCGGTGGCGCCGAAGGTCACGGTCTTGGCGATGACCTGCTTGATGCCGCCGCCGGAACCGATCGACTGGTAGTTGAGGCCGATGCCGGTATCCTTCTTGTAGGTGTCGGCCCACTTGGCGAACACCGGGTAGATGAAGGTCGAGCCGGCACCGGAAAGATCCGCGGCCATTGCTGCAGAGAGGGTGAGGGTAGACGCCGCAGCCATTGCAATCGCAACAGCCGCCGAGCGGATGAAATGTCTCATGTGGCCTGCTCCTGTTCGGAAGATGGTCTCTCGGCGCCATTCCTTTCAGCGCCCGCTGAGGCCAATAGCCTTCGATTATTACAGTCGCATGACAGTTTCATGTCACCCCGGTAACGCCGGACGACGGCACCGGAAACGAACGCCATTGGCGCTTTCCGACAGAACCAGGGTTTATCCCGGAAATCATGGGCTTGGGCACTTTTTCAGTCGTCATTTTCGGTCGGCGAAAGAGCTTGTGCCTGCGCAAAGAAAATCCGGGCGGGAGCGCGTTGCTTTCGGCCAGAATGTCTTGGCCGAGCCATCGCCGAAAACAGGTCCGTTGGGGTAGATTGACGCTGTTCCATGCCGGCGGTCGCTGCTCCCGCCCGTAACTGAGAGGCGGAACTCGAATACAGATATTGTCTCGGCTGGACCTTAGCTTTGATATGGCGCGATCGCACCATAGCCTTTCGCACAAGAGCTGTACCGAATCTCGATCGAAACCAATACTATCAGTTTTTTGGCGATGGTCTTCCGTTCGGTAACAACCGTACACAACGACCCCATGGCGTCCTGTGCGGGAGCGCGCTGACGCCGCGCGGTGCGGGCCCGCTCAGCCGACGTCACGCTGGCGTTCGTTGCCCGAACCTACCCAGCGTTCGACTTTTTCCAGCAGGGCACGCGGGCTGATCGGTTTGGGCAGGTAATCGTCCATGCCCGCCTCCAGACAGCGTTCGCGATCGCCCTTCAAGGCGTGCGCGGTGACCCCGACGATGGGGATGTGCGTGCCGTTGTCTTCCTCTAGCCGGCGAATGGCGGCGGTTGCCTCGAGGCCGTTCATCTCCGGCATCGAGACATCCATCAGGATCATCCGCGGATTGAGCCTGCCATAGGCGTCGAGCGCCTTGCGGCCATTGCCGACGATTTCGAAGCCGTAGCCGGTCTCGCCGAGAATCTGGGTGAACACCATCTGGTTCACCTCGTTGTCCTCGGCGACGAGGATGTCCAGACGGCGCTCGTCACCAGCCGCCGCGCGTAGACGGGGACGAACTGGCGGCGGTTGCAGCAGCGCCCGCCCCGACACCGCGACAACCGAGGGCTCCATCACGCCGATGCCAGGTCCCGCATTTGAGACCGGCATGCCGATGCCTGCTGTCGCATGACGATGGCGCTGGATGGTGGCGACCAGCGTTTCCAGAAGCACGGAGGAACGCGCCGGCTTGATCAGCTGGGCATCGATGCCGAGATCGCGATAGCTGGTGTTGGCCAGCGACTGGTCGACGGAGGTCAGCATGACGATCGGCGTCTCGGTGAGCCCGGCGGTGTTGCGCACGATACGCGCCATCTCGGCGCCGCTCATGCCCGGCATCTGGTAGTCGAGCACGACACAGTCGACCGGCACGCCATAAGCGGCCGCGGCGATGAGCACCTTCAGCCCCTCCGCGCCGCTCTCGGCCGCGCAGGAATCGAATGTCCACGAGGCCATCTGCTCGATCAGGATCGCGCGGTTGACCGCATTGTCATCGACGATCAGCACTCGTGCTCCGGTGACATCCACCGGCATGATCCGCTCCCCCGTCGATTGCCCGGCTCTCGGCAACGTCACCGTGAACCAGAAGGTGGAACCCTTGCCTTCGGCGCTTTCGACGCCGATGTCGCCCCCCATGAGATCGACCAGCCGCGACGTGATGGCGAGGCCAAGCCCGGTGCCTTCATGCCGTCTGGTCGACGAGGTGTCGACCTGACTGAACTTCTCGAAGACGAGGTGCAGCTTTTCCTCAGGAATGCCGATGCCCGTGTCGGTGACGGCGATGGTCAGCTTGGTTCCCGTCGGAACCCTTTCGCCGGTAACGTCGACCAGAACGTGGCCTTCGTCGGTGAACTTCACCGCATTGCCGAGCAAATTGGTGACGATCTGCCGGATGCGGCCGACATCGCCGATGAAGAGGCTGCCAAGGCCCGGCTCGATGCGCACGATCAGCTCGAGGTCCTTCTCCTTGGCCCGCGTCGACACCAGCGTCGCCACGTCCTCGATTGCCTCGGCAAGGTTGAAGGGCGCCGGATCGAGCACGAGTTGGCCGGCATCGATCTTTGAGAAGTCCAGGATATCGTTGATGATGGTGAGCAGGGCATTGCCCGACTTCACGATGATGTCGGTGAACGTCCTCTGCTTCGGGTCAAGGTCGGATTTGGCAAGGAGTTCGGCCATGCCGAGCACGCCGTTCATCGGCGTGCGGATTTCATGGCTCATATTGGCGAGGAATTCGGACTTGGCCCGGTCTGCAAGCACGGCCCGCTGCCGCGCCTCGCGCAGTTCGGCCTCGCGCTGCTTCAGCTCGGTGATGTCCGTGGTGGAGCCGATCAGATAGAGCGAGCCGTCGGAGGCGATCATCGCACCCTTGCGCGCGAACTGGTGGCGGACGCTGCCATCGGCCAGCGTCACCGTCTCCTCCACCTCCTGGGTTTCGCCGGTGCGCAGCACGGCCAGGTCGCCGCTGACAAAGGCCTCCCCGTCCACCCCGAAGATCTCGATGTCGGTTTTCCCGATCGCCTCTTCCTGGCTGAAGCCGGTGAGATCGCACCACCCTTTGTTGACATAGAACTGCCTGAGGTCGGAGCGCTTGGCGTAGATCGATACCGGCACATTGTCGATGAGGCTGCGAAACACCTCGTTCTCGCGCATGCTTTCCTCCAGCGCGCGCTCGCGAGCCTTGACCTCGGTGATGTCGGTGCTCGACCCGACCAGATGCACGGATCCGTCAAGCGCCACCAGGCGGCTCTTGCGGGTCATCAATTGCCGCACGGTGCCATCGCGATGGGTGACGGGCTCCTCGACTTCCCTGACTTGTCCGATAGCGGCGACTTCGCCGTCGTCGTTGCTATAGCTTTCGGCATCCTCGGCGCCGAACAGCTGGCGGTCCGTGCGGCCGATGACGTCTTCCTTGGCAAGGCCGGTCATGGCGCACCAGGCCTTGTTGACGAACTCGATGCTCAGATCCTGCGCCTTGATGAAGGCTGCCACCGGCAGTTCGTCCATGACATGCCGGAACAGGTCGATCTGGCGCATGCTGTCACGCAAGGCCTCTTCGCGGTTCGTGACCTCGGCGATGTCGACCAAAGCGTCAAAGCCTGTGGCGGGTTTCTGCGCCMGTTCATAGAACCTGTCGGCAAGCGCAGTGACGTTGCGTCCAACACCACGATAGCCGGCGAACTTGCCTTCGGCGTCGTAACGCGGAAAACCGGTGATCGAAACCCAGCGGCAGTCACTGCCGCCCCCCTTCAGCTCGTAGACGAAGTCGCGAAAGGACCTGCGTGCCTGCAGATCTTCCAGATGCGCTGTGGCTGCGCGATTGCCGTCCAGAACCTGCTTGAGGAAATCGAAGCGAAACCGGCCAAGCACCGTCGCCCGGTCGATGCCGGTGACCTCGCGGTAATTGTCCGAAAGCCAGGAGAAGCGCAGCTCGGCGTCGGTCTCCCAGATCCAGTCGGAACCCGCGTCAACCAGTGCGCGGAGCGCCTCCATCGTATCCAGGTATCCAGCCGATGACGGCGTGTCGCCACCATGCGCGGCCACTCCACCGGGCTCGCGGTTTCCACGCGTCCCAACTTTTTCGTCCGCTTCAGCCATGCCGTCCCACACCGAAAACCAGGCCGAACCCTCCCCCGAGGTCCGTTTGCGGAATGTGCCTCAGAAGCATTAACGATCCGCTAACCTTAATGAATCGCGACAAGGCGGGCCGTCGCCATTCGTGCGCAACTTGCCTGCGCCATTCCGCCGGTTGTCGGCGATATGCAAGCCGCGTTATAAGCCCAGCAGGGGTGTACATATGTTTGAGCGGATTCTGCCTTTTTTACTGGGGCTGGCGTTACTTTTCAGCGGCGGTTGCGCGCGCAGCTATGACGGTACGGTGATCATTCCCAAGCCGCTTGATGCGAGACGGTTCTTTGACAAGGTGCCACCGAACACGCCGCAGCCGCTAATCGAATCCACCGTGTTTCCGGTCGCGCCGCAGGAACAGCGAAGCTTCGAACCACGCCGCGCCACACGGCACAAGGCGGCCACGAGACGCGTGTCGAGGCTCTCCAGCCCTCCGCCTTCTTCGTCCGAGCCGGAAAAGCCTCTTACCTGCAGGAACGTCAGCGAGCCGGGCCAGCGATACCGTATGGTGTGCGAATAGCGGTTGCGTGCGTCAACCGGCTCACAGCGTCGCAGCGCCTTTCCTCGGTTCTTTGGCGCCAAGCTTTTCCAGCGCAAAACGAACCTGACGCAATTCATCCTGCCAGCCGTCATCGTCACCCATCGGGCTTTCCGACGCCGCCCGCTGCAGCCCCCGCGCCTCGGACTCGATATCCCGAAGTTCCGCGATTTTCTGTTCGGTGGACAGAGAGCCGTCTTCGACAATCTCGTGCACCCTCATTTCCCTGAAAGTGGCCATGGCGACTGCTCCCGGTTGATCGCCAGCGGTTGATCGTCAGTCACAACGCCGCGATTGCCCAAGCGTTCCGGACATGGGCGTGCCGGACAGGGGCGTTCCGGACAGGGGTTTCGAGAACGGACCTTGACCGAACGCGTGCAACCTTTGCCCTCTTTCCGCGTTGAGGCGGTGGGAAGGAGAACCCACATGTCGATCCACTTCACGGTATCGGGTCTGACCAGGAACCTTTTTCATTCGCTCGGGCTGGACCATCAGCGCGCGCCAAGGCCCCTTAATTCCGAGCAAAGCCTGTTGCTGGAATGCTATCTGGCGGGTCAAATCCCGGAGTCGGCATGGAACGACTATGTCTTCGAGATGCCGGAACTCGCGCGGCATGTCGATGCGAGACGCAACCAGCACTGACTGAGAGCGCGGCGAGAGCAGGATTTTCACAATCATTTGAGCTCGGGTGACGCTGCCTGGGCTTTCATTCAACTTGAACGATTCGAGCGACGCGATCTTCCGAGATGGTTCGGAACCGACACGAACCTGATTACTGTTTGGACGGGAACTGCAACGTAAACACGGTGCCGCCGATTCCCTTGGACAGGGTCGGTGAAAAGCTCAGCGGCAGGCATTGCGCGAGCGCGGAGGTCGCGGCATCCACGAAGGATTTCCGCACCTTTGCATCGCCTTCGACATGAATGGCAGTGGGCCGAGGTGGTCCGATCAGCGTGCCGTCGCGTTTGAAGCTGAAGCTCAATGTGACGGTGGAATTCTTGATATCGGATGGCGGGTTCCAGCAGGCGCGGATCGCGGCCGCGACGTCATCCATTGTGTTGAGCGTGGCGGCTTTCGACTGACCGGCCGTTCCCGCGACGATCGAAATCGCCATGATCAGTGCCGCAGAAACTCGCATCGCAAAAGCCCTCGCCAAAGCACGCCGCACAGGACATTTATGGTAGAGCAGGCGTCGGCGATGACAATATGTCTCGTCGCCACGTTTTTCCGTGCAGGCCTATCGCGCTGCCAGTGCAATCAGCGGCTGGCTACACGAACGGCCGGGCCTGGAAAGCAAAAGGCCGGCACCAGGCCGACCTTTCATTCCACTTCGCCATTCGCGCCAGTACATCCGTGGTCGCGGGCTGAAAGTGGATCACCAGCCCAGTAAACAGGGAAATGGTAAACGAACCCTTAATTTCCCGGCGACCGCCATGGCTGACGGCGGCTATCTCGGACCTACTGAGGCTGCTTTTCGTTTTCAGCGGCGCGGAAACCGGATGCCGTTGCGTCAGACTCGCAGATATAGGCGCCTTGTTTTGTGTTCCCGTAATTCCTGCTGCCGGCGAAGTGGAAAATCTTCGACTTCAGATTCACCCACACCACCGTGCCGGACGGACAACGGGCCTTGGCCTGGCCTTCGGTCGCGAACTGGTTGGCCCCAGTCGGATTACCGGCTACGGATGGTGCCGGCACGGTCTTGGACCGGGCTGTGGTCGGCTTGGCCGGAGCCGTCGTTGTGGCTGGCGCCGTCGTCGTTGTTGGAGCGGGCATCGGGGCCGCCGTTGTGCTTTGGCCTCCGGGGATCACTTCGGTTCCGGCGCGGCAGGCGGCGACGAAATCCTTCTTGGTCTCGCCGGATTTCTTGATGGCGTCCTTGTTGGCCGCGTACTCCGCGTCGCAGGCCTTTGCCGTCTTCACGTTCCCGGTCGCTGCGCTATTGGCAGGTGCTGGCGCGGTATTCTTGGCAGGGGCGGTCGTGGTGGCCGGCGCGGCGGCGCCAGACGTCGTATCGGTACCGGCGCGGCACGCCGCGACAAAGTCCGCCTTCTTCTGGCCGGAGGCCTGAATGGCCGGTTTGTTGGCGGCGTACTCGGCGTTGCATTCCTTGGCGGTCTTGGTGGCAGCCATCACGGCACTTGGCGCAAGCGCCATCATGACCGCCACAGCCGCGATCGAAAGCATGGGGGCAAACTGCACTCGCATCGCAAACTCTTCCTTCCTTATGTGAAGGGTCATCCCGAGGGGACACCGCTCCACGACATTGCTGGCCAAGACCGCAGGCGCCCACCGCCAGGCAAAGGCAAAGCAGCGGACGCCGAGGTTTGAAGCCCCATCAAGCCGCGCCGAGGCGCGGAGGATCGGTGCTCGCCATCTCTATAGTCACCGGGATTGGGGCGAGCGACTTACGGATTCGTAAGGAACCCGAACAATGGCGGCGCACCGAGCGCCACCCGCGCCAGCGAAGCTTGGGTAGCGCCTCTTCTAGCGCGGCGAGGATTGCAGGGCGCCGGCGGCTTGCCTCGAGTTGGATCGAAACAACCTCGATGCGAAAACGTGAACGGGTCGTTCCACCAAAACATGGAACAGATTTGCTGCCGCGATGACCACGACGATCGCCGCGGCGATGCCGATTGGCAGGGGCAGGAATATGCTGAATGCCGCCAGGGTCAGGGCCATAAGGGGCAAATGCGTCAAATACAAAGAGTAGGATATTTTTCCGAACCATAGGAACGCTGAGTGTTCCAGCTTGGATCGAACTCTCAAAACTCCGAATGCCAGCGCGATCACGAGCGAAGCACCCAGAGCATTGGCGACGTGAATCAGGAACGCGTTATCGGTGAAAAGCCATTTGCAAAGGAGAAGGAGGACGCTTGTCGCAAACAAGATGATGGTTGGCGCTTGTCCCAGCCGACCAATTCGATCGCCGATCGCCTTGTGATGCAGAGCCAGGAGCGAACCCATGGCGAAGAGGGGAATATAGTTGGCGGTTTGGGCAAATGAGCCCTGAAGGCTGTAGGCCGTCAGGGAATAGACGTTGGCCCCGGCCAGGCCGGGGACCAGGCAAGCGCAGCACACTGCGAGAAGAATGTAGGGATGTCTGTTTGCCAGGAAGATGATGACAGGCATCAGAAATGAAATTCTGAGCTCATGCACAAGAGACCACATAACCGGGTTGAGGCTCATTTGACCTATCAAGCCGCCCATCAGCAATTGGACGAAGATCTGGCTGACGTCATGCGGAACGTACAGGACGCTTAATATCCATGCGCTCAACCCTTGTGGATGCGCGATCTGCAGTGCCGCGGCGCTGGCCAATGCCGCAAGCAGGATTGACGCGCAGAACGGCAGCCAGATTCGGGCAAAGCGCCTGATGGCATAAAATACATACTTCTCCGGCCTGCCCAGGATCGACATCGTGAGCACAAAGCCGCTCAAGACGAAGAAGACCGTAACGGCCTCATGGCCAGCCCAGAAAATATGCAGCGGAGAGTAGGTCAGCGCATGTTGCCAGTCGAAAGCGAAGGTTCGCTTGGCGTGTGGGTCCGCCCAAATCAGATCGTCGAACCCGGGAATGGACAAAACAGCATGATTCGCCACGACGACAAGGGAAGCTATTCCGCGCACGGAATCCAACGCACGAACTCGCCTGTCATCGACTGATGGATCTGTTTCCAAAGATCGGTCTCCATGCGTTCTGCTTGGAGCCCCCCGACTTTGCAACCAGGGAATGGTGCACTGCACAACAAGCGGTGTCAACAATCACGATTCACCATCCGTCCAGATGGCTTGTCTGACGATTTTGGGAGAAACCTGACTAAATCATTGAAAGTCTTGGTGCGTCCGATGGGGTTCAAACCCCGTTCCCGCCCGTGACGCTGCTACCCACCCGGACCAGTGGCGTTCAATCAAAAAGACGGCCACGGCTAGACCCCAAAATCGAATAGCGGACCGTTGCCAGCCGCACCCTATCGGAGCGGAAGGTTCAATCCGTGCGAACGCTGTCCGTGCCGGCTGGATCGATCCGCGTCAGGCGCTCTTTGGCCTCGCTCACACGCCTTTGCGCGGACCTTATCCTGCCGCACAGCGCGATATTGATACCGACTCCGCAGTCTTCATCCAGCATGTCTTCAGCGCGTTTGAGGGCGAGCTCCGCTCGCTTGACTCGCTGTCTGGCCTCGGCCAGTTCCAATATCATGAGATCGGCCATCGCGCCGCGTCCGTTGTGCTCCAGGGTGTATATCATCAAGCGCTAACTCATCACGGAGCGTTTCGTTCCCCTGACGCCAAGTTGGCTGCGGGGAAATCGCGCCCAGTGTCACGCGACATCACAGCTTCGCGATGCTCGGGATGAACGGTGATCCGAAAAGCGTTTGCGACGTGTGCCTGACTCGCGGGTGCTCTCAAAGACCGGCGCCCTTCCTGAAACCCAATGCCTTTGGGGGAACATCATGAAACGTCTCGTCACGCCGATGATGATCGGCTTATTCATCGCCTCCACTGGGTTGGCCCTGGCCGCCACGTCCACAGCGTAACCGGCACCACAGGTCAGCCTAGTCAAACGATTGGCACCCCTCAGACCGGCAATGTCACGCCGGGCAACTCCGGCACTGCACCGGGTTCAGCCTTCAACCCGGATGGGAACGCGGGAACACATTACGCAGGCACCCAGCCGCAGAATTCCAAGAATCCGAAGAGCGTAGCTCAGTACGACGTTGCCGGCTTCCAGCAGTCCCATAAGTGACGGAATTGCGCATGGCTGGTGAAAGCACCGGTCGCGATTGTGCCGCCAGGAACTGTTATTGTTTAGCTGAAGGGACGACCTGCGGCTCGCGTCGTAATGTCTTTGGCAGGATCAACCATTGGGAAGCCAGTCGCTCCGACGTTGGGAACAATGCCCCCCCACAATCTAAGTCAGGGCGTCGTTCTTGAATCCGAACCGACCCCTGATACCTGCGGGTGGGGTGCGTCAGCGCAAGCGCGGATTTGGTTGGGTCGAATGAGTCCAGTAGAAACGGAATGCTCGCGCTGCCAGGGAGATCGCCTGGTATCTAGGCGCAGGCAAGATTGCAGCAAATCGCTTGCCTCAACCGGCATCTGCTGCCCGCTCGGAACGACGCGGCCATTGTGCCGGTTTGCCATCTTCGCCTAATGTTCGCCTCGGGGCGAAGGGGAATGCGAATGGACAACGGGCGGGGAAATTGCCGCTTCGATCGGGTCGTTACGGCGACCGTCGAAGAAAACGTTTCGATATTCCGGCTCTGATGGCTGCCCAGCCATTGGGCGCCGATCATTTCGGCTACGTGGCGTTCGGGCAAGACGAGATCTTTGCCTTTGGGGCGCTTTTCAGCGCATTGCGGCTTTTGCATTACTGTCCGGGCGCCATTATCAAGGTCCTCACTGACAGGCCTCATATTTTTGATGGCTATCCGATCGAGACCATAGGCCTGACTCCGGAGCGGATGGCCGAGATGTCCTTTGGCGGCAGGTACAAGTTCGGCATAAAGGCCGCGGGCATCATTGAACTGCTGAGCCGGTCCGACCGTTTGTTTTTCATGGACACCGACGTCTATCCGGTAGGTGACATCTCGAAATGCTTCGACCAGATTTCCGCATCGCAATCGATAATGTGGCGACGTGAAGGGCGTCCAAAGAAGACGTTCCGGTCGCTCAATGGACAAGGCATCGCGCTCGACGGCCACATCCTGACCGGAAACGAGACAATGTGGTCAAGCGCGGTGCTCGGCATCCATCATGACAATGTCTCGAGATTGGTCCACGCATACGCCGCTGTCGAACAGGTGCTCGGCATCGTGCGGGCGCATACTTCCGAACAATTTTGCACTGGGATTGCGTTGTCGAGCGACGGTCGCAAGATTATCCGTCACCAGTTCCCGCTGCACAACTACAGCACCAAGGGCAAGAAATTGTTCGCGCGTCAGCGGATCACATCGTTTTTCGATGCCAATAGCCATCTGAGCGTTAGCCAGCAGATCGACAATGCCTCGAAATATCGCGTTTCGCGGACCCCGATCGATTTGTGGAACCAGCGGCATCTGTGGTCGTTTGGATGGGCAGACAGGCTGATCGGCCGCAAGGTCCGACGATAAACCGCGAACGGCTGATCGGACTGTCGTTCGCTGTCCGGCAAAGGCAAGGCCTGCGTCCACACCTGTTTCGACACTACCTGAGAGCGCTGCCGATGGTGCGTCGACAAGTCTCGCGCGCAGACTTGCAGATCATCCCGCAAGCGTTGGCAGCGACCTTACTGATCGTTTTTGCCTCGATGCTTTTCGATTTCATATGTCAGCCAACGAAAGAACATGCCGATTATCGACAACGCCGCACCGCCCACTAGGCAAGCGGCAAGCAAATAGCTATCCGACGCACTCTTCCAGCCGACGATCGCGAGAAGCACGACGCTAGCGGTCGATATCAGATAGCCTACGCCTTTGAGCAAATGCAGGGCAGCTCTTGTCATCCACTTTGAACCTTCCCTGGCAGTAGCCTTTCTCCACGGAACATAATGCGCGTCTTCAAGTTCCATCTGATTGCGTGGCTAAACGCCATCTGCCGCTCAGAAGGAGCCGATGCTGATGCCCAACTATCTCAAGCTCCCGACCACCACGAAGGGGTTTATCAGGGTGGTGGTTGAAACACCGCGTGGCGCTGCGGCGAAATTGGCCTTTGAGCCGGCTGCTCAGGTATTTGCCTACGTCCGCCCGTTACCGGTTGGAATGACCTACCCATACGACTGGGGGTTCATTCCCTCGACGTTGGGAGAGGACGGAGATCCGTTGGATGGACTGGTCATTCACCAAGCTGCTTCGTCTCCGGGCGTGGTGATCAAATGCAACCTGTTGGGTGCGGTCCGCATCAAGCAAAAGGACCAAGACGGGCCATCCTTGCGCAACGACAGGTACATTCTTTGCCCTCACAGGGAGGATGCTCCGGACGAACCTGTTGCCTCAGACCAGGTTCCCGAAGATCTTCGGCACGAGATCGAGCAGTTCTTCCTGACATCGGCGCTTGGGACAGGTAAAGCAATCAAGTTCAAGGGCTGGCAGAACGCAGACGAAGCCTACCGCGCTATAAAGAGGGGAATGAAGGCCTTCGCACGGAGAAGTTGACCGGACGTTAGAAATAGAAAAGCTCGTTGCCAAGGCTGGGGGCTTTGAGGCAACGAGCTTTATCTTTCGGGATCGAGGCAAAACGCAACACGCCTCGCAGGTTGATCATGGTCACGCCATGTGAGTGAGGCCTTAATCGGATTTGGACATTTTTATCGATCGCCTCAAGCCTGTGGACAACTCACCGGTGGTCACGCTTCGACGTTTCAATTCAGCCTCCCTTGGCCTGCGGCCAGAAAAGAGCGGACTTGAGAATGTTCCGAACAAATAAATCCAGTGCTGCATCATTTGTCATTGATCTAAAGGACGCGAGTTGGCGCCTTTCATGTAACAAATCAGGGAGACCGAAATGGCCCAGTTCATCGCGCGGCGTTGAACCTGGTTGTCAATCTTCTGGATGCGGCGGATCACCTTGAAAACCTGAGTTTTGGCCAAGTACGCCGGCTTCTATCCGAGACAGCCGCCGTCCTCGGTGACCTTCAGAGCCGAGGTATCCCCGTCGGGCCACGGACGGGCGCGAACCAGCGCAAGCGAAATCCGCTTAGCCAGGACGAGCGCTCATCGGTCAGCGTGGCGGATCGGACTTCGTGTCCATTTCCAGAGCGATCCCCCGGGCGGCAGCCATCTTTGCGACTAGCGCCCGCAGGTCGGCATCCGATCGCTTCGATCCGGTTCTCTGCCGGAGAAGCGACACGGCCGTCATTACCGGTAGAGGCAATGCATTATGCTTCGTCTCGTTCAAAATTCCGTCTATAGCCGTGACAACGTCGCAGGTCTCTGCTGCAATTCCGACTCTCATGGCCGTCACCTCCATGACATCAGAAGACGGAACGCCGCCTTCATCGATTAGCTTCTAATAAAATTCAAAGGCGTGACCGAAGTTCCGGCTGAATGGAAAAAGCCCGCCCCGGCGGCACGCAGGACCAAAACTAAAGAAGCGGAAGTGGCAGGGCGCTTGTCCCCCAAGCGGGATGCTGCCCAAGGCGTCTCGGCGAGCTCTCGCGCATCGCTTCTACCGGAGAAACCCGCAATCGGCGGCTATTCCCGGCTACACTCACCTAGGGCGAGCCCAAGTCAGCAGTCCCATATAGCTTATCTTGACGGTTATTTGGCAGTTTCACTGCCGGAGCAGTTAAATCCCTRAAAATCTTGGTACGCCCAAGGGGAATCGAMCCCCTGTTCCCGCCGTGAGAGGGCGGTGTCCTGACCGCTAGACGATGGGCGCGTTCAAGAACCGGCGATATAGGCTGACGGATTGGAAAAAGCAACTGGGCTTGCGACAGCTTTATCACATCGGCGCCCAACCGATCGAAAGCCTACCGTTTCGGCTCGATCAGGTCCCAGAGATTTCCATGGAGATCGGCGAAAACCGCAACCGTGCCATAGGCTTCATGACGTGGCGCTTCACGGAATTCGACGCCCTTTTCGAGCATCGTCGCATGGTCGCGGGCAAAGTCGTCGGTTTCGAGGAACAGGAACACGCGGCCGCCGGTCTGGTTGCCGATGCTTTTTCTCTGATCGTCATCGGAAGCCTCGGCCAGCAGCAGCTTGGCGCCGTGCCCGCCTGCCGGCGTGATCGTCACCCAGCGTTTGCCACCACCAAGGTCCACGTCCTCGGCGAGCAAGAATCCCAGCCTGTCGACATACCAGGCGATGGCCTCGTCATAATCCGCGACGACGAGCGCTACCGTGGCAACACGGCGATTGCGCGCGAACCCGGTCATCCGTTGCGGCCCCTCATTTGTCGCGGCCATCATTTGTCGCGAATTGCAAATCGGCCGACGATGCGGCGCTCGGCAATGTCATAGACAAAAATCGCGCGGCTGCCGTCTGCAAGTTCGGCATCGATGGACAGGCGATTGCCGGAGAGCGACTGGCTGATCACCTTGGCGCCAACGGGCAGTACGATGTCACCGCTGACCGGTTCGCCGGCCGGCGCCTGGAAATCGCCGGCCGGCTGCACGGCGGGCGGTGCGTTGCGCGCTTTGTAGACAAGGGCGCCGATCACCACCATAAGGGCGAGGAACAGAATGCCGAGATTGATGACGATGAAGCGGACGAGTTTCTTCCGCACCTTTTCGACCTCGGGGTCGAGCGGCTTCTCTTCGTCTTGCTCGACAAGTGGCCTGGCCATGGCAAAATTCCGGAATGTTATCGATGAGCGCTCATAACGAAGAGACCCAGAAATTCATAGACGCTGCTCCGACCGTGCTGGAAGCGGGCGCGGATGCCACGGGACAACGCCTCGACCAATGGCTGGCGGGCAAGCTCGGCCCGGACATGTCGCGCAGCCGGGTGCAGATGCTGATCAAGCAGGGCGCGGTCTCGGTCAACGGCAAGCCGGTCGACGAAACCAAACGCAATATGATCGCGGGCGAGAGCGTGTCGGTCGCCATGCCGGAGCCGGAGCCGGCTGCGCCGCAGGGCGAGAACATCACGCTCGACGTGCTCTATGAAGACGATGAGTTGATCGTCATCAACAAGCCGGCTGGACTTGTCGTGCATCCAGGCGCCGGCAACTGGACGGGAACGCTGGTCAACGCGCTGATCCACCACTGCGGCGACAGCCTTTCAGGCATCGGCGGCGTGCGGCGGCCAGGCATCGTTCATCGCCTCGACAAGGAGACCAGCGGCGTCATGGTGGTGGCCAAGACCGATCGCGCCCATAAGGCATTGTCCGAGGCCTTCGCCGATCATGGCCGGACCGGTGATCTCGAGCGCGCCTATCTGGCGCTGGTCTGGGGCATACCGCAAAGGCCGACGGGAACGGTCGATGCGCCGCTTGGCCGTGCCGCCGACCGCGTGCGCCGAGCCGTGGTGCCGGAAGGCCGCGACGACGCCCGCCACGCCATTACTCATTTCACCGTAGTGGAGCGCTTTGGCGAAAAACAGCAGGAATTCGCCACGGCAAGCCTTGTCGAATGCCGGTTGGAGACCGGCCGCACCCACCAGATCCGCGTTCACATGGCGCATATCGGCCATCCGGTGGTCGGCGATCCCGACTATGGCCAGGCCTTCCGTACCAAGGTCAACCGGCTGCCCGAACCGCTGAAAAGCGAGGTCAAGGCATTTCCGCGACAAGCTTTGCATGCCCGCCTCCTTGCATTTCGCCATCCGGCTACCCATTTAACGATGAGGTTCGAGGCACCTATACCGAGGGACATGGAGGCACTCGTGGTTGGCTTTCGCAAGCTCTGAACCTGCCATCAAAAAACCTGACTGGCATTGTTCACTTCAGCGTGACACACTGTTTCGTGTTGAACAAATGTCTGTATTTTCTGGTTTTGTTCCTGTATAAACCGGTTGTCGCGGGCGAGCCTTTTGGCGCTCGCGTCACATGCCCGCCGCGTTTCGGGGGCATCACTCCAATAGAGAGGGGGCGCTATCATGGCCCAGTCATTACCCAGTATCGTTTCCGGCGAAGGCGGCCTCAGCCGCTACCTGGAAGAAATCCGCCGCTTTCCAATGCTTCAGCCGCAGGAAGAGTACATGCTCGCCAAGCGTTATGCCGAGCATGAAGACACCAGCGCTGCGCACAAGCTCGTCACCAGCCACCTTCGGCTCGTCGCCAAGATCGCCATGGGCTATCGCGGCTACGGTCTGCCGATCGGCGAGGTGATCTCGGAAGGCAATGTCGGCCTGATGCAGGCCGTCAAGAAATTCGAACCCGAGCGCGGCTTCCGCCTCGCGACCTACGCCATGTGGTGGATCAAGGCCTCGATCCAGGAGTACATCCTGCGCTCGTGGAGCCTGGTCAAGATGGGCACGACCGCCAACCAGAAGCGCCTGTTCTTCAACCTGCGCAAAGTGAAGGGCAAGATCCAGGCGCTGGACGACGGCGACCTCAAGCCCGATCAGATCACCGAGATCGCCACCCGCCTCAACGTCTCCGAAGCGGAAGTCGTGTCGATGAACCGTCGCCTGTCCGGCGACGCCTCGCTCAATGCCCCGATCCGGGCAAGCGAAGGCGAATCCGGCGAATGGCAGGACTGGCTGGTCGATGACCATGAAAGCCAGGAAGACATGCTGATCGAGCAGGACGAGCTGGAAAACCGGCGCGGCATGCTGTCGGGCGCCCTGGCCGTGCTCAACGATCGCGAGCGGCGCATCTTCGAGGCACGTCGCCTCGCCGAGGAACCGCTGACGTTGGAAGAGCTGTCGGCCGAGTTCGACATCAGCCGCGAGCGCGTGCGCCAGATAGAAGTGCGCGCCTTCGAGAAGGTGCAGGATGCGGTCAAGGCCGCCGCCAAGCGCCAGACCCAGGCGCTGCGCACGATCGAGGCGCAGCCGGCGGCATAAAGCCAGCTACAGCTACGAGAGCAACGGCGGCGTCAGGAAACTGGCGCCGCTTTTTGTTGATACCGAAGTTGCTATGGCAGGCTTCATTTATTGACGTCCCGCGCCAACTTCCAAGAAGAGTCGACGCAGGCGCCGCTCTATCCATCGCGGCCGAGTGTCAAAGTGAGTCCAGCGGAAACTTGAGATACCGCCGGCCATTGGCTTCCGGCTCAGGCAGCCGCCCGCCATTCATATTGACCTGCAACGCGTGCAGGATCAGCCTTGGCATTGGCAGTGTCTTGTCGCGCGCCTCGCGAACCGCCACGAAATCGGCTTCCGTCTTGCAGGCGGCGATGTGAATGTTCGTGGCTTTCTGCTCCGCGACCGTGCTTTCCCACAAGGGTTCGCGCCCGCCACCGGCCTGATAATCGTGGCCGACGAAAACCCGCGTTTCGTCAGGCAACGCAAGAATATCCTGGATGGAACGCCAGAGCCGAGCGGCATTGCCGCCCGGAAAGTCCGTCCTCGCCGTGCCGCTGTCCGGCATGAACAGCGTGTCATGCACGAAGGCGGCGTCGCCTATCACATAGGTGATCGAGGCCAGCGTATGCCCAGGAGAAAACATCACCCTTGCCGGAACGCCGCCGACCGAAAAGACCGCGCCATCGGCGAACAGCCTGTCCCACTGCGAACCGTCGGCGGGGAAGTCCGGCCAGTTGTAGATGACTTTCCACAATCGCTGAACGTCGACGATCCCTTGGCCGATCGCTGCCGGCGCTCCGGTCTTCTGTTTCAGGTAGTAGGCGGCCGAGAAGTGGTCGGCATGCGGATGGGTATCCAGAACCCACTCCACCTCAAGCCGGTTTTCCCGGATGAAATCGAGCAGCGCGTCGGCCGACCTTGTCGCGGTGGCGCCGGACTTCTCGTCGAAATCCAGCACCGGGTCGATGATGGCGCATCGCCGCGTCCGAGGATCGACGACGACATACTGGATCGAGCCGCTCGGCTTGTCGTAGAAGCCTCTGACCTGAGCCTTGGTCAATGCTGCGTCCAACTGTCCCTCCTCGCCCTCGGTCCGATAGGAATGTTTTTCTCTATCGTGACCTAGGATGAGGATCGTTATCCGTCAGCATTGCTCAGTCAAGCATGGCTTGGCTCCACCGAGCAGAAACGTCGAAAATTCATCCGTGACCACTCAGGCGGACGGCTGCTTGGTCTTGCGCAGATATGGCAGGATCGTCTCGTAGGAGCCGAACCGCTTGATCGCGTCCTCATTGGAGACGGCGGCGGTGATGATCACGTCCTCCCCCTGCTTCCAGTTCGCGGGCGTCGCCACCTGGTGCTTGGCGGTGAGTTGCATGGAATCGACCGCGCGCAGGATTTCATCGAAGTTGCGGCCGGTCGTCATCGGATAGGTGAGAACCAGCTTGATCTTCTTGTCGGGGCCTATGACGTAGACGGAACGCACCGTGGCGTTGTCGGCGGGCGTGCGGCCTTCCGACGTGTCACCGGCGCCAGCAGGCAGCATGTCATAGAGTTTGGCGACCTTAAGGTCCTTGTCGCCGATCAGCGGATAGTTCACCGATTGCCCCGTCGCCGTCTTGATGTCGTCCTTCCATTTGCCGTGGCTTTCGACAGGGTCGACGGAAATGCCGATGATCTTGACATCGCGTTTCTTGAACTCGCCCTCAAGCCCGGCCATGGTGCCGAGTTCGGTCGTGCAGACCGGGGTAAAATTCTTCGGGTGGCTGAACAGGATCGCCCAGCCGTCGCCGATCCATTCGTGGAACTTGACCGTCCCTTGCGTGGTCTCGGCGGTGAAATCCGGCGCGATATCATTGATACGAAGACTCATGGCGTGCTCCCACCCTTGTGACTGTCGCCGGATAACCAAACATCGGCTCTGCCGACCTTTGTAGCATCCTGACGTCACCCTTGAAAACGCCATTGGCGCGAGCATCCGCGTTGGCGGCGAAAAAATTTCGCGCATTTCCAGGAAATTCCGCGGGAATTTCCGCTCGACAGAGCAGAATATGGCGGCCTAGGCTTTCGGCACGACCAGCGCTGTAGCCAGATCCTCCATGCGCTGGGCAAGAGCACCGAGCGCTCCCGTCAGCACGGAATCGTTCTTGTCGGCCTTGGTCAGCGCCTCGTCGCGCGTCTTGCGCAACGTCACCACTTCGCTCTCCATCCCGGCGATACGCTTTTGCAGTTCGGAGAGTTCGTCCATGACCATGATGCCGGCCATGACGGTCAGCCGCTGGTCGCCGATCTCGCCGAAGGAATCCTTCAGATGCGAGACGTAGCGGTCGAAGCGCTCGGCAAGGTCGATCAGATGCTCTTCCTGGCCTTCGTCGCAGGCCATGCGATACTGCTTGCCGTCGATGGAAACAGTGACTTGTGCCATTCGCCTACCTGTCTAGCACCTGTCTCTTATACACATCTAGATGTGTATAAG
>BFBZ01001073.1_pt1 | contig 19762 bp, 23 predicted proteins | sample 1888401 | NCBI WGS metagenome assembly BFBZ01 (sample SAMD00112614, study PRJDB3348) | symbiont metagenome | host: Chara braunii | reverse complement strand
CCTCCGGTTCGCGCGGCATCAGCCCCGCCAGCACACGGCCGAGGCGCATCGCCTCCTCGCAGAGTTGCGGCCGCATCCAGTCGTCGCCGGCGGTCGCGGTATAGCCTTCGTTGAAGATGAGATAGATGACCTGCAGCACCGAGGACAGGCGGGCGGCGCGGTCGATGCCGCGCGGCACCTCGAAGGGCACCCGGGCTTCCGCCAGCGCGCGCTTGGCCCGCACGATCCGCTGGCCGACGGTCGGTTCCGGCACCAGGAAGGCGCGGGCGATCTCTTCCGTTGTCAGTCCGCCGAGCAGACGCAGCGTCAGGGCGAGGCGCGCTTCGGTCGACAGCACCGGATGGCAGGCGGTGAAGATCAGGCTGAGCAGGTTGTCGCCGACATCGTCGTCGAGGGCGGCATCGACATCCGGCACCGCCATTTCCAGCTGGCCTTCGATCTCCAGCGTGATTTCGTCCTGCTTCTGCGCGAACAGCTTGTTGCGACGGATGCGGTCGATGGCCCGGTTCCTGGCGGTCGCCATCAGCCAGGCGCCCGGCTTGTCCGGCACGCTGGTCTGCGGCCAGCGCTCCAGCGCGATGACCAGCGCGTCCTGGGCCAGCTCCTCGGCCAGGCCGACGTCGCGCACCACCCGCGCGAGGCCCGCGATGAGTCGCGCGGCCTCGATCCGCCAGATCGCTTCGATGGTGCTATGCGTATCAGGTGCCGTCACGGCCGCGGATCAGACCAGCTTCGGCCTGCCGCCGCAAGCGAAAGGCCACCGGGATATGCGGTATCCCGGCGGCGTTTTGACGCGGTGGATCAGGCCGCGTTCAGGCCTGGGCCGCGAGTTCGAGCGGCGGGCCGGCGCAAGGCGCATCGCCGAGATCGTAGGGCTGGCGGATCTCGCTCTCGCCATCTTCGCGGACGATCTCGAAGAAGCGTTTGCCCCATCCGATCACGTCGGCCTTGGACTTCACCTGCACCATGCGGAAGCCGGCGATCAGTTCCTTGGCCTCGGTGAAGGGGCCGTCGATGACAGTGATCTTACCGCCCGACTGCCTGATCTTCATGCCGGCGGAGGTCGGCATCAGTCCTTCGGTGGCGAGCAGCACGCCGGCTTCGGCCATCTCGCCGATCAGCTTGCCCATCACGGCCATGTCGTCCGCGCCCTGCGGCGCTGCGACCTCGACGACTTGGCTGTCGGCGGGCCGGAAGAACATCATGAAGCGCATTGTCGTCTCCCTCGGACGTCTGGCGATCGGTGGATCAGGCCTTCTTGGCCTGCCGTTCGGCCTCGGCGCGCAGGCGGTCTTCCTGCTCACGCAGTTCCGGCGTAAATTCGGCGCCGAAATCCTCGGCCTCGAACACTTGGCGAATTTCGAGCTCGGATTCGCCGTCGAACGGGTTCGGGCAGCGTTTCATCCATTCGATCACTTCCTCCTTCGACTTCACCTGCAGCAGCCAGAAGCCGGCGATCAGCTCCTTGGTTTCGGCGAAAGGTCCATCGATGACCGTGCGGGTCTTGCCGGAGAAGTGGATGCGCGCGCCCTTGGAGCTGGGATGCAGGCCTTCGCCCGCCAGCAGCACGCCGGCCTTGACCAGTTCCTCGTTGAAATTGCCCATTTCGGTCAGCAGCTGTTCGCTCGGCATGACGCCGGCTTCGGAATCCTTGGTGGCTTTGACGATCACCATGAAGCGCATCGGTCTGTTCCTTGTTTCCTTGAAAGCTTCGGTTTGCGAGTCGCTGGGCCTTGTCCGAACCGGCGCTCTGATATGACGACGAAGGCGAATTCACGGATTCGACAGACCGCGCGAATTATTTTCGGGGGCGGTCGGTTCCTCTGCGGAGTCCGGCTCAGGAGACAAGAATAACGGGAAACGCGGCGGCTGAGGGCTCAGGCGCGCAAGGGGGCGTCATGTGGCTTCCGGGGAGACGCGCCGGCCGGATCAGTCCGCCCTGCATTCGGCGTGGCGGTGGGCGGGTTCGGCGTCGCTGCTCTGCGCGGCGCGAGCGGCGAGCGCACAGCCGCCCGGCCGGTCGGCGAACTGGCTGTTGGCCGACAGCTTCAGGGCGATCAGGGCGGCAAGCGCGCCGGGTTCGCCGAGCTCGGCGGCTTCGGTCGCATCGTAGAGGAACCCACCGGGGTTGCCGAGGTGAATCTCCGGGTGAGCGGCGAGCAATCCCATGACCTGCAGGCGCGCGTCCTGGTCCCATTGGGCCTGAATGGCGATCAGCCGCACCGCCTCGGCGATATCGCGGGGCACCAGGCGGCCGTCGAGAAGCACTTGGCCATAGGCCGCTTTCACCGCCGGCACATCGGCCGCCGATCGTCCCCGCAGCAGCGCCAGAGCGCGCGGCGCATCCTGGGGGCCGCCTTCGCCCTTGATCAGCATGTCGGCGAGCGCCGGGATGGCGTGGCCGGGATGGGTTCCGAGTGCTTCCTCGAGCAGGTCGCGGGCGCGAACTGGGTCGTCCGGGCGCGTTGCCACCGCCAGCATGGCCTTGGCGTCGCCGCGGCCGGCGCGGGCGAGGCCCTCCAGCATGCCCAGGCCGCGGGCGCGTTCGTCGAGCCGGTCGGAACGGGTCAGCAAGCGGCCGAGCAGCAAGGCGATATCGGCGGGACTGGTGCCGGCCGGCGGCGCGGCGAGCGAGCGTTCCGCCCAGAGCCGGGCGGCGGCTGGATCGCGTTTGACCACGCCGCCGCGATCGAGCAGCAAAGCCAGCCTGTACATTGCGTCCCGGTGGCCGATATCGGCGGCCTGGCGGAGCGCAGCCTCGGCTTCGGCGCGTGTCACCAGCTGAACCCGGCCGAGATCGCCCCGGTCGAAGGACTTGTGGGTTTCATAGAGCTGATAATAGGCCTCGGCATTGCCTTCGTGGGCTGCCGCGGCGCGCCACACGCTCACCGCCTCGGCCCGCTGGCCATCGGCCGACAGCGCGCGGGCAAGCGCCAGCATGATGTTCGGCTCAGCGCCCTCCGTGGCAAGGGCCTGCCGGCAGGCCTCAACCCAGCTCTTGATGCCGCGCTCGAAGGCCCGTCGGTCGAGGCTGATATCCGGCGGATTGGCCATCAGCTGCAGGCAGGCGACCTTGGCGGCCCCGGGCAAAGGGGCCGGCGCCGCCGCGGCGGTGAAGGTGAGGCCCGCCCCCACCGACAGGCCAAGGAGGACATGGAGGCGCCGGTGCATGTCATGGCTCCGCATTGGCGAGACTGGATGGCATCAGGGGCGTGATTTCGCCGTGCCGGCGGTTCTCGCCGCGGCCTGTTTCCGCCTGATGTCCCGGACGGCCATCGTCGATTGCCAAGCGACGCCGAGGGCGAGATCCGCGCGACGCCATGCCGCTTGCTTGCGTCGGCCGGCCTCGTCCATTCTGCACCGAAGGCTGCGGTGACAAGCAGCCGCTCAACCAGCCATTCACCGAGGAAACCCGCATGCCCAGCCGTCGTTCCCTGCTCGCCGCCCTTGGCGGCGCGCTCGCCATGCCTGCCCTTCGCACCGCCACCGCCCAGGATAGCTATCCGAACCGGCCGCTGCGCATGATCGTGCCATTCCCGCCCGGCGGTTCGACCGATGTGCTGGCCCGCGTCATCGGCGAGCGGCTCGCCGCCGGTCTCGGCCAGCCCGTGGTGATCGAGAACCGCCCGGGCGCCGCCGGCAATGTCGGGGTCGACGCCATCGCCCGCGCCGACGCCGACGGCTATACGTTCGGCGTTTCCACCATCGGGCCGCTTTCCGCGCATGTGACGCTATACGCCCGGCTGCCGTTCAACCCCCTGACCGATTTCACCTATCTCGCCGACATCTACGAGATCCCCAACGTCTTCGTGGTCAATGCCCAGAACCCGACCCGCAACATCCCGGAGTTTCTGGCCTGGGCGAAGCAGCGCGGTGCCGGCAAGGTCAGTTACGGCACGCCGGGTGTCGGCACGACCGGCCATCTCGGCACCGAATTCTTCGCCCGCCGCACCGGCCTCGAATTGCTGCACGTGCCCTACCGGACCGGCGCCGTCGCGGTGCAGGACCTGATCGCTGGGCGCATCGACATGATGTTCGACAACCTGCCGACCATTATCGGCCAGATCCAGGGCGGCCAGATCCGGCCGCTGGCAGTCTCCACCGCGCGCCGTTGGCCGGGCCTGCCCGAGGTACCCACCATGATGGAAAGCGGCATAGCCGATTTCGACGTGACCTCATGGTCCGGCATGATCGCACCGAAAGGGCTGCCCGAGCCGATCGCCAAGCGGCTGACCGCCGAGCTGATCAAGATCGGCCAGGATGCCGCCTTCCGTGCGCGCTTCGAGCAGATGGGTGCGGTCCCCACCATGAAGGGGCCGGAGGTGCTGCGCGCCCGCGTCGACGCCGAGATCCCGCGCTGGGCCGAGGTGGTGAAAGCCTCGGGCGCGCGGGTGGATTAGCCGATCGGTTCGAAGCGGGTCCTTGCAGCGGTTCGCACCCGGTGCAACGCCATGACCGGCGCGGGCCTGGGCCCGCGCCGTCAACGCTTCTTGGCAGGCGTTTGTCGAACATGGCGGGCTATGTCAGAAGTCCGCCATGTCGGCTTGATTGCGCCGGCTCTGGCCCGATCGAACCTGGTCCGGCGTCCGGCTGCAGGCCATGAAGGCCTCACCGGGCGGCGGGCTGCCGAACCTGACGCAGGTCGTTGCGTCCTCGTCTGCGATCTCTGCGGCATTGGACCCGTCGATCGCGGTCCGATGCGCCGGTCCCGCGACGGCCGCGACATAGACGAGGCAGACGGCACAAACGGCCGCGGCAAAGGCCGCAGCGATAGGACCGGCTTTTCCAATTCCTATCCGTCGTAAATTGATCGTGGTCAGGGGGAACTCCTTCGTCCTGGCGCCATCTCCTGCCCAACGCCGACGCGCGTCGCGCGGCCGCTGGGCGCGGCCCCAGGCCATGCCGCGATTCAGCGCGTGATCGGCCATGTCCTTGCGACGCCCGCCAGCGCGGGCTCCGGGCCTTGCCGGCCGCGATCCCGGCGGTTCACCAGCGTTCATCCTCGTCTCGCCAGCCGTGACGGGCATCGGTCCGGCGCGCGTCATCTTGGCCGGAGCGTTCGCGGCGGCTGTCGGTGGATGGCTCGCCTCGCGGAGCGTCGCGCTCCGGGAGCGCGGCGTGCGCCGACTGCGGAGCAGTGGGTGTCACCATGCGACCACGGATCGGGGCGAAGTGGAAGAAGTAGGATTTTGCCATTGCTGCCTCCATCGGTGTTCTCAATGCGGTCCGGCACGGGCCGCTCTTGGCGCGATTGCGCCGAGGTCGCTATTGTCGCGACCAGTCTCACGCGTCCCGATGCCGGCGATGCGGGCCGGGTGGCCGTGCCGGGAAACGCTTTTCGGCGTCTCCGGGCGGTGGGGCTGGGCCGTGTGGCACAAGCTCTGCGTCCAATGTCGCAATCAATGACATCCGCGCCGCAGCGCAGCGTGAAATAAACGTTAATAATCTGTGGAATTTGGCTTTGAGCCAGCCGGAGGGGCGCGTCCGGCTGTCGGATGCCAAGCCGTCGTGCCGAGCGCTCACTGCCGGAAGAGGTCGCCTCGACGCCTCCGCGCGTCGCTCTCAGCCCTGGCTTGGCTGCCGCGTCGGGCGCGAACCCGGAAGCATGCGGGCAAGCGTCCGGTCCCGGAAGATCCAGTGGTGGCAAAGCGCGGCAGCGGCATGAAGCCCGGCAAGGATCAGCAGGGCGTGGGCGATCAACTCATGGACCTGCCTGACATTGCGCGAGAAAGCGCGATCGGCGACCCAGGGCGACGGAATTTCCGCCAGTCCGAACAGTGGTACCGGCCGCCCGCGGGCGAATTGCAGGACGATGCCGACGATCGGCACGGCGATCAGCAGGAGGTAAAGCGCGCAATGGGTGAGCTGCGCCGCGCGCTCAGCCCATAGGCCGAGCCTGGTCGGCGCGGGTGGCGGCGGCGGGTCGACCATGCGCCAGGACAGGCGGGCCGCCAGAACGGCCAGGATCGCCAGCCCGGCGATCATGTGAACGAACTGTCCGGTGGCGCGCGCCGGCCCCCTGGGAAAGACGTCGCCGAACGTGCCGAGCGTCCAGGCCAGCATCAGCAGGATGACAGTGAGCCAGTGCAGCGACTGGGCGATCGCGCCGTAGCGATCGGTTGAATTCTTGATCTGCATGTCGGACACCGCGGAGGAGCTGGTCGATCCTGGCGGCGGCTTGGATCAGGGAGTGGCGTTGGCCCTACGGCGTTACGGCGTCGGGCGTTTCTCAACAAGTCCGGTCATGGGCGAATTCCACCCGTTCTGACGCAATGTTGATCCACGCGGGCCAGTTTCGAAGGAGCTGTCCAAACGGCCGGTCGGACCAGGCCCGGCGCGACATCGAGGGTGCGCCAGGTCCTTGCCACGCTCCGGAGCGGAGCATGGCTTCGTCCGGCCGGCGGCATGGCTCTTCGGATCCAGCTCCCATCGGCATTGTGCAAGTCGCGACAAATCAAGAGTTTGGCGCGCTCGGATGAATCGGTGCGTGAGCACGCGGCTCTATTGCTCCGGCGCCTGCTGGCCCGGCCGCCAGCCCGCCTTCTCCAGCCGCTGCCCCACCGGCAACGCGACGCCGACGCGCTTGCGGGCGAAACCACCGCCGATCGCCAGATGGCTCATGACGATCTCGGCGACATCCTCGTAAGCTACGGTGATCTCGGGCAGGTGGGCCTTCATCGACAGCGACAAGGCGATGCGCGGCGCAAAGCGCGCCCACTTGCCGAGCGGGTAGGGCAGGGTCTCGGTGGATATCCTCAGGTCGTCGCGCGGGCAGCCGTCCGGCGCCGGCACCATGGGTCCCGGACACATCAGCGACCAATCGGTCGCCGACCGCCTCAGCATCTCCCAGTTGCGCTTATGGGCCTGATAGATGGCGGGGACGCCGGGCAGGTCGACGCCGAGATAGGGCGTATGCGGGATATCGAGCGCCGCGGCGCCTCCGAACAGCCAGATCCGCGGCGGCGGCGCCATGACACGCTCGGCCTGGCGGACGATGACGGCGCAGATGCGCTCGAGCGTTTTGGGGTCCGTGGCATGGCCGGCGGCATTGACCAGGGCGTCATGGCCCTCGATCGCCTGGCCGACGGCGCTCTCGTCCAGCGCGTCGCCTTCGACGACGCGCAGCCGCTCCGGCAGCCTGTCGTGCCACTGCTGGACCAGCTTCTGGCCACTGCGGACGAAGGCGGTGACCGCGTGGCCCTGGGCGAGGCCACGGGCGACCAGCCGCCGGCCGACATGGCCGGTGGCGCCGATGACGATGACTTTTGTCGGATCCGTCACATCAACCGCTCCCGTTCCGCCGCATCGGCGATCATCGGCCAAGGACATTCTGCAATGCGCCTCCCGATATCGCGACGGCCTTTGTAGGTTCGGCGGCGGCGACTTGAGGATAGTGTCCCGGTGCATGCGGATTTGCCAGCTCACCGGTGTGGTCGCGGCCCGCGACTTGACCGGCGATCAGGTGGAGAGCCTGGTCGCGACGATCCGGCGCGATGCCGCCTCCACCGTGATCTCGTAGTGTTCGGCCTGCACGACTTCGGTGACATTGCGCGGGCGCAGAGCCGCGATATTGATGCCGTCCGCATGTCGCACGCTGTCATAGATCACGCCTGCGCCGCCGGTAGCGCGCAGGCTTTCGCCGAGGATCTGGGAGGCGGCGTAACTGTCGGAGGCATAGACATCGGGGCGCAGGCCTTGCTCGCCCCGAATGTCCAGATAGGAACCGGCAAGACCGCAGGCATAGGCGCGGTAGCGCCGACTGGTCCGGTCCAGGCCGCGCGCCGAAGCTTCCCGGCGCAAATGATGGCCGACCTCGGCCACCGCCGTGGCGAGTTCGGCCGAGGCATACCAGGCGCCGAGATCCGGGCCGTTGAAGCGCATGCCGCCGGGCGCGACATGCAGGAAGGCCGCCATCACCACGCTGGCATTGGCGCGGCCATGAACCCATTCTGCCTCGGGCAGGCGGGCCAGCCGCTCGGCGACCAGCCGGTCGTTGGTCCAGCCGGTGAGCTCCATCACCGCCGCGAGGTCGGCCGGCGTGGCGACCGTGTCGAACAAGCCGATCGGTGGGAATTGCGACGGGATCAGCCGATGACAGGGCTTTGGCGCGGCCGCATGCTTGTCGGTCACGAGATCACGATGTCCTCGTCGCCATAGGGCCGGAAGCCCTCGTCCACGCCGTTCGGCGCCATGTAGAGACCGCCCCGGGCGGCATCGAGAAAGCGGCGGACGGTGAGAATGCCGTCCTGGGTGCCGCTGGTGACGAGGTCGAGCGGTGGCCGGCCGCCGAAAATCAATGCCTGGTGCGGCCCACGCAGCCAGGCGAGTTGCTCGGGCTCGCTGGCGAACAGCACGCCCAGCGCCTGGTGCACGCCGAGCACCGCCGAAATGCGCAGGAGCACGTCGACATCCAGCGTAATGTCGCGATGTTCGCGCGCCGCCTTGGCCCAGTGGTGATAGGTCGACCGCGAAGGCAGGCCAAGCGTCAGTCGTCGCTGTTCTTCGCTCAGGCCCCAGAGGTCGCTGATCGCCAGGAAGGTCCGCAGGCCCGGCGCGCTCAGACGCCGCCGGCTCGGCGGGTCGAAGCGCCGCGGGTCCAGCCGCTGCGGCCCCCTCGATATCGGCTGCGCCAATGGCATCGCCTGGGCGGGCATCACGACCTCCATGTCCAGATCTAGATATAGTCCAGATCAGGACATTTATCAACAAGACGGTCGCTGGCTTCGATCCCAGCGGTGGCGCTGAAGCGGTCCGGCCTCAAGTTTGCCTCTCTGCATTGCTAGGCTTCGGTCGGTGGCAAATGGTTGCGCCAGTCCGATGCAAGAGGGAGGAGCTTCAATGTGTGATTACAGTCTTGAACATGTCGCCTCTCGGCCTGCCAAAGTGGGTGACGAGCTGATCTCGACCCGCTTTCCCATGTCGCTGACGAAAGGCTTAGCGGCCTGTGACGCGCCCGAAGTGGCGGTCTGCCTGCTGCCAGGGACGGAACTGGTCTTCCACGCCGATGTCGTCAGGGACAACATCCTGGACTTCATCTTTCCGTTCAAGGTCGGTTCGCGGACGGCGCGCTTCCGGCACATCAATGAGACCATGCCGGCCATGCATCATGACGCGTTGGAATTCGCCGACGGCAAGATCGTGCCGCTGACCAGGCTGCGTGCCGGCCAGCGCGCCACGGTCCTGCAATTGCCCGCAGAGCCGCGCGTCGAGAAACCGCTCCCCACCGAAACCCGCACGGAGCGCGCCGCCTGGTTCTTGCCCGGCGGGTGGTGATCGCGCAGACCGGGGGGGCGCCATCGGCCGTGCCCGCGGCTCGCGCGGCGGGCACGGTGCGCAAGCGCGGCCTAGTTGCGCATGCCGGTAATGGCGAACATGGCGCCCTGCGGGTCGATCGCCTGAACGATCCAGGCGCCGCCCGGAACTTCCATCGGTCCGTTGACGACTTTGCCGCCGGCACTCTTCAGCCGCTCGGTGGCGGCATCGAAGTCGGCCACCGTGAAATAAGAGAGCCAGGCGGGCATAGGCATCTCGGCCGCCTTGTTGAACATGCCGCCGATCGGCGCGCCGCCGGCGCAGAACAGCTGGTAGACGCCCATGTCGCCCATATCGAGCGCCTCGGCCTTCTGCCAGCCGAACATCTCGGCATAAAAGCCGAAGGCCTTCTCCCAGTCGGCCGCATTGAGTTCGTGCCAACCGACATGGCCGGGTTTGTGCGGCGTCGCCGGCGGCGGATTGTCGGGCAGGCTGGCCGGCTTGAACAGGCAAAAGACGGCCTTCCGCGGATCGGTGACGATCGAGAAGCGGCCAACCTCCGGGATGTCTTGCGGCTCGACATGCACGCTGCCGCCCAGGCGCCGGGCCTTGTCGGTCGCGGCATCGACGTCGTCGACGCCGATATAGCCGATCCAGTGCGGCGGCACGCCCATCTTGCGGGCTTCCTCCGGCAGTTCCATCAAACCGCCGACCGGTGCCTCGCCGGCTTTCAGGATGGTGTAGGGCATGCCTGGGAAAGGCTCGCTGCCCCAGCCGACCACGTTGGCGTAGAAAGCCTTCGCGGCCTCCGGGTCGGTGGTCGTCAGCTCGTACCAGGCGAAATGGCTTGGAGACTGAGCCATGTCTGCTGCTCGCGTCAGGATGGGGCGATCTTGCACGCGAGGATCAGCCTGGCGACGCGGCGTGAGTGCGGAATAAGGCGGGGTGCGGCATAATGCCGGGGATGCCAGCTCTTCCTCGAACCGCTATCGCCGGCTGAAGGTTCCGATCGCCACGCCGGTCAGGATCATGGCGGTGGCTACGATCAGCGTCAGGTCGATGGTCTCGCCGAGCACCAGCGCCGAGCCGACAATGCCGACCACCGGCGTGCCGAGAATGCCGAGCGAGGTGGTGGTGGCGGGAACGCTGCGATTGACCACCGCCATGGCCCAGAAGCCGAGCACCGTGCCGATCAGCACATTATAGGTGAAGGCGAGCACGATCGGCCGGCTCCAGTGGATATTGGGCCATGGCTCAAAGACGAGCGCCAGCACGGTCAGCACGACGGTCGCCAGCAGGGTTTGCCACAGGCCGAGCTGGAACGGCGTCGAGATCCACTTATGCGCCCGCACATAGAGAATGCTGACCGACCAGGACAGTGCGGACAGCAGCAGCAGGCCGTTGCCGATCAGCGCCTGCCGGTCGTTCCAGTCGAAGGCGAGCGGATTGAACATGAAGATCAGGCCGCAGAGACCGAGCGCGATGCCGATCAGCCGCCGGGGCGGCATGTCCTCGCGGAGGAACAACCACGCGCCGGGCGTCACCCAGAGCGGCGTGGTGTAGCCGAGCACGATGGAGCGGCCGGCCGGGACATATTTGAGACCGGCCGCCATCAGGGCGGAAAAGGCGACCATGTGAAAGAAGCCGATCGCCACGACGACCGGGATGTCGCCACGCTGCGGCGGCACCAGCTGGCCGGAGAACCACAACAGGACGGCGAGCACGGCGCAGGCGAGGCCGGTGCGGATCGCCACCGTCCACAAGGGCGTGACCTCGGCGACGATGACCTTGGTCACCGGCCAGTTGAGCCCCCAGGCGAAGATCACCACGGCGAACAGGACAAGCGCCGTCGTCCTCGAAATCTGGTGGTTCAGCACGACGCAACCGGTCCGGTGGCGGAGGGCGAGGGGGGCATCGGAGGGCGATTGGGGCCGATACGGCATGAGCCGATCGGTCGGCTCTGGTCTGCGATGATGGGCATGCTGCTGCTAGGCTCCCGGCTGACGCCAGTGTGGCTGACCAAGTGGATGCCGGAAAGGACTGCTTTGTCGGTCGCGGCAAGTCCAATTCGCCTGCCGCACAGCAGGGCCGCAGCGGCACGACGTCCGTGCCGTCCACGCTTGCGCTAACCTGCCGGCCGAGGCCAAGGCGCTATCAGGCAGAACGGTTCCAGCATGACATTCCCTCCGCGTCCCGATCGCAGCGATGCCGCCCCCGTCGACGAGATCCGTGCCAATCTGGCGGCCGTCCGGGCGCGCGTCGATGCCGCCTGTGTCGCCGCCGGCCGGGTTCCGGCCGATGTGCGTCTGCTGCCGGTCAGCAAGACGGTGGCCATTCCGGCGCTCCGCTCGGCTTTCGAGGCCGGCATCACCACATTCGGCGAGAACAAGGTGCAGGAGGCGCGGCTCAAGGCCGAGGCGCTGGCGGATCTGCCGATAACCTGGAGCGTCATCGGCCACCTGCAGACCAACAAGGCCAAATATGTCGCGCGCTTCGCCTCCGAGTTCCAGGCGCTGGACAGTCTGAAGGTCGCCGCGGCGCTCGACGAACGGCTGCTGGCCGAGGGGCGCGCCCTGGATGTGTTCGTGCAGGTCAACACCTCAGGGGAGGAGAGCAAATATGGCCTGGCGCCGGATCAGGTGGAGCGCTTCGTCGCCGAGTTGCCTGCCTTCTCGACCCTGAAAGTGCGCGGCCTGATGACGCTCGCGGTCTTCACGCAGGACGAGGCGCAGGTGCGCGCCTGTTTCCGGTTGCTGCGGGGCTTGCGTGACCGGCTACGCGACGCGGCACCGGCCGGCATGGCGCTCGACCAGCTCTCGATGGGCATGTCCGGTGACTTCGAATGGGCGATCGCCGAAGGCGCGACCGTCGTGCGTGTCGGCCAGGCCATTTTCGGCCGCCGCCCGACCGCCGACGGCACCTATTGGCCGGGCCTGTTTCCGGCGGCCGCGCCGGTGGATTGAGCGACGAAAAGCCGGACCGGCGCCTCAGCCTTCGATCGCCCGGCCGAGCGCCGTGAACACGCGCGGGTCCGCGCATTGGGCGACGTTGAAGCGGAGGTAGCCGCTGGCGCTCTGGCTCGGGCTGAAGGCGTTGCCGGGCGCCAGCACCAGCCTTTCGGCAAGCGCGCGGCGGGCGACATCGGCGGCATCGATGCCCGGAGCGAGGTTCGCCCACAGCAACATGCCGGCGCGCGGCTCGACCCAGGGCGTCAGGCCGAAATCCTTGAGCCGGGCCGCCACCTGGCCGCGCGCCCGTGCCAGCCGGTCGCGCAGCGCCTCGACATGTTTCCGGTAGGATCCGTCCTTTAGCAGCGCCAGCACCAGCTCCGCCGATACCGGATTGGAGCCGAAGGCGGTGGCGACCTTCAGGTCGATCAGTCCCTCGATCCAGTCCGGCCGCGCGGCGACGAAGCCGCAGCGGATGGCGGCCGACAGGGTCTTGGAAAAGCTGCCGATATGGACGACCCGCTCCAACCCGTCGAAGGCGGCCAGCCGCGGCGCCGGCTCGTGCTCGAAATCGGCGAAGATATCGTCCTCGATGATGGTCAGGTCATGGGCCTCGGCGAGCTTCAGGAGGCGATGCGCCGTAACCGCGGAGAGACTCGCTCCGGTCGGGTTCTGCGGCCCGGAATTGGTGATGTAGAGGCGCGGCCGATGGGCTTTCAAGGCCTGTTCGAACAGCGCGACATCAGGACCGGCCGGCGTATAGGGCACCCCGACCACCTTGGCGCGGTGGGCGCGCAGCATGGCATGGAAGTTGAAATAGCAGGGGTCGTCGACCAGCACCGTGTCGCCGGGTTCGATCAGCAGGCGGCAGACGAGGTCGATCGCCTGGGTGCCGGACTCGGTCAGCATGATCTGGCCGGGATTGGCCTCGATGCCGTGTTCGGCCATCCTGCGCGCCAGCATCTGGCGCAGAGGCGCAAGGCCGAGCGGCGTCGCGTAATCGGTCAGATTGAGCGGATCGCGCCGCGATAGCGCGCGCATCGCCCGCCTGAGGCCCGCCTCGGGCATCCAGGAGGCTGGAAGCCAGCCACAACCGGGCATCAGAACCCCGTCACCGGCCTCCAGCGCCTGCCGCGACACCCACAAGGGATCGATCGCGCGCTCGCGCCGGGGGCCGACATCGGCAAGCGACAATGGCGCCGTGGCGCTGGTCACATAGAAACCGGAACCGCGCCGCGGTTCGATCAGGCCCTCGGCAGCCAGGCGGTCATAGGCATCGACCACGGTCGATTTGGAGACGCCGAGCGCCGTTGCGCTGGCGCGGATCGACGGCAACCTCGCCCCCGGCGCCAGGGTCCGGCCGGAAATGCGCTGGGCGATCGTCCGCATGACCTGCGAAACCAGCGTGCCCTCGTCGGACGAGGCAGGGGAAGACAGACGCATCTGTACTCCTTGTGTGACCAGTACAGTTTGGTCGAATTGTATTGCATTGTCTCTGGAAGGGGAAGCCTTGGCGGTCCACAAGCGCGGCCGATCAGGAGATGGCTGGCATGGACGCGACGGCAGGCGAAAGAATGAACGGCGCATTGAGCGGATGGCTCAACGGCTTGGTCGGCGTGCTGATCTTCAGCGGTTCGCTGCCGGCCACCCGCGTGGCCGTCGGCGGCTTCGATCCCATGTTTCTCACCGGCGCGCGCGCCACCATCGCCGCCGTGCTGGCGGCGATGCTCCTGATCGGCAGCGGGACGAGGCTGCCGGAGCGGCGCGACCTCGCCGCGCTCGCCGTGGTGGCGCTCGGCGTGGTGGTCGGCTTTCCGCTCTTGACCGCGCTGGCGCTCACCCATGTCACCTCGGCCCATTCCATCGTATTCATCGGGCTTCTGCCGCTCGCCACCGCCTTGTTCGGCGTGTTGCGCGGCGGCGAAAGGCCGAGCCTGGCGTTCTGGGCCTTTTCGGGCCTCGGCAGCCTGGCGGTGGCGGGTTTTGCCGTGACCCAGGGCTTCGCCATGGCGCCGGCCGGCGACCTCATGATGCTGGCCGCCGTCGTCGTCTGCGGGCTTGGTTATGCCGAGGGGGCGGTGCTGTCGCGCCGGCTCGGCGGCTGGCAGGTCATTTGCTGGGCGCTGGTCCTGTCGATCCCGGTCATGGTGCCGGTGGCGCTCTTCACCTTGCCGCAGACATGGGCCGGCATCACGCCCGGTGCCTGGCTGGGCCTCGGCTATGTCTCGCTGTTCTCGATGCTCATCGGCTTCGTCTTCTGGTATCGCGGCCTCGCCCAGGGCGGTATCGCGGCCGTCGGCCAGCTGCAACTGGTGCAGCCCTTCTTCGGGCTCGCCATCGCGGCGGTCCTGCTCGGCGAGCCGGTCAGCTGGGCGATGGTGGCGGTGACGGTCGCCGTGGTGTTCTGCGTGGCCGGGGCAAAGCGTTATGCCGCTTAGGACGCCGCGCCACGACCGGCTCACCCGAGGAAGGCCGTGATCCTTGCGGCGGTGTCGCGCGAGCGCATGAGATCGGCGATGCCGTCGATCTCGGCCCGCACCCCGGCGGGGTCCAGGGGGGCGGCGATCGCAAGGCAGGCTTTCGCACGCACCAGGGCTTCGCGAGACAGGCCGGCGGAGCGCGCGACGAGCCGATCGGCGGCAACGCGAAACTCATCCGTCGGCCAGGCCCATTGCGCGATGCCGAGGCGGGCGGCCTCCCGGGCATCGACGATCTCGCCGGTGAGGATCAGACGGCGGGCGATGCCAGGCCCGCACAAGGCGGTCAGCCGCTGCGTGCCGCCGGCGCCGGGGAGCAGACCGACCTTCAGTTCGGGCAGGCCGAAAGTGGCGCGCTCCGAGGCGATGCGCAGGTCGCAGGCAAGCGCCAGTTCGAGGCAGCCGCCGAGCGTCGCCCCTCGATCTCGGCGACGGTCAGGGCGGGCAGCGCCGCCAGGCGGTCGAAAACCTGATGCAGCGCCTCGACCCAGCGGACCATATCGACAGCGCCCGAGGGATTGGCGAGATGCGCCGAGACCTGCTTCAGGTCGGCGCCGGCGCAGAACACTCGCTCGCCGCTCCGGATCCTGAGGGCCGCTATCCGGTCATCGGCTTCGATCGCCGCCAATGCCTGATCGAGTGCCTCGGTCAACGACGCATCGAGTGCGTTGACCGGCGGCCGAGCGAGGGTGACCGTGGCGACGGGCCCATCGATGGCGAGGCTGAGCGGCGAGGCGCGGTCGATCGTGCTCACGAGCCCGCGCCGCCGGTCGCCTTTTTCGGTGGGCTGCGGAAACGGGGCGGGCGCTTCTCGCGGAAGGCGATGCCACCCTCGCGGGATTCGTCGGTGTCGTAATAGAGGCTCAGGGCCTGCATGCCGAGGCTGGCAATGCCGCGAATGCTCTCGGTATCGGCATTGAACGAGCGTTTGGCGATCGCCAGAGCCGTCGGGCTCTTTTCCATCAGTTCGGCGCACCAGCGATCCACCTCGGCATCGAGCTGTTCATGCGGCACGACACAATTGACGAGCCCCATGCGGGCGGCCTCCTCGGCCGAATAGCGCCGGCAGAGATACCAGATCTCCCGGGCCTTCTTTTCACCCACGACGCGGGCGAGATAGGCGGTGCCGAAACCGGGATCGACGGAGCCGACCTTGGGGCCGACCTGGCCGAACTGGGCACGCTCGGAGGCGATGGTCAGGTCGCAGATGGTGGCCAGCACATTGCCGCCGCCGATGGCGAAGCCCTGGACGCGCGCGATCACCGGCTTCGGCACATCGCGGATCAGCGTCTGCAATTCCTCGATCGGCAGGCCGATGGTGCCGCGGCCGTCATATTGGCCGTCATGGGCGGTCTGGTCGCCGCCGGTGCAGAAGGCCTTGTCGCCGGCGCCGGTCAGTACGATGACGCCGATATCCCTGTTCCAGCCGGCGCGCTGGAAGGCGCCGATCAGCTCTTCCACGGTCTGGCCACGGAAGGCGTTGTAGCGGTCCGGCCGGTTGATGGTGATGCGCGCGACGCCGTCGGCGCGTTCTTCATAGACGATGTCCTGATAGCTGGTCATGGGTTCCCCCGATGGTTCTGGGACTGAAGCTGGAGGCAAGGCCGGTCAGCCGGCCATGGAAAGTCCGCCCGAGACGCTGAGCACCTGGCCGGTCACGTAGCCGGCATCGTCACTGGCGAAGAAGGCGATGGCGCCCGGCAGGTCGTCGGGCGCACCGATGCGACCGAGCGGGATCGCGCGTCGGAACGATTCCATCAGCTTCTCCGGATTGCCGGCGCCCTTGCGGAATTCCTCGAACAGGTTCGTATCGGTCGGGCCGGGGCAGATCACGTTCAAGGTGATGCCGTCGCGGGCATGCTCTCGGGCGAGCGTCTTGGTGAGGCCGAGGAGGGCGGCCTTGCAGGCCGCGTAGACCGCCTCGCCGGTGGACCCGACGCGGGCAGCGTCGGAGGCGACATTGACGACGCGGCCATATTTGCGCTCCACCATGCCGGGCAGGACGACGTGATGCATGGTCAGCGCTCCCGTCAGGTTGACGGCGATCAACTTCTCCCATTCTGCTGGCGCCGTCTTGAGAAAGGGCTTGAAGATGTCGAAACCGGCGTTGTTCACCAGCACCGCGGCTGGCCCCAGTGCCGCCTCGGCGGCCGCGACCGCCGCCTCGACCTCGGTGCGCTTGGTGATGTCGCAACGGTATGCGCGCGCCGTGCCGCCCTCGGCGGCGATGCCGGCGGCAACCGCCTCGGCGGCCTCGAGGGCCCGGTCGAACACCGCCACTTGGGCGCCTTCCTGGGCAAACCTTCGACATGCGGCCGAACCGATGCCGCCGGCGCCGCCGGTGACGATGACTGTCTTTCGATGAAACCTCGTCATGACCATCATCCCTCTTTTCGCTGTCCCGGGAGCATAGACTCGGGTCGGAAAAAATAGCAATACATTGTCATATTTTTCTGAAGGAGCAGTTCGTGAAATCGAGACGCGAGGCGGCCGGCGAGCGCAGCCGATCACGGTTCAACGTGGCCAATCGCCTGTTTTTCCGGCTCTATCAAAGCTCCAACCTGATGCATAAGAACGGCACGCGGGCGGTGGCGGAATTCGGCAGCACCACCCAGCAATGGGCGGTGCTCGGCGCGCTCGCCCGGCCACAGGTGGCGCAAGCCGGCATGAGCGTGAAGGACCTGATCGAGTTCCTGCTGGTCAGCCGGCAGAACCTTGCCGCGGTGCTCGACCGGCTGGAGGCGCGCGGCTGGATCGAGCGGGTGAAGGACGCTGTCGACGGGCGCAGCCGCAGAAGTCGCCTGACGCCTCAAGGGACCGATGTCTGGGACCGGATGCTCGATGACATCGGCGCCTTCTACAAGGCCTCGCTCACCGACTTCACGACCGAGGAGCTGATGCTGCTCTCCAAGCTGCTCGATCGGCTGAAGGATGGTATCGGCGCCCTCTCGGGCGAGGATGGCGGTGCCGGCGAGGCGGATTGAGCGGCGCCCCGCCGGAACGATGAGGCGACCGGTATCAGGCCCTGACGAGCGCGCAGCCGCCATCCTGGAGCGGCCGGAAGGCCTGCTCAGCGGGCAGCGTCGAGACCAGCTTGTAGACGTCGCCGGCCCCCTTGCTCTCTGCTGGCGACTTGACGGTGAAGAGATAGGCCGGATGGATCTTGCGTCCGTCGGTCCGGATGCTTCCTGGTCCGAAACAATCGTCGTCGGTCGGCATACGTTTCATCGTCTCGACCACCGCTCGGCCGGAGGCCTTCGCCCGTTCGACACCCAGCGCCTTGACGGCCTTGAGATAGTGCAGCACGCCGGAGTAATCGCCGGCCTGGCTCATGTTGGGGAAGGTATTGGCCGGCAGCTTCGGTTTGATGCGGGCCATGAAGCTCCTGGTCCGGTCGTTCAGGTCCCAATAAAACGTTTCGGTGAGCGCAAGGCCCTTGGCGACCGGCAGGCCCATGCCCTGGATATCGGTGATGAAAGCGATCATCGAGGCGAGCCGCGCGCCGCTCTGCTCGAGGCCGAATTCCTGGGCCTGCTTGAGGCAGGCGATGAGTTCGGATCCGGCATTGGCGAAGGCGATGACATTGGCGCCGCTGCCCTGGGCGCGCAGCAGGAAGGACGAGAAATCCGTCGTGGTGCCGAAGGGATAGCGCACCGAACCGATGACCTTGCCGCCGGCGGCCTCGACGAAGCGGGTGCCGTCGGCCTGCGCCGCATGACCGAAGGCATAGTCAGCGGTGATGAAGAACCATTTGTCGCCACCATTGCGCACCAGCGAGGTCGCGGTGGAATGGGCGAGACACCAGGAGTCCCAGCTCCAGTGCACCATGTTGGCGCTGCAGCTCTTGCCGGTCAGGTCGGAGCTACCGGCGACCGTCACCAGCGAGACCTTGTCCTTCTCTTCGATGACCGAGCGCGCGCCGAGCGCGATCGAGGTGTTGCCGACATTGGTAATGATGTCGACGCCGCCGAGATCGAACCATTGGCGGATGATCGACAGGCCGACGTCGGGCTTGTTCTGGTGGTCCGCCACCAGCATTTCCACCTTGATGTCGGGATTGGCTGCGGTGAATTCATCGATCGCCTGGCGGGTGCAGGCGACGCTGGTCGGACCGGAGAGATCTCGGTAGATGCCCGACATGTCGGTGATGACGCCGATGCGAATGCTGCGGGCATCCTGCGCCGAAGCGCGGGGCGGCTTGCTGAGAGCACCGGCGGCAAGGCCTGCGGCCACGAAGGTTCTGCGGTCGATCATGATGTCCTCCTCCTCTGATGGGTCGTCTGAACCGCCCTTGACCGGGCGTGTTTGGCGTTCGGGCGCATGGTGGAGCGTCGCGCCGTCCTCGGAGCCGGGCCGATGGGGACGTGCCGCTCGACGTGCCGGCGCGTCAGGCCGGGCCGGCTCCGCTGGTTTCCTGGCGGGCTTGATCCCTGAGCTTGAATTTCTGGATCTTGCCGCTCGGCGTGCGCGGCAGCTCGGTCACGATCGTGAGGCGCTCGGGAATGTATTGGCGCGCCATCTTCTGGGCCGCGAGATAGGCCGTCATCTCGGCGAAGTCGAAGCTTGCCGCCTCGCGCAGGACGACGAAGGCGCAGGCCCGCTCGCCGAGCCGCGCATCGGGATAGCCGACGATGGCGACGGCCGCGACCGCCGGATGCCTGAACAGGAGGCCTTCGACCTCGACCACCGGGATGTTCTCGCCGCCGCGGATGATGATGTCCTTCGACCGCCCGGCGATACGGATATAGCCTTGCCCATCCATGCGGGCGAGATCGCCCGTGTCGAACCAGCCCTCGGCGCTTTTCGGGTCGAGTTCCGGCCGCTTGAGATAGCCGACGAAATTGGAACAGCCTCGAACCTGCAGCATGCCTTCCTCACCGGCGAGAAGCGGCGTGCCGAATGGGTCGACGACCCGGACCTCCATGCCGGACAGAGCCAGGCCATCGGTGGTCGTGGCGGTTTCCTCCGGATCTTCCGGGCGGGTGGTGGTGACCGCGCCGTTCTCGGACATGCCCCAGGCCGAGATGATGGCGGCGCCCAGGGCCGACCGCGCCTTGGTGACCAGGGCCCGCGGGATCGGCGCGC